>Ga0302310_10000777_pt1 | contig 28652 bp, 11 predicted proteins | sample III_Palsa_N1_2_FD_200451 | JGI IMG/M metagenome (GOLD analysis project Ga0302310, IMG submission 200451) | Peat permafrost microbial communities from Stordalen Mire near Abisko, Sweden - III_Palsa_N1_2 | ecosystem: Environmental > Terrestrial > Soil > Palsa > Peat permafrost | place: Sweden...
TTTTCTTCTCCGGCTAACCAGGATTTTAGTATCAGGGGTGGAGGAGCATCCTCCGTTTATGCCGACGGCCCTAACAGTAACGACTGGACGATCGGAACGGGAAGCACACCCACTCAATGGATAAACGGGGTACAAAGTATGGCCGGAAGCAATACCAATCATATCCTGGTCTCTGCCGCCGCAGGTCCCACCAACGCTACTTATTCTATCAGCAATGTCAATGCCTCCGCTGCATGGGGCGGAAGGGGTATGAACGGGAACGATCCGGTATATGAGCTGCTGAGCTACGACACTATCCTGAACACCACCCAAAGACATCTGCTGGAGAATTATGAAGGAGCCGAGTGGGGGCAGTACAGCTTGCTGCCCACCAGTGGGTATACCCTTTTTACACCACCATCTCCGACAACCTTTAACAGGAACCTGGTGGGTGTGGGTTATACCAGTGCCGCCGATAATTTTCTGACCAACCCGGCCGGCTCGACGGATGGATTTGGATTCAGCAGCGGCAGCGGCGCCACCGATTTTTTAAATACGGCAGGGTATCTCATGGCCGCCCACAACGGCCAGGCCAATACAACGATCACCAACGCCACCATCCCGGGCATCGGCAGTAGTTCCTCCCTCAGTGAATGGAACCGCAGTTGGAATTTACAGGTATCCGGTGGCAATGGTACAGGACTGGTAACGTTGAACTTCAATTTTTCCGATTATAACGGGACAACCCCTAATGCTACCTTTCAATATTCCATCCTGTACAATGCTACCAGCGGCACTTTTGCCACTGGCACCAACCAATTGATCACCACAGGAACACCAACCGTATCAGGCAATATCGTATCCTTTAAGGTCAATGCCGCCAATCTCCCCAATGGATATTATACGATTATATACAGCACGACCCCTATTGTTCTTCCCGTAACGCTGACCGGCTTTCAGGCGGAAAAGCAGCAGGACAATGCATTGCTGGGATGGAGTGTTTCAGACGGAGCGGGCATCGATCATTTCGATGTGGAAAGAAGTACCGATGGCGCTCATTTTTCGACCATTGGTACCGTAGCGGCGCCGGACGATCACTCACTGACCGAAAACTATACGTATACGGACATGGATCCTGCCAAAGGCACCAACTATTACCGCCTGGGGATGATAGGCGCCAGTGGTATTATCGGTTACTCTGATATTATACCCGTCAGCTTCGACGATGCCGCCACTACGGCTGCTGCGGTCCCGGTCATTTATCCCAACCCGGTAGCGGATGTAATGTATATACATATGACTGCCGTAAGTACCACAGCGACGGATGTCCATATTTTCACCCTCCAGGGACAGGTAGTTGCAGCCTTAACCAGCACTGCAAATGCAAATGGGGTCGACGTACCGGTAAATAATCTCCGCACGGGTATTTATATCGTGGAGATCAATACGGGGGGAAAGAAGTATATATCCAAGATGATGAAGCAATAGCCTCGTCGGGGCTTATCTCCCCTTTGAAGAAGACTTGCGCCGCATAACAATCAGTGCATTCTCAGGAAGGGAAAAACAATTCATTGAGCTGCTGCCGAAAGGCTTCCTCACCAACACGTTTCCGTTCCGCTACATAGCTGACCGCGTCCGGCCCTGCAGGGTATCTCAGCTGGTCTTTCCCATCCGTTGCTGCTTCATAGATGACAGCTGCGATCGCTTCCGGTTCGCTCACCACCGTGGGGGTTTTGCCCTGCATAAAGGCGTTGGTCACTTTTTGGAACAGGGGGGCGTAAGCGTCATTTTGTGCAAAGACCTGGTTGCTTCTGAAGTTGCTCCGGATACCTCCCGGGGAAATGGTCTTTACAGCGATACCAAACTGATTCATTTCAAAAGACAGGCTTTCACAAAAGCCCTCCACCCCCCATTTGGTCGCACTGTAAACGGAGTAAAAAGGGAAGGTTATAACGCCGCCGATTGACGTGGTTGTAAGGAACATCCCGGATCTTTTCGCACGGAAATAGGGAACAAACGCTTGAGTCACCCTGATCACCCCCAGTAAATTAGTATCGATCTGGTTGACGATTTGCTCGTCGCTATAACTTTCCAGGGCCCCTCCCAGCCCGTAACCGGCATTGTTCAATACCACATCTACTCCCATCTCAGTCGCTTTTCCCACTACATCTTTTATCATTTCAGGATCGGCCACATCCAGTGGGAGCAGGACTACGTTTTCGAGTTTGATTAATTCGGTTTCTTCGGCTGGTCTGCGCATCGTGGCAATTACTTTCCAACCTTTTGCTGCAAACAATTTCACGGCGGCTTTACCGAGCCCGCTGGAGGTTCCTGTCATAAAAATCGTTCTCATCATTGTAAATTTTTGTTGTCAGGAAACAAAGGTAGGTGAGGGAAAACTGCGGTATTTATGCGATTCAATCCATTATTTATGAGATGGAAACCGGCTCTTTCCTGAACTGGGAGGGGCTTTTACCCGTTTGCCTTTTGAAAAATATATTGAAGTTTGCGCCATGCTCGAAACCCAGGCAATGACTGATGGAAGAAATCGACCAATCGCTGTTTCGAAGCAATGCCTTGGCCTCCCTGACCATACTCTCGGCAATGTGGTCGGATGTTGTTTTCCCGGTGGCTTCTTTTAATGCTTTATTTAAGTGGTTGGTGTGTACAGCTAACTGGGCTGCAAATTCATTGGCATTCTTTAGCAGGATGCTATGCCGCTCCGATGGAATGGGGAATTGCCGTTCCAAAAGCTCCATGAAAAGTGAACTGATTCGTTCCGATGAAGTCACCGGGTGATAAAAGCGGTCAGGCGGTTCGATCTTTAAGGACTCATGCATTACGATCTGTACGTAGTTGCGCAGCACGTCAAATCTGTTTACATAGGTAGATAATATTTCTTCCTGCATTCGGGCATAGATCGTCTGTAGAAAATCTACGGTTGGTGGTGCTGGAAACAGCACCGGATTCCCGCCCACCTTAAAAAGCGGAGATTTTGAAAGACTGCTGTCCTTGAAGTGGTGGTCTACGAATTCTTCCGTAAATAGGCAAAAGTATCCTTCCTCGCTGCCCGACAAACGTTCCCAGTAGTACGGTATCATCGGATTTGAAAAAACCAGGGCGGGTCCTTTGATTAAAATGCTTCTATCTGCGTGAGACAGGATGCCGTGCGCATTTGTTATGAGCGACATCTTGTAGAAGTCTCTTCGGTTATGAGGAGAAGAAACGAAATGGTCGGCGTCCTTGATAGGAAATATATTGAACTGCCCAGCGTCTGAAGTATCTTTTCCGATGCGCTGAAAAAAGTCCTGTAATGTTTCCCTCGATTTCATGTGATAACGCAAATGTACCCAATATCTCGATCTCCTCACAGCTTCCCGCCCGCCATATCAAACGGAATATAATTCTCCCAATACCATGGCGTATACACATCCCCGATGGCCGTAGCAAGCAATTCTTTAAAAATACTTTCTCCCCGGTCATTATTGGTCATCACGATCAGGGCGATGCCCTTATCCGGAAAGGCAATCGAATAGTGTCCAAACCCTTCACTGTGTCCTTCCTTGAAATACGCCACTCCGTACGGGGTTTTAATCAGGCCAAAACCCAATCCGTAGAAGAGTGAAGTGGTGGCCGGGGTCCGGTCGTCCACCAGTGCATCCGGACCGAATTGCTTTTTGGACAAGATGGGCACCTGGGGCCGGAACATTTCTGTAAAACCGGTGCTGCTGAGTCCCTGGTGATTTAATAGGGCCGTGTAAAAGCGGGTGAAGTCTCCAATGGTTGTATACATCGTCCCGGCGGCCTGGCTGACCGTTCTTTTATCAAAATAATAGGGATGTTGCAGACTGTCATACCCCAGCGCATGATTGGCCTCATAAGTATCCCTCCAGAGATAATAGCTTTGGGTCATCCCCAGTGGTCCAAAGACTTCTTCTTCAACGGCATCCTCAAACTTTTTACCCGTGATCTGTTCCCACACGAACTGTAAAAGATAGATGCCTTCCCCCGAATAGCTGTAGCGGGTGCCGGGGTCAAAGTGAATGCTCAGTTTTTTATCAGGCTCGAATCCCCTGTAATTAGGAAGCCCGGTTGTATGGTCCAGACACATTCTCGCCGTGATCTGCTCATATCTCTTGTCATCCTTGATATCCTGGTAGCCCCTGGTTTTCTTGACAAAAAGATACTCAGGCAAAGGCTTGCTTAAATAACGTACCAGCGGGGTGTCCAGTTGAATGATCCCTTTGTCCACCTGCTTCATGATGAAATAAGCGAATACCGCTTTGCTGAAAGAGCAGGCCCACCAATCAGTGGCGCTATCCATCGGTTGATTCTTGCTCAGGTCTGCAAATCCAAATGCCCCGGTATAGACCGGTTGGTTCTGATTAAAAACGGAGATCACCATCCCTGTCACCTTGGCCCGATCCATGAGTTGATGAATCTTTTGAGTAAGGGAGTCTGCTGTCAGCGTGCTCCCATCTAGGCGATGAACAAGAGCTGTTGTCTGTTGGGCCAGCAGGGGATTACCTCCTGCAGCAAGAAAAAATAAGGCGATCATAAAGCGTTTCATAAATGGCTGTTTTTTTAACTACCTATGTAAAGACGAAAAATATGCCACGCCATAACCCAGCTTTAAGACAGTGATAATCAAAGAGGCGTTCTTTTTCCGGCCGGCAGAAATTGGCCGATTATGGACACTCGCTGTCCGCTTATATTAAATCGATAATTATCAATATATTTGCACCGTTGATGCAGAAAATAGACAACAAGCAAATAGAACGGATCTCCAAGGCCCTGGGCGACCCCCATCGCCTCACCATATTACAGGCAGTGAGGAAAAGGGACTGGACCCAGTGCTCCGATATCTGTGATATGATAGATCTGACCCAATCCGCTGTATCTCATCATATCAAACAGCTCGTCGATGCCGGCCTCCTCATCCAGGAAAAGGTGGGCAGGAATATCCGGTACACCATTGATAAAGAAGTAGTTGACTCCTACATGCGCTTTTTACAGGAAATCAAAGGCTAAAAATATTTAAATAAATACATTCAAATATTTAAATGTATTGTAGATTTGTATAAAAAAATATGAGTCTTACATTAGCAGGAAAAGTAGCGGTCGTGACCGGAGCTTCCAAGGGTATCGGGGCAGGCATTGCCAAGCACCTGGCCGCCGCCGGCGCCAGCGTAGTCGTGAATTATTCCAGCAGCAGGGAAGGGGCCGACAAGGTCGTGGATGCCATTACCGCCAAGGGCGGAAAAGCCATCGCCGTGCAAGGCAGCGTAAGTATTGCAGCCGAAGTCAAGCAACTGTTCGATGCCGCAAAGAAGGCCTATGGAGCCGTCGATATCGTCGTCAATAATGCCGGCGTTTATCAGTTCGGCGCAGTAGAATCAATTACCGAAGACGAATTTCACCGGCAGTACAACACCAATGTCCTGGGCCCCATCCTGACCACCCAGGAAGCCCTGCAACATTTTCCGGGAACGGGGGGCAGTATTATCAATATCAGTTCAGGCGCGAGCAAACGCCCCCCCGCTTATGCCAGCTTGTACTCTTCCACCAAAGGGGCGTTGGACACCCTGACCCAGGCCCTGGCCAAAGAATTGGCGCCAAAGAAGATCAGGGTAAATATCGTTTCTCCGGGAGCAACAGAGACCGAAGGCTATCACAGCATGGGTGTGGCAGGGAGCGATATGGAGAAAACAATGATTGCCGCTACTCCTCTTGGGCGATTAGGACAACCCGAAGACATTGCCGCCGTCGTGACATTCCTCGCCTCTGATGCCGCTGCCTGGGTAACCGGTGACACCATCAGTGCATCCGGTGGGATGAACGCGTAATTGCCCTGCACATCCGTGATCGCTGGGTAGTAAAAGTTCGATGCTTATATATGTGCCCGCCAACCCCTGTAAAAAATTGATTTACAGGGGTTTTATTGTAAAAGTGTCATTTGGTGTCAGGATTCCTATGGGAATACTTAGCTTTCCTTCCTACCGTAGTTGCCCTAACGCTGGGGTCGCTTTTTTTGCGGAAAACCACAAGAATGCCGCGTATTTTTTCGATATCGTTTTTGGTAACATTAATTTAACCTAGCGGCTATTTGCGCGCTGCTATTGGCTCTTTTCTTAGGTTGTCGAATGGGTCGGCCAGCAAAAGTGCCTTATTGGAATCCATACTATATGAGAAGCAAGGGAGAAGTATTTATTTTATTCCCGAAGATATTTATTCCCGAATAACCTTGTTTTATGCACCGCTTCGTTTGCTTGCCGACCTTACTTGTCTGCTGTCTCTGTTCGGTATCCTCCCGGGCTCAACTGGCCCAGGATACCACATTGCAGCGCCTTCAAAAGGTGCCCTCCGCTTACGCCGCCAAGGTGCAAGCCAAGACGGAAGCGATCGACGCCTCCCTGACCCAAAAGACCTCCGAGTATGTCCAGAAACTTTCCAAACTGGAGGCCCGTATCCTGTCCAAGCTCCAGAAGCTCTATCCTACCAAAGCAATCGCATTGCCCGCTTCCCCTTACAGTTCCTGGCTTAGCACGAGTTCGGCAGCCCCGACCAACTACGTCCCCGGCCTGGACACCTTGAAGACTTCCCTCGGCTTCCTGCAACAGCAGCCTGGCAGTGCGGTCGCCCTCCCCGGGGCCACCGCCCAGGTCACCCAGCTCCAGGGCAATCTTGACCAGTCCGCCCTGATAGATCAGTATATCCAGCAGCGCCGGCAACAGCTCTCCGCGCTGCTCGCACAGTATACCAACCTCCCACCAAGTGTCACCAATACCTTCGCCCAGTATAAGGAAACCGCCTACTATTACCGGGCCCAGGTCCAGGCTTATAAGGACATGCTCAACGACCCTTCGAAGGTCGAGGCCACGACCCTGACCGTCTTGAACAAGGTGCCCGCCTGGCAGCAGTTTCTCAGCAGGAATTCCATCCTGGCCAGTCTTTTCGCCCCCCCACCCGGTGGAGGGACCGGCCCGGGCGTCCTCCCCGTCAATCTGGGCGCCCTGCAAACTCGTTCCCAGGTCCAACAGCTCATCAGCCAGCAGATATCGGCGGGTGGTTCCAGCGCCGAGCAAGCGGTCCAGCAACAGATGCAGGCCGCCCAGGCCCAGTTGAACAGCCTCCAGCAACAGGTGGCCCGGTACGGGTCGTCAGGGGGCGGCGGGGACCTCGACCTACCCTCCGGTTTTCAGCCCAATACACAGAAGACCAAGACCTTTCTGAAGCGCATCGAATATGGCGTGAACGTACAGTTTGCCCAGGCGGCATACAGCTTTCCGGCCACCGCCAACCTGGGGCTCACGCTGGGATATAAGATCAACGACAAGAGCACATTCGGGGTAGGGCTTGCGTATACCGCGGGGATGGGGACGGGCTGGGATCATATCCAGTTCTCCAACCAGGGGGTGGGACTGCGCTCCTACATGGACTGGAAGATCAAAAAGACGTACTACGTCGTGGGGGGCTATGAGGAGAACTATATGACCTCGTTTGCCGGGATACGGGATCTGAAAGATGTCAATGCCTGGCAGCGCAGCGCGCTGATCGGGCTGGAAAGGAAATACAAGATCTCCTCCAAGCTCCAGGGGAATGTACAGTTGCTCTTCGACGCCTTGTACAGGCAGGAGATCCCCCAGGGACAAATGATCAAAATTCGCGTAGGGTATAACTTTTAAAACTGACGTATGCATCACCGACTACTCCTCATTGCCCTTCTCCTCAGCCTATCCTTTACGCTCAGGGCTCAGTACTCCTTCTATGAGGAGATCAACCAGGGACTGCCTCCGTCCCCTACGTCTGCCTCCCTGGGACAATACGGGGATTTCGAAATAAATGGGTACACCGGTGTCCCTGGCATCAATGTCCCCCTGGCAACGGTGCAACTGAAGGACTTCAGCCTGCCCATTACCCTGAGCTACAACGCCACCGGTATTAAGGTGGAGGACATCGCGAGCTGGGTAGGACAGGGCTGGTCCCTGAATGCCGGGGGCGTGGTGACCCGGACGGTCCAGGACTTGCCGGACGATCTCGAGTATGGGATGGGCCAGGACGTATTGGGCCAGTTGTATAACAATTGGTACATCCCGGGATACAACCCCAACTGGAGCGTCGGGTTCCGCAACGGCCTCGACCCCTTCGGAGGCACGACCGACGTGAATGCCTCCGCCTTGCTGGGTTGGATGCGATTCTATGTGGTAGACACGGAGCCTGACATCTTCTTTTACGATATCAATGGGGAGACGGGCCGGTTCATGTATGACACGGGGTTTACGTTCAATCCTGGCCGGCTGGTCATGACGCCTTACCGGGATATCCTCATCGAGATGGATACCACAGGGGCCAATAACATTGTTCCCAATACCGCTTCTTCAGGAGCCTACTTTGGGATGGGCGCAGGCAATATCAAGCAGTTCGTCATCACGACCGAACGGGGTGACAAGTATTACTTCGGCGCCGCGGAAGGGACGGTCACTGTAGACCAACCCGACCAGGCCACTTTCTTCTGCGAATACTGCAATCCCAGCGGCCCGTCCAACGACCTGCCTTCCGGTGGCGGAGGGTATAAAGGAGGGATGTACTATCTCTCCAGTTGGTACCCTTCCAAGATCATCACCGCTTCCGGGGAAGAAATCGATTATACCTATGCCGACGAAATGACCATCTATACGATTCCCAACAGTACCTCATTGAGGTACTACCAGGCGCCCATGGGTCTGACGGACGCCCAGGGCTGCGCGCTGACCACGCCCGAAGCCGGGAACGGTGAGCCCACCTTCATGGAGGCCTGGGGCAACACGAATGTCACGGTCTATAGCAAAAGGCTGACGGGGATCAGCGGCCCTAACTTCAGTGTGGTGTTCAACGCCAACCTTGCCCGCCAGGACCTGTTGAATAACCACGCCCTTACTTCCGTGCAACTGTTTTCCGGTCCCGCCGGCAATCAGTCCCTCGTGAAGCAGTTCAACCTGACCTATGGTTACATGGCCGACCTGAGCCAGCCCCAGCTTCAGTCGGGCATCGCTGCCTCTTACAGCGATTCCCGGCAGCACCTGCTGCTGGACAGCCTCTACCTGGTCGACCAGAACGGGGTGAACCTGGGTTCTTACAATTTTCAGTACAACAATACCTACCCCCTGCCGGACCGCTTGTCTCCGCACAAGGACTTTTGGGGATACTTCTGCAACAACTCCTGCGGGAGCGCGATCCCTAAGCTCTACATCTACCCGAACATCACTTTCAACGCCGATGAGGATTCCTATTTCACCCCCAATTATTCCGTCTTCCCTTACACCAGTTACACCGGACTCAGCATCGTGCTTCCTGGCGCCAATCGAAACACGGATCCCGTAGGGATCCTCTCTGGCACCCTGAACAAAATCGTGTTCCCCACCGGCGGATCCACCAGCTTCACGTTTGAGCCCCATACCTTCAATTACCTGGGCATGAATCTGGTAGGCGGGGGCCTCCGGCTGAAGCAGCAGGTGTCCTACGATGGGATCAACCACGCCAACGACGTAGTCACGAACTATAGCTACCTGAGCCCGATCAACCCCAAGCAGGGCAATTCCAGCGGCGTCCTCTTCAACCTGCCGATGTACGCCTACGCCGAGAACGCCTTCACCCATTACAACGGGACAGGCACCACGGTCTTCGACGCGCCCGATACAGAGTACTACAAGATGAATTTTGTACGTACGGACGTGTCCCAGGCCTCCCTGAATGGGTTCGACGGCGTCAACGTGGGCTACCGTTACATCACCACGTCCCAGCCCGGCAACGGGCAGACCGTTCGGACCTATAGCGTGCCGGGATACTACGGGCAGATCTCCGATTTCCAGAACGACGGGGGCTGTAGCCTCTCGCAGTCGGGTTTCTGCGATGGCTATTTTCAGGCCCCCCTTCCGGAGAACTACCCGGCCTATAACCCCTGCACCTCCCCCGGGTGTACGAACACCGCGCTCACCCTGGACCTGGAAGGGATGGGCAACGACATCTATACGCCCTACAATTTTCCCTTCGCCCCCCTTCCCAATTACGATTGGAACCGGGGACTGTTGCAACAGGAAAGCGTCTATAACAATACAGGCACCCTCCTCAAACAGACTAACTACCAATACGCGCTGTTCACCCCGCACAATACGGGTGTCCGGGTCATGAATTCCCTGAAGAAGGGCAGGCTGCTGAACAACGGCATGACGCTCCAGGAGCAGCCGGGAGGCTTTTACGAGAGTATCGACCGGTACGACGTCCTGGAACCTTACACCCTCATCGGGCAGGTCTGCAAGGTCCCCCTCAGCATGACGACCTACGACTACGACGTGAATTCGCCGGGGAGCTATGTCAGCGATTCGGTGGTGTACGGCTATTCCTACAACAGCCTTGCGGCCAATACAGAAACCCATTTCGAAAGCGACGGGAGCGTTTCGGGTCACTACACCAGGCACGTCGCCGACGTGGACACCAGCCAGGCAACCACCATTCCTGCGGTCCAGGGCTACTACACCATGCTCCGCAACCACAAACTGTATAGCCTGGTGGAGGATTATCACCAGGTGACGCGGGGAGGGACGACAACGACCGTGTCCGGCACTGCCGTTACCTATCAGTCCACTATTCCTGAACCAGCCGCCTCCTTCGATATCGAAACCCCATCTCCGCTGACCAATTTTACCCCGTCGACCATCTCAGCCACCAACTTCAACCTGGACAGCCGGTACCAGCCCCTGATCCTCTTTGACCAGTACGACGCGGGCCAGAACATGTTGCAGCAGCATAAGAACTATGACCAGGATGTGTCCTTTATCTGGGATTACAAGGGCCAGTACACCATCGCCCAGGTGATGGGGGGCGCCCAGTCCGACATCGCCTATACATCTTTCGAGGCGGATGGCACCGGAAATTGGATCATCCCCAACCCTTCCCTCAATAAGTCCGCCGCCTTTACCGGGAATAACTCCTTCAACATGACCTATTCCACCTACATAGCCAATACCAGCCTGAACGCCGGTACGACCTATATCCTCAGTTACTGGTCCCAGAACGGCCCGCTGACGGTAACCCAGAACGGGACGACCGGGTCCTATGCCGCCCAGGCAGGGGCGACAGTAGGCCCCTGGACGTACTATGAACACCAGGTGAGTGGTACCTCGGAAGTCAGCATGACCGGGCAGGCGACCATTGACGAGTTGCGCCTGTATCCTAAAGGCGCGCTGATGGTGACCTTCACCTACAACCCGCAGGTTGGCATGACCACCCAGTGCGACGCTTCCAATAAGGTGGTCTACTACACCTACGACACTTTTGGAAGGCTCAAAATGACCAAAGACCAATACGGCAATATTTTGAAGGACTACAATTATGAATACCAGGCAACGAATAATTAATATCCTGGCGCTCCTCGTGGCTGCGGAGTCCGGCATAGCGCAGAGCAATCCCCCGTCCACCCAGACGCAGGCGCCTGCCCCTACCACCACGCTGTACCAGCCGAATAGTTTCTCCGGGGCGACCCTGGTGAACTATGTCCGTTCCTGGGAGGCACAACAGCCCTTTACGACCGAGGCAGCCTTGCTCGCTGGCACGTCGACCGCCGCCGTCCACAAAACCACCGCCTACGTCGACGGACTGGGAAGGCCTATCGAGGATGTGTGCTGGCAGATGTCCAACACGGGAAAGGACGTCGTGGCCCCGTCGACCTATGATGTGTACGGTCGGGAGCAATACCTGTTCCTGCCCTATGAGGCCCCCACTGCCACCGGTACCTTCCAGTTGTCTCCATTCACCGATCAGAATTCATTTTATACCAATACCGAGCCCTCTGAACTCCCGGGCTACAAAGGGGAACAGACGTTCTACGGGCAGAGCCAGTTCGAGGCTTCCCCACTGAACCGGGAGCTCCTGACAGCGGCCCCGGGGAACAGTTGGGCGGGAAGCAATGTGGGGACCGGCCACCAATACCTGGTGAACAACAGCTCGGACCTCGTGCCCGATTGGACCATCAGCTTCAGCGCTCCCAACTACGACGCTTCGAACTATCCTGTGACCAGCGCCAACTATGCCGCTGGGATGCTGTACAAGGAAGTGCTCACCGACGAGCAGGGTCATCAGGTGGTGGAAATTTTCGACCTGAAAGGGGGGATCGTAGAAAAGAAGGTGCAAGCGGCTTCCACGGTCAGCCCCACCGATCCTTATACCGGTTGGTTGGTGACCATGTACGTCTATGACGACATGGGCCGGATCCGCGTGATCATCCCGCCCAATGGGGTGGACCAGCTCAAAGCGAACAGTTGGACCTTCACCTCTTCGATCATCGACAACCTCTGCTTTCGCTACGAATACGACTATCGGGGGCGCCTGCTTGGTAAGAAGGCGCCTGGGGTAGGTTGGGCCTGGATGATCTATGACCAGCGGGATCGGCTGGTGTTCAGCCAAAACGCCAACCTGGGCATCCAGCAGAACTGGTTCGTCTATAGGTACGACCCCATCAACCGGGTGACCGGCACGGGCATGATCAACTATTCCGCCGGGCAGGCGCAGCTCCAAACCATTTTGAACAATGCTACAGCCGCACCCGTGGTGGTCAGCACTTCGGTGAACGCCAGTGGGTCCGCCATTACGCCCAACTTGAACGTCTCCGCCAGGGTGGCGGGGGTTACCCTCTACCAGGCGACCAGCACCATCGAATTCCTCCCGGGTTTCACGCCCGAATCGGGGGCGAACTTTACCGCCCAGATCGACGTCCTCACTACGCCCTCTGCTCCCGCGACCGTTATGGCCAGCCCAATACCGGCGGGTGTCACCTACAATCCCCTGACCGAGCTCTTTTACGACGACTACACCTGGGGCACCAGCAAAGGCTACGGCACAGGCCACAACGCCCAGTTGGACTACGGCACCAACGTTTACGCCTACCCATTGCCGGCTTCGGCCAGCGCGATGACCCGGGGTTGGCAGACCGGCGCCCGGATCAGGGTACTGACGGACTCCGCCAACGTGGCCCTGGGAGGTCTGCTCGAAACGGCCTGGTTTTATGACGACCTGGGCCAGACAGTTCAGGTACAGGAGGACAACTACCAAGGTGGCATCGATACCGTGACGGCACGGTATAATTTTATAGGGAACGTGGTTTCTACCTATGTTTCCCATCGCAACCCGGCCGCCAATACTGCCCTCAGGATCAAGACCAACCTGAACTACGATTCCAGGGGACGCATGCAGAACGTGGTCAAGGAGATCAACGATAACCCGGTAACCCAGCGCACCGTGGGACAATACGAATTCACCCGCCTGGGCATCCTGATGACCAAGCTGATCGGGCAGCAGAAGACCAGCGCCGGGGCCCTCAGCTCCACCCCCATGGAAACCCAGGCTTATGACTTCAATATCCGGGGCTGGCCCAAGGGCATCAACCGGGGATACGCTAATCCCAACCTGGGCATTTCCGGAGGAGGCACCTGGTTCGGGATGGATATTTCGTATGATTGGGGCTTCAGCACGGCCCAGCTCAACGGAAACCCGGCAGGGGCCCGGTGGAGAAGCGGGGGCAACGGGGAGCAAAGGGCGTACGGATACAGCTATGACGCATCCAACCGCCTTCTCTACGCCGACTTCAACCAGCTCTTCGGGAGCACCTGGGGGAAAAGCGATCCCCTCAGCACCGACGCAAGCCTGAACATCGACTTCAGTGTGCAGATGGGGAACGGCCTGACATACAACACGGCCTATGACGACAACGGGAACATCCTGGGCATGAAGCAGATGGGGCTGGTAGTGAACGCCAGTCCTACCATCAACAACTTAACCTACAATTATGGCACTCCGGGGACTTCCAACCAACTGCTCTCCGTTAGCGATGCGAATCCCACCAACTACCACCTGGGCGAATTCTATGACGGCAACACCACCGGCAACGATTACCGGTACGACGCCAACGGCAACCTGCTCCAGGATCTGAACAAGCACCTCAACTGGATATCCTACAACTTCCTGAACCTTCCCTTCCAGGCTTCCTTGAATCCATCCTCGGGTTCGAACGGCACTGTTACTTATATCTACGACGCGACGGGTACCAAGCTGGAGAAGCGGGTCCACGAACTGCCCACGGCCTCCAACGGCCATAAGGATACGACCACCGTCACCGACTATATCGGGGATATCGTCTACCAGAATAACGTCCTTCAATATTTCGACCACGAAGAGGGCCGGGTACGACCCTATGTAACGCCCACGGGTGCGGTGCGTGTGGACACCTTCATGTACGACTACATGCTCAAGGATTACGAGGGCAACACCCGCGTAATCCTGACAGACGAACAGAGAACCGATGCTTACCCCATGGCCACCATGGAAGTAGGGGACTCCGCCCTGGAGAACGTCTATTATGCCAACCTTGACGCCACACGGACCCCGATAACTTCGGTCAACGGGTATCCGACAGACAATACCACCAGTCCCAATAACTATGTCGCCGCGGTAGGAGGCTCCTCCAGTTCGGTGAAGGTGGGGCCCGCGATCACCCTCCGGGTCATGGCCGGCGATCAGCTTAACCTGAAGGTAAGTAGTTGGTACAGCGGGACCCAACCCACCAGTTACCTGCCCCTGCCAGTGGGCAACCTGGTCTCCGCCCTCTCGGCCGGACTCCAGGGCGTCTATGCGGCGGAAGGCGGGTCCGCCGTCTTGCCGGTGGCGGGTCTGCTGACTCCCGACGCCACCGACTTCATCTCCAGTGAGCCGGCGACCCCTTCGGTGCCTAAAGCCTACCTGAACTGGATCTTCTTCGACGACCAATTCCGCTTTGTTTCCCAGGGGAGCGGGGCCAAGCAAGTCACCCCCACAGGAACCGCCGTCAACCCTATCGTAGAGACCGGCCTGACCGCCGCCAAGAGCGGCTACGTCTACGCCTATGTCAGCAACGCCGACTCCTTGACGACCGTCTATTTCGATAACCTTCAGGCTACCCTGGTCCACGGCCCCCTGACAGAGGAAGAGCACTACTACCCCTTCGGCCTCACCCTGGCTGGGATCAGCTCCCAGGCCCTGCAGTTCGGGAAGTACAACCGGTTCCGCTTCAACGGGAAGGAGCAGCAGAACAAGGAGTTCATGGACGGGTCGGGTCTGGAATGGTACGACTACGGGGAGCGGATGTACGACAACCAGACGGGGAGATTCATGGTGCCAGACCCTGCGGTGGACGACTTCCGGACGTTTTCTCCCTACACCTATGGGGTGGATAACCCCGTACGGTTCGATGATGTGGGGGGGGAAGGACCGGGGGACAGGATCAAGAAGGCACGGGACCTTACCGGGATTCCTTATTGCGAGCAAAGTACCAACATAGGGACACAACAGAGGACCGCGCACGACGTTGTCGGGTTACAGTATATTGATTGCTCCGAGCTAATCTGCAGGGTGATGGAGGCAGACGGGATTCCGGGAGGCGGAACGCCCAGGAATACTCAAGGGCTGATTGACTTTTTCAATAGCGACGAATTTGTCAAGGACGATGCCGTTGACCCGCAGCCGGGTGACATGTTTTTGTTTTATGGCAAGGATAACAATGGGAAATTTCAACACCATACAGGGATCGTGGTAAGCTACGACAGGAAAACCGGGGCAGTCGTCACGGTTGAAGCCCACGGAGAGAAAGCTGGAACCACAGAGAGTGACCCGCCATCTAATATATGCAGGTTTCAGGATGACAGTTTTAAAGGGTTTTTCCATCCGAAGCACGAGACAGATGATGGTAAAGATATAAGAATGGGGGACGATCCGGGGATCAGGGAATCCATGAAGCGGGCGCAGTTGGTGGGCGAAAATGGGGGCAAGCGTTCGCCACAGGCCGATCCGCTCACGACACCTGGCGAAGGACCTGCGTCCACCGCTACGGCACCCTCTCCTTCCACCGCACCCAACATGACCTTGGCTGATTTAAACAAGTTCCTGGGTCTTGACTTCGATTGGCAGCCGACCCCGCCGACCCCAGCCCCCACGCCCAGACCTGGCAGTCACGGAAGCTCCGATGGGAGCAAAAACGGCGGCACCGGCGTCATGAGGTCCAGTGGTTCGAATAGCAAGCAATCGTCATCCAAGACATCCTCGTCCAAGAAATCAAAGGTCTTTCTTCAGAAGAATACATTCGATACCGGTGAGAAAAAGTCCAAGGACCATGATTTTTCGTATGACACCGACGACGACTAGCCTGGCATTGGGTGTGAAGTAGACGACTTCGATGTATCATCTAAACTATTAAATATATGCGTACAATTTTTTGCACTTTTATTTTAATCGGCTGTGTGGTTTCTTTCCCTGCAATGGCACAATGGAGTCTCACCGGGAATTCAGGGACGACTCCAGGAACGAATTTCCTCGGCACCACCAGCAGCGTCGGCCTGATGTTCAAAGTCAACAGCACTCAAAGCGGATACATAGACATTGCCAACACGAATACCTCTTTTGGGTATGCTTCCATGTCCAGTAATACATCGGGAACCACCAACACGGTATTCGGCCATGGCGCCTTGACTTCCAATACAACGGGGTCCAACAATATGGCGATCGGGACGTATGCGCTGTATGGCAATACCACCAGCAGTTATAATATTGCGATAGGAAGACAGTCCATGACGGGCAATACCAGCGGTGGTTACAATACTGCATTGGGATATATGGGTCTGTTTAGCAATACAACCGGGTCTTATAATACGACCTACGGGTTTCAGTCGTTGTACAGTAATAATACCGGTACGAACAATACGGCGAACGGCTATACGGCAGGTTTCGATAACACGTCGGGCATCGGTAATACCTTCATTGGGTATAATACCGGAAGGGGTGTTACGACCGGGAACTATAACACCATCATTGGCGGCAGCGTAACGGGGCTTTCTTCGTCACTGAGCAATAATATAATCATTGCCGATGGGCAGGGCAATCAGCGCATCAATGTCAATAGCTCGGGCTATGTCGGCATTGGCACGGCCTCGCCTACGGCTCAGTTGCATACGACAGGGACGGTCCTGTTTGCCGGGTTGGCTCTTAACAGTTCACCCACCAATGTGATCGTCAGCGACGCCAGCGGGCATATCGGGTATGCACCTGCATCCAGCTTTGCCGGCAGTGGCGGCGGCGGTTCGGGCACTTCCTACTGGACAGCCTCCGGCGCTAACGTTTACAACTCCAATACGGGAGTGGTCATCATCGGCAATGTCCCCACGACGCTCTTTTCGGATGCCAACTTGAAACTGGCAGTCAACGGCGATATATACTCACAGAAGCTGGTGGTTACTACAACAGGTTGGTCGGATTATGTATTTGATCCCGGTTACAAACTGATTCCACTCCGAGAGCTGGAAGCATTTGTCAATAAAAACAGGCACTTGCCTGGTATACCCAGCGCATCGGAAGTAGAAAAAGACGGTATCGATGTGGGGGCTAACCAAAACGCATTGCTGAAAAAAGTCGAAGAGCTGACGCTTTACACCATCGAGCAGGGCAAGAAGATGGAGGAGCAGCAGAAAACAATCGAGGAGCAAAATAAGATATTGATGCAGATGAAAGTGGAGATCGAGGAGTTGAAGAAGGAGCGTCTGTCATCTACCAATTAATCTTCAACCCAAATTCCGCCTTCAACTGCACCAACGCCTCCGCATTTCCTATGACGTCATCCAATCAACCATGATATATGCCATAGGATGAATTTATAGATAGTAAAGTTAGTGGGCGTTGTTTAAGGGAACGGTGACTGATGGACAGACGACGTTTTAAATCGATCAATCCCACCCCTACCTAATCAACACCACCGTCCCCTTCCTGCTGATCGATCCGCAAACCGTTTTGGCGGTGATGAGGTACACATAAGCCGCCGGAGGCATTTCCTTCCCATTGGTAGTCCCATCCCAACATACTCCCGGATTGTTCGTAAAGAACACCTGGGTCCCATAGCGATCGAATATATAAAACTTCAGATCCGTGACCGCTCCCCAGGTCTGCACCCCGAAACAATCATTGATGCCGTCATGGTTCGGTGTGAAGGCGGATGGTACCGCATACCCGTTTGAAATGGATCCGCCCGTCGTTACGTCTACAGCAATGCTATCCACACCGGAGCATCCGGATGTCGTGGTCACCTGCACGTGATATATGGTACTGGCGGAAGGCAGGGCGATCGGATTGGGGATATGGGCATTGGTCAAAGAAGCCGACGGGGTCCATTCATATTCATTACCTCCCGTAGCCAGGAGTTTTGCCGTGCCGATGATACAATCGACGTCGTTTGATTTTGTTACGGTGATATCGGGTGGGGGGTTCACGGTAACTGAAGTCCGAACGGTATCGGTTAAGTTGCAGGCTACATTGTTGATGACCACCTCGTACACGGTAGGATTGGTCACCGGATAGACGAGGGTAGTGGCGCTATTGGGTGAAGCGACAGCACCGGCCGGATTCCATTGGTACACGTCTCCCCCGTATGCTGTAAGCAGCACACTATCGCCCAGGCATACCGAAGCCTGCGGTGGGTTGATCCCGAAATTGGTCACATAGCTGATAGAGAGTTTGACTGAAGTGATCAGGCTATCACAGCCGCCCGCATAGAAAATGGTATCCAGATAAGTGCCGGCGCCGGTAACAGTTCTCCCCGAAGGTAGCGTATAGGCCTGCCCCGAACAAACGGACGCGTTCAATTGATTGGTGGTTAAAGGCATCACGGTCAGGTTGGCCGTAGTGATGACACTGTCGCATCCGCCACTGCTATGGAGGGTATCCTGATAAGATCCGCCCTCTGTCTCCGCTTTTCCTGAAGGCAGGACATAGCGCTGGTTGGAGCAAATGACCGGATTGACCGTGTTGAACAGGGGAGTGATTACTGACACCTGCGCCGTTTGATATAAGCTATCGCAGCCCCCGGACGTCCGTACCGTATCCAGGTAAAGACCCGCGCTACTGACCTGCCTACCCGAAAGGAGGGTGTAGAATCCATTGGTACAGATAGCAGCCGCGCTTTGAGTTAGTGACGGCGTGATCGTTCTAAGTGACAGGCTGGTCAGGAGACTGTCGCACCCGATGCCATCCAAAAGGGTATCCTGGAAAACCCCTGTGCCGGAGACCGTTTTCCCGGATGGGAATGTATATACCTGGCCTCCGCAAAGGGTCGATGAGACAGAAAAGGACTGACTGGCGCGAACGGAAAGGTTCACGGTGGTGACCAGGCTGTCACAGCCGCCCTGTGAACGCAGGGTATCCATATATTGGCCGCCGGCATTGACCAGTTTTCCGGATGGCAGCGTATAGGGTTGCCCGGCGCATACTGAGGCTGTCTTATTGATGGCCGCGGTTTGTCCGACGACCAAGGTCAGGGATGTGATCAGACTGTCGCACCCGGCCTTGCCGCGGACAGTATCCTGATAGCTGCCGGCGTCCGTCACCAATTTGCCCGAAGGAAGGGTATATACCTGGCCCTGACAGATAGAAACAGTCGTTGTCTTGTTTTGGCCGACGATGATGCCAAGGATCAGGGCTGTTACCAGGCTATCACATCCGTTAGTCGATTTTACGGTATCCAGGTAATTGCCGGCCATATATACTTCTTTGCCGGAAGGCAGGGTATAAGGTTGCCCTGAACAAACGGATTGTTGCACCGATAGGGTATTAACGGTCGTGACAGTTAGGTGGACGGTAGAGAGCAGGCTGTCGCAACCGCCGATTGACTTCACCGTATCCAGGTACGTGCCCGAACTCGTGACCGTTCTTCCCGAAGGAAGTATGAAAGGCACACCTCCGCAGATCGATGCCGATGAATCAGTGGACACCGGTGTAAATACTGCCAGGGTCAGTGAAGTGATCAGGCTGTCGCACCCGCCGATGCTACGAAGCGTATCTTGATATTGACCAGCGCCAGTGACCATTTTTCCTGAAGGCATCGTATAGGTTTGTCCCCCGCAAATACCCGATTGAACGGTTTGTGTGAGGGCTGGAGGGCTGCTGGTCAACTGGACAGAGTCTACGCCCTTGCATCCGTTGTTGTCAACGACCGATAGCACGGCTTCTCCCCTGGCGGCGAGCCGGACAGACGGTGTGGACGCACCGGAATTCCATGTATAGGTGGCGTAACCGGTGGGGGCGGTAAGGGTCACCGAATCAAGATAACAGGCCGAGGTATTTCCCGAAATCGAAGGGGCAGGCGCGGGATTGCTGGCCACCTGTACCGGTGCGGATGTCCCGGGACAGCTGCCGGCTCCTCCGACCTTGACCGAATAAGAACCCGCCGAAGACACGGAAAGCTTGCGCGTCGTATCGCCCGTGCTCCACAAATAGCTGCCATACCCACCTCCGGCATCCAGCAGGGTCGAGTCCCCGGCGCAAAAGACGGTGGGCCCGGAAATAACCGGAGCCAGGGGTGTCGCCGAATGGATAAGGATGGAATCGACCACGCTGCAACCGGAGACCTGAATCGTCACCTTGTACGTTCCCGGAGCGGTGACAGAATAGGTAGGGCCATAGCTATTGTCTTGCCATTGGTAATAATAATAGTAGGTGACCTGGGGTACCGCGGCATTGAGCGTAAAAGTGGGGGTAGAGGTAAAACAGATGGCCGTGTCCTTTGGAAAGGGCTGCAGGGAATCTGCCGCCGCCACATTGAACGAGTCGATGATCTGGCATCCGTTGTTGAATAACTGAACCGTATACAGCCCGGGTTGACTGGCATAGGTATAATAACTGGTGGTTTGGTTACTCCACAGATAGGTCACACCGTATCCGCCATATTCATACAGCTGCACAGAGTCCTGAGGACATATAACGTCCGACTGAGGCGCCTGGTGTTGGATGTTATTGACGAAAACTTGTACGGTATCCACGCTGATGCAATTGTCGTACGTCACCTGGACATAATACTGTCCCGTAGAAGTCACGGTGAAGGTAGGCGTCGTTAAGCCGTTTTGCCAATAGTAGGTGGCTCCATTGAAAGAGGTGGCGTTGAGCGTAATGCTCGTATCCGCATTACACGTGGAAATATTGGGACCTAAGTTTACGTGGGGACGTCCCGGTATGATTACCGGCACGATAGCCGAATCAAAGCCTCCGCAACTGGTATTTTGCAGGTAAAGTTTAACCACATAGGTTTGACTATCTACCAGGGCCGGATAAGTAAAGGAGGGAGAGACATCGTTCGACGTATCGCCTTTATACCCAAAATCCCATTTGTATTTTACGGAGGTACCGTAGGTAGAATTGTTGACGAAGCGAACAGCGGTGTCAGTCGTACAATCGAACTGGGGTACAAATTCAGCGTTGGCCAGACAACCCGGCGGAGGGGCGCAGGTGTCGGTATGATTCACCGCGGAGACATGCAAGTCGATAGAACCCGTCACCGGAATGTTATTGATCGCTACCGGCGTGAACACTTGTATATAATAGCTGCCCTGTGAAAGACACTTATACGTATTCTGGGTCAACGCATCCTGCACGCAACTCGTCTCCTGCATGGCCCCGCAATCCCCCGTCATCAGCCGGTAATTGATGTCAGTTGACGTGGCGGTCGTATTTTCATCCAGGTAGGCGGTGACGTCCAAGGTGTCCGGTCCCGTGATATCGATCCTAAACCAGGAAGATTTATAGTTGGCCGTGACGGCGTTGGGTGGGCAGGAAAGGGTCGGGCCAAATTCTCCGTAGTCCGTTCCGATGGTATGGCAATCTACTACGACGGTGGCGACGGTGGCGCCGGGCCCGCTAAGCGCGGCAACCACGGGCTTGGCGCAGAAGTCACCTGCCTCTTCGTTGAGCCAGATGACGGGTTGGAAATATTGGTTAACCATGCTGCACCCGGTAGTGATCAGGTAATACGTACCCGGTGCAATACATTGCTGAGCCCAATATACGTTCGACGAGTCGATATAGGTACTGGTATTCCTCAGGTAGGTCAGCCCATTTTGGGTGGAATCTCCCGGAGTGGTTTGCCGAAAGAGCATGATGTCGGTACCGTATGAACTGGTCGGGATGCCGTTGATATTACTCCGGTACCGAATGTATCCCGTCACGCCGACGGTGAATTTATACCATAATGTCTTTGGCGCGCAGGAACCATATCCGGTTTGCTGGAAAGGATCGTTCGGGTCGGCCGAGGCGCAGGTAAAGTTATCCGTGGCCCCGGTGTCTATTCCGGAGGCTAAGTTCAAGCCGATGGTATCAGCCTGGTAGTAATGATCGAATTTGGGTTGGACGGCGGTCACCGAATCTACCTTCACCGACACCTCGACCTGGCTGTTGGGCATCATCTGATTCTGCTGGGGATAGGCCGAGGCGTTGTCGACCACTACATAGTACCGAATGGGTGCTTGCGCCCCGCAAGGCGGCCGGTAAAAACGGATGGAATCGTAGGCATAACAATAGTATCCTTCAAGGTTATCCCCGAGGAACTTCAGTCCCTGGGCGACCGTGGAATCGACCTGTCCGGAGCTCACGACCGTCGCAAAAGGAAGGCTGCCATTGACAGGACTCTGGTAAACCGAAAAAGGATACTGGAAGGTCTTATCCAGTGACTTATTATTGACTTCCACTGTCACATAACCAGGCTGGTCCACTACGAAGGTGTACCAGAGATTCCGACGGGGTATATCGGGAGGTTGAGGCAACAGAGAAGAATCATACAAGTGATTATTGACCCCGGCGTAGTAGATTCGGGGATCGTATATCGCTGCGCAGGCAGCGTCGGAAGGATCGGTCTGGGCCGCGCCGGTCGTACAATAAAAGAAATCATTGCTGGGCGCTCTTCCCGCATTGAAGGGATTGACATCTCCTGTTTTCCCATTGTGGAATGTATTGTCCGGGGATACCGTTCCAAAATCGTAGGCGTTGGTAGCATAATCGAAACGGGAATATCCCGGTGCATCGATATAGATCGTGGGGGCGACGCTCGTACAACTGCCACCGATTACTTCCTGGTCATCGGCGAAAAGCACAAGGGTATAGGTGCCCGGCTGCATTTGGCAGATCTGTATGTATCCGGTAGACTGGATACAGGGCTGGATGGGAGTCGTCGTGGGGAACTGAGCGGAGTCCAGCCGCACGTCCTTATTAAACACTTCTCCCCAATAACCCTGCGTATTGATGACCACAAAGCTTGGCTGGGTGAGCGTAAATACGTAATACACCACCCTGTCCATGGCAGGATTACAGGAGACGATAGGCTGTTTGCTAAAGGGGGTATCCACCGTACAGTTGAAGTTTTCCGTCGCCAGCGTATAGGTCGTATCCGTGAGGGGGTAGGCCGTGGTGCTGCCCACCCTCGGACCCCATTGTATCAAATAGGGTTTATGCGTATTGGTATCCACACTGGCCTTATAGGGGCGATCGAATTGGGGTCCGGGACAGGCCGGGGTCACGCTGATGATGAGCTGATCGGAGAGGCCAATGTCGTTTGGTACGGTGGTATTGGGAAATGGATGGGCGTAGGTGGGACCGTCGCCGTAGTCTACAACGGTATACCAGCCTGGCTGCAAGGCATTGCATCCTGAAATAACGGCCGAGCCGTTTCCTTGAAATGTATAGCTCCCGTTGATCAAGATGGGCTGTAACCCTCCGAGTCCCGCACTGGCCTGTCCCGAGAATAGCGTCATGGTAGGATTGGCCCAGGCGCCGCAGCCCACATAATAATAACTGACGTGTTGGTAAAAAGTCACGGCGCTGGGAGCGCTCAGGTAAAACTCACGGTATATGGCCTTCGTTGCCGGACTATCCGCGTAGGTCTCCGTGGGAGGTCCATATCCATTGATGGGAACGGCGTTGTTGATACAACTAAAGGTATCTACATCGCTGAGATGGGGAGACGCCCCGGAATCCAGGATGTTTCCCATATTTTGAGCGGTGACCCCGTTATAATGTTTGGTGCCGGTAACCGTGAAGGTAAGCGTAGGCTGATCCGTGACACCTACATTGGCACTGTCTCCCATAGCTACCAGGGTATAGGTTCCCGGTGTGACACAGAGATCATTGGTGTAACAGTAATTGGCTGTATAATAGTTCAGGCAGGTCGAATAGGGTTTGAGTCCGGTAATGGAATCCGGATACAGGTGGGCATTTTGGGCGCTGGCCAGTGTATTTGCGTTCCCCCCATACAGGACGTAATTTAACTGACCGATGTTGCTGAGTTTCAGTATACCGCTGTCCTGCTTGCCATTGCTATACGCATCCCCAATCACCAGCTCCCGGTAAATGGCTTTTCGGTTCAGGGTGTCGCAATGGGTGCCCGCCGGAAGCACCGTGTTGCCGCAGCCCAGGGTGTCGGCATGCGTTGTATAGGCAATGCCTTCCTGCATAGCGCTCATCGTTCCCGCTACATTGTGGACGGTATCGAATGCCCCGGGGGTAGCCAGAGAATAGTGATTGACATCCTGGATTTTAGTAACATATAGCGTAACCTGTACTTGAGAGCCTAAGTCCGAATACAGATAAGTCTGGTTGTTGTACAACAGGGTCGAGCAGTACACACTGGATGGTGGCTGTACGGAGTCCGTGCCGGATACCTGAATCGTATAGGTGCCCGGACTCAGACAGTTTTGGTACAGATAAGTGCTGACACCTTGCTGTAGAATGGAGGCAGGCGTTAATGAAGTACAGGAATTGGTAGGGGCCTGGTTGAATAGACGGGTAAGGACGGGCTGCGGGTTGCCGGGGCTATAGGCATATAACATGATGTTGGCTTCAGCCGTCAGTGTAAATGTGAAAAAGGTGCTTAAGTCATAGTTGTATGTGCCATACGGTATCCCCTTGGTAGGCAGGGTCGGGCCACAGCTATCCAGGGCATGTCGGCTGTTGCAGGCCAGGTAATCGGTGTCGTAATAGACCTGCTGGTTAACGGTGGGTGTAATGACCCCAAGACTGCTGGCCGCAGGTATATTGGCTGCGATAGGTTGAGGCGCGCGCGTAGGTTTAGTTCCTCCATAAGCCAGGCCCAGCCGCATATTGTCATTGAAATTTTCGTTGAAGAACAGCTGGATGGAATAGGTCGTATTGGGTAGCAGCTCGTTGCATCGGTAGAGTCTTTCACCGGCGCTGTATCCGGAAAGAACCATTGAATCGCATCCATCCACCACCGGCAGGGTAGTATACGAAGCAGAAGTGACATCCCCTTTGTAGAGGTTATAGCCGACAGTGGGAGGCCCATTCACAAACGTGCAACCAGCGTTACCTGAAGTCAGCAGGACCCCCATGTAATCGAAATAGGCCGGAGTGGTGAAAGTGAACCAAACGCTTTTGGTATACTGCTGGTATTGATACAGGGAAGTACAGACCTCTGCCGCATTTTCCAAAGACTGACATTGTACCTGAAAGTTGACGTAAGAAGTAAAGGCGCTCAATACCCCGAAAGGATAGGCCTGGGAAGGATGGTCATATTGAGCCCCTGTGGAATCCTGTACGCTCAGCTGAATACCCAATAACCCGTTGGCAGCGTCGTCGCCCGATACCTGGATCAGGTATGTACCCGGATCTACGCAAGGGTTAAAGGTGCTGCCGAATTTAGGTATGGCCGTGAGCTTGATACTGACGCTGTCCTGGGAAGGCACGCAGCTACTGGTTTTATAGACCGTAAACCCCGCGTCGCCTGCTTGTATGGCCGTGCTCGGCTGGGTCAGGGTGATCCGCACGCTACGGGAGGTAGGCAGTGTGAATTCGTACCATATCGATTTTTTGTTTTGCCCTGCCTGGGCAATGGCAAGGGGAAAGGTTTCGCCCGCCTGAAGGGTTGCCGACGTGAGGTCGAAATTGGCAGAATTAAAAATGCCGGTGCCGAAGCCTCCACCGGGAATCAGGATGGGGCTGGCGCTGGAGCAGTTGTCGTTGCCAGGTTGTGCACTGGCGGGGTTGAAGATAGAGGCTGAATAAGCAATGCAGAGAGCCATCAACCACTTTACACTCGTGGGCATTAAACAAAGATGATTTCAGACGAATAAGCAAAACACACTTACCCTGAGCGACTTGCGCAGGATAACGACATACAGAACAGATTTACTTTGGGTAGCTCGTAAAGCGGAAATTCAAAGGCAGGATCTGGTAAAAGACTTCGAGTAGTATAAATATAATTAATCAGTTCAATAAAAAGAATATCCGAATATTAAATAATCTAAAAGCGTATGCATGTTGTGGTTGTGGGCATTTGCGCCCCCATTGGGTTGGTCTTTAGGGCATAGTTGGCTTTTAGTGGCGGCAGCGCATAGTAATTAATTAGTTTTCCTTCCTTTATTTGCGGAAAACCACATGAATCACGCGTACTTTTTCGATATCTTTTTCATAACGTTAAATTGATATAATGATCAATGGTGCGCTGCCATTGATAGAATGGCCTGCCTGAATTTATGAACGGAATCCATACTATGTGAAATGAAGTAGATAAGTATTTATTTTATTCCAACGAATATCTTCTTATGCATCACCTATTAAACTATTAACCAAATGCGTACAATTTATTACACACTCGTATTAATCAGCTGTGTTATTTCATTCCCTGCCATGGCACAATGGAGTCTCACCGGCAATTCAGGGACAACGCCCGGAACCAATTTTTTGGGCACAACCAGCGATGTCGGCCTGATGTTCAAGGCCAACAGCACCCAAAGCGGTTACATAGATATTGCCAACACGAATACCTCTTTTGGGTATGCCTCCATGTCCAGTAATACATCGGGAACCACCAATACCGTATTCGGCCATGGCGCCCTGACTTCCAATACAACAGGTTCTAACAATCTGGCGATCGGCGCGTATGCGCTGTACGGCAATACCACCAGCAGTTACAATCTGGCAGTAGGGAGACAGTCCATGACCGGTAATACCAGCGGTGCTTACAATTCAGCCGTCGGATATATGGGTTTGTACAGCAATACGACCGGGTCTTATAATTCGACCTATGGATTTCAATCATTATATGGCAATACCACCGGATCAGATAATACAGTGTCAGGCTACACGGCTGGTTTTGATAATACATCGGGAGCCGGTAATACGCTCATTGGGTATAATACCGGACGTGGGATCACGACCGGGAACTACAATACGATCATCGGTGCCAGTGTAACAGGGCTTTCTTCTTCCTTAAGCAATAACATTATCCTTGCCGATGGCCAGGGCAATCAGCGCATTAATATCAATAGCTCGGGTTATGTCGGCATTGGCACCGCCTCGCCCTCCTCTCAGTTGCATACCACAGGGTCGGTACTGTTTGCAGGGTTAACCCTCAATAGTTCGCCTGTAAGGATTATCGTGAGCGACTCCACAGGGCATCTTGGATATGCGCTTGCTTCCACCTTTGGCGGCCTCATTACCGCCAGTAGCCCCAGTAGCAGTAGTTCGGGTTCGGTGACTTCTTTGTCGACAGCCTCCGGTAACAAGGTCGTCATCGGAAACACCAGCGTGGCCAGCATTGGGGGATATGCCAACTGGACCGACTTCTCGGATGGGCGGTCTGAAAAGAACGTGGCCGAAAACGTACCGGGCCTGACCTTCATCAGATTGCTCCGGCCTATCACTTATACATTGGATATCAAGGGGCTAAATACCTTAAGCCAAGGTGGCAATGATGCTTCGGCGATCGACGAAGCTGCCATGGCGGAAAAAGAGAAGGTCGTCTATACCGGGTTCATTCCCCAGGAAGTGGAGGCGTCCGCGAAGAAGGCTAACTATAACTTTAGCGGAGTGGTGGCTCCCCAGAATGACAAGGACCTGTATGGGCTGCGCTATGCCGACTTTGTCGTGCCGCTGGTAAAGGCTACCCAGGAAGTAGATAATAGCGTGGATAGCCTCAAGACCCTGGTGTCCACCTTGCAGTCTCAACTGAGTGATTTGCAGGCGCAGATTAATAGCCTTAAGAAGGAAGTGGTTACCACTTCGTCCAAGGACGTTCCCGTTTTATTGCAGAACGCCCCCAATCCCTTTACCACTGTCACCACGATCCATTACTATATACCAGCCAAGGCCAGGACGGCCCTATTGGTCATCGGGGATATCAACGGGCAGGTATTAAAAAGCGTGGCACTGGGCGCCCGGGGACAGGGGCAGACGTCGTTGGATGGGGGAGCGCTGGCCAACGGGGTCTATTTTTATTCCCTGGTGGTCAACGGGAAAACAATTGATACCAAGAAAATGGTACTGACTAAATAAGTAAGTGATCTCTGGCAGCGGCCCTATGCCTCAGCGGCATGGGGCCGCTGTTTTTAAACTTCCGATAGCGAAATCGGTTATCTTGCCGGTAGAAACCGATCGGAATATATGTGTAACAAAAAGGCTTTATTCACCTGGCTTACCGCGTTAGTCATCTGCTCCACAGCCAACGCCCAACTTTACAAAGACTCCACCGCCCCCATTCCAAAAAGGGTCGCCGACCTCTTGAAAAGGATGACCCTCGAAGAGAAGGTAGGCCAAATGAGCATGTCTTCCCTGGACGAATCACTGAAAAGTCCTATTGCCTACGGCGTCCTGGAAAGCCCCTTCATAAGCGCCCCGGAAGTCGCCGCCCAGTCCATCATCGCCAAGCGCTACGCCTTCACCAAGACCAAGCTCGGTATCCCTCCCATTCAGATAGGAGAGTGTCTGCATGGTCAATTGGCCGCAGGCGCCACCGTCTTCCCCCAGTCCATTGCCCAGGGCAGTACCTGGAATCCGGACCTGATCGAACAGATGGG
>Ga0302310_10000780_pt1 | contig 28635 bp, 26 predicted proteins | sample III_Palsa_N1_2_FD_200451 | JGI IMG/M metagenome (GOLD analysis project Ga0302310, IMG submission 200451) | Peat permafrost microbial communities from Stordalen Mire near Abisko, Sweden - III_Palsa_N1_2 | ecosystem: Environmental > Terrestrial > Soil > Palsa > Peat permafrost | place: Sweden...
CTTAGTGCAGTCGAGTCGTTCCGTCATGCTAACCGTACCTTCATCACCATCGAGAAGATGCATCACAGCGACTTCACTTCGTTTGCCATGATTGGAGCTTATTTTCATTCGCCACTCCCAACCGGTTATCCACTCAACGGCTGGAATCGCGAGACTGGTCGCGCTGGCTATCAGGCCGTATGCAGAATCGTGCTCTCCACACTCGACGCAGAGTTGAAGTCAGATTCCACAGCAATGGCCATGACTGAACGCGAGATGCAGCAGAGGAGCGGAGTCACCATTCGACATGAAAGCGCTGTGCCGCCTCCACCCTCACCGCTGGAGGCTGCGGCGCTCGCTGCCAGCAAAGGCCTTGATGCCGCAAAGGCTGCCTTCACCGTCAGTTGCGGACAAGACGCACTGGCGTCGTGCATGAACGTAGATCGCTTCAACACATGGGGCTACAACCTTCTCGGACAGCAAAGATCAAAGGATGCTCTCGCGGTATTTCAATTGAATGCCTGGGCACACCCTCAAAACGCTAACGCGCAAGACAGCTTGTCCGATGCCTTCGGCGCAGTGGGAGATAAAGAAAGTGCGAAGCGGGCGATTGAGCGGGCGATTGCTCTTGCGCCCGCCGATCCCTCTTTTGATTCCGCTGCAAGATCGGCCTTCCTGTCAGAGGAGAACGCTAAGCTCCAACAATTCAAATAGGGTGTCAATCGAACCGTCTATCGATGTCCCGCGCTTGCCACTGACCTAAGGATGTTTGATGAACAAGGCGGTCTTCCTGTGGACTGTCGCCAACTGGCCGAGTCACTCATCGATCGCGACTCGCTGAAAACGCGACTTTTGAGGAACCGAAGCGGTAGTGGTTTCACCGTCCGTGGGAATACTGATCGAGGCGCGGGCGCCTTAGAGCCATTTCAACTTTCGCAGAAGATAGAGAAGTATCGCCGTTGCCAGGATCGTCACGCCTGCAATCCATTCGGCTCCGTGCGGAGAGTCTTCGAAAGGAAGGCCTTTCAGGTTCATGCCGTAGATGCCCGAAATAGCTAGCGCAGGCAAAGCGATCGTCCCGAGGACAGTTAGAACTTTCATGACCTCGTTGGTGCGATTTGCTACCGAGGAGAGATAGATGTCGAGGGTGTTGTTGAGCAGGTCGCGCTGGGTCTCCACTGAGTCGAGGAGCCGGGCGATGTGGTCATAGGTATCGCGGACGTACGGCTGGTGATCGGTATCAATGATGGTGTTGGGATCTCGTTGGAGATGGAGTGAGGCATCGCGCGTATTGACCAATACACGGCGAAGATCGATGAGTTCGCGTTTGATGGCAAAGATGCTTTGCAGGATCTCTGGGGATGGGCTGTCGAATACGGCGTCTTCCAGATTGTCGATGCGGTCATCGAAGTAATCGATGGCTGGGAAATACAGATCGACGATGGTGTCGAGGATGAGATAGAGGAGTTTTCCTGGATGCTCGTCATCGCCGTCACGACGGGCACGATCGAGAGCCTGGATAGTGGTGGGACAGGTGGGGTCTGAGATGGTAATGAGAAAGTCTTTACCGGCAAAGATGTCGATGGGGCTGAAGATCGGAGTCTGTTCGCCTGGATTGTCGGGATCGGGCACCAAACGGACGGGTTTCAGGACTGCGAATGTGTAGTGGGCCGCGGTGTCTACCTTGACGCTCTCGTCCTGGCTGCGAGCGTCCTCAATGTGCAAGGGATGGAGATTGTATTGACGGGACAGCTCGTCGAGTTTGGGATCATTTGCATCGTTGAGTTGGTACCAGGGCATGGGTCCCCTCCAGCGGTTGGTTCAAGCTTGCGAGCTTGATTTTATCGTCATGGATATTTCGTTACGGGAAAGTAGGCTTTCAAGACAAATCGCAATGCAATAAGCAGCCTATGTGTGGAACCACACTCCCTTTCCGTGTAGTGACCTCTATTTCAACTTCAACGGCTTGTTTGCTCCCGTACTCTTCAGGCATGCCAAACGAGACCCGTCCTCCGATCAACTGTTGACGGCGGCAGATGCTACGCCTGAGAGATATTAGAATCCACTTCGAGGTAGAACAAAGATGAAACTCCCAATCAAGCTCTTGACTCTGCTCGCGAGCACAACCATGATGGCGACCCTTGCGGGCGCCCAGGCACCGGTTGCCACCGTTGATCCCCAGGCGCATGGCAATCTCGCCTCGGCCCAGCAATCCATCATCGAAGCATTCAATTTCATCAGCTCCGCACAGCGGGCGAACGACGACCAGCTTGGGGGCCATGCCGGGAGAGCGAAAGACCTCCTCCGCCAGGCCAACGATGAGATTAGTGCAGCGGCCGCCGTTGCGGATAGTCACCGGGACGGCGCGCTCGCTGCGCCTCCTTCAAACGCGGCTCCCGCCCCTCCCGCTCCCCCTCCCCCGCCGCCCAATCTCTCTGGCAACTGGACCATCTATGCCTACAACGTGAGCCAACCCGGAAGCTCGCTCAAACAGATCCAGATCTCTCAGATCGGCAACATCATCTCGGGAACCTTCCACGGTCCCCATCAACATGGCAAATTGCAAGGTTGGGTGAGTGGGAACCACGTGGAGTTCAGCACCGACACAAATGACGTGCTGACCTTCCGGGGAGAGATCACTGCAACCGGCATGTCCGGCATGTATGGAGTTCATGGCCGGACAGCTCCATGGACTGCTGAACGCACGAATTAAAGGTCGTCCCGAAACGTACAAGCTTCCCGGGAGACGGCGTTGATGGAAGTCGCCTCGGTGTGGACAGCCGTGCCCACGGACTTGCCGATAACGTGACTTTGCAGGAGGTTCGCAAATCGCCCGCTCACCTACTCCGGCTCCGCTGCGTCCCACTTGCATTCATACGAGGCACCTCGCATGCGTCCAGGCAAGTCCCTTCTGTTCCTCACAGTCACTCTCGTCGGATACGCTGCCCTCGCTCAGCAAGCCGTCGCTCCTGCACCAATCATCACGACCGCGGTACCTGTCTTTGAAGTCGCTACCATCAAGCCCACCGCCCCCACCGTCAGCGGCTGGCGCCTCCAGGCTACGCCCGACGGTTATACCGGCATGAACGTCTCGCTAATGAAACTGGTCGGCGAGGCCTATGGGATCTTCGATCCCAAACTCATCATGGGCGGACCGCTTTGGATCGAGAGCGAGAAGTTCGACCTCGAAGCCAAATTCAACGCTGCCGAGATTCCCGATGCAAAGAATCTCACCTACCGCCAACGCGCCGACATGCTCCAACCTTTGCTTGCAGACCGTTTCCGCCTGAAAGTGCATCGGGAAAACAGAGCATTCCCCGTTTATGTGCTCGTCATCGCCAAAGGCGGTCCCAAGCTTGCAGATACGAAACCCGAAGACATTACGCAAGGCGTTGGCGGAGCGACCTGCCTGTTTCGGCGCAGCCACAAAGGCTATATGCAAGTGCAAGGCTGCACGCCGAAGAATCTGGAAGATCTTCTCCGTTACGCCACTGGCCGCACCGTCATCGACAAAACCGGCATTACCGCCCGATCCGACTTCGAACTACGCTGGACGCCCGACGACACTCCCGCCGGCGCCCCCGAAGCCACCGGACCATCCATCTTTACCGCACTCCAGGAACAACTCGGCCTCAAGCTGGTACCCGCCACCGCGCCTCTGAGTGTCCTGGTCGTTGATTCCGCAACGAGGCCATCCGAAAACTAGCGCAGATGCTGGTATTCGTCATTCCCTGAAGACGGCGTTTTGACCAACTTCGATTTCGGGAACGTCAGACTCCAGTAGCGGTCACATTACGGTATTGATCACCTGTCAGAGGCAGGTACATCCCCCTTCTACCTGATCCTGATCGAAAGATTCACACGCCGGATCGAAAGATAGCCTGCATGCAGCCTAGAGCTTGAGATTATCGAACGGGGGAAGTCGGCAGGCTTCCCCTAACTCCTGCCGCCAAACGGTGTTAGCGGCAACTTGGGCTATGGTGAGGGTGCAGCCGTTCGACGAGCCGCCGAGTGTGGGCGGCCTTGCGTGGCTCATTCAGGCTTTGGCTGGTGCTCGTGGGGCCTGGTTCATTTGATCTCGCGTGATGCAGCGGAAGCCAATATGGCTCATGCTGGTATCGAGCATCTGGGGCTGCCGTGCGGCAGGGCGGTAGCGCAAACAATAGTTGGGGGCACAGAGGTGCGAGCCGCCTTTCACTACCTTGCGCGGAATTCGGAACTGCGCCTGATTGGCGTCATAGCTCTTCTCGGGGGAGGCGATGCGGGGATTGAATGTCGGGCCACAGCATTTCTTGAACTCGTCCCGAGAGGTGGAGACAAACCAATCGGAGGTCCATTCCCACGAATGCCAACGAACCCGCCGCAGCCAACGGAAGGCTTGCAAGAAAAGTACGACGAAGCATAGTTAATCTCCTTCAATGCGGTGGGATGCTTCTCGATTTAAAGTCCTGGTTGCGGCTTGTAGCGGTGGGCGTAGAGGCCGGTGGCGGTGGTGAGGTCGAGCGTGGCGATGAGGAGGCCTTCTACGCCATAGGGTTGCCAGGCGAGGACGGTGCCGTCGGGGTTGATGATGGCGGAGGTGGTGTCGGAGCCGGGGATGGCGAAGTTCACGCTGGCGAAGTAGCAGGTGTTTTCGGCGGCGCGGCAGAGCATGGTCTTTTCGAAGATGGAGTTGGCTGGGTCGGCGAACGTTGTGGGGACGTAGGCGTTGGGTTCGGCGCCGTGGAAGTGGGGGTGGAAGACGACCTGCGCGCCGTTGCGGACGGGCCAGCGAACGGTTTCCGGGTAGCGCCAGCCTTCGTGGCAGATGGAGATGCCGAAGGTGAGGTTGCCGGAGCGAAAGACCTGGCGGGATTGGCCGGGGGTGTAGGTGGACTCTTCTTGGGGAGCTAGCTGGACTTTGTCCTGGAAGCCGAGGAGGGTGCCGTCGCGGTCGATGACTAAGGCTGTGGCGAGGAGGGCGTTGTTGTCGGCGATGCGTTCGGTGCCGAGGATGACGGCCAGGTTGGCGCGGCCGGTGGCGGCGGCGATGGTTTGGTGGACGCGGTTGAGGAAGGCAGCGTCGGGGGATGGGACGGATTGGGCGCGGGCGCGGTAGCCGGGGACGAAGCACTCGGGAAAGCAGAGGATGTCGGCGTGGGCGCTCGCTGCGCTCGCGATGGCGGAGAGGGCCTGGGCGATGGAGTCGTCGGGTGAGGAGGGGAAACGGAGGTTGGCGAGGGCGATGGTGACTTTGTTGGGCGAGGCGAAGTCGTCGGTTGGGGTGGGGGTGTTCGGGTTGGGATCGGCGGTGGGGGGCATCGTGGATAGGATAGCGCGGGTGGCGGCTTCCATTGCGGGCGAGGCGGCGCGGCTAACGGATCCGGACCGATTGCCGATAACAGAGGAGAGCTTAGGAGGCTCTGCATGCGGATTTCTACGAAGCTGATTGCGATTACCCTGGGGAGCGGCGTCATCGTCAGCGGCCTTATTTTGTCCCTGGTGCTGGAGTTGAAGTCAGTATCCACTGGCTATACCCATATTTTGCAGGGGCCGGTGTTGCAGGCTGCGGCGGCGCGGCAGGCTCAAGTCGACTTCAACGTGCAGGTTCTGGACTGGAAGGACATTCTTCTTCGCGGTCAGGATCCAGGGGACCTGGCAAAGCACAGGCTTCAGTTTCAAGCGCAGCAAGCCAAAGTCAAGGCAGAGGTGGAGGCGCTGGCTGTTGGGGTCGACGACGCAACATCAAGGACGTTGCTGACCGATTTCCTGATCACCAATGACACGCTCAATGCCAAGTACCAGGCAGCCTACGGCGTTTACGTGAAGCAGGGCTTAAACAGCAAGGCGGCAGACGCGATGGTTCGTGCGGATGAGCTTGCGCCCAATGACATATTTGACTACGTGGTGACGCAGCTCAATGCGCAGGCCGTCGCATCGGCTGCGAATGAAAAGGCCAAAGCCATTCGTCAACTGGTGATCCTGTTGATGATTGTGGGCGGACTTCTCGTTGTGGATTCCGTGGTGTACTGCATGGTTCTGTTTGGGGTTATCAAGCGCCTGGGACAGCTCAAGGCAGTGTCCGACCGGTTGGCGGTGGCGGACATTGAGGGACTTTCGATCGACATCTCGGGCCATGATGAGATTGGCGCGATTGGCGACAGCCTGAAGGGTGTTGAAGCAGCCCTGCACGAATTACTTGCGGTTCACGCGCACTAACCGGGACGACTGGAAGCTAGGAGAATCAGGATGGGCATTCAATTGAAGGAAAGGTATGAAGCAGTGGGCCGCGAGATGGGACCCCTGGGGCGCATGAAGCTGGCAATGCTGACCAAGATGTCTTCGACGGCCGCGGCTGATGCTGAGGATTCCTCTAGCAATCTGAGCCTGATTGACGATGCGATTGCACAACTTCGGAAGGCGATGTGAGGGCTTAATGAGGCCCTGAGGCAGTTCGAACGTGGAAAGACCCGAGGCTATGCTCGGGTCTTTCGCGTTGGGTGGAGTGGAGGTTATTGGTTAGGCGATGGGTAGCAGGCCGAGGCGGCTGTGGGTGATGGGGAGGTCGCTAAGGCGGAGGGCGAGGGACTTGGCTCCGCCACCGCCTTTGATGAACTCCGAGAGCTCGAGCTGGACTACGTCGAAGCCGGCGTCGAATAGGCGTGTGGCCAGTTCGCGGGTGATCTCGCCGGTGAAGACGGTACGGCCGAGGTTGAGAGCGCAGCAGGCCATGTGGGTTGCGTCGAGCTCGGAGACGGCGATGCGGCGGTTGGCGGGGTAGGCGCTCTCGATGGCCGCGTTGGAGACGGCATCGAAGGCCTTGGGGTAGTAGAGGATGTAGCCAGTTCCCTCACCTGTCGGGCTGGAGAGCGGGGTGAAGCAGGTGTCGAGGTGATAGAAGCGGGGGTCGGAGAGGTGGAGCGAGGTGACGGGGACATGCCAGGCGTCGGCTACGTGGCGATGCGCGGCGCGGCAGGTGCGAACGCCGTGCGCGGCCCAGAGGGCGTTGCCGTCGTCGTTGAAGGCTACATCACCTTCGCCTTCGAAGGGAGTCTCGCGGGGCGTTTCCCAAAGGAGGAAGCCCTGGGAGATGAGCCAGCGGCGGAGGTAGGCGGTTTCGGCACGGCGTTGCTGGGGGTTAAAGCTGGAGAGTGCGGCGACGCCGTTATGGATCAGAGCGCTGTGCGCGACGAAGACCATATCGGGGCAGCCGGGCTCGGGGTGCAGGAGGCGTACGTCGGCAACGCTGCGAAGGACGTTGTGCATGCCCTTCCACTGGGCGAAGGCCAGATCGCGTGAGGAACGATGGACGTTTCCAGCCATCCAGGGATTCAGGACATAGTCGACTCCATACCACTCGGGAGGACACATCAGGAAAGTGGGCCGGGTGAACTGAGGCGTGGAGGCGAAGACGTTGGGAGCAGCGGATGAAGCGGTGATACTTGTAGCCATGATGATGAATTTCCTAGTACCGAAAAGGAGTGTCCTCCCCCCAAGGGACAGTCGTCAAGTGGGTAGGGTTACTCCGAGGGATACATACTCCCTGTAGTCGATCTAGGGTTAAGACGCCTGCAAATGAGAAAAGGTCCGCCGGGTTGGCGAACCTTTATCCGCCGGGTTGGCGAACTTTTAATGGATCGTTTAACGAACTGTTACAGGTCGCGATAAACGCTTGCAGCTGCTAACGTTTCGGCGAAGACTATAAGCTGACGCTTAGAGTTTTTCGAAGAATTCGCAGGCCGAGCAGGAGATGTAGACTCCGCCGGGGACGCCGCGCTCGCGGTCCTTGACGCGCTTGACGATGCGGGTGGGCTTGGAGCACTTGGGACAGTCGGTGCTCTTCTGTGTATCCATGACCTTTTTGCGGTCGCCGGTCTTGGCAATCTTTGCCATCGTGATGATCTCCCTGATGCGAATGTTTGGCTTGCCCGGCTGCGGCGACGAAGTGTGCGCGCGCGGCGACCTGGCTTGATCCGTGATGGGCTGGGCTGGTGGGCTGGGCCGTACAGGAGGGTCGCGAGGGCGCTGGGCCGGGTAAAGCTCTGCTAGAAGTTTACACGATTCGCGGGTGGGTTTGTTGGGGGGGCGTCAGGGAACTTTCCTCGGATGAGCCCGTACACTCTGAAGTCCGGGGACAGGCCCAAAGCCTGTGAGGCGAGAACCGTTCTGAGGAGGATCCGTGAAAAGACTGCTCATGTCTCTCGGTTTGTTGACGATACTCGTGGGTGTTTGCGCGAAAGCGCAGGATTCGAAGAAATCGACATCCGCGCCGAGCATGCTGGAACCCGCCCTTGTTCCGGCGTATGAGGTCGCGACAATCAAGCCAAGCAAACCGGATGAACAAGGCAGGGGGTTGAATTTTCGTGGCCGTCATCTGGTAGTGACGAACATGACCGTCGAGGATCTGATTACGCTGGCATACAACATCCATCCGAAGCAGCTGACTGGTGGTCCGGGTTGGCTGACGGTAGAGCGCTACGACATGGACATCCTAACCGACCACGACGGCACGTCAAGTCTCGCCTGGGCGAGGGGAGTCGCACGCAAGCTTCTGGCAGACCGGTTCGCATTGAAGTCTCACGAGGAGACGAAAGAACTCTCAGCGTATGTACTGACAGTTTCAAGAACGGGACCGAAGCTGACGAAGAGTGCATCTGACCCGAGCAGTCCGCCCGGGCTAGGTGGGCCCCCGGGGATGTACATGGTGCGAAACGGCTCGATGGCCGAATTTACGCAGATTCTCCAAGGGACGCTAGATCGGCCAGTTTTAGACCAGACAGGCTTGAAGGACCGCTATGACTTCACTCTGCGATGGGCCCCGGACGAGTCCCAATATGGGGGAAGATTTCTGACGCAGAATAATGCCGACAACGGCACAAATACGGATCCCCTGCCGTCGCTGTTTACAGCGATGCAAGAACAGATCGGGCTAAGGCTGGACGCAAAGAAGGCGCCAGTGAAGATGTTTGTGGTTGACGGTATAGATAGGCCATCAGCAAACTGATTGGTTCCAAGGTTAATTCTGAGAAACGGCGTTGTGTTGACTTCTTTCCGCAGGTGCCCGAAAAGTCGGGTTTTCAGCAACTACGACTTTTCGCTCAAAGCTCAACTATTGCTCGGGTTCATACTTGGCTGCTGACTGGTGCTGCTAGGCTGCTGGTACGGATGCGAAGCGGCGCGGCAGATGCGGGGGTGGGGGTTCCGGCGGGGCCGGTTGAGGCGCTGCGGCGGCATTGGCTTCTGTATGTGTTCGAGGGGGCGGAGCTGGCTTGGTTTATGGTGGCCGCTTGCGTTTGTACCGTGGTGCTGTTTGGGGCTGCTTCGCCGGTGGTGCGCCAGGTGCATAGTGCGGCGCTGCGGCGGGCGGTGATGGGACTGGCCATGGGTGTGACCGCCGTGATGATTATTCACTCGGGGATGGGGAAACGGTCGGGGGCGCACTTCAATCCGGCGATTACGCTGACGTATCTTTGGCTGGGGAAGATTGGCGTTTGGGATGCCGTGGGTTATGTGTGTGGACAGTTTGTGGGAGGAGCGGCGGGCGTGGGTGTGGCGGCGTTGCTGATGGGGAGATTGCTGGCGCAGCCGTCGGTGAACTATGCCGTGACGGTGCCGGGGATTGGCGGGACTGCGGGGGCGTTTGGGGCGGAGTTGTTTATGGCTGTGTTGCTCATGGGGACTGTCTTGTGGATGACGAATCGGCGGCGTCTGGCGGGGTATACGAGCTATGCGGTGGGGGCGTTGATTACGGGGTATGTGTTTTTCTTTGCGCCGGTGTCGGGGTTCAGTATCAATCCGGCGCGGACGGTGGGGTCGGCGGTGTTTGCACAGGTGTGGACCGCAGAGTGGGTTTATTTTGTCGCGCCGCTGCTGGGGATGTTTGGGGCTGGGGCTGTTTATGTTTACTGGTTTGGGATTGAGAGTGTGCTGTGCGCGAAGCTGCATGCTGCGCCTAGTGTGCTTTGTCCGTATCGGTGCGGGGTGGTGGAGCATGTGGTGGAGATGAAAGGCTTCTAGTCCCAGGGCTAAAGCCCGGACCTATCTCAGGGGCAAAGGCAACTGCAACGGCAGAAGCAGATCCCTGCGGGATGACAGCCAGAAGCAAGAGCACAGGCACGGGCAAAAGCAAAAGCAACGGCAAGAGCAACGACAACTACAGGGGTCCTTCACTGCGTTCAGGATGACGGAATTTCTTGCAGGTGCGAACAACTCGCGAACAATTCCTGACGAACGAGAAACGATCAACAGCTTGAAGCTGCGAGCTAGTAATTCTCGTCGTTGCGGTTTAGGTGCTGTTCGATGACGGGGTTGGTGGAGGCGGCGGTGGGGGTGGAGCCGAGGATCTGGACTAGTGGGGCGGGGGCTGTGGCGGCTGCGGTCTCCATGGCGGTGTGGGCGGCGGGTGGGGCTATGTCCATGGGGTAGCCGCTTGGGATGGGTGGGGTGTAGGTGTACTCCCATGCGTAGTGGCGGGTGAGGCGGTGCAGGATGAAGATGCCGGCGATGAGAACAATGGCCGTGAAGAAGGCGGCTTCGGGGCCGTACGCGCCGCCGGTTAGCCACTCGGGGCCGGAGACGGAGGTGAAGATTAGGTTGTTGAAGCCGAAGTCCACGGTGATGGGAAGGCCGAAGAGGAGCGTGGCTACTGCGCTCCAGGCGAAGTGGATGCCCCAGCCGATCCAGAGGGCGCGGGTGCGGAGGTAGGCGGTGCAGAAGAGGACGGCGAAGAGGAAGGTGTTGAGGATGCTGAGCGCGGTGGCGTCGGGACGGAAGGCGGAGAGGGTGGCGTAGAGGAAGGAGAGGAAGAGGGTGGCGAAGACGGGGCCGGTGGCTTCGATGAACTGGATGAAGAGGAAGCCGCGGAAGGCGACTTCGAGCGCGAGCGTGGCGATGGCGATGGTGAGGAGCGACAGAAGCGCGTAGCCGAAGTTCGCTAGGTTGAGGTTGAACTCGGGATGTAAGGCGCCCAGCAACATCAGGGGGAGGATGGCGGCGATGATGATCGCCCAGCCGAGGGCGGCGCCGCGGAGGAACTCTTCGCGGGTGGTCGCGCGGGCGGGGAGGGCGTTCGTGGCGCGGATGCCGTTGAGGCTGCTGATGGCGTCGGGTGCAGGACTGCGGGCGGCGATCCAGCGGAGGACGGCGAATCCGATGAGCAGGAGAAAGAGGAAGAAGAGTTGCTGCAGGAGGTTCGAGATGATGGACAGGTTGAAGCGGACGGTGAGGCCCTGGGTGGCGCGCTCGGCGAGACCCTGGGCAGCGACGATCCAGAGACCTGCGCCGAGAAAGAGCAGGAAGTGGAAGGGTCGCGGAAGAGCGGAGGTGCGCGGTGATTGCGGCAACGGCTTGATCAGCTCCTTTGGCGGCGAGGCCTGCATGGGTTAGACGCGTTCCCTGCCCGGATTGCATCAGAGGAAGTCCGAATGGTGGATTGGGATGCTTTGGTCGCTTTCCCACTCATCCGCAAAAGCGCGTATGAATGGGGCACCCGGACTTTTGTGCTCCCGCAAGAGGCGGGGAATCTTGGAATTCTGCTTTCTCACCCATCCGCGATGGAGCCGCGTAGGAATGAGGCGCCCGCGACCTGCGAGCCCAAGTCACAAAATCGGGACATGGAGCACCCATAGTGTCGCCCGTTGAGTGGCTTAGGCGGTGGTGTAGAACTGCGCTATGTTGCGGAACTTCTGGTAGCGGGCGGCTAGCATGGCTTCGAGCGAGAGGCCCTGGAGGGTTTCGAGGTGGTCGGACAGGCGCTCGTCGACGATGCTCATGGCGAGGGCTGGGTCGTTGTGGGTTCCGCCTTCGGGTTCGCGAATTACTTCGTCGACGCAGCCTAGCATTTTGACGTCGGTGGCGGTGTAGCGGAGAGCGGTGGCGGCGTCCTGCTTGCGGCCGGAGTCCTTCCACATGATGGAGGCGCAGCCTTCGGGGGAGATGACGGAGTAGATGGCGTTTTCGAGCATGAGTACGCGGTCGGCTACGGCGAGCGCTAACGCGCCGCCAGATCCGCCTTCGCCGGTGATGGTTGCGATGGTGGGGACGCGGAGGCGGGACATTTCGAGGAGGTTGCGGGCGATGGCTTCGGCCTGGCCGCGCTCCTCGGCACCGAGGCCGGGGTTGGCTCCGGCGCAGTCGATGAAGGTGAAGACGGGGCGATTGAATTTCTCGGCGATCTTCATGGCGCGGAGGGCCTTGCGGTAGCCTTCGGGGTCGGGCGAGCCGAACTTGCGGGCTACGCGCTCTTTGACGGAGCGGCCCTTGAGGTTCGCGATGACCATGACGGGCTGGCCGTGGAAGCGGGCCATGCCGGCAGTCATGGCGGGGTCGTCCGCGAACTGACGATCACCGTGAATCTCGCTGAAGTCGGTGAAGAGAGCCTGGATGTAATCCATGGGATAGGGACGCTGGGGATGCCGGGCTAATTCGGTTTTTACCCAGGCTTCGGGGACCGGTGGTGCGGGCTGGTGTGACTGCTTTGGGGAGGTATTTTCTGCCATCTCGTTGACCAAATTGATTGTACGGGAAGAACAGGGGATAGGGGATAGGGTGTAGAGCGTAGGAAAAAGCTGCTGATGATTTCTGAGTTCTACGCTTTCGCTAAAGGCTGGCGCGAAAAGAGTTTGGGCCAGGAGAGGTCGTAGGGGTTGCGGGCGAAGAGGAGGATGGCTAGTACGAGGGCGTAGAGGAGTTGCTGGCTGGCGACGTTCCAGTCCTGCTTGAGGCCGATGCCGAACATGAGGACGAAGATGAGGAGGAGGGCTAGCGTTAGGGCGGCTCGGGTGAAGAGGCCTAGGAGTAAGAGGGTGCCGATGAGGAGCTCGACGCAGGGGATGAGGTAGCCGGTGGTGAGGGTGAGGGATGGTGGGAGCGGTGTGGCGGCCATGGACTTGACCATTCCCTGCGCGAAGCCGGAGAGGTGGGTGCCGGTGAAGATGCGGGAGAAGCCGTGCAGGAAGAAGTCGAGGCCGGTGATGAGACGGAGGAGGAGGTAGGCGTGGTGGCGCTCGCGGGTGGGCAGTGCTTCGGGTAGGACTTCCGTCATGAGGGATTGGATGCGGCGGGTTTAGTTGGGGTACAGGAGAGAGATGCGGAGGGCTTGCGCGCCGGGGCTTAACTGTAAGGGCTTTTTGACGTTCGCGGGAAGCCATGCGACTTCGCCGGACTTGAAGGAGTGCTTCCCTGCTGCTTCTGGCTGCATGTCGAGATCCGTGAGGGGGACGATGAGCGAACGTGCCTGAAGGGGCGTGGCTTCGCAGCCGACTGTGGGCGGGCAGACGATGCGGTCGATTTCGAGGGACGCGTCCTGGAACTCGATGTGTGTGCCGGGGAGGAGGGGAGACGGGACTTCGCCGCGGGTGACTTGCTTGAGGTCGGTGGGCGGGATGGTCTTGAGTTCGACGCGGAGGAAGTCGGAGGAGAGCTCGCTGAGGTTGGTGATGCTGTGGCGCTCGGTCATGCCAGGCGCGATGCGGAAGGCTCCGGTGTGCGTGGACGGGCGGGTGACGGAGAAGGCGTTGGGCGGTTCGTGGTCGATGCGGACTTCACCGGAGTCATTGAGATAGACGTAGACGGTGGGGTAGGCGGAGTGGTCGTGCATGGGTACGAACTCGTGCGGGCCGTAGTGGACGCGCATGACGAGGAGGTCGTGGTTGTTGAGGATGGTTTTGTAGTTCTTGGGCAGCGGGGATTGTGCGGGTTTGGTTTGGGCGAGGGCGTTGGTGGTGAAGAGTGCGCCAAAGAAGAGTATCGCTAATGTGGAAATGAGCTTGTGCCGCAACGAGAGAAATACAGGGATCTCTCCATTACGCCTCGCAAGAGCGCGAGGCTTCGGTCGAGATGACGGACGTTGGGGTGGGAAGAGAGTGCGAGGGTTTGGTCGAGGGGACGAGTGTTCCATGATCATTGGATGACCTGGACGGCGCCGCGACCCACGAGGGATTCGACTTGTTCGATGAAGGCTACATCGGCAGCTACGGTTAGGTGGGGTTCGAGGTCGACTGCGAACTGATCGGGTTCTTCCAGGCGGAGCATTAGCTTGCCGGCGCCGGGGGCGGAGCGGAAGAGGGTGTCGAGTTTGGCTAAGAGTTCGGTATCGGGGTTGTGCAGGGGGACGCGGATGCGGAGGGCGTCGGGGAGTTTTATTTTTACGTCTTCGAGGGCGATGATGTTCGAGACGGCTAGCTTGGGGGCGGCGTCTTCGTCGCCGCGGAGGACGCCGCGGACTAATACGGGGACGTCTATTTTTAATTTCTCCGCTAGCTTTTCGTAGGCGGACGAGAAGGCGATGAGCTCGATCTTGCCTACTGTGTCTTCGAGCGCGGCTTGCGCGTACATCTCGCCGGAGCGTTTGGATTTTGCGACTTTGAGACCGGTGATTACGCCGGCGATCTGGATTTCGTTGGAGGAGGATTCTTCGCGGCGGCCGCGGTTGAAGACGGTGGGCTCGGGCTTCATCTCGCAGGCTGTTGCGGTGTCGATGACCTTGAGGTTGCGGAGCTTCTCGCGGTACTTGTCGAGGGGGTGGCCGGAGACGAAGAAGCCGAGGACTTCCTTTTCGTTCTGGAGGCGGAGGTGCTCGTCCCAGTCGGGCACGGCGGGTAAGGCTTCTTCGGTGTGTGAGGTGTTGGCGGGGCCTGGGTCGTCGAACATGCCGAAGAGGCCGTGCTGGCCGGACGCTGTGTCGCGTTGGGATTTCTGGGCGCGCTCGATGGCCTTGTCTAGGGCGGCGAAGACGCGGGCGCGGGGGCCGAAGGAGTCGAGTGCGCCGGCCTTGCAGAGGGACTCAAGGACGCGCTTGTTCATTAGGCGGAGGTCGATCTTGTCGCAGAATTCGTATAAGGAAGAGAAGCCTTGCTTCCCTTCTTTCTGGAGCTCGGCGCGGGCGGTGATGATGGAGTCGATGGCATTGTGGCCGACGTTCTTGATCGCCGCGAGGCCGAAACGAATCTCGTCGCCCTTGGGGGTGAAGGTGGCCGCGGAGATTTGGACGTCGGGCGGGACTACGGAGATGTTGATCTCGCGACATTCGCCGATGTACTTGACTACATTTTCTGGCTTGCTGGTTTCGGAGGTTAGTAGCGCGGCCATGAACTCTACTGGATAGTGGGTCTTGAGCCAGGCGGTGTGATACGCGAGGAGCGAGTACGCGGCGGAGTGTGATTTGTTGAAGCCGTAGCCGGCGAACTTGGCCATCTGGTCGAAGATTTCTCCGGCCTGCGATTTTGGGAACTTTCGCTCGGCGGCGCCCTTGAGGAAGATCTCGCGCTGCTTCTCCATCTCGGCAGCATCCTTCTTACCCATGGCGCGGCGGAGGAGGTCGGCGCCACCGAGCGAGTAGCCGCCGATGACGTTGGAGATCTGCATGACCTGTTCCTGGTAGACCATGACGCCGAGGGTTTCTTTTAGGAGTGGCTCGAGTTCGGGGAGGGTGTATTCGACTGGGTTGCGGCCCCACTTGCGCTCGATGAAGTCGTCGATCATGGACATCGGGCCGGGGCGGTAGAGGGCGTTGAGCGCGGTGAGGTGCTCGATGGTGTTGGGCTTGTAGCGGCGGAGGACGTCGCGCATCCCGCCGGATTCAAATTGGAAGACGCCGGAGGTTAGGGCGCGGTGGAAGACTTTTTCAAATGTGGCCGTGTCTTCGAGATCGATGAGCGAGAGGTCGACGATTTCGTTGCGGTTGGACTTGATTAGCTTGAGGCAGTCGTCGATGACGGTGAGGGTGGTGAGGCCGAGGAAGTCCATCTTGAGCAGGCCCATTTTTTCGACGGCCTTCATGTCGTAGCTGGTGACGATGGCTTCGTCTTTGGTGCGGGTGACGGGGACTAGCTCGGTAAGCGGTTGCGGTGCGATGACGACACCGGCGGCGTGGACTCCGGCGCCACGCACGAGGCCTTCGAGGCGGAGGGCGGTGTCGATGAGTTCTTTGATCTTGGGGTCTTGGTATGCGGTGGCTAGGAGGGGATTTTCTTCGAGCGCTTTCTCGATGGTGATGCCGATGGTGGGGGGGATCATCTTGGCGATGCGATCGACTTCGCCGTAGGGCATGTCGAGGGCGCGGCCTACGTCCTTGATGGCGGCTTTGGCGGCCATGGTGTTGAAGGTGATGATCTGCGCGACCTGGTCGTTGCCGTACTTGCGGCGGACGTACTCGATGACTTCGCCGCGACGGTTCATGTCGAAGTCGATGTCGATATCGGGCATGGAGATGCGTTCGGGGTTGAGGAAGCGCTCGAAGAGAAGATCGTTTTGGAGGGGATCGATGTCCGTGATCTCCATGACGTAGGCGACGAGGGAGCCGGCAGCGGAACCGCGGCCGGGGCCTACGGGGATTCCCTGCTCGCGCGCGTAGCGGATGAAGTCCCACACAATCATGAAATAGCCGGGAAACTTCATCTGCTTGATGCAGTCGATTTCGCGGTTGAGGCGGGCTTCGTAGTCGGCGATGGACTTGCGGAGCTTGTGGGTGTCTTCGAGATGCTTGATGGCGGTCTCGCGACGCTTGCGCCAGCCCGCGCGGCAGACCTGCTCGAAGTAGGTGTCGAGGTCCATGCCGTCGGGGCAATCGAATTTGGGGAACGGGTTTTTTACTTTCGTGAGCTCGAGGTTACAACGCTCGGGAAACTGCATGGTGCGGGTGCAGACTTCGGGGGCGTGGGCGAAGAGCTGGTGCATCTGGTCGGCGGACTTGATGTAGAACTCTTGCGTGTCGAACTTGAAGCGCTTGGGGTCGTTCATGCTGCCGGCGGTTTGGACGCAGAGGAGGACTTCGTGGGCGCGCGAATCTTCGTCTTCAATGTAGTGCGAGTCGTTGGTGGCGATGAGCGGGATGTCGAGGTCTTTTTCGAGGCGGAACATGGCCTCGGTTACTGCTTTGTCGGGGCCTAAGTGGTGGTCCTGGATTTCGAGAAAGAAGTTGCCACGGCCGAACATAGTTTCGAAGTCGCCTGCGGACTTCTTGGCGAGGTCGTAGTTCCCTTGCATGATGTGTTGGGAGACCTCGCCAGCGAGGCAGCCGGAGAAGCCGATTAGGCCTTCGGTGTGCTTGGCTAGGAAGGCTTTGGAGACGCGGGGCTTTTTGTAGAAGCCGTGCAGGGCGGCCTCGGACGTGAGGCGGACGAGGTTGCGGTAGCCGGCTTCGTTCTCGGCGAGGATGAGGAGGTGGTTGTACTTGGAGTCGGGGTCGGCGTGCTCGCGGAGATGGGATTCTTCTTTGCAGACGTAGAGTTCGCAGCCGAGGATGGGCTTGAGGTTCTTCTTGTGCATGGCGTCGAAGAAGTGGACGGCGCCGTAGATGTTGCCGTGGTCGGTGATGGCGGCGGAGGTCTGGCCGATTTTGGTGAGGTGCTTGGCTAGCTTGTCAACGTCGCAGGCACCGTCGAGGAGAGAGTAGTCGGTGTGGAGATGGAGGTGCGTGAACTCAGCGGCCATACAAGTAGTTTACGACTTGGGGAATAGGGGCCCTGAGGAATTCCCGTCAGGTTCCGCATCCTCATCCTTCGATGGCCATCTAACGGTTGCAGTTTCATCTCAAGTGTCACTAAAGGCTCTATGACAAACGAAGAATTATTGGTTGCAACAGCGGTGGGTTCCTGGAAGCAGATCATTGGCCGCGCCGACTCGGTAGTCGCCAAGTACACCGACGAGCAGTTGGATCGGCACATAGCGCCGGGCCGGAATCGCGTGCGCTACCTGATCGGGCATCTTGTAGCCATCGACGACCGGCTGTTCCCGGGGCTTGGCATTGGCGAACGCCTGTATGCGGGGCTAGATGCGGCGTACGTGACGAATCCTGATGGAACGCTACCGGATCCGGTGTCGACCGAGGAGTTGAAGAAGGCGTGGTTTGAGGTTCACTCGAAGTTGACGGCGGCCTTTGAGCAGATGACGGCGGCGCAGTGGCTGGAGCGGCACACTGCGGTTTCGGAAGAGGACTTTGCGAAGGAGCCTTTGCGTAACCGGTTGGCGATGATGTTGAGCCGGACCAATCATGTGTCGATGCATGTCGGGCAGGCGTTGCTGGCCCAGTGACACCCGGGCTGCCCGCTGCTTGCGCTCGGGGTTCCCTGATCGTTAGTGGAGGGCGGCGGCTTCGGATTGAGATAGGGGGATGTGGTTTAGCTGCTTTAGTAGGCTGATTAGGTTCTGGTTGAGGGCGGTTACGCGGTGGGCGCCGGAGTGGTGGTAGAAGCCGAAGTGGGGGTCGGTGATGGTCCAGAGGATGGCTTTAGTCGTGGGGTCGGTGATGGTGACGTAGGTGCCGTTGGCTTCTTCGTTGTGGAATTCGAAGAGGACGTCGGCGGACTGCGCGGAGTCGGTGAGGTGGTAGTAGCCCCAGGTTGTGAGGGCGGTGAGGAAACCTTTGTAGTAGGGGTGGGGAGTCGAGTTGAGGGTGAGGTCGTCGTTCTGGACGTAGATGTTTTTGGCGTTGAGGACTTGCGGGGGGACAGGGGCGGTGAACTTGATGAGGGTTTCGAAGGCAGGGCGGAGGGTGTCGTGGCTGACGAGCTGATCGGTGGGTTTGGCGCGGGGAGCGGAGACGCGGGTACTTATCTGGTAGGTGAGCCACTCGATGGAGCGGGCGAAGGCGATGGCGCCGTCGGGGATGTTGTTACCGCGGCCGGCAGGGGCGGTGATGGTGTCGATGGGGGCGAGGTTGGAGGGGTCGAGGATGGTGAGCACGAGCCGGGGTTGATGTTGCTGGGCGATGATGTGTTGACCGTCCGGGGTCGGGGCGAGGTTGGGAGCGAGTTCGGTGCCGTGGATCTGGAAGATTAGGTCGGCGCGGGCGGGCGCGTCGACTAGCTGGAAGTAGCCCCACTGCTGGAGGGACGCGTAGAGCTGGTTGTAGCTAACGCTGGGGCCGCCGGGGATTTCACTGTTGAAGTAGTTGTTGCCGCCGGCGTTGGAAAGGAAGATGGTTTTGGCGGCGGTGACGCGGGCGATGACTTCGGGGGATGGGGGCTGCTGGGGCGCTAGGGGCGGTGGTGGGGGCGGTGGTAGCAGCTGCGCTTGGCGGGCGTTGGCGAGGGGGCACAGCACGAGCGCGAGGCAGGCGAAGAGTAGCGTTCTTAGGGGGACTCGGCGGGGCGGGCTGGGGGTGAGGGTGCTGCTCATCAGGATTAACTCCGGAAGATGGCCGCGCGGGCGAATTTAATCAAAGATACATGATGCTTTTGCGGAACCTAGTAGGTGAGATGCTGCGTGGAGAGACTGTGGCGGAGTTTGCGGGCAGGTTTTCCGGGTTGAAGGATCGGGTGCGTGCGCGGGGCGTGCTGCGCTAGAATCGGTCGTCATGAAGGGTGAAGCCTGGACGAGGGTTGGCGGGTCTGGAGTGATGAAGGTGGAGAGGGGTTGAACTTTGAGCATGCGCGACTCGGTTCTTTTTGGTTGGATCTTTCGGGCGGTACGGAAGCGCGGCCGGGAGCGGGATCTGCAGGCGGCTGCGGCGTGGCCGACGGTGACGGCGAAGCTGCTGGCCGGCAACGTGGTACAGCGTGACGAGCTTGCAGAAGGAACGCTGGTGCAGACCACTCAGATTGAGTTTCAGTATTACTTTGCGTTGGGGGATGAGTTCTTTGGGGGGTATTTGCGGAGCGTATCCTGCTCGGAATCGGAGGGGCGGCGATGGTTGCGCGAGGTTCCGGAAGGGACGCTGGTGACGGTGCGGTATGACCCGGCAGATCCGGACAAGACGCATGCGCTGCAGATTGATAATGCGGAGAAGTTGCCGTTTGGGGTTTGGGAGATGTAGGGCTGCCGAAGAACAAGCAACCGCAAGTGCCAATACAGGGGCCTCTCCACTGCGCGTTCGCAAAGGCGCGAACGCTCCGGTCGAGATGACGGAGGTTGTGGTGCGATGGAGGTCGGTTGCGCTTCGGTGGAGATGACGGAAGGTGGGCGGCGAAACGCGGGCTCTATTTCATTGCGGCGGTGAGGGCGGCAGGGAGTTTTTCGTAGATGTTGCCGAAGCCGCCGTTGGAGAGGATGGCGACTACGTCGTTGGAGGTTAGGCGGGAGGCGAGGTTGAGGACAATGGCGTCGGCGTCGGCGCAGAGGATGGCGGGGACGTTGCGGGAGTTGAGCGCGGCGATGACGTGTTCGGGGTCGAGGCGTTCGAGTACGGGGATGGCTTCGCTTTTGAAGACGGCGGCTAGGACTACTTCGTCGGCCAAGGCTAGGGAGTCGACTAGCTCTCGCTCGAAGACGTTGCGGCGGAGGGTGTTGGAGCGCGGCTCGAGGACGGCGAAGAGACGGCGGCCGGGGTAGGCAGCGCGGAGGGCGCGGAGGGTTTCGCGGATGGCGGTGGGGTGGTGGGCGAAGTCGTCGATGATGGTGATGCTGTTGATCTCGGCGCGAACTTCTAAGCGACGCTTCACGGACTGGAAAGTGGCGAGAGCTTCGGTGATGGCGGCGGCGGAGATTCCCTGCCCTGCGGCTAGCGCTGCTGCGGCTGTTGCGTTGAGAGCGTTGTGTTCGCCAGCCATGGGGAGAGTCAGACGCGCGAACTCTTCTCCGCCGCGGAGGAGGGTCCAGGTGGTGGTGCTTCCTTGCTGCTTGAGGTTGGTGGCCTGCCAGTAGGAGTCGGGGGCGAGGCCGTAGCGCTCTACGTTGCAGAAGGCTTTGGCGCAGCACTCGGTTACGTTGGCGTTGCCGTCGTAGGCGATGAGGCGACCGCGCTGGGGGATGAGGTTGACCATGCGCTTGAAGGCGGTTTTCACGGCGTCGAGGTCGGCGTAGATGTCGGCGTGGTCGAACTCTACGTGGGTGAGGATGGCGGCGTCGGGAAAGTAGTGGAGGAACTTGGGACCCTTGTCGAAGAAGGCGGTGTCGTACTCGTCGCCTTCGAGGATGAAGGTGCGGGCCTTCGGATTGATGTGGAAGCTGGTGCCGAAGTTTTCGGCTACGCCCCCGATGAGGAAGGATGGCGTGAAGCGCGGGTCTTGTCGGCCGGCGAACTCGTAAATCCAGGCGAGCATGCTGGTGGTGGTGGTCTTGCCGTGGGTGCCGCAGACGACGAGGCGCTCGCGGTTGGCGAGGAATTCGTCGTGGATGAGCGCGGCCATCGACGTCATAGGGATGCGCTGGTCGAGGACGACTTCGAGCTCAGGGTTGCCGCGCGAGATGGCGTTGCCGACGACGACGAGGTCGGGTGCGGGCTGGAGGTTGGCGGCGCTGTAGGGCTCGAGGATGGGGATGCCTTGGGCGCGGAGCTGGTCGGACATGGGTGGGTAGGCGGCGGTATCAGAGCCCGTCACGCGGTGGCCGTGGACACGGAGCATGCCGGCGAGGGAGGCCATGGCCGTGCCGCAGATGCCGATGAGGTGGATGTGTCTTTGCTGGGTCATGAGATTCGAGAAGCGGAGATTCGGAGATTCAGATGCGAGCCTGAGCTGAGGTTATTCGGATAGGGTGTCGTCTTCCATTGTTACCCAGGTGCCGAGGGGGATGGATCGGTTGTGCTGCGTCATGTGGCCGGATTGGAGGCCTATGGAGATGGGGCCTTCGAAGTTTTGGAGGGCGTGGAGGCAGGCGGCTTCGAGGAGCGGGAGTTCGTTGGGTTGGATGTTGGCGCCTGGATCGCCGAAGACGATGCCGGTGACGTGGTCGAGTTGGCCGGCGAGGCGGAGGTGGTTGAGCATGCGGTCCCACTGGTAGGGCTTGGTGTTGATGTCTTCGAGGAAGAGGATGGTGGGCTCGGTTAGGTTTAGGGCGTAAGGGGTGCCTAGGGATTCGGTGAGGATGGAGAGGCAGCCGCCGAGGATGCGGCCTTGGGCACGGCCGGGCTTCAAGGTACGGATGCCGTCGGTGGAGTTGACGGACCAAGGTTCGTTGGCGTGGAGAGCGGAGTTCCAGGTGCGGTGGTCTACGCCGTTGGGATTGGACCAGTCGGCGGCGGCCATGGGGGCGTAGAAGGTGGGGAGATGGTTGAGGTTCCAGAGGTAGAGGTGCAGCGAGGTGTGGTCGCTGTAGCCGGCGAAGACTTTTGGGTTGGCGCGGATGAGTTGGGCGTCGAGGAGGGGGAGGAGCTCGGCGGAACCCCAGCCGCCTCGGGTGCAGAGGATGGCGTCGATGGTGGGGTCGGCGAAGGCGGCGTGGAGGTCGGCGACGCGATGGGCTGCGGTGCCGGCATAGTAGAGCGGGCCGCGGTCGAGGGCGTGAGGCATGACGATGGGTTTGTAGCCGTAGGCACTGAGCGCGATGCGGCCTTGTTCTACTAATTCTGATTTGGCGGCGGAGGCTGGGGAGACGATCGCGATGCGACTTCCCTGCTTGAGTTTGGGGAGTAAAGGCGAGGGCATATCAGGATTGATTCTTCTGGTAGGAAACCATGGAGTGCGTTGTTGCTGCGAGCGGGTTGACGGGTCCTTCGACTACGTCTCTCGCGATGAAACCGCGAGAGGCTTCGCTCAGGATGACAGATTTTCTCTCGGCGCGAAGATGAATAGGAAGCGATGTCTTGAGGTCAGGCAAAGTCTACTTCTCCGGTGCAGATGATTTCGGCGGGGCCGGTGAGGAGCATCTCGCTGGAGTTGGTGGGCCAGACGACTTGCTGCGCTCCGCCTTCGGCGATGGCCGTGAGTTCGCGCGCTGCATTGTGCCGGAAGATGGCAGCGGTTGAAGCCGCGCAGGTGCCGGTGCCGCTGGAGGTGGTGGGTCCGCAGCCGCGCTCGTAGATGCGGAAGGTGATTTCTGAGGGAGACAGGAGGCGGACGAATTCTACGTTGGTGCCGTGGGGAAAGAGTTTGTCGACGGCGATCTTTGCGCCTAGTTGTTGCCAGGTGAGGTTGTGGCTGCTGAAGTCTTTGTTATCCGGGAAGAGGATGAAGTGGGGGTTGCCGACGTTGACCATGACGCCGTCGATGGGGGTGTCGACGCCTGGGATTTCGATGGTGCGGGGCATGACGCGGGGGACGCCCATGTCGCTTTCGATCCAGTAGTCGGGGCCGTCGCGTCGGATGAGGCGGCAGGTGCGGATGCCGCCGTGGGTGCCGAGCGCTACTTCGTGAATGCCTTCGCTGGCAGCGAGCCAAGCGGCGACGCAACGGGTGCCGTTGCCAGAGAGTTCGGCCTCGGAGCCGTCGGCGTTGAAGAGGCGGAGGAAGAATTCGTTGTTGGGGCGACGGTCGAGAAACTCGATACCGTCGGCGCCGATGCCGGTGTTGCGGCTGCAGAGTTTGCGGGCTAGAGCGGCGTGGCGATTCCGGGCGAGGGTTTCCACTTGGCTCTCTTCAAGGATGAGGAAGTCATTGCCGTAGGCATGGGCTTTGACGAAGGGGATACGACTCACTCTTCCTCCGTGTCATTGAAGACGACGACCTTGTCGGTGGCGTCATCGGCCTCGAGCTCGTGATGGATGCGGTGATGAATTCCGTGGGTGGCGGTGACGATGAAGGAGACGCGCTCGATGCCGGCGATGTTGTCGCGATCGAGCACGGCGAGGCGCTGGCCGACGGAGTCGAGCACTTTGAGGATGGCTAGTTGCATGCGGTGATTGGCGGCGGAGACTTGCTCGGCGAGGACTTCGGCGCGGGCAGGCCCGACGACGCTTTCGGGCAGCATGGAGCCGATGTCGGCGCGGACTTCGTAGACCTTGGGATAGCGCTTCCAGCCAAGGTGGCGTTCCAGGACGCCGATGATCTGGAGAGCGATGAGGACGAGAAGCGTAGCGAGTGCGGCGACGATGTAGAGGCCGGCTCCGCAGGTCATGCCGATGGCCGCGACCACGAAGACGGTGGCGGCGCTGGTGAGACCGAGCACGCGGTTCTTGGTGTGGAGGATGAGGCCAGCGCCGAGGAAGCCGATGCCCTGCACGATGTTTGCGGCGATCTGGCCGCGGTTGTTTGGGTTATCGCCGGCGATGACGACGCTCATGATGGTGAAGAGTGCCGAGCCCATGCAGATGAGGATGTTGGTGCGAAGGCCGGAGTCCTTGTGGCGCCACTCGCGCTCAAGGCCGACGATAGCGCCCATGCCACAGGCCATGAGTAGACGCTTGACCGAGGGGCCGGAGAGGACGAGTTGCTCGAGCGTGGAGAAATGTATGTGGCTGGGTTCCACCATCGAGCCAGAATACTACTCGGCGAGGTGGAGGGGCTGTGGCGGGGAGGGACAATTCGTGGGTGGTATCAGCGAAAGCAAATGCAGGGGGCTATCCACTACGCGCTGCGCGCTCCGGTCGAGATGACGATATTCACCTATTGCGAAGAGACAGCCGCCCGCGTTCGACAGCACGCGGGCGGCAGGCTCACCTGTGGCGAACCTACGCTACAGGGGCGGCAACGTTGATCTGTTGGGAGAGCTTGGTGAGGAGTTGGTCAGCCTTTTCTTCCTCGGCGAGGGTCTTGTCGAGGAGCTGCGCGTCCTGCTGGTTGCCGAGGACTTCGGCCCAGGTGCGCAGGGTTCCGTAGATGGCGATCTCGTGATGCTCAACCTGGTTGCCGGCGGCGATCAGGATGACGTCGCGGATGCTCTCATTGGCGGCGTCACCGATCTCGGCCTCAGCCGAGCTGATGAGCTGAGCGGTGACCTTGCATTTGGACTCGTTGACCTCGCCCTGGGTGGCGTCGAGGATGCGCTCGAGGCGGATGATATGCTGCTTGGACTCGGTGAGGTGATCTCGGAAGGCCCGAGCTAGATCGGGGTTGGTGGATTTCTCAATCATGGCGGGCAGACCCTTTTCGACGATCTGCTTTTCACTGCTGAGCGCGTGCTGAAGCATGTTGATATACAGCTCGCGCAGGTTGTTGACATCTGGTGTAAAGATTCCCATGGCCCATTACTCCTTGTGATTTGTAGACACAACCTCACCGGCTCGTTCGAGCGAGTGTGTCGGGTAGGTCGTCAATTCGCGTTCGTCTTTGCGTTCTTCGTAGTCCGGGGGAGCGTTCAGCCCGGTGGCTTGCGTGTACCGCTACTTGTACGGCCAATAGCTGTGATGCGGGTTGGGGCTTGCGCGTTACTCGCGGTGGATGCCTAGAAATTGAATTTGATGGGAATTATTTTGCGGAGGCGGGGGTCCAGAGCAAGGACTGGTAGACGTGGGCGCAGGGTTGGCCGGTGGTGCAGATGACTTCTATCTCGCCTAACCCTTGGGGATGGTCGGCGACGGCTTTGGCGACCGGGTCGCCGACGATGGCGATGATGTAGGCGGCGTGCTGGGCGGGATCCTTGAGAGCGATCTGCCAGGTCTGGTCGTCGTTTTCGCTGACCATGCTTTGCAGGGATCGGCCCGCAGTTTGAACGGCGCCTACATGGTTGGTCAGCGACATCATGATGGGAACGTTCTGCGGCATCTCGTCGAGCACGGTGGCGAGGTTGGTTTCGAGCGAGACACGGGTGGTTGAGTTATGGATTGCCTCTTTGAGGACCAATGGGATGAAGTACATCATGGCGATGCAGTTGGCGACGCAGAGAAGCATGGCGGCAGGCTGCCAGAGGCGAGCGGCGAGGGGCGTCCAACTAGCGGTGCGCGATTTCAACCAGGTTTCGAATTGTTCGGCTGAGAGCGCGGCGTAGATGGCGAGCGCAGGAAGGAGTTCCATGCCGTAGCGGGCGTTGTAGAAGGCGTGGGGCCAGAGCTGCGGGATGAAGATGGGAACGGATCCGTAGGCGACCGAGTAGATGTAGAACGGGAGCGGGATCCAGAGCAGGAGGGCGAAGGATTCGGCGCGGGCGCGAACGGCGGCGGCCACGGTGCTCAAGGTTCGGCGGCGGAGGGAGAGCCATGCGCCGTAGAGCGCAGCGAGCATGAGGGCAAAGCCTGTCTCCCAGGCGGCGGCGTCGATCTGCGCGGTGCGGGTGTAGAAGAGGGCGGCCCAGCCGATGTTGTGCCAGCCGCGGTAGTGCTGGCCGGGAGGCGCGGTGCGGCGCTCGATTTGTTTGGCAGAGTAGGGGCCGCGGAGGAAGTCGAGCCAGTCGTGTTCGAAGTGGGCGTTGTACCAAAACCAGAGCAGCGGGCCCGCGGCAACGATGACCGTGAAGAGGACGAAGTACGGACGCATGCGGCGGCGGAGGGCGGGGTCGGCTGTCCACAGAGCCCAGGCGAAGCAGAGCCAGATGATTGCGCCGATGATCCAGCCATCGTAACGGGTGAAGACCTGGCCGAAGATGAGGAGGCCGGCGAGGATCATGCGGGCTCTTGCAGTGACCGCGTCTCCCTGGCGTAACGCCGCGATGGATTCGCTGGTGGCGACGACGGACCAGACCAGAAGCGCGAGGAAGAGCGCCTCGGTCATGGCGGTGGTGGAGAGGAAGAGGAGGTTGGCGTTGAGCGCATAGAAGGTGGTGGCGACGAGTGCCCAGCGAAGCTTCATGAGGCGACGGGTGAGACGCCAGATGCCGGCTACGCTGGCTGCGTAACTGAGCATGGACATGGGCGCGCCGGCGAGGCCGGTCTGCCACATGCGCATGTTCATGATGAAGGGCAGCATGAGGATGTGTGGGAGTGGCAGCCAGACGCCGCCGAGTTGCGAGAGGCCGGGCCATTTGGCGTCGAGGATGCGGCGGGATATCGCGAGGTGCGCTACGGCGTCTCCATAGAGCAGGAGGTAGCCGTGGTGGACGCAGACGAAGAGCGCGACGAAGGCTAGGAGGATCCCGGCAACGAAGAGTGGGTAGGTTTCGCCGGGGACTACCGGGCGCACGGCTTCAGGATCACCGGTAACCCAGATGGGCGACTGGCGGAAGGAGCCGGTGCGGCTGCTCCTTTGTCCGATGGCGATGCTGCCGGGCTTGGGTTCGCCGAGGCGGGCGTTGCGTCGGTCTGATCGTGATCTCGCCATGAATTTTCTTATACTTCCTCAGCGGGCAAAGACCGCGCAAAGGGTCTGCCCGATCAGGTTTGTTGTGCCCGCAGCCAGATCACTTTCAAGAAATCTGCATGCGTCTCGAGCAGCTTAGCAAGTTCTCGGCCCGCATATTTGAAGTAGTTATTGCGGCTGCCATTGGAGCTATTTTCCGGGACGAATCTGACGTTGGCCTTTTCCCATTGGAGCGCCACAGTCTGATGCAGAAGTGGGAATATGGTGATTCTGTTTGGCTGAAACCGTTCGCAACTCTCACGAAAAGCGTCTCCCAGTTTCGGCACGCTCCAATATTTTGTGGAGTGTTTCGGGGTGCTGGAATCGTCGGCGCGGCGCGCAAATTCGTACGCCCACGCTCCGAAACAGAGAACCATTGGTGGGTTATGTTCCTTCAAAAGATTGGAGAATACAGCGATGCGGTCTCTCACTACGACATCGTTGAAGTCTTTGCTAAGTTCACCTTTCTTCGCAGCATTGCAGATAAATAGATGTTCTCCGTCCACTCGCCGCGGGTACACGGATTCTTGAAGGGCATCCCAAATCGGTGTCCAGATCGTATGGCGGGTCGGATGCCGTGGATCGAGTGGACCATCTAAAACGCCGACAAAAGCATTGGGATAGGAGTCGCCGACCAACCAGATAGGAAACTCTTTTTGTTCCTTTGTAAGACTTTCTTCCATTGTGTATCTTTCTGACGTTTTGCCTTCATTTGGGTCTGTCCACGGGATAGCTATTGAACGGCTTGATCAAATGGGGTGCGACCTCTAGTTAGAGGTGGGAGATTTCCTTGAGGTGTTCGAAGCGTTGATCTATCTCTTCGCGGGTGGTGCGCTGCAGGCGGTCGGTGCCGAAGGCTTCGACGGAGAGTGAGCCAAGGACGCAGCCGTAGAACATGGCCTTACGGAAGACCTCGGGGGTGAGCTTGCCCTGCGACGCTATGTAGCCGTAGAAGCCGCCGGCGAAGGAGTCGCCTGCGCCGGTGGGGTCGACTACTTCTTCCTGCGGTGTTGCGGGAGCGCGGAACTGGTTGCGCTCGAAGTTTTCGCCGAAGCTGTGCGGCGAGAAGTAGGCGGCCGAACCGTGCTCAGCGTACTTGACGACGAGGGACTTGGGGCCGAGAGCGAGGACACCTTTGGCGGCGCGGATGTTGTTGGTTTCTCCACTGAGCATGCGGGCTTCGTTGTCGTTGATGATGAGGATGTCGAGCTCGCGGAGGACCTTGAGAAGGTTGTCGCGGTGGGCGGCGATCCAGTAGTTCATGGTGTCGCCGGCGACGAGTTTGGCGTTCGGCATGTGGGCGCGAACGCGGGATTGCAGGACGGGATCGATGTTGGCGAGGAAGAGGTATTCGGTGTCTAGATAGCTGGCGGGGATCTTCGGCTCGAAGTCGGCGAAGACGTTGAGGTCGGTGGCAAGGGTCTCGGCGGCGGCGAGGTCTTTGACGTAGCTGCCGGTCCAGTGGAAGCTCTTGCCGGGGACGTGTTCGATGCCGGTGGTGTCGATGCCGCGGGAGGTGAGGACGGCTTCGTGCGCAGGGAGGAAGTCTTCACCGACCACGCCGACCACGCGGACCTTGGTGAAAAAGCTGGCGGCGAGGGCGAAGTGGGTGGCGGCGCCGCCGAGTACGCGCTCGCGCTTGCCGCTGGGGGTTTCGAGGGTGTCAAAGGCTACGGAACCTACTACGAGAATGGACATGGTGCTCCTTGGTTAGTGTCTGGTGCGGGTTGCGGAGTTCGGAATACAGGGGTCTCTCCACTACGCTGCGCTCCGGTCGAGATGACGAAATTTGGGGGTGATGCGCTTCGGTCGAGATGACGAGCTTTCGGCGGGCGTCACTGCGACGGGGTTGGGCTACCAATATTTGCCGTAGAGT
>Ga0302310_10000782_pt1 | contig 28610 bp, 26 predicted proteins | sample III_Palsa_N1_2_FD_200451 | JGI IMG/M metagenome (GOLD analysis project Ga0302310, IMG submission 200451) | Peat permafrost microbial communities from Stordalen Mire near Abisko, Sweden - III_Palsa_N1_2 | ecosystem: Environmental > Terrestrial > Soil > Palsa > Peat permafrost | place: Sweden...
CAGGGCAAGGTTTGTCGCGCACAAGACAGTACTGCGCGGCATAAAAAATGTGGAAGACGTGAAACGCATCCTCCACGAAATCGATATTGCAACATTCTCCGTCGGGAGTAACCAGACTTGGACCAGCACGCTATTCCCGGAAGCCTATGCCGCCGGTTTCCGTCTGGTCAGTCAGGCGGAGAATTTTTTCGCCTGTGCGACGCGGGAAACCCGCGGTCATGCTTCGGAGATCCCGACGCGAGCTGCCTTCAATACCATTCGCGCGTTCATCGCCATGCATGGCGACAAGGATGTCGCGGACCTAAGTTTCACCCAGAACGATTGGGTGGGTCCTGTGCGGTGGGCGGAGGTCGCTGAGGCAGTCGCCATCTTCGACAAGAACAGCGCTTCCGACTGGACGTTGAAGATTTGATTGATGGTCAGCCCAGTCCACCGACATGAGCGTAAAGAAGACGACACCCCCTCTGTGCTTCGCTCCTCTGTCGGCACAATGGGAAGGCGACGGACACCTGGTCGTGACCGGCCGCACCGTGGGGTTGAGCTATGCGTCGTTCTATCGCGCGTGCGTTGACGGATTGAGTGGAACAGACGCCATGAGCTGGTATCTGGATCCGGTGACAGAGGTGCGCGAGCCGGATTTCATCTTTGACCAGATTACCGATGCCCTTCTGGTCGCGGCGAGAAGACACCATGCCGAAGGCACGGTAGCCGTTTTGAACCATGTGCGTCTCGTTTTTCACCGCGGTTGCAGACCTCCGCGTGATGAGTTCAACGCGCGCGGTCGCCCTCGGGCCAGACTTCCGGTTTCGCCACTTCCCGGCGGGGAGCGGGGCATCAGGCTTCGACGGCGAGCGATTGACGATGCGATCAAGTGGACCAGCGATCGACCTTGCGCAACGGAGATCCTCACCGACTGGCTTTCTACCGGTGTGACGACTCCCTTGGCCTCAGGCGGCATCGTGTCGATCGGAGACCTTGCACGTCTGATTGCCAAAGGCGGGCGGCGTTGGTGGCGCACAATTTCAGGTCTCGGTAGTCGCCATGCAGAAAAGATCGATGCGTGGATGCGCCACCGTGCGCAGAGCCTGATTGCCAGGGAAACGTCCGCAAATGTGCAGGAGATCCGGTCGCGTGGTCAAGGCGTTCTGCAGCCGTTTGAGACATTCGCCGTGCCCGACAGTATTGGTGGCAGGGAGGGGAGCAACCGGCGCCGGCACTGGTATCGCCCCGAGTCGATTCCCGCTTGGGCCGATGACCGGGCCGCACTGACGGCATGGCTCGACATGTATCGGGGCAATAAAAGTACGTACCGCAGCTATCTCAGGAAGGTCGAGCGGATATGGCTTTGGGCCGTTCTCGTGAGGGGTAAGGCTTTTTCCAGCCTGACAACGGAAGATTGCATTGCTTATTTCCAGTTTCTCTCCGATCTGCCTGAAGACTGGGTACACAGTGCCTGGCGAGGTACGGCGCGTTATGACTCCGAGGGCTGGCGCCCATTTGCTTCACCGGTCGGCCCCCGTTCACTAGATCGGCATTTTTCCTGCACGCGGAGTCTCTTTACCGATCTGGAAAAGTGGTTCTATCTCGACGAAAACCCCATGCGTGAACTTCAGCTGTGCGACATCGACGGCCTGCAGGCGATTCAGTCGCGCAGTGGAGCTGCCTGGCTGGCGACGGATCCTGATCACACTTTCAGTGCAGAGCAATGGTCCTTCCTGTTGCGGTTCGCCGCCGAAGCCAACTCATATCCGCATGAGAAGCGCGCTGTGTTTGTTCTGCGGTTCTGTTATCACGTCGGTTTGCGATTCAGTGAACTATGGGGTCGGCGGGTCGCGCACCTGATGCCTCCGGCTATACGTTCGGCAAATGGGTGGAGGTTGAAGGTTGTTGGGCCACGCCAACTTGCGCGCGCGGCAGACATACCCGATCCTGCGTTTGCGATTCTGCGGCAATACATGATTGATCGGGGCCATCCCGCAGACCCGGACAAATGGGATCCTGCCAAACCACTGGTCGGCCAGTTAGATCGGGGACGTGGCAACGAGACAGGTGAGGAAGCCTCCCTGGACAGCATCAACAGGAGCATGAAGCGCTTCTTCAGGCGAGCAGCCACCGCCGCGTCGGCTTTGCACCCGGAGTGGGGTGATCAGATCGCGCGCGCCAGCGGCCTTTGGCTGAGGGCGTCGGTCGTTCGTCACGGAATGGCACGGGGTCAATCGTTTGTTGACCTATCGCGACGACTCGGATACGCGTCCGTCCACACCTTCGAGCACTTCGAGAGCCCGCCGGTGGACCGCGCGGCCAGTATCAGAAACTGGAATCGTCATCTTGAAGAAACTTTTCGGGCGGCGGAAGACCGCTGTGCAAGGCGTTCGGTTTGCGATGAAAAACATTCGTCGGGTGCCGATGCAGACACGCATCGAAGATACCTGAGTGACGACCTGCGCAAGTAGCAAAGAGAAGGGTCTGTTATACGTTCGCGAAACACATCTCGGGTGCCCTTTGAAGCGCGCAGTCAAATCAAAGCGCTCCCTGCATTAGACGTCTGGGTCGATTCTTGTGAGGAGACGAAGCTTCCTGTTTTAGAAAGCCGGATTTACCTTGGTTGTTCCGGACGAGCTTGGTAATTCTCTGGCAGTTTTGCGCGGGCCACCTTTTACGCGTTGTCTCCGTCCTCTCCTTTCATGCTGCCTACCGTGAATTTCAGCTGACCACCTTGTCGGACGGCCATGATTGCCCGACGCTCTTCAAGGCGTTTATCGCAGCGATGCCTCCGCTCAACTTCGTCGCCTTCCAAACACATTCGCCGATAGCCTTGGGTTGAGGGTTCGGTTCGGCGCTTACGGGCGTCGGGAGCGCCTCGCTTAAGTAAAGACCAAGATCGAACATCCGTGAAAGCTCTCGTTCGCGATCTCTCGAGTATCTTTGACGCGGTCGCCGCATGCCCACATGGCGGCCCCAACGCGCAAAATTCCGGAGCCCTCGAGGCTCGCGAACATCGGGTCTCGGGCGGCAGTCGAAACGCCATCCGTCATCTACCGTTCTCATGATAAGATGCATTTATGACCACGGCATTTAAGACCCTAAGTCGAAAAAGCGGATTGAGATGGTCGTATCTTCGAATTTCATCATCTGCATCTCCATGGGTAGGCGGAAGTGATTCCGATAACGGTCGTTGGGGAATGACGATGGCGGTGAATTCCAGGAATGGAAGGTCATCGGAATGTTGCTTTTCTGGACGATGGGCGGGGCTTGATCTGGGCCCAATGTTGCATGAATCCATGTACAGCGTGCTCTCGCGATTTGCACAGCGCAATGCGCTGGACTTCAAAGCGCTCAGCGCGGTTTTGGGGCGACGGAGGCGGCGAGCCTGCGATTCTCGATTCTATCTTTCGTCTGCGGACATAGAAAAATGTTTGAACGGGCTGACTGGCTGGAACTGGTGTTCTCATGAAGTGGTACTTGAGCCAGTCGCCTCTGCGCTCATTCACAGCATCTGGAGTCCAGTGCTGCGGTATTGTCCAGTATGTCTCGAAGCCTGCTTTCACAGCATCTGGTACCAGGCCGAAACATTATCATGTTGCCCCTTCCACGGATGTGAACTGGTAACCTTTTGTCAGGCGTGTGGCGCGCCAACCGGCACCTATGGATTTTCGGAGGCGCTGTTTGGTGCACCCTATTCGTGCTGGAGTTGCAGAGGTCCGGTTGCCGGCGCCGAGTTTGATCTTTCTGAACATCTTTTGCTTCGTTCCGATCTGTTCCTTATCGACGCTAGGCTGCAAGCCGTCCTCCAGTGGTTCGAGGCGGCAACAAAACGTTTTCGCTGTCTGAATCCAACGAGCTCTTATGCTTTGCCGCGCGCATTGCCTGGATGCGACGCCCGTTACCTGCTACGCCATCTCATGTGTGTCGTTCAACCTTTCTCAGGCGATCCGCATACACGCGGTAACATCACTGTACTCACGTGGTACGTGAAGACCGATTGCACATCGTATTCCGACAGACTGACGTTCAAAAGGCAAGGATGGGCTCGCTATGGTCATGCGCAGGGCGCGTATCGAGCAACGCTGCGTTTGCTGCGAAGAGCCATCAACACTGAAGTGGGTGGCGTTGACAGCGCGGTATCGCTGACTGTTACCGGTCGGAGCGTATCAGGGCTTTTCGAGATACATCCGTACGTGCTGGCCTATTTGCTTCTTCGCTTTGTCTTTGAGAGAAGAAGGACATGGAAGTTTGACTGGCGTTCAGACATTGCGGCAATATCGGATGAACCAATCGCGACGGGGCAAATCGGCGAGCAGTTAGGTCGCCGCTGCGTCCGGGCCGTCGTACTTGGCGCTTACGTCGGAATACTTGCATTGGTCAAACGTGCGCAAGCGAGTGGTGAACTGACTCTGGACGCTCTTTGTGTTGCCATCGATGCACTGGCGTATCTGTGCATCCGCAAATGTGAAGGAGCGGATTGCGGATTTGTGGTCTTTCCTAGAGTGCCTTGGCTACCAACAGGCAGTTTGCGCACAGATCGATTATCCGTTCTTTCTTCGTTCGAAAAGCTTGTTGCGGCGGTGAGTTCAGATATTACGGATGGCGATAACGGGTGAATACGCTTGCTAAGTCCTCCGTTCCGGCAGCAACGAGCTATGTCCACCGCAGCAGATTCGACGGCTGTCTCGTGCCGGATCTCGCGGTTGGCAGATGGCGCTAGCGCGAAGGGCTCGGGCATAAGCGAGTCACTGGTACCAAGCGGTGGATACGTGCTTAAACGCGTTGCCCAAGGAGATCGGCAGACACAGTTGTATTCTCCATTTTCCACAAAAATGCGCCGATGTAAGGCGAATATCCGATCGCTCACAGCTTTGCGCAATGATGATGGTTTTCGTAGTCTTTCAGCGTTAAGGCTTTTGATTGGATACTACCTGCGATACGCAGCCACTTCTTGCCATCCCGCCGCCTGTCGCAACAGGTGGCCGCGTACGTTTTCTCGACTTCGACGGTGAGTAGTACTCGGAAGACGTGCATTGGCGTTCAGGCAACGTTGACGACTACCGCGATCGCGATCTCCATGCTGCTGCGATATTCGAGAGATTTGTGCTCTATTTGTGGGGCTCGCAAGGGCAGTCGCCATTCGGAATTTTCCGCGGCATCGCCAGACGTCGTCAGTGGTGCGGGGGACACTCATTGTTGCTTTCGGCGACGGACTGCCCTCTGCCATGTCCGGTCTATCGTGCACGCAGCCCTGACAGTTACCCCAAGAAGAAAACGTCAAGTCAGATGCCTGCAAGCTGAAGCAGCCTTGATGGCTTGCACTCAAGCGCTTCAGCGATACGAATGAGATTCAGAATGGTCAGATTACGCTCGCCACGTTCGATTTTGCCCATATGGCTGCGATCGATGCCAGTCATATGTGCGAGGGCTTCTTGTGAAAAACCGCGCTCCTTGCGATAGCTCCGCACCGCGGTGCCAATCGCCAAAAGGTGCCCTGCGTCGTCCAGTTTGACAGAGACTCTTTGCATGCACCGGATGGTCGAGGTATCATCATATTTTGGCCACGGTATTTACGACCCATTTCGGCATCTCAAAGTGGGCCGCGCATGGGTTCCTCGACCATTCGGCATAGGATGTCCTTTAGCCTTGGACGAGACGCGAACAGATTCGCGATACCACATCGACGACGTACCTCGTCAATATGTGTTCGGTGGCGACGGCGCGACTGCTTCACGCGAAAGAGCCTCTGGGTGATCGCGCAGTTCGTTTGGTCGGAAAAATGACGTCGGGGTATGGAACTACGTAAAGGAAGAAAGATGTTGGTGACAGACACAAGCTGGGCCGAGTCCCACCCCGTTCGGCGAGCGCTCGCAGGACCTTATCAGGCGTGGCGGTGCGTGGGATGGACCGACGAGGCACTGAACTTCCTGATCGTCGCATCCGGGCGCATGCGTGATCGCGACCAACTGCCGGACGGCTGGCTCGTCGGTGGCCCGGAGGCACTTCTGGAAGCAGCATCACAGTTGGAGCCTGGCGCCTTCGCCATCTATGTGCTAAACCGCGCAGCGGATGCCGCACAGGTGGATCTTTGTCAGGTCACGGGCATCTGGCGCGAGCGGCACGGCGTCGTACCGACCTTCTGGTACGAGACGATCGGAGGCGAGCTCAGGCCCTGTTCCGGCGCACGGCGTCATCCGAAAGCGCCGCCAGAGCTGGTGAGAGAGTTGAGCATTGACGAGAGCGTTGCCTCCCAAGCGGCGCATCAGTAACGGGGCTTCGCAGATGCGGTTGCCGCCGCGCAGTCGTGCATCGGGCCGCGCGCGTTTCCCATGTCACCCGCAGGCGAGGCTATAGAACCAGAATGCGCATCCAGATCGCTTCAGACCTTCATCTTGAAATGCTTCACCGTAGCTTCCCGGGCTACAACCCGGTGGAACCGTTATCGTCCGCCGACGTGCTTGTTCTTGCCGGCGACATCGCTGCCCATGCGGACGCGGTGGAGGCGTTTGCCAATTGGCCCGTCCCGGTGATCTATGTACATGGAAATCACGAAGCGTACGGTCATCAGTACAGCCTGGTTGCTGATGCCATTCGTGCCCGTGCGATGGGTACGGTCATCCGGTACCTCGAACGGGACGCGTTCGTTATCGGCGATGTCCGGTTCCTCGGCTGCTGCCTATGGACCGACTACGATCTGTATCGGAACCGCGCGATAAGCATGCGGATGGCCGGCCAGTTCATGCACGATCATACGGTCATCAAGGTCAGCCCGGATGAATGGTATTTGCCGACGCACGCGCTGGCCGAGCACCATAAGTCCTTCGCATGGCTGCAGGAGCAACTGGTCACGCCGTTCGATGGCCGGACGGTGGTCGTCACCCATCATGGCGTAGCGCCGCCGTCGATCCACCCGCGGTATGGCAATGACCCTGTTAATGCGGCATTTGCGAGTGACCTGCGGCACGTGCTTGACCTCGCCGATCTATGGATTCATGGGCATGTACATGACTCGTTTGATTACCACGTTGGCAACGCGCGGGTCATCGCGAATCCGCGAGGCTATGCGACCAACCGGAATATGGCCGGTGCGCCGCGGGATCTCAAATGGGAAAACCCGGCGTTCGATCCGGCGCTGGTGATCGAGGTCTGATCCGGGCTGCAGAGGGGAGCGTGCAGACGGGTAGGGCGTTCGGCTGACGGTCGCACCGGATTTGGATCGCGCGACGCGGCCACAGACGACGATTATTCGCTGATTGCTCGAGGGTGCGAGGAACAGTGGATAGCATGCGAGGGGGATGCGATGGAAACTGACCAGCGGATGTGTACCGTCCGCAAAATCATCGACGAGACTCGCTGGATAACCGCTGAGGCGCTATTGGCCGAGCATCTGGGGCGTCGCCCGGCCATCGTCGATCGGGTTGGCGACTGGAAGCGAAGAGGTTTGATTTTCGGCGTCACAATTGGCGGTACAGAACATTTTCCGCTGTACCAGTTCGACGGGACCGGTTGTCCTCTGCCCGTCGTACGCCAGATTCTCGAAGAGTTGGGGCCGATCCGTGATCCGTGGACGATCGCTGCGTGGTTCCACTTTCCCAAAGGCCGGCTGGTCGATATCAGCCCCAATGAGGAAATCGCTCGACCAATGGCACCGAAGGATGCACTTCATCGACCTGCTGACGTCATCAAGGCTGCGCGCAACTGGCGCGGCACGTACGTTGCATGACGTGCGGGCCGGGCCGCAGTTTGCCGATGTAGTTGCATCCTCAAGGCTGTCTCACCCGGAATCCGGCTGTTTGCGGGAGTACTTCAGCGGGTTGAAAATTGGGTGAAACCATAGGGCCGGCGGTCCGCAGGAACGAAACGGCATGTTGCCTCAGGCTGATGACGCGTCCTGTCGTGAAGCACATCGAAGTTCATAAACGCTTGCCAGGGAAAAGCTGATCCGATGCATATTCCTCCGCCTGTTTTCCGGACTGAACGTACGATCCCGATAACATAAGCACCCGATATTACATCGGGTTCCACGGGATACCCTATTGCGCGGTTTCCTTTGGGGAAGGGGCGACACCCGACTTGCCAAGCCTGGCAAGGCGGGGGTGCTTGACATAACACCTGATCTCGGCCGGTTTCTTGCCGAACAATCAGTATAGCGTCCATTCCCATGCTCGCCGGCAAACGGGTGCAGGCAATATTGCGCTGAAACCCGGTCTCGAACGGCAGTCTAGTCGGTACGAAATGGCTTTGACCGCGCGTCGTTATCGCCTCTGCCGAGGCGCTCGTATTCGGCGATGACCTGAGCGCCCAGCAGCAGCAGCGTCGCCGCAATTTCCAGACTGAGCAGGATCACAATCGCCGTGGTAAAGGACCCGTATACCACGCCGACCCTGGACAGGGTGGCGAAATACCAGACCAGCACGTGGCGGGTGATTTCCCATAACAGTGCCGCCGCGACGGCGCCCATGAGAGCGTGGCCCAGCGATGGCCGGCCAACTGGCATGACCAGGTAGAGCGAGGTCAGCACGAAAATCTCTCCGCCTATCCCGAGCAGGTACAGTAGCGCGCCCGAGACCCCGCCGAGCGACCAACGGCTGCCGAACAGATTAATGCTTTCGGCGCCGATCGCCTGGAGGCTGCCCGCGACTAGCGTCACCACAAGCAGGCCCAGCCCCAGACACAGGATGTAGCAATATGGCAGCAGTGCGGAGACCAGAAAGCGGCGCCGACGGATCACGACTCGGTGAACGAAGATCACCGACATGGCGTTTTCCAGCACGGTAAAGGCGAGTGAGCTAAAAAAGAGCATGGTCACCGTCAACGCCCACCCGAGTACCTCGCGATGCTCCAGGAAATGGGCCAGCTCACCGATGACAGGTTTGGACTGGCCAGGCACCAACCACTCGAGGTAGCGGCCGAGAGTATCCAGCAAATCGGATGGTTCAATCACATTGGAGAGCGCGATGACGATCAGGATCAGCAGGGGCACGATCGACAGCAATGCGTAGTACGCGACTGCACCTGCCAGAAGCAGACCCTGGTTCGCACGAAACGCCTTCAGGGTGTGGATGGCAAAAGCACCGGGGTGCTGCAGCACCTGTCGAGCGGGGTGAGCGATCGTGCGCATGGTCAGGCGGCCTCAAAAGGTCGATGAAGGTGCTCCCTTCGCAGTAACGTTGACGTCCGGGCGAACCGCAGGACGGGGATTCCAATCCTCACGCGTCTCCGGACGGTGAGCCGGGCATACCACTGATCGGTGACCCCACACCACGCCTGACCGACTGATGGCCACGCTGGGTGCCGACGGTTCGACGGATAGAGTCACCCCGACAAATATTCCAACGGTGCCCATCCTGCCAATGCGCGACCGCTTCATCAGGAGCCAAAGTGCAGACCTTTGTCCTCCGGGTGCGCACTTCGACGTCTGAGCCTCGAAAAACAACGCGACCGCAGCTGTCGAATTGACGTCATCGTCTGCCATGAGTAGTTTTTTGCGCACGACCGAATTCATCAGGAAGTTTCCTGTTCGCATAGGCAACGACCGTCCCTGGCGTCGCGCCGTCCCGACCGTCATCAGGCTGCACACTTGCCCACCGCTACCTCACGGTTTCGCGTCATGCGTCGCCCTGACGGCTGCGGCCAGCCGCGTCTCCACAAGTCGGCCCATGCGACTTTATCGGTCGTCGCGCGTGGATCCCCCGACGCGCCAGATGGCCCCGGCAACAAAGCTCACAGCGGCAACGACTGCCAAAGCGGTGAACGGTTTTGTGACGGCCGTTTCACGAACCATGCTGACGTAGTCGGCGCAAAGCTGCTGCGCCTTGCCGGAAAGCTCCCGCGCCTTTCCTGCCAGTTGCGTCGCGGAGTCGCCGACCAGTGCTCCTGCTGCGCCCTGCACCTTACCGGCTACTTCCCGAACTGCACCTTCTGCCTTCTCCGTGTCCATCTCGATACTCCAGTCGTTGAGTTCAAAACTGGTCAGCCGGTACCGGAAGGCGTCACATGCGGAGCCGCCGGTGGCCGACCTAAGCAGTGGCATTCAAGCCATCGAGTTCACGCAAGAAACAGGCCCAACCTGGCGACCACCGGGCGGGGAGCGGAAAGAGGTGAAATTTTCCGGCAGGATGTGGGCCTGCCGACGTCGTCCACCGGGCGGTCCGTATGAGCAGGCGGTGGGAAAGGTTCCATGTACGTTCACCCGATATGCGGATCCAATCCTGAACTGCAAAGGCGTTGATGGAAACCGCTAAAAAGGGTGGGAAGTTTGCTGCCAAGGCCAGGAAATGCGTTGCTCGCCAAGCCAACGAAACTGGCAACGATGCGATCTCATCGAGTTCTTGGTTTTAAGAGCGCAGCGCGAACCTGGACAAGGCAGTGCGCACCTAACGCCTCCTGTTCGCAGGATCTACGCGATAACGATAGCTCGCTACATGCCCGCGTCCTAGCCATTTTAACGGCTTCCTTCAACATCGGGATCGGGCCAGAGTTCGGCCTTAGGGCGTCGTTCGCCTGCAGCGTCGCTCGGGCGTTTAGGCATCCGTTCGCCCTGCAACCAACTGCTCGATCGGCGATGACGTAAGTCGCATGATCGGCCATCGCGATCACCCAAACTCCATTGGGTTCCGCGCCCAATGAATGGCTTACGAGCAACACCTAGGACCGGGGCCGCCCAGAGGAGACATTCACGACTCCAGTTGCTGTGACCGCGTCCTGTTCTAAGTCAGAGGTCTGATCGCCATCTGCTTCGCTGGTGCTCTCAGGACGTTGCAGAGTGCAAGCCGGTACGGCACCGTACCGATTTCCCCCGTAATTGCGCGCACCGTAGTCTGAACTTCGCGAATCAACTGGATCAGGATAGTTCCGGTCAGCCTCGAAAGACGGGATTCCCGATTGATCACAACAACCCGGTGCTTCGTGCGTCCTTCCTGGGTCGAGAGGGAGCAGCTTCGCTTCGCCGCAACAGTTCAGAAAGCGATAAGCGAATACGCGTACCGCAGCAAACGAAGGTTGTTTGTGTCGCACGTATTTGCTGAAAAAACAACCACGTGACTCGGCAGCGAACCGCGAACCGGATGGAGACTGTTGTGAAGCACATCAACCCATACGACTTTGGACTCGACAAGAATGGCGCGAACTACGTTCCGCTGTCGCCGTTGAGCTTCATCGACCGCGCTGCCCTGGTCTATCCAAATCACATCGCCGTGATTCACGGTGAATGGCAAATCAGCTGGAAGGAATGCTACGACCGATGCCGGCGTTTGGCATCGGCGCTCAGGAACCGCGGCATCGGAGTTGGCGATACGGTTGCATTGATGGCGCCTAACGTGCCGGCCATGTATGAGGCCCATTTTGCTGTGCCGATGATCGGCGCGGTGTTGAATACCTTGAATACACGTCTCGACGCCGAAGCCATCGGTTTCATGCTGCAGCACGGCGAAGCCAAGGTCCTCATTACGGACCGTGAGTATTCTCCAATCATCGAACGCGCACTGCCGATGCTCGAAGCGCGGCCGTTGGTTATCGACATCGACGACCCCGGGCACCAAGGCGGGAAGCTTCTGGGGGAAAAAGACTACGAAGCATTCCTGCTGGAAGGGGATGCGAACTTCAGGTGGTCGTTGCCCGAAGACGAATGGAATGCTATTGCGCTCAACTACACTTCCGGCACCACCGGCAACCCGAAGGGCGTGGTTTATCACCATCGTGGCGCGTACCTCAATGCGGTGTCGAACATCCTTTCTTTGGGCATGCCGCACCACGCAGTCTATTTGTGGACGCTACCCATGTTCCACTGTAATGGCTGGTGCTACCCATGGACGATGGCGGCGAACGCCGGCACCAATGTGTGTCTACGTCGCGTGGACGCGAAGGCGATTTTCGATGCGATCCGGGCCCATAAGGTGACCCATTTCTGTGCTGCGCCGATCGTACACAGCATGCTTATTGACGCGCCGGATGAAATGCGCGTTGGTATCGAGCAGAAGGTTAGCGGTTGTATTGCCGGCGCTGCACCTCCCGCCTCAGTTATCGAGGGGATGGAGCGCATCGGTTTCGACATTACCCACGTGTACGGTCTCACAGAGACCTATGGTCCCGCCGCTGTATGCGCCAAACAGGAGGGCTGGAACACACTGCCCCTTGAGCAACGCGCCGAACTCAATGGCCGGCAGGGGGTGCGGGCGCCCATGCAGGAGGGCATGACGGTATTCGATCCGGCGACCATGCAGCCGGTGCCGTGGGACGGTCAGACGATGGGCGAAATCATGTTCCGCGGTAACCCGATCATGAAGGGTTATCTCAAGAATCCCAATGAGACAGAAAAGGAGTTCGCCGGCGGCTGGTTTCATAGCGGCGATCTGGCGGTGGTCGACCCCGACGGATACGTCAAGATCAAGGACCGCTCCAAGGACGTGATCATTTCGGGCGGCGAAAACATTTCCTCGCTCGAGGTGGAGGATGTGCTGTATCGCCACGCGGCAGTAATCGGCGCCGCTGTTGTGGCACGCCCCGACGAAAAATGGGGCGAGGTAGCGTGCGCTTTTGTCGAACTCAAGCAGGGCGGACAGGCTACCGAACTCGAATTGATCGAGTTCTGCCGCGAACGCATGGCTCGCTTCAAGGTTCCGAAGAAAATCGTCTTCGGGCCATTAGCGAGAACCGGGGCTGGCAAGATCCAGAAATACGTTTTGCGTGAACAGGCCAAGGCTTTAAAGAACTGACACCCGCCACTGCAGTGAGCGAACCATGAAGATACTCGTTACCGTTAAACGCGTCCTTGATTCCAACGTAAAGGTTCACGTGAATGCAGACGGAAGCGGTGTGGATCTCGCCAACGTCAAGATGTCGATGAATCCATTCGACGAAATCGCGGTCGAAGAGGCGGTGCGGCTGAAAGAGGCGGGTGTTGCGACGGAAGTGGTTGCGGTGTCGTGTGGCATCGCCAAATGTCAGGAGACGTTGCGTACCGCTCTCGCGATCGGCGCGGACCGAGCCGTTCTGGTGGAAACCGATGTCGAACTGCAACCGCTGGCCGTGGCCAGACTGGTCAAGGCGCTCGTCGAAAAGGAACAGCCGGGAATTGTCCTCTGCGGCAAACAGGCGATCGACGATGACGCCAATCAGACCGGCCAGATGCTGGCGGCGCTAATGGGCTGGGCTCAAGCCACGTTCGCGTCGAAGGTCGTCGTCGCGGACGACACGGCCACGGTCACGCGCGAGATCGACGGCGGGCTGGAGACACTGGAGCTCAAACTCCCTGTCGTCGTCACCACGGATCTGCGGCTGAACGAACCGCGTTATGCGACCTTGCCTAACATCATGAAGGCGAAGAAGAAGCCACTCGATACGCTCACGCCCGAATCGCTTGGGGTGGACGTCACGCCGCGGCTGGAGACTCTCGCGGTAACAGAGCCGCTCAAGCGCATTGCAGGCATCCGCGTAGCGGACGTCAGGCAACTGGTCGACAAGCTCAAGAACGAAGCGAAGGTGATCTGAATGGCGATCCTTGTCATCGCGGAGCACGACCAGTTATCGGTCAAGGGTGCGACGCTCAACACCATCACCGCGGCGAAGCAGCTCGGCGGGGATGTCCATGTCCTCGTGGCGGGTAGCGGTTGCGCTCCCGCGGCGCAAGCAGCTGCACAGATCGACGGCATCGCGAAGGTACGCGTGGCCGACGCCGCGCACTACGTCGACCAGACCGCCGAGAACATCGCCGCTCTCGTCATCGCCAATGCGGGCGGTTACAGCCATATCCTGGCGCCCGCCACCACCTTCGGCAAGAACATGCTGCCGCGCGTTGCCGCACTACTGGACGTGGCGCAAATCTCCGACATCGTTGCAGTGAAATCCGCCGACACTTTTGTGCGGCCGATTTACGCCGGCAATGCGCTCGCGACTGTCAGGTCCCACGACGCGGTTAAGGTTATCACGGTGCGCACGACCGGCTTTGACCCCGCCGGGCAGGGCGGCGTCGCAACTGTCGAATCGTTGCCCGCGGGTCCCGACCTTGGTCTGTCGAAAGTGACAGGGCGCGAACTCACGAAGTCGGCGCGGCCTGAACTCGGTGACGCAAAAATCATCGTTTCCGGCGGGCGCGGCCTCGCCAACGGCGAGAACTACCACAGGCTGCTCGATCCACTGGCCGACAAGCTGGGCGCTGCGCTCGGGGCGTCACGCGCCGCGGTCGACGCGGGGTTCGTGCCCAACGACTATCAGGTGGGCCAAACCGGCAAGATCGTGGCGCCCGATCTCTATATTGCAGTCGGTATCTCAGGCGCAATCCAGCACCTTGCCGGCATGAAGGATTCAAAGGTGATCGTCGCTATCAACAAGGATGGAGACGCACCGATCTTCCAGGTGGCGGACTATGGCCTGGTGGCTGATTTGTTCGAGGCATTACCCGAACTCTGCGACTTGCTGGACTGAACCTGACTGGCTCGCTGCGAAGGACACAAACATGACAACTTACGTGGCACCGACGCGCGACATGCTGTTCGCGATGAATGAGCTGGCTGGTCTCGCCGAAATCGCAGCGTTGCCCGGCAATGGAGAAGTGACGACCGACCTCGTCGAAGCGATTCTGGACGAGGCGGCAAAGTTCGCGACGGAGGTGCTCGCTCCCATCAATGCCCAAGGCGACCGCCAGGGCTGCAGGTGCACGGACGGACAGGTCACGACTGCAGACGGGTTCAAGGAGGCCTACAGCAAGTTTGTCGAAAACGGCTGGAACGCAATGCCGGGCAGCCCGGACTTCGGAGGACAGGGCTTGCCGTCACTCGTGTCCACGGCGGTGCTCGAAATGTGGAAGGCGTCCAACATGGCCTTTTCACTTTGCCAGATGCTAACGCTCGGCGCAGTGGCGGCGATCGCGCATCACGGTTCCGAGCGGGACAAACAGCGTTACCTGCCGAAGATGGTGTCGGGCGAATGGACCGGTACGATGAATCTCACGGAGTCGCAAGCCGGCTCTGACCTCTCCGCGGTCCGCACCAAGGCCGAACCCGAGGGCGATCACTACCGCATCACCGGCACGAAGATTTTCATCACCTGGGGCGAGCACGACATGGCGGAGAACATCATCCACATGGTGCTTGCACGCCTGCCAGACGCCCCCGAGGGAACGAAGGGGATCTCGCTCTTCGTCGTGCCCAAGTTTCTGGTGAACGACGACGGTAGCCTGGGGCCGCGCAACGATCTCATCTGCGCGTCGATCGAGCACAAGATGGGTATCCACGGCAGTCCGACCGCGGTCATGGCGTTCGGCGAGAATGAAGGCGCCATTGGCTACCTGGTGGGAGAAGCGAATCGAGGTCTTGGGTGCATGTTCACCATGATGAACCACGCCCGGCTCAATGTCGGGCTGGAAGGCGTGGCCATTTCCGAGCGCGCCTATCAGCAGGCGCTGGGCTATGCACGCGAGCGCGTTCAAAGTCGACCCATCGGCGCGACCAGCGGTGGGCCCGTGGCGATCATCCAGCACCCGGATGTCCGGCGCATGCTGATGAATATGAAAGCGCGAATCGAAGCCATGCGTGCATTGGCGTACTTCACTGCGGCCCAGATGGACAAGGCCCAATCGCATCCGGACGCCGCCGAGCGGCAGAAGTGCCAGGCCATGACGGATCTTCTGACACCAGTCGTCAAAGGGTGGTGTACGGAGAATGCCGTCGACATGACGTCCACCGGGATTCAGGTACACGGTGGCGTCGGATTCATCGAAGAAACGGGCGCCTGTCAGCACATGCGCGACGCGCGGATCACGACGATCTATGAAGGCACGACCGGGATTCAGGCCAACGATCTGATCGGCAGGAAGGTCGCGCGCGATCAGGGGGCCGCGGTCAAGCTGCTGCTAGCTGAGATGAACACCACCCTGGGCGCCCTCGAAGCGGCGGTTAACAAGGAACTTCGCGTCATCGCTGGATCGCTGCAGGATGGCACAGAGGCGCTGGAGAACGCAACCGGATGGCTGCTGTCGACCTACGAGCATGACCCGGCGAGTGCAGCGGCTGGCGCGGTGCCTTATCTGAAGCTGCTCGGTACCGTGACTGGAGGCTGGCTCATGGCCCGCGCGGCACTGGCCGCTGCGACGAGGCGCGAGACTCCGGAGGATGGCTTCTACCGGGGCAAACAGATTACGGCCCGCTTTTATGCGGAACACGTGCTGCCAGAGGCGCACGCTTTCCGCGCGGCCATCGTCAACGGCGCTGGCTCGGTGCTCGCGCTGGACGAGTCGCTGTTTTGAGCGAACCCCAATCACAGGATAGACGACCATGAACGAGCTCAACGGCTATGACATCGAGGATCTTGCCGTCGATATGACAGCGACCTTCTCCAAGACGATCACCGAAGCGGACATCGTGCTGTTCGCCGGTGTATCGGGTGACAACAACGCCTTGCATATCAACGAAGAGTTTGCCGCCACCACATCCTTCGGTGGACGTATTGCGCACGGGTTTCTGACCGCCAGCGTGATCTCGGCCGCTATCGCCAACAAGCTGCCCGGACCGGGAACCATCTATCTGCGCCAGACGCTGGGGTTCCGAGCCCCGGTGCGCCCCGGCGATACGGTGCACGCTACGGTTCGTGTGAAGGAGGTGCTGCACGAAAAGCGCCGCGTGGTCCTTGAGACGATGTGCCGCGTGCGCGGCACGGTCGTCATCGATGGAGAGGCACTGGTCATGGTCACGTCGGGACAAGGCCGTTTGCCTTTGGCGCACCAACATCGCGACAAGGAGACCGCCGAAAACGATCTGGAGCCGCCGCCGGGGAAGCGGCGTATGCCGGAGGTCACTTTCTGAAGTACCTACTCAACTGGAGACTAGCATGGCAATTGAAACCAACCCCTTCGCCGATATGACGAAGATGATGCAGGAGTTCAAGGTCCCGGGGCTCGATATGGCGCCGATCATCGAGTCGCGGAGCAAGGACATGAAAGCCCTCGTCGAGGCTAACCGGGCTGCCTATGAGGCGATGCAGGCGCTAGTGCGCAAGCAGACGGAGATGGTGACGGAGGCGATGCAGGGGATCCAGGATTCCGCCAAAGCCTTTGCTGCCGGCGGCGCCAATGCCCCGGACCCTGCCAGGCAGACAGCGCTCGTGAGCGACGCTTATCAGAAAGCACTCGCCGATATGAAGGATCTCGCGGAGATGGCGCGGAAGGCGCAGACAGACGCAATGGCCATCATCACGAAGCGCGGCACGCAGAGCCTCGCGGAAACGCAAAAGCTGATGCAGGCGAAATAGCGGCGAGCAATGGACGCGCGGCCGCAGCAGGTGTTGCGTTTCCTGACGCAATGGAGAACCGAATGACATCGCCTTCCCAGGTTCCAGACGAATATGTCCAGGGGGTCATCAAGTCAGGGCAGAGCCTGTGGCAGGCGATGGCGTATCCAGCCGACATGTTCGCTCGCAAGGACGCCATGCCGGCGGGCGCGCATGGACCGGGCGGTGTTGAATCGCTCGCGGAACTGCAACTGAATTATTTTCAGCAGCAACTCGCGCTATGGACACGCATGATGACGGGCGTTGCGGACGATGCGACGGACGTAGCCGAACCGGGTGACCGCCGTTTCAAGGCGGCTGCATGGCGTGACATCTTCCCCTACAGTCTGCTGAAGCAAGGTTATCTGCTCAATTCCCGGCTGATCGGCGGCATGGTCGAGGCAGCCAATCTCGACGAACCCACCCGGCAGCGACTTTCGTTCTACACGCGTCAGTTCATCGACTCTATGAGCCCGGCCAATTTCGCCGCGACCAACCCGGAGGTGATGCAACTCGCCTTCGAAACGGGTGGACAGAGCTTGCGGGCGGGCTTCGAGAACCTGCTCAGGGACATGGACAACGGCGCCTTGTCAATCACCGACCAGACCGCATTCGAGATCGGCAAGAACGTGGCGGTGTCCGAAGGCGCTGTGGTGTTTGAGAATGAAATGTTTCAGTTGATCCAGTACGCGCCGCATACCGATCAGGTGGCGGCGCGACCGTTGCTGATCGTGCCACCGTGCATCAACAAGTTTTACATCCTCGACCTGCAGCCCGCGAATTCCTTCGTTCACTTCGCCGCAGAGGCAGGCAATACTGTCTTTCTGGTGTCATGGCGCAACCCTGACGTTGAGTGCGGTCACTTCACCTGGGACGATTACCTAAGTCAGGGCGCGATCCGCGCGATCGAGGTGGCGCTCGCGATCAGTGGTGCCGACAAGCTGAACGCACTCGGCTGGTGCGTGGGCGGCACGATCCTGTCGTCGGCGCTGGCGGTGCTACGCGCGCGGGGTAATACTTCCGTGGCTAGCCTGACCTTGCTCACCACTATGCTCGACTTCAGTGACCCCGGCGAATTGGGCGTGTTCATTGACGAGCAGGGCGTCAGCGCGCGCGAACGGAGCATTGGCAAGGGTGGTATCTATTCGGGCGCGGAGCTTGGTTTCGTATTCCAGACCCTGCGCGCTAACGACCTGATCTGGCCGAACGTCATAAACAACTATCTCAAGGGCAAGACGCCTGAAGCCTTTGATCTGTTGTACTGGAACGCGGACAGTACCAACCTGCCCGGACCCATGTACGCCTGGTACCTGCGGAACACCTACCTTGAGAACAATCTGTGTGTTCCTAACCGACTGACAATGTGTGGCGCGCAAGTCGACCTCGGCCGCATCGACGTGCCGAGTTATGTGCTGGCCACTCACGAGGACCACATCGTGCCCTGGAAGGCGGCTTATCGCACGACGCAGCTGGTCGGCGGAAAGACGCAGTTCGTGCTTGGCGCTAGTGGGCACATCGCGGGCGTCATCAATCCCGCGTCGAAGAACAGGCGCAGCTACTGGACCGGAGGTGTCCTGGGCGACGACCCTGGGCACTGGCTCGCCACCGCTGACGCGATTCCGGGTAGTTGGTGGACGCATTGGGTTAAATGGCTTGCGCCCTATAAGGGCAAACCCATCGATGCGCGCCGCAAACTCGGCAGTAAGCAATACACGGAGATTGAGCCGGCACCAGGACGCTACGTCAAGGCGCGTGCGAACTGAGCGATCCGCTCGTTCGAAACGCCGGTACCCGGGCCACGGCAATTCCCTGGTTATCACGCTCGCTGCGGCAGCCGAGGACCACCGTCCATTCGGGATCGACGAATGGGTCGTATCGGTTCGACAGCGGACGGCCATGAGGCGCGCGCGAACGGCTATATAAGGTGAGTGCTGCCGATCGCCATCTGGCAGGGACCGGCGAGTTTCAGGCGTCGAGATGAATTTCGCGAATGTCCGTCAGCAGTCGCTTGCGCCCGACGAAGGTTTACTTTGTAGCAGCCGTAGTAACGGGTAAAACTCGATACGGCACTCTGCAGATGCAGTCTTCCAATGCTCGTACGCCACCGTACCGACTTCTCGCCGCTGCGCGAGCACCGTCATCTGAAGCTCCGTGCTTTCCTACCCCAGCGAACGCAGCAGCTTCGCATGACAGTGGCTTCCCTGACCGAATTGCACGCTTTCCCAATTTCGGCCGGAGCGGGCGTCGCGTCACTGACCAGCGGACGGATTGCCTTGTAGCGCCCGGCGTAGCACGGTCTCCGTGACTCAACGGAACGCACCTGTCAAGCGCGCGTGAATGCGCGCGAGGGAGACACCATGTCCACCAGCGATTCGATTCTGGAGGAGCCGCAGGCTTTTCTTCCCCACCCCAGTGTGGCGGCTTACGCCGCAATCTCGGGCATGGATGCCTACCGCGCGTTGGTCGCTGAGGCCGAGCGCGATTACGCAGGATTCTGGGCGCGCCGCGCGCGTGAGATGTTGGACTGGAAGCGGCCGTTTTCTTCGGTTCTCGACGAATCGCGCGCGCCGTTCTATGAATGGTTCAACGACGGCATGCTCAATGCGTCCTACAACTGCCTCGACCGCCACGTCGAAGCCGGCAACGGTGAGCATGTCGCGGTGATCTTCGAAGCGGATGACGGTATCGTCACGCGCGTCACTTACCGGCAATTGCTCGAACGGGTGAGTCGCTTTGCCAACGCCTTACGCACCCGCGGCGTGAAGAAAGACGACCGCGTGGTGATCTACATGCCGATGTCGATTGAAGGCATCGTGGCGATGCAGGCGTGTGCGCGCATCGGCGCGACGCATTCCGTCGTATTCGGCGGCTTCTCTTCGAAGTCGCTCAACGAACGGATCGTCAATGTGGGTGCGATCGCGCTGGTCACCTGCGATGAACAGATGCGCGGCGGCAAGGCGCTTCCGCTGAAGAGTATTGCGGACGAAGCCCTTGCGATGGGCGGTTGCGAGGCGGTGAAAAGCGTCATCGTCTATCAGCGCACGGGCGGCAAGGTCGCATGGCACGAAGGGCGCGACCTCTGGATGCACGAGTTGACGCAAGCAGAAGACCCCACGTGCGAGCCGGAATGGGTGGGCGCGGAACATCCGCTCTTCATTCTCTATACGTCTGGCTCAACGGGTGTGCCGAAGGGCGTGCAGCACAGCACGGGCGGTTTCCTGATGTGGGCCGCGCAGACCATGAAGTGGACATTCGACGCGAAACGCAGTGACGTGTTCTGGTGTACGGCTGACATCGGCTGGATCACCGGCCACAGCTATATCGCGTACGGTCCGACGGCGATCGGCGCGACCCAGGTCGTATTCGAGGGCGTGCCAACTTATCCGAACGCCGGGCGCTTCTGGGAGATGATCGCGAAACACCGGGTGACGGTGTTCTACACCGCGCCGACCGCGATCCGCTCGCTCATCAAGCTGGCCGAGTCAGATCCCAAAGTTCATCCGGACCGTTACGACCTGTCGACGTTGCGTCTGCTCGGCACAGTCGGCGAACCGATCAACCCTGCCGCGTGGACGTGGTTCTACGAACACGTCGGCCATAGCCATTGCCCTGTCATCGACACCTGGTGGCAAACGGAAACGGGTGGCCACATGATCGCGCCGATGCCGGGCGCCACGCCTTTAGTGCCAGGTTCGTGCACGCTGCCGCTGCCGGGCATCATGGCCGCGATCGTGGACGAAACCGGGCAGGATGTGCCGAACGGGCAGGGCGGCATTCTGGTCATCAAACGGCCATGGCCTTCGATGCTGCGCGGCGTCTGGGGTGACCCGGAGCGCTATAAGAAAAGTTACTTCCCTGAAGAACTCGGTGGCAACCTGTACCTCGCCGGCGACGGCGCGGTGCGTGACGAGGACACCGGCTACTTCACGATTACCGGTCGTATCGACGATGTGCTCAACGTCTCGGGTCACCGCCTCGGCACGATGGAGATCGAGTCGGCGCTCGTCGCGAACCCACTTGTCGCGGAAGCCGCGGTCGTCGGCCGTGCCGATGACACGACTGGCGAAGTCGTCGTCGCGTTCGTGGTGCTCAAGGGCGAGCGGCCAACCGGCGATCAGGCAATCAGCATCGCGACTGAATTGCGCAATTGGGTCGGCAAGGAGATCGGTCCGATCGCGAAGCCCAAGGAAATCCGCTTCGGCGAGAATCTGCCGAAAACCCGTTCGGGCAAGATCATGCGTCGCTTGCTGCGCTCGCTCGCGGCCGGCGAAGAAATTACCCAGGACGTATCCACTCTGGAAAATCCAGCGATTCTCGATCAGCTCGGGTGATGCATCGCGAAGGTCGCGAGATTGCCGGAACGCTTTTTATACACAGGAGCAGGCCATGGCCAGCGCACCGATCCGAACCACACTAGCGAACCCCGCGCCACTGGGTCTCGCCGGTTTTGCATTGACGACGTGGCTGTTGAGCATGATCAACGCCGGCTGGTTTTCGGGCGAGTCGATGGGTCTCGTGCTCGCCTGTGCGCTCGCCTACGGCGGGACCGCGCAGGCCATTGCCGGGATGATGGAGTTGCCGCGCGGCAATACTTTCGGCGCGACGGCCTTTCTTTGCTATGGCGCGTTCTGGTGGTCGTTTGCACTGTTCGTGCTCTTTTTACACGACAAGGTGCCGCCCGCGTTCGTTGGATGGTATCTGTTCCTCTGGGGTGTCTTTACGTTCTATATGTGGCTGGCCACGTTCCGCTCGCCTCGCGCGCTGCAGTTCATTTTTCTGGCGCTCTGGATCACCTTCGGCCTGCTGGCTGGAGGAGAGTGGACGGGTTCAGGACTGGTGCGGATGGCGGGCGGCTATATGGGGCTCATCACTGCGGCGCTCGCGTTCTATCTGTCCGCGGCCGATGTGATCAACGAAGTGCACGGGCGGGTCATTCTGCCAGTCGGCGATCCACGGATACTTAGCCGGCATGCTGTGGTGCTCTGATCGTCCAAAGGGGCGTCGGCAGCAGATTGTTTCGGCGCAGGGGAGTGAGTGTGATGTCTGCAGTAGCGCCCGTGCTGATCATTGAATCGGCAGGCCAGCCGGATGTAGCGATCAAGACCGGTCTGAGCAGGACTGAAGCGCGCCGCAGGCGTTCCTGGTCGGGCTTAATCGTTCCCCACACGCTCCCCGACACGTAGGCGAGCACGTGAGTCATGGTGCTTGAGAAATTCTGGGCGCCGGCGCCATAGATGCTTGAAGTTGTCGTGATCTTGCAGCGCGTGCGCGACCGCGACCGCCTCGTCGAAACAGGGATCATTGCCGGACTGCTGGTATTCGATGCCGCTCTGGTCGAACAAAATCAGCAGACGCGTCACTCGCCGCGTCCCCTCGGGAATCAATGCCTGTGCTCAACCCAGCGTTGTAACCTGGCTGAGCCACGGGGGCTTTCAATCGCTAGGCAGAGGGTAGAGTCGAAAGACGGCATTCTCAGAGTCCGCGATGTGCCAGGCGCTGGTTGCGTGTTTACTATTGATTTTCCCCGGCAATCGATGACCAGCGGGTAAAAGCGCGGTCCCATACCTACCACATATCAGTATCCACAGATGCAGACCTGCGCCATGGAGAAACGCGTTGGACGCGCACGCGTTGTCGGATCGCATCCTGATCAATGTGAAAGATCGATTTGGCGGTCTTCCGTTCGGTGACGCGGGCGCTTACCTCGATTGGGGCGCGCCGTCAACGCGTCTCATTAACCTCGTGAGTCCTGATGCGCTGGATCGTTTCAGGCTGTTGACTGTCGTGGACTTGAACAGGTTGAGGACTGTCCCGCACGCCGTCCCAGGTGAGGCGCGGATCGAATTGCTTCGCGGCAAGCAGGGTGAGAATCACCACTGAGCCGAATGCGATCGCGCCTGGGCCGGCCGTGACTTCGGCGAATGACTGGAAGCGCACCAGCGCGACCGTTAACGTGACGACAAATACGTCCAGCATTGACCAGCGTCCGATGTGTTGAATGATCCGGTACAGCGTGGTGCGTTCGTGAGGACGCCAGCTTGATCGACGCTGCGCAGTGATCAGGAGCAGTGCTAGCACTGATATTTTCAGCACCGGCACCACGATGCTAGCGATGAATACGATCACTGCGAGCGGCCATTCGCCCGATGTCCAGAAGTAGATGACGCCGCTCATGATCGTGTTGTCTTGCGTATCCATCAATGAGGCTGTATGCATGACAGGCAGCAGATTGGCGGGAATATACAGGAGTGCTGCGGCGATCAGGAGCGCCCATGTGCGTCTCAGGCTATCCGGATGACGACGGTGCAACGCTGCATCGCAGCGCGAGCAGTGCTGGTGCTTGAGGGAACGAGTGTGACGGTCAAGCTGCCCGCAGGCATCGCAGGCGACCAGACCAGTCAGTAGCGCCGTGAGATATTTCGTGGTCGGCTGGGAGGTTGCGGACGATTCTGCGGTCACTGCCATTGCGGAGACCGGTTGCGGTGCGTCCACGGGTTCATCTGTGGGACCACTCGCGGGGAATGCGCCTGCGCGCAGGTCGTCTGCGATTTCCCATAACGCTTGCAAATCGAACTTCACGAGAATCGCAAGCATGACGGTCAGGGCGCCGAATGCAAACAATGCGGCTTCTGGAATCACGCGTGCGAGACTCAACATCTTCGCCATCGCGACGAGTACAGCGAGCATGAACACTTCAATCATTTCCCACGGCCGCACCCATTGGATCGTCCTCAGCACCCTGTTGAATCCCGGTGGGATACATCCAGCCCGTATGGGTATCAGCACATAGAGCAGTGCGACGAGTTCCGTCATCGGGAACAGGATGGTCGAGCCAAACACCAATACCGCGACGAACTGCATGTTCTCGTGCCATAGAACCTCGATCGCGCCGACCAGAGTGGTCTGCGACGTGATGCCGTCGGCCACGAGTTTGAGGATCGGGCACACCTGGGCGATCAGGAACGTGATCAGGGCCGCCAGCGTCACTGCGCTCGTTATATTGATCCTCCTAGAGGCGGTTCCGTAGAGCGTCGAACCGCACCGCGTGCAACATGCGATCTCACCGCGACCGGTCAGAATCCGCTTGTGGAACAGCGTGTCGCAATTGCGGCACGCGATCATTTTCTTGCCGTGTTCCATGCTGGCCTAAGGACAGACAACGTGACGGGGCGGGACTTCAATCAAGCCATGTTACGCCCTAACGACACTAAAAGGCGTTCCGTTAGAAGGCCGCTCCGGTCTGCTGCGGTGGCGGCGTCTGGGTAGTTTCCGAGGCTATCGCTCACGCCTCGCACGCGACTATCATTTTCCTCAGTTAGATGTCCCGTATGCAATTCCTCGAGCTGCAGCATCGCGTTCCGAGGCTCCTGATGAAGGATCGAAAAATGCCAAACCAACTGTGTGAGATCTGCAACGCCCGCCCAGCTGTGGCTCGCGTCATCGTGTCACAAAACGGCAAGCGCAAATCCATGTCGATCTGCGATTACCACTACCGCCAGTTGACACGACATCAAAGCATGGTGTCCCCGTTCGATTCGATTCTCGGTGAGGGAGGGCTTTCGCGATTCCTGGGCGGTATGGATGATGCCGTGGACCATGATGCGGAGGACGAATCGTTGTGGTCCGCCGAGGAGCAGAAAGAATCCGTCGAGCCGGCCGACGCCTTTAGCGAGCAAACTATCGAATTGCTGCAGCGCGCTGGCGAAAAAGCCCATGAGTTCCATCGTACCGAACTCGATACCGAACATCTCCTCTATGTGCTCGCAGATACCGACGTTGGAACGGCGCTGCTCAAGGAGCTGAAACTCTCACCCGACGATATCAAGGGCTATATCGATCAAAACGCGCCGCGCGGCGTTTCTCCGGTCGAGTCAAGCACGGACCGCATGACGATCTCGCCGCGCCTGAAGAAGGTATTCACCCACGCCTTCGAGGCCTCGCATGAACTGGGGCACTCGTACGTTGGACCGGAGCACCTGCTGATTGGGCTTGCGTCGGTTCCGGACAGCCTCGCTGGAACGTTGCTGCGCAAGTACGGTGTGTCGCCCGAGATGATCCGGCAGAAGACCGTTAAGGTCATCGGTAAGGGCTCTGAAGACGGCCGCGTCGATACGCCAACGGGAACGCCTACTTTAGACAAGTTCGGCCGCGATCTGACCGCACTCGCGAGGCAAGGCAAGCTCGATCCGGTGCTCGGGCGCGCTCAGGAAATTGAAAGCACCATCGAGGTACTGGCGCGACGCAAGAAAAACAACCCAGTACTGATCGGCGAGCCGGGAGTGGGCAAGACCGCAATTGTCGAAGGCCTCGCCCAGCGCATCGTGAAGGGCGAAGTGCCCGAGGTGCTGCGCGGACGGCGCCTTGTCGAGATCAACCTGAACTCCATGGTGGCGGGGGCGAAGTACCGGGGCGAGTTCGAGGAGCGTGCGAAGACACTGATCGATGAAGTGACTGCAAAGAAAGGCGAGTTGATTGTCTTTATCGACGAATTGCACACCATTGTCGGCGCGGGCCAGGGCGGCGGCGAGGGCGGGCTCGACATCGCCAATGTCCTGAAGCCTGCGTTGGCGCGGGGCGAACTCAGCATGATCGGCGCGACGACGCTCAATGAATATCAGAAGTACATCGAAAAGGATGCGGCGCTTGAACGACGCTTCCAACCCGTGCTTATTCCCGAACCGACGGTCGAACAGACGATCGTGATCCTCCGGGGACTACGCGACAAACTGGAAGAACATCACCAGGTCACGTTTGTGGATGAAGCCTTCGTAGCGGCAACGGAGATGGCCGACCGCTACATAACCAACCGGTTCTTGCCTGACAAGGCGATCGACGTCATCGATCAGGCTGCAGCACGCGTGCGGATCGGCGCTAGCTCGCGGCCGGCTTCGATGCAGGAGCTGGATGCGCAGATCGCCCACCTGAAGCGCGAGCAGGACTATGCGACCTCACGCAAGCGCTATGAGGCAGCGAAAGTGCTCGAGAAAAACATCGGGGTCAAAAAGACGGACCTCGAAGAACAAACCGAAGCCTGGCAGCGCAAGACGGGCTCAGAGACGCTTGAGGTGACGGTGGCCGCAGTAGCCGAAGTGGTGTCGAAGCTGACCGGTATTCCGGTCAGCGACCTGACTCAGGAAGAACGCGCCAGATTGCTGAAACTGGAAGAACGCCTGCGAGTACGTGTGATTGGACAGGATCAGGCCGTTAGAGCGGTTAGCGACGCGGTCCGGGTATCGCGTGCGGGTTTGGGTCAGGCTCATCGGCCAATCGCGACGTTGCTTTTTCTGGGGCCGACTGGCGTAGGTAAAACGGAGCTTGCTAAAGCGCTGGCCGAGACGGTGTTCGGCGACGAGCAGGCGATCATCCGGATCGACATGTCCGAATATATGGAACGTCATGCCGTTGCACGTTTGATCGGCGCGCCGCCGGGTTACGTGGGGTATGAAGAGGGCGGCCAGCTGACTGAGCGCGTCAGGCGGCGGCCTTACAGCGTGGTCTTGCTTGACGAGATAGAGAAGGCACATCCCGACGTGAGCAATGTCTTGCTGCAGGTGTTCGACGATGGTCGTCTCACGGACGGAAAGGGGCGTGTCGTCGACTTCTCCAATACCGTCATCATAGCGACGAGCAATGTGGGCGCGTCGATGATCATGGACGATCTGGAGCAACCCGAGTTCGAGCGCATGAGCGAGAAAGTGCTCAGGGAAGGCTTGTTGCAGGTGCTCAAAGGACACTTCAGGCCGGAATTCCTGAACCGGATCGATGAGGTGATTGTGTTTCATGCATTGACGCGAGAAAACATTCGCGAGATTGTCCGGCTGCAACTCGACCGCGTCGTGCGCACTGCGGCGGCACAGCGCATCGCACTTCAGGTGGACGACTCTCTTGTCAATCATCTGGCCGGAACTGGCTATCGACCGGAGTTCGGCGCGCGTGAGCTCAAACGGCAGATCCGGCTCGAGGTAGAAACGCTGCTCGCGCGAGAGATTCTCGGAGAAACCTTGAAGAGCGGTAACGCGGCTCGCCTCATCTATGACCCATCGGTTGATCAGGTCGCGGTCATTCCGGTCGAATCGCCGGCGAGGACAAAACCGAAGGCGAAGAAATCCAAGGCAGATGAGCACGTGCCGGATGTGGCATAGGCGTCTGCTGGCGTTCCCTGACCGTTCGTCGCATTCGTTTGACGGATACCGGTCGGGCTCAAGGTCGATCTCGAGATCACCCACTGCCCGCCTGGACAATGTGCGGGCAGCGGAGATCGGGCGTTACATCCGCTCGCGCACTCTTAATCTGGTGCGTACTTGAATTCGGGCAACGCCTTCAGGGATGCTCTGGTTGCACCGGGCAGGCGCAGTTGCTTGTCGACGATCTGAATGCTGCTGAACGGCACCGCAACCAGATGGGTCCCAATGCCTAAAAATCCACCCACCGACAGTACAAGGTACGGTAAGGGATCGCTTGGACCGACGATCAGATCGTCGATGGTTCCGATCATGTCCTTGTTGCCGTTATAAACGGAAGAACCGTTGATTTTCGAAGCTCGATATCCGGTCGCAAGTTGTACCACGTCGACTCGCGTCGTACTGATGGTTTGCGCCGTCCCCTGCGCGGCGAGCGGCCCACTCAAGATGGTCATTGCCACCAAGGCGGCGAAAAAAGGGTATTTGCATTGTTTCATGATGGACCTCTACAGGTTGGCTAACCGACGTCAATACGCGCTTAGGTTTTTCTCAGGTCGCAAGGCGGAAACCGCTATACGCTTACACGACTAACGCTTTGGCATCGGCTGATACATCGTCTTCGCAAAGAATTGTCTTGGGCAGATTGCACCTATCCCATCGTGTCAGCATGATCTCCGTTTGCTGTCCGGTCGGTACGGCGCCGGACATCGACGCAATTAGCTTGCAAGACCAGGCCATATCGATATTGGGCACTTCAGAGGGTTTGGCGCAGACTGAATTGTGTCTGCGCTCACTGAGTATTTTCCGACCCTACCTCAGGTGAACCGATAGGGATACCCTCCAAATAGGGAGACGGTTCCTTCCCAGACCTTGATATCCAGGTGCGCCCACCGCCAGCGGCAAAGCCAGCGATGGGATCTGCAGTACGATTTTTCTTACGCAGATTTCAGGGGGTGTTGACCAGCAACTCTGGTTTGTCGAATCGCACATCCAGCCAAAATGAACATGACCTCACACACTCAGGCTGTACGGTATTCTCAACGGCGGGGCACGGCTTCCCGTTGCTCGGGAACGCTCGGCGCCGGGGATTCCGCATGGGCGGAGGCTAACCCCATTGCAACAGATCTGCAGGACCGTATCGAGGCCTGGGTAAACGAAGGGGGCGCCGGGGATGACCTGGACCGG
>Ga0302310_10000791_pt1 | contig 28461 bp, 19 predicted proteins | sample III_Palsa_N1_2_FD_200451 | JGI IMG/M metagenome (GOLD analysis project Ga0302310, IMG submission 200451) | Peat permafrost microbial communities from Stordalen Mire near Abisko, Sweden - III_Palsa_N1_2 | ecosystem: Environmental > Terrestrial > Soil > Palsa > Peat permafrost | place: Sweden...
ATACCATCAGAAAAGCATACGCGCACGATCCTAAAGCCGTATGGATCTGAGGATTTACTGCAAGCGATAACACAACTTACCGCTTGATCAATCTGCTCTCTCACACCTGTTTATTGCGCGCGTTTTTGAATTGCCTGCGTTAGTCGCCATCAAGCTCCCCTCGGGAACTGACACCGAGAAGGCGACGGACGACTCCCCAGCCTGTTCAACGCTTACTTCAATATTCGAATGAGTTTCGTCTGGGAGGGAAACCGAAAATCGAAAGGTAGACATGACAACTTCTTAGTACGGACTCGACACGCAAAATTTTTGCTGGTCGAAGTACGCCGTCCTTGGGTATCGACTTCGGCGGCCGTAGCATCAAATGCTATTACACTCTTGTGCTGTCCCTAACCATTCTCATCCTCTTATAGAACGTCCTGAAGCTCTGCTTCCTCTGCGCGTTCCTGTCCTTAAAAGAACGGTGACGGCTGGAGAGTTCCGCTTTCACCGACAGTGCTGTGCCGGGTTAACAGTTGTTTTCTCGCATGAGCTACACAGTTATCAAGATATCCATCGCGCATGTCTGAGCTGGCACTTCGTCATCTAATGGGATGGCAATCCCGCCGTCACCGTCCAGCACAAGCTGCAGGTGTACTTTTCCCTACCCCTGATAACCCTCCCTAATCAGAAGAGGCGCGAAGGTAGCTGTGTGACGCAGAAGCCATTACTCCAACGAATGATCCTGTCGATTTCGATTTTTTTCGCTCTCTTCCGTAACCCATTCATCAGCAGCCGGTTACGCTTGGACAGTTAGATATCCCGAGGCGCATTGGACCGCTGCTCGATGAACCGGCGCTTCTGCGGTGTGTCCAACGACGCCCTTTCTTATGCAGTGAAGCGATCGACTATGCACGACCCGTCGTATAGCTGAGCTCGCTTAACTCAGATCGAATTCTGGAGGCGATGAAAGTAACCAGTATCTCTCACCAAAATGAGGGATTTAGACTGAACTCTCGCGCCGTATATTCGCGTCAGTTGCGCACACGAACCATTTGGTCTCGTTGTCATGCGCTATTGACTGACAGGGCTACAAATGAAACGTCGCACGAAGCTATTGCTAGCCGGGGCTGGATTCGTTGCGCTCGTAGTGGGCATCGCGGTCATACTTAATTTCAAGCGGCTTGTTCCTGTCGTTGGGAGCGTCGTCAATCGCGCGCGCGTTATGGCGGCACCCAAGGGGACAATTACTACAGAAGAATCGTCATCTAGCCCAGTCACAATAACGACTCCGCCAAATTCAGAAGCCACGTCAAGAAAAGACTGGCCCGGTTACAACAAGGTCCTGACGTCGGAGCGATATTCCGGACTCGCAGAGATCAACAAAGACAACGTCAAAAATCTCCATGTTGTATGCACCTACGATACGGGACTGCACACCAGCTTCCAGACCGGCCTAATCATGGTGAACGGCCAAGTTATCGGCACCACCGAAAAGGACATCTTCTCCATAGATGCCAATACCTGTAAGGAGAAGTGGCGTACCCATGAAGACGCGAAAGCGGCGAGCCTACTGAACACAAACCGAGGGGCAGCCTATCTGGACGGCCGCCTCTTCCGTGGAACGCAGGACGGACGTTTGCTGGCGTACGACGTAGAAACAGGCCACAGGCTGTGGGCGACACAGCTTGGTTACTTCAATCTTGGCGAAACGACTGTGTCCGCGCCGATCGCATGGAACGGACTCGTGTTCATCGGAAACGCCGGCGGGGACAACAAAGGCGTCAAAGGCCGGATGTACGCGCTCGACGCTGCGACCGGCAAAATTGTTTGGGAGTTCTACATGGTACCCAAGGCCTCGGGGGATCCGGAGCGCGGACCGCAGGGCCCGGGCTCCCCCATGCAGGAAACTTGGAAAGTACCCCCGGGCCAGCCGATTTCCGGCGGCGGGATGTGGACGTCTTACACACTTGATCCGAAGAAAGGTCTGCTCTACGTCCCGGGTGGCAACCCAGCTCCTGACTACGCCGCTCAACTTCGCGAAGGTAGCAACCTTTACGCGGACTCTGTGGTGGTATTGAACGCCAAGACGGGCGCCTACGTTAAACATTTCAAGATCGTCCCTCGTGATTGGCATGACTGGGATGAAGGAACCACCCCCGTCCTCCTCCATACACGCGGTGGGTTGGACCTGATGTCGGTCGCTCCGAAAGATGGCCATCTTTATGGCTTCGATCTGGCTAACGATCGAATGCTGTACCGCATACCTGTGACAAAAATGGAGAACACGGATGTGCCGTTCTCTAGTGAAAAGTCAGTACATTTTTGCCCTGGCGCTACGGGTGGGGCCGAATGGAACGGCCCCGCATACGACCCCCAGACAAATCTTGTAGCCATCGGCGAAGTGGACTGGTGCAGCACTGCCAAGCTTCAGACCGACGCCGAAATAGAGAAAGCCCCAGCTGGCCAAGCCTGGTTTGGGATGAAGTTCTTCAACCCCTATCACGCGCTGGGAGTTCCTGATCCCGCCTTCACCCACTGGGCGGGTTGGGTCTACGGTGTCGACGCTGATAGCGGTGAGTGGAAATGGCGCATTCACACCAACTACCCAATTCTGAGTGGCATGACGCCGACAGCTGGCGGCTTGATCTTCTTCGGCGATGTGGGAGGTAACTTTTACGGCATCGACGCTGCGACCGGAAAGGTACTCGTCGCCCGCCAGTTCAAGGGTGCTTTTGGGGGTGGTGTGATCACTTATGCCGCCAGCGGTTCCCAGAAGGTGGCCGTAGCGACGGGCATGGAAGCGATATTTTGGCCGACGGTACAAACAACGGCGAAGGTTGAAGTCCTCGGACTTTGATCTCCGCCTAATTACTGCATTAGCCAGAATTCGGCGCTGAGCCAGCATTAGCCCAGTCCTCGAATCATGGGCGCCTAATGCCGACCCTTCCTGTCTGTCTATGAATAATGCGGAGCGCACAGGACTCTCTAAACAACGATGCCCAAACGGGATCGAATGACGTGATTACGCCAGCAAGCCGCCGGAGAACGTGACAATGATCGGGAGTGGAGAAGCCCTTACGCAGGTGCTCCGAGAAAATCTGGACAACCGAAAGAAAGATTCCAATATCGATCTGGCTGGTGAGACCGAAAGCTTGCTCAACTTGGTCGGTGCGTCCACAGACGAAACCGGTGGAAAGCTCTCCTTTTATGGCAAAGATCCGATCCTACCCACGGTAGTACCGTTTGCCTCGATGGCGGCCATCGGACTGGCATGCAAGGCGATTCAGGTGGCCTCGATCTGGCGGCTGCGAACCGGCTTGGCACAGGACATTCATGTGGATGTTCGAAAGGCGCGACGACGTTACGGGGGCTTCTACGAATTCAAGTGGGAAACGGTAAACGGCTACGTTGGCGGTGCATATTCCGATCCCGATAGCCCTTTCGCGGAATCCCAGTACAAAACCAAAGATGGGCGCTGGGTGCTACCTACCGACTATTACCCAAAGCTTCACCAACGCACGTCGGAGCTTCTAAATGCGGTGAGCACCCACGCAGCAACCGCACGGGCGATTCGCGGATGGAACGGCGAGGATCTCGAGAAAGCCGCCGCGGAGTCCGGCGTCGTTATGGCCCTAGCAAGGCCCTTGCGCCAAATTCTTGAGATGGACGTCTATACGAAGTCCTTACGCGACATGCCACTTATCGAGGTAACGAAAATCGCCGATAGCGAGCCTAAGCCATTTTTGCCTGACGCGAAAACGCCACTAGATGGCGTGCGGGCTCTTGGGCTTGCTCACGTGATCGCTGGACCTGCAATCGGGCGCGCGCTGGCGTTGCACGGTGCCGACGTGCTGAACGTCTGGAATCCGCAAGACTGGGAGCATGACATTCTGTTGTACGCCTCACACATCGGCATGCGCTCCGCTCGGCTGAATCTGAAAAGTGAGGAGGCATACGCGAAATTCATGGAACTCATGGGTACGGCTGACGTGTTCTTTTCGAACCGTCGCCCTAATTACATTGAGAAGTATGATCTTGGCGCAGAGCGACTGTGCCGTGAGTTTCCAGGCCTGATCCACGCACGTGTGTACTACACCGGGCGAGAAGGTCCATGGTCGAATCGCCCGGGCTTCGACACCTCGACAAGCTTCTCACTGGGCATTGCCTGTCTGGAAGGTACGGACGAACAGCCGAAGAATCCACCCGTTGCTATCAACGATTTTGTCACCGGCTGGTTGGCCACGGTCGGAATCCTGCAGGCGCTCAAACGCCGTGCCATTGAGGGAGGCAGCTATCGCGTCACGGTCTCTCTTTCGCGTACGACACTTTGGCTAATGTCTCTCGGCATCTTTGATAAAGACTATGCGCGATGGACAGCCGGCTCGAGTGACGAACACACCAATGTTGAACCCGATCTCTTTACCGCCGATACGCCGATGGGACGCTATACAGGGTTGACCGAACAGGTGGTCATGTCCGTCACGCCGGGACACTACGAGCACGTGCTCGAACCGCGCGGTTCGTCCCAGCCCGAATGGCTCAGTCGGCAGGCTTTCCCATGACTTATTTGCGCTTGTTAAAACTCGCCGTGGTCGCCGTAACTAAACCGTAGACGTGGATGAAGTACCGACCTCTGAGTCTTCTCAAATAAATAAGGAAGATCGGCTCTTATCGATGCGGCCCGCCACCAGTGAGTTTCTAGCTTTCGGTGGAATGCACTCAATTAAACGAATTTGACGAGATTCGTCTATGCATCCATCTCATAGTCATCCCTAACCGAGTGGCCAGCATAAAGAATTTCAAAGGTGACTGTGCGCCGAAGCCTACAATTTTCCGCCACCGGACTTAATTCGGTCGTCGAGATTGGGGCGTTCCCAAATGTTCCGATTGGCGCCTAGGGCTTCTGGCATAGACCCTCACAGCCGAGACCCGCACCTCGACCTGCGTACCGCCCTCCGCCCGGGTTCGTATGCTGATATGCGCGCCCATTGCGCGAACCCGTTCGCGTACACCCAAAAGTCCGAAGTGACCCGCGGGCGCCATGCCCTTAGACAGACTTCTGTCGACGCCACACCCATCATCATTCACGCGCACCAAAAGTTTCCATCGGCCGTAGCTGATCAGAATTTCAACGTGTTCTGCATCGGCGTGATGAACCGCGTTGGTCACTAACTCCTTCGCCACCTGATACAGCTCGTCCCCAGCTTTTGAGCGCAACGTTCGCGGCGTGCCCTTGACGATGACGGAGTATTTAGGTGTGTCGCCTATGCCGATTACCGTGTCTAGCCGCATGAGCTTCTCCACAAAGCCATAGCTCGATTCGTCCTGACCTCGAAGTTCCATAAGCTTGTCGCGACCTTCCACCAGTGCTTCTTGGGCCGCTCCGATAGCTGCATCCATCTCTCTGCGCTGAAGATCCCCATCCACATTGAGACGAGACGCTGTGTGAACCTGGAAAATCAGGGACTGCACACTTTGCAAAATAGTGTCGTGCATATCTCGCGCGATGCGCTCGCGTTCATTGCGACGGACCCACTCACGAACTTCAATTTGCCTGATACGCACGATGTAGAAAACAATCAGTATGACAATGATTGAAATGATCCAAAGTGCCGTGAACCAGGGTGTCTGCCAGAACGTGGGCGTGACTTTAATGCTTGCGCTAGCCGTCGTTTTGCTCCAAACACCATCCTCGTTGCTAGCTTGTAATTCGAAGTGGTATTCGGCAGGCGGAAGATTGGTATAAAACGCCTGGCGTCTTCCGCTAACCGTTTGCCAGGCAGGATCGAAGCCTACAAGGCGATATCTGAATTGAGCACGGGAGGGGATGCCCAACACCGCCGATGTGTAGTCGACACGAATGGCATTAGCATGTTTTGGCAAACGAACGGCACCGTCGCCTTCTACGTTGTAGGTTTGGCCATCAGCGGTAACGGATTCGATCAGAGGCGTAGGCTGACTACTATTTTTTTGAAGATGTGCAGGGTCAATCCAGACTACTCCGCTCGACGTAGTTGCCCAGATTCGACCGTCGCCTCCAATAATCAAAGTCGGTTTTGGTCTGACGTTAATAGAGGCGCCATCGAGGCCGTCGGCAGCATCATATTTATCAAAATGTACTGCGTAATTAGCATTTTTTTCTGCGGCTCTAAGCTCGTCAGCGGGAATTCTAAAGATGCCCAGCGCGCCGTTGATCCAGAGTTCTCCCGATTGAGTTTCGACTATGCCAGTGGTGCTCCGAAATCGCTGATCACCCACTCCAAAGAGACTATGAAAGCTTCCGTCTGTGAAAAGCGATACTCCCTGGTCGCCGCCGATCCAGACGTGTTGTCCGAATGGGTTGATGGTAAGAACGTTTCCTACGTTTAGCCCCTGCTCTTTATAAAAATTTTCGATGCGGTCGTTATGAAGAAGAGCTAGATGGTCGCTGGCATAGCCTAACCAAAGGCCCTTCAGAGGATCCAACACCAAGCTCAACGGCCATTGTTGCGTGGGCAGGTCGGTTCTTCCGCCATTGATACTCCAGGTGCCATTGGAATATTTCCAGAGGCCCACTACCGAAATCGTGACCCAAACAGCACCCTTCTCGTCGAATGCAAGCGACTGGTACTGCGTCCCGGCTTTTTTCAAAGCGTCAGGCAGCTCGAAATGTTCGATCTGGTTATTGTGAAGCCTTACGAACGTGTCCGTGCCCGCGAACCAGACGCTACCAGACTGATCCCTTATGGCGAGAGAAATGCCTCGCTCCGGCTTCAAAGCCGGTTCCAATTTATCCCCTTTTAGCGACAAATCACTCGTCAGTTCATTCGACCTTGAGAGGTGGAACAAGCTTTGCCAAAAGCTAGTAATCCAAACATCTCCCTGGTCCCCCGCAGCGACTCCTGGGTTGCGCACAGGATCGGGAAATGCGACGCGCGTAAACCTCGGACGCCGAAAAAGATCGAGGCCTTTCTGCGTCGCTACCCACATGTTTCCGTCCCGATCCTCCAGAAAGTTAGAGACGTACGCATCCGTAAGCTGATCTTTGCCTTTCACGAACTCCGGGGACTTCTCCGCTGCGGCCCTGCCTTCGGAAGGATGACGAAATCGCTCGAATCCTCCCAATCTAGATAGCCAAATCGCACCGGAAGAGTCCGTTACTGCCTCACCATCACCCTCATCGTCATCCGTCCACGCTACCGAACTAGGAAGTCCTACGCCTGAGCTAGCTGCAGCATCTTTGGGCTTTACTTGGAACTTTTCTGAGCCGACAGGTAGAGCAAAACTGTTGTTTTGGCCTTTTATCCAAAGCGTCCCGTCTGAATCTAGGCTCAAATTTGCAGGATGCTGAAATGGCAGCCCGTAGTGTTTGGATGCCGACACCCAATGATCCCCATCAAGATAAGCAACATCCAAAATGCTGGCCATCCATATCCGCCCATCGGACCGCCGAATGATCGAGAAGACAGTCCCGCCAGGAAGACCGTGACCAGAATAGTTGACGACGGCACCGTCCTTTATGTGGCTGACGCCGCCGACGAAAGATCCCACCCAAAGACTGCCATCCTCGTCGACCCACACCTTCAGAGCGCCCGAAGCAGGAAGTTGCTCCTGAAACATTTGCTGAAACGTAACGCCATCAAACCGGAATAACCCATGCGGAGTTGCAAGCCACAAAAAACCGTCCGGTGTCTGCGCGATCGATGAAATCCCGATGGGAGCGCCTTCTTCGGCCGTAATGCTCCGATGCATAAGCTGGGAAATAGGAACATTTAGCGGAGAGTCTGAAGTACTCCATCTGGCATGGCCGGCCTTGGGAAATGGGGTCGAATCGAATGACCGCGCAGCCGCTGGCATGAGTAACGCAACAAACCACGCGCCGACGAAGATGGTGCGAAGTCGCCGCCAATAGCTTGCTGGCTCTGCAATAAAAAGTGACCTGCGCATACGCTCCTTCTTGCGAAATCCGCTGACTCGCCCCTTGGAGAAACCGCTGACAAAGCGTTTGTCCAGAACAACAGAATAAGATTACGCAGGCCAACACCCGCTTCGGCCGTCTGACAAAGTTACGTTCTGACTCGGGTTCACGGCGCACCGACTAATCGGCCATGCCCACCATCGGAATCGCCGGACTCTTGCCGGCTCGCGAAGACCTGAAAGCCATCGTTGCATAACCCCCGCAAGGAATAGGAGCACTTTCTAAATTACGGCGCAAGCGAGTAGCTATATTTCAATAAAGCGAGTCGCATCAACGCAGGAACGTGGCCCCACCAAAAGAATGGCTACTTTCATATTTTGGAAGAGGATATTTTGTGTGCAGCTACATAACTCGGCTCGGGAGTGGGCTACACGCACTTAGTCTTACTCTCAAAGCTTGACCGCACTTTCTTACAAGCCGTATCACTTTTCAAAGGTCACTATTGCAACCGAGAAAGGGGCTTTGACGATCTGGAACTGTCCCACATTTAATCGCAAAAATATCATTCGAATCAAGAACATTGTCTGTTTTGTCCGCCCGTGTCAGCTCTCATCTGAAAACACTGTTACCGAGCAACAGCCAAGGGAAAGCTATGCCCCTCTCGTATCGATCCCGTAAAACTCCCGTCGTCACCGGCATCGTCTTCCTCCTGATCGGTCTGTCGCTGGCGGGCGGCGGTGCCTGGCTCATCGCGCTGGGCGGCTCGCTGTTCTATGCCATCGCCGGCCTCGGCATTGCGCTTACCGGTGCTCTGCTGATCGCGCGGCGCCGCGCGGCGCTGTGGCTGTATGCACTCGTCGTGGTCGGCTCCGTGCTGTGGTCGATCAGCGATATCCGCTTCGACTGGTGGCCGCTGGCTGCACGTCTGGACGTGATCTTTCCGCTGGGACTATGGCTGCTGACGCCCTGGGTCACACGCGGATTGAGCGACGTCGGCACATCTTTGCGCGCGTCGACCTTGCCCTTGTGGGCCGCCTCGCTGCTGAGCGTAGTCGTGCTCGGCATCGGCCTTTGCTCCGACTATCACGACATCAACGGCAGCCTGCCGGCCGCGGTGGCCGCCGCCGCGTCGCTGCTACCCAATGACGACAAGCAGCCGGACGCGGACTGGCGCGACTATGGCCGTACCCAGTTTGGCCAGCGCTATTCGCCGTTGAGACAGATCACCCCCGCCAACGTCAAAAACCTGAAGGTCGCCTGGACCTTCCGCACCGGCGACCTGCCGGGCAAGAACGATCCGGTGGAGACCACCTTCGAGGTCACCCCGATCAAGGTGAACGACACGCTATACCTTTGCTCGCAGCATCAGCGCCTGTTCGCGCTCGACGCCAAGACCGGCACGCTGCGCTGGTCGTACGATCCCAAGGTGCAGGACAACCCGACGTTCCAGCACCTGACGTGCCGCGGCGTGTCGTATCACGAGACCGTCGCCGGCGCGCTCAATGCCGACGGCTCGCCCGCACCGACGGACTGCCCGCGCACGATCTTTCTACCGGTCAACGACGGCCGCATGATTGCGCTCGATGCCGACAGCGGCAAACCGTGCGAAAGCTTCGGCGAGCACGGCACGCTCAACCTGCAGGTCGGCATGGGCGAGCACACGCCCGGCTTCTACGAACCCACCTCGCCGCCGATCGTCAGCGACAAAATTCTGGTGGTCGCCGGTGCGGTCATCGACAACTACTCCACACGCGAGCCGTCCGGCGTTATCCGCGGTTTCGATATCCACACCGGCAAGTTGGTCTGGGCGTGGGATTCGGGCGCGCAGGACGAGAACGCCCTGCCCTCGGCCACGCACACCTACACCAACAACTCGCCCAACTCCTGGATGACGGCGTCGTACGATCCCAAGCTCGGTCTGGTCTATATGCCGATGGGCGTGCAGACGCCCGATATCTGGGCGGGCAACCGCACGGCATTGGCCGAACGCTATTCGAGCGCCCTGGTCGCGCTCGACATCAACACCGGCAAGCGCGTGTGGTCGTACCAGACCGTGCACCACGATCTGTGGGATATGGACCTGCCCTCGCAGCCGACGCTGGCCGATCTGCCCACCGCCAACGGCGTGGTGCCGGCGATTCTGCAGCCGGCCAAGACCGGTAACCTGTTCGTGCTCGATCGGCGCACCGGCGTGCCGATCGTGCCGGCGCCGGAGCGTGCGGTACCGCAGGGTGCGGCGCCCGGCGATCGCACTTCACCCACGCAGCCGTTCTCCGAACTCACCTTCCGCCCCGAGGCCAAGCTCACCGGCGCCGATATGTGGGGTGCCACGATCTTCGACCAGCTGGCCTGCCGCATCACCTTCCATCGGCTGCGCTATGAGGGCACGTTCACCCCGCCGTCCCTGCAGGGCACACTGGTGTTCCCCGGCAACCTGGGCATGTTCGAGTGGGGCGGCATCGCGGTGGACCCAACCCGCAATATCGCCATCGCCAATCCCATGGCGATCCCGTTCGTCTCCACGCTGATCCCGCGCGGACCGAACAACCCGTCCGCGCCGAACGACGCGCATCCGTCGGGCACCGAAAACGGCGTGCAGCCGATGTACGGCACGCCCTACGGCGTCGACCTGCACGCGCTGCTCTCGCCAGTCGGCATTCCGTGCATGCGCCCACCGTGGGGTTACATGGCCGGCATCGATCTGACGACCAAGAAAATCGTCTGGATGCACAAGAACGGAACGATTCGCGACAGCTCGCCGATCCCGCTACCGTTCAAGCTCGGCGTACCGACCCTGGGCGGGCCGATGACCACCGCCGGCGGCGTTACCTTCCTGACCTCGACGCTGGACTATTACATCCGCGCCTACGACGTCACGACGGGCGAACAGCTCTGGCAGGACCGCCTGCCAGCCGGCGGCCAGTCCACGCCGATGACCTACGCCATCAATGGACAGCAGTATGTGGTTACCGCAGCCGGCGGCCATGGATCGTTCGGCACGAAGATCGGCGACTACGTCATTGCGTACAAGCTGTCGCCATAGGGTTGCAAGGGATCTGAAATCACATGGATGAGCCTTTCCATGCAACGACATTGCGGCAGCTAAAGCAAACGTGACCGCATGCCATCCAACTGTACCAACCCTATCCCTTTGGAGACTTTTCGCATGACCAAGATATTGGTGCTCTATTACTCAACGTATGGCCACATCGAAAAGCTAGCCGGCTCAATTGCAGCCGGTGCTGCCTCGACTGGCGCCGATGTGACAGTGAAGCGGGTACCTGAGCTAATGACACCGGAGGTTGCGAAAGCGTCAGGTGCGAAACTCGATCAGGCGGCCGAGATTGCGACACCAGACGAGCTGGCTGATTACGACGCCATTATTGTCGGTACGCCGACTCGCTTCGGCCGAATGTCGGCACAGATGGCGAACTTTCTGGATCAGACGGGGGCGCTTTGGGCTCAAGGCAAGCTCATCGGCAAAGTCGGCGGTGCGTTTGTAAGCACAGGAACCCAGCATGGCGGTCTGGAAACAACAACGTTCTCTGTACTGACTACCCTGATGCATCACGGGATGATCATCGTCGGCCTGCCCTATTCCTTTGGAGGCCTGATGAAGATGGATGAAATTACCGGCGGCTCTCCCTATGGTGCCGCAACGCTTGCCGGCGCTGACGGATCCCGCGACGTAAGCGCCAACGAACTGGAGGGCGCTCGCTTCCAGGGCCAGCACATTGCGAACGTGACGACGGCTCTTTTGAAGGGGCGCAGTGACGGTAGCAAACCGTTCTAGCAAGGAGCCAGAGGGCCGCTTTAATTCGCCGCCTATTTGCCCAGCTGAAGCGACAACGGCAGATCGACTCCATCGACCACCCCGCGCGCGGACTCATGCGGCGGTGGTCCCTGGAGTCGAATTTGCAAGCCTAGATCTGTCCGTGAGTCGGCATGCTCGAGCGCTTCGGCGTAGCCGATGGTCCCGGCGGCATACAACGCGTACAACGCCTGGTCAAATGTCTGCATGCCCGCTTCGCTATTTTGTTTCATCGCGTCACGAATCGTCGCTATCTCTCCCTTTTCTATCAGATCAGAAATGTAGGCAGTCACAAGCATCACTTCAACGGCAGGCACTCGGCTTCCATCTAAGGCATGCAAGAGTCGCTGCGAGACAACGGCTTTGAGATTAAGCGACAGGTCAATCAGTAACTGATGCCGTGCCGTATCAGGGAAAAAATTAAGAACACGATCCAGGGTCTGGTTGGCATTGTTCGCATGCAGCGTTGACAGACATAGATGGCCCGTCTCGGCGTAAGCGATCGCCTGCTGCATCGTTTCCCGATCTCGAATCTCGCCGATCATGATGACGTTAGGCGCCTCACGCATCGCGTTGCGCAGGGCATTCTCGTAACTCAACGTATCGACACCTACTTCGCGTTGGTCGACGATCGATTTTCGGTGTTGGTGGAGATATTCGACCGGATCCTCAATCGTCAGGATGTGGCCAGCCGTTGTTCGATTTCGGTGGTCCAGCATGGACGCAAGCGTCGTCGATTTCCCTGATCCGGTCGCGCCGACCACCAAGATTAAGCCACGTGGCAGCATCACCAAGTCACTTAGCGTTGGAGGTACCCTGAGGCTTGCAATACTGGGTATTTCAGAAGAAATATATCGAATAGCGATAGCGACCTCTCCGCGTTGGCGGTAAACGTTGACGCGAAAACGCCCTATGCCAGCCGGCGAAATACCAAGATTCATCTCCAGCGTAGACTCAAATTCTTTTTGCTGGCGATCGTTCATGACCGAATAGGCGATGGCATGCGTATCAGTGGGCGTCAGAGCCGTTTCGCCCAAGTATCTAGCGGTCCCAGCAACGACCATCGCCGGCGGTGCTCCATGGCTCAAATAGAGATCAGACGCACCTTCAGAGGCCATCGTCGCAAGCAGATCAGATATCTCCACGGAAAGGCTCCTGTTGAGTTGAGACAGTTCGCGACGTAACACTACTACCGCGTGAGAGACCCCGGATACATTGAAAAGACCGAATGGATTCTCAACCCACTATCAAACTCGCCGTTTGTCCAGGCTCAGCCTGCCCGCACCGTGGGCTGTGAGCAACAGAAATGCGCCGGTGATCGAGACATTCTTCAGGAACATCAGCGTCTGAGTCTGATCAGCAAAGTTCGTGTGAAAGAAAACAGCTGTGAGCAATGTATAACCGGCTAGTAGGAAACCCACCAAGCGAGTATGCCAACCCAAAATAACGGCCAATGCACCAAGAACCTCGGTAGCGATCACCAAGGGAAGGATGGCACCCGGGATTCCCGCAGACGCCATGTAGAGGATCGTCGCCGCGTACCCGGTTATCTTTCCGATGCCGGAAAAAGAAATAGACCTGCAATAAAAATCCGACCGAGTAGCTCGACGATGTCTCCGAGCATCCGATGAAATCTGGCCTCGTTGCCATCTATCGAACTGTCTCCGCTGTCCAGAACCTTGTTCATGATGAGCATCCCTGTTTGTAGTGAAATGGAGGCTGACGTGCCATCAGCCACCATTGAGTCAGAAACTTCTGGGTGAGGTCCTCAGAACTGAGTTCCACGATTGGGGCGAATAGGTATCTGAAAAAATTTGGGCCTTACAGAAAATTCTCTTTGACCATCTCCCACACATCCCCGCCGCGCCCGTGCAATATTGCTCGAGTCGAATAGAGCCCCATGCCGATGACCGGCTTGAGCTCGGTGAATGGCGGCTGCACCAATTCCATTGGATTGACGTGGACATGAAGTAGCGCTGGCCCAGCCTGCGCAAGCCATTCCGTTACGGCTGACTCAAGGTCAGCCGCCTTGTTAACTGTTTTCCCCCAAAGCCCAACGGCTTTAGCGACATCGCCAAAGTTTGGGTTTTTGAGGTGTGTAAACGTATCGAGCATGCCTTCGGCTTTTTGTTCAATCTCGACAAAACCGAGTTTGCCGTTATCGAAGACGACGATCTTGATCGGAAGGTTTTCCTGGACCGCCGTAAGAAGCTCCCCAAAAAGCATGGCAATGCCTCCATCACCGGACATTGAGATCACTTGCCGCCCTGGATGAGACTTTTGCAATCCCAACGCGGCCGGAAGTGCCGTTGCCATGGTTCCGTGCAGCAGGCTACCGTAAATACGGCGTTTTCCGTTGGCATGCAGGTACCGCATCGCCCAGACGATCGGCGTGCCATCATCGCCGCTGAACATGGCATCATCGGCAGCGAATCGATCGATGACGGATGTTAGATAGGATCCTGGAATCGAATCGCTCGCACCTGGCTTTGCGTGACCCCGCATACTCGCCATCGCTTTCGAATAGCGATGGACGTACTCATCCCGGAAGCCCGTATCTTCGCGTTTGTCTAGGTAAGGTAGAAGCGCTTCCATGCTCGCTTTTATGTCACCGACGACACCAACTTCGACCGGATGCCGACGCCCCAAATGCATCGGATCGATGTCGATCTGCACAATCCTGGCGTGATCCGGATAAAACTGCCGCCAAGCGAAATCGGCGCCGAGCAGCAACAACGTGTCGCACTTCAGCACAGCATGGTAGCCAGCGTCGTTACCCAGAATGCCGGTCATGCCGATATTCCAAGGATTGTTGGGTTCTAGGAAATCCTTCGCGCGCGACGTATGCGCTATTGGGGCCTTGAGCTGTTCCGCCACAGCGATAATTTCCTTCAGAGCCCCCTCGCAACCGGAGCCGCCGTAGATTGCTATTTTGTCGCCCGAGTTGAGTATCTTTGCAATTTCGGTTAATTCCTGATCATTGGGGCGAATGATCGGGCGGCTGACATGAACACGATATGGCACATCTTCATGCACATCTGAATTGGAGATATCCACTGGAACAATGAGCACGGCAACGCCGCGCTTGGACAGCGCTGCCTGGCAGGCGAGCACGGTCTTCTTTCGAGCCTGCTCAGGCGTAAGGATCATTTCGCAATAGACAGAACACTCCTTGAATACCGACATAAAGTCGACTTCTTGAATCGAGTTGAAACCCAAGTCGCTCCTCTGTATCTGGCTAGCAATAAGAACAACGGGCGCACGGTTGCGATTGGCCTCATAAAGGCCATTGATGAAATGCAGACTGCCGGGGCCGCAGCTGCCGCCGCACGCGGCGAGTTGACCGGTCACCATCGCTTCGGCGCCAGCGGCAAACGCGCCAGCTTCCTCGTGCCTCATTTGAACCCACTCAATGCCACTCTTTTGAATGTGCTCTGCCAGCAAATTCATCGTGTCACCGACGATGCCGTAGCAGTTCTTCACACCCGCAGATTCCAATGTCTCAACGATGACTTCAGCTATCTTTTTGCTCATAGGATTGTTCTCCAGAAATGGGATATCGATATGAATGATTCGTATGGCGCTACCGACCAACGGGTCTGTTGAACCATTGCATGATGCCAATGGAATGCTCGGACTTACTCCTGCGAATCAACCTTCAAGGTTCCGGTCGCCAGGGCCAACGCGGATTGCGCTATTTGCACATCTGAGGTTGCGTCCACCTGAGCCGAAACGGCCTGGGCGAGCGCCGCTTCGGCACTCGCCAATTGCGGGTACGTAGCCAGTCCTCGCTTATAGCTAGCCAGGGTGGCTTCGAACGCTGTCTTCGACGCATCAGCGTATGCATCCGCTTCTTTGCGTTCCTCCATTCCTGTTTGTAAATCGTTATAAGCACGAACTGTCTCAGCCGATGCCCTATCGATCACCTCATCCAACTTATCTTCGGCCTCGGACTTTTCGGATACGGCGAGCCCGACATCGTTCGCCCGAATGCCCCCATCAATTAGAGGCATCTCAACCGCAATGAACACTGCACCGCCTGGTTTATTGACCGACGAATAGGGGCTCCCGTCGCTACTGACCTGACCCGCATTTTGAAATAGCTGGGCCGATACACTGATAGTTGGCCGGTAAGCGGCGTGTGCCGTGTCGACCTTCGCCTGCGCCGCGTTGACCTGGTTTTGCGCGGACAAAACATCCGGCCTACGGCGCACAGCAGCATCAACAAGCGCTTTCACCGAAATACTGGAGGCTGATTCGGAAGAGACGAGATCCGCGTCAGACACTTCGATATCAGTTTCAAAAGGAAGTCCGACGATACTGACGAGGTCTGCGGACGCAGTGCGCTCCGCTCCGGATGCCTTTACGACGGCCAGACGTGCCGCGGAAGATTGCCGCTTCGCCTCGGCCACGGCCATGACCGTCGCGCGGCCGTGACCGCGTTCCGCAGAGGTCGCCTCCTCGCTAATGAGGGCTGTCTCAAGTACTTTTCGTGCAGCTCGAAGCCTTCCCTGAGCTGAGCTGAGTTCAAAGTAACTTCGCGTAACGTCAAAGGCGAGTTTCTCGCGAATACCGAGCAGCGTAGCGTGTGCTGCCAATGCGGTCTGATCGGCCTCGTTCTCACGTCCCCGGCGCCGACCAAAATCAAAAAGCAGCCACTTGAGCTCGAGAGAAGGCACAACTTCTCTCGTTTTCGAGATGAAATAGCCCTGTGGACTAACATTGTCTGGGATGGCAATGGGCGTACGTTGGAGACCACCCAGTGCCTTTATTGACAGTTGGGGGGCGTAATTGCTCCGCACCAGTTGCGCAGCGATACCCGCTTGTTTGGCAGTCTCTCCCGCTCCCTTCGTGCCAGGGTTAGAGTATTGGGCGATCTGCAGCAACTCATTGAGTGTGTAAGCGTGGTCAGCCGCTCGCTCTGGGTGAACCGATTGCCTAAGTAAAGACGAGCGCACGTCTAAGGCGAGCTGATCTCCCCAGGCTGCGATCGGCAAGCACAATAAGGCGACAGCCACGTATTTTGCGGCGCTGCAAAAGACATAGGCGAATCTTCGGCGACGATTAGAGAATAGAAGCAGCACGCGCTATCTCCCGTCGTACTAATTCATGCGCCGGGCTTCCTGGACTTTTCTCCCATAACGAACTGGATGGTCCGCGCCCATCGATCGAGCGTTCAACCACGAAATGGCCATCGGACGAAATTCCTTCTCCAGCGCGCGCCAGCCAATTCGCAGCCTCCGTATAGTCCTTGCCACTATCTATCGATCGCTCACGCGAGGCCACGAAGGTGCTCGATACAAGGCGACTTGCCGTTTCCACCAACAAATCGTCCCGTCTAGCGACGTCACCAATTCCAGAGCGAAACTTCCATTCAAAGATCGACGTAAAAGAAAGGCGGTGAGCCTCATTCAACTTTTGGACGGCAAGATATCGAGCGGTTCCCGCAAGTTCAGAACGCACGCTCAAGATTCTCGCCGCCGCGGTCAATGCCTTGGCCAGAGCGGCGCGAGCTGCCATCGACGATGTCACCGGCCAGACCTGTCCAAAAATAATCGACATCCAGATGTTGCCGATTAAAATCCCGAGTACGCGATCCCGCAGAGCGGTCAAGTCGGTTGCGGGGCCATAGCTCTGCAGAACTCCGAGAAAAAAGGCGAAAGCCATCTGCAGTCCTGCGTACGAGAGTCGGGCACTGCTTGATGCAACCCACGCACACACTGATGAAAAAACGAAGATGAGCGCCAGCAGCTGGCCGATGTCGGTCATCAATGGCAGAATGAAAACGATGCAAAGTCCGGCAAGAACTCCCCCCACAACCGCTCCGGCGAGACGAAGCGTCAACTTGTGCATGGACTCGCCAAGGCTACCCAGCGCAACAAAAAAGCATGTCGTGACAGCAGTTCGGATACCTGGCCAGTTCAGCAATGTGTAGGTCGCGTACGAGGCCATCACCGCCAAAGTGACCTTCAGCGCAAACTTAATATGCGCAGGATTCGAGAACGCATCAGGCACAAAGAGCGCGCTGCCCCGCGTCCGTTCTAGTGTTACGGTGATTGACTCACGATGTGTAACCAATTTCCGGATTTCATCGAGAGCGCTTGCCAGCGCAAAAGCTACAGGTTCAGTCGATCCGTCTTCGCCGTCAGCCAGAATCTCTTCGCTGTTCCATTGCGACGAGTGGGCTATGAAATATCGCCTTGATAGGCTCAAGGAGTTGGCAAGCTTGCGGCGCATTCCTTGTGACGTACTACGAGGCAACGCCAGGGCAAGCTGGTACACCTCAGCAAGCAGCTCGACGAGCCGCCCATCTTCGGCCGCTTTGGTTTTTAGAGACTTATCCCAGAGCTGGGCATGTTTTCGCAGTTCGGCAATGGAAAGAATCGCCTCACTTATCTCGTACGCATCTTGTGGGCCGGATGCGTGGATGAGCTGAACAAGGGAGTCGATAAGTCGCACAGCGCGTCGGCGTACTGCGTCCACGGGACTCTCACCGAACAGGAGGTTGATGAGCACCGTGACGGTTGCGGGAATCGCAGCAACCAGCCATAGCCAGAGCAAGAGATGGGTGATCACCTCGGGATTCGGAGCGTCATCGATCAACGTCTGAGAGAGCACAAGGATGAAGCCGGCCAGGAATACGATGGGGCCGATGGAGCTCGTTCTGGTAACAAAAACCCCTCCGCAGGTGCTTACTGCCAGAAGGAAGAGACGAAGGGCAGGCTCTGACGCATCCAGGACGTAGAACAGCAGCGACAATGCGACGGCTAAAGTAGCGGCAATAACACCACCTAGAGCCGTCACCAGGGTGCCAGCTGCTTCGTCACGGCTGACGAGAAGAACCACATAGGCCATGTACGCTGGCAACGGAATCTGAAATACCATCGCTAGGCCGACCGTTATGGCGCAGCCCAACGCGGTACGACCAATCGCTCGAGCGCGCCCTGGATTGAGTGAGAGCTCCCGGCGAACAAATTGGGAGAAAATCTCGACGGACGAGCCGGCGCTAGCGACCATGCGTCACCCGAACGGAGGCGGTCGCACCGATTCGCATCGTCTCCTCATTGGTGTTTTCCAAACGGATCCAAACGGGAAATCGCTGTGCTACGACAACCCAGTTAAGGTTGCGATCGACGCTGGGTAACCCAGGACCACCCACTCCCTCCGGCTGCACTCCGGCACCAAGGCTCTCTACGAGTCCTTTGACAGGCAGATTATCGTGGCCCATGACCCACACTGTGGCGTGATCGCCAACATGGATCCCCTTCAAATCTGTTTCGCGAAAATCCGCGATGGCGTACCAGTCGTTCGCCCTAATAATCGTAAAAAGGGGATGACCTGCGTTGGCAAACGATCCTTCAGCCAGTTCCAGTCCAACAATGCGTCCATCAAACGGGGCTCGAAGTGTCGCTTCACGCAAATCACGTGCAGCGAGCGCCTCGTTCGCCTGTGCACCGACCAGCTGCGCATTAAGACTGGCGACATCGCCAATGGCCTCATGCGCTTGAGCGGCTTGCTGGATCGCGCTGGATAAGTTGGCTGCAGCGGAGCGCTCATTGGCACTCGCTTCGTCAATCTGTTGCGCCGTAACGTAGCCCCTAATTAACAATGGCCTCATGCGTGCAAGGGTCGCTTGCGCATACGCCTGCTGTGCACGGGCGCGATCTACTTGTCTAGCCGCGGCGTTGGCCCCTGATCCCTGAGACGACACCTGCCTCGTTGTTAAATCGATTTCAGCCCGAAGCGCCGCCACTTGTGCCTGCGCCTGGTGAAGCTTCAAGGTAAACGGCTCGGGATCAATCTCAACCAGTGGCTGCCCTTTTCTAACAAGCTGGTTGTTAGAAACTTTCAGCTGCAAAATACGCCCGCTGACCTCGGGTGCGAGGCCAGCGCTGTACGAAAAGAGATAGGCGTCGTGAGTGCGGGGACGCCGGTCTACGACGATGACACTTCCAACTACAAACGAAAGAGCCAATAAGAACGCAAGCCAAGCTACGACCTTGCCACGTCGAGAGGTAGTCGATGTTGAAGTCGTCATCATCGCCTACGCCAGCCACACGAGCCAGACCGCAAACGTCAAGGCGATGAAAACGCATAGGTAAACCAAGAATGCTGCAGGAAGCTCCCCATCAATACCGGTTCTGATAAACACTGTTCTGATGAAGGCGGTCCCGGCTAAGCCTATGAGCGCACAAATCATCCACGTAGGGAAATAGGAGCCTAGAATATTGCGTGATGGCGACGCGCTGCAGGCACTCAAATAGAAAGGTGCCACGACAACGAGCAGACCCACAGTAGCGCGCCTGGGCAAATAGCTTCTTGATCTCATGCCCACTGGATACGCTCCCACCTTGTTTCTGAAGAACTACTCTGGAAGTGCGCCGATGGAAGGCCTCGCCACACAGTTTTTTTGAATCCGAAACGTTCGCGCTGATAGAACGCTGATCAATAACCTGTGCCGAACTTCATCTTTCCGCGAAAAATGAAGTAGTTGAGCAGGGTGTATCCGACGGTTAACGGAAACACCACAATGCCGATGCCCCAAAACATGAAACCGAGGCTTTTTGCCGGCGCTTGCGCTTGAGCGACGGTGATCGAGAAAGGAATCATGTATGGCCAAAAAGACGCGACGAATGCACCTAAGGCACAGAGGAAAATAAGCATCGTGAGTAGAAGCGGTCGAGCGTCATTCTGTCGGCGCCGGATAAAAAGCAGTCCGGCTGTCGCAAGTGTCGCAACGGCGGGAAACACATAGCGCCAAGAGACAGATGTCCATCGCTGCAAGATGGTTACGTGCTCGATGACGGCGTCGGCGAAGACGGCGACAAGCACCACAAATGTGCAGACCAGTAGATAAGGAAAGACACGCCGGGCGTACGTCCGGGTGTCGCCTTCGCATTTGTGGATTAACCACCCGGCCCCAAGAAGCGCGTACCCAAAAGACAACCCTATGCCGCAGAGCGCAGAAAATGGACTAAGCCATGTAAAGGCAGACCCAGCGTATTGCCCATTAACGATAGGAAGACCCTTGGAAAGCGCTCCTATAGCTGCGCCCTGAATAAAGCTGACTAGAAAGGAGCCGATGATGAATCCCGCATCCCAAAGTGGACGGAGGTAAACCGCGTGATGCCGATACTCAAAAGCCACCCCGCGCATGATGAGCGCAGCAAGCATCACGCAGATCGGCAAGTAAAAAGCAGAAAGAACGGCTGAGTAGACCGTCGGAAAGGCGCCAAACAGCACGGCGGCCGTCATGACAAGCCAAGTCTCGTTGCCGTCCCAAACCGGAGAGATAGCTTGCAGCATCTCGTGACGTCGCGCGTCGTCGCGGACACCGCCAAACAAGATCCCTACCCCAAGATCAAAACCGTCGAGGAGCACATAGAGCGAGATGGCCGTGATCAGTACGAATATCCAGAAGTTCGCCATAACTACCTCCCCGTCGAATCGACAGTTGAGCTGTCGTCGACCCCACCATGGACGAACGCCAAGGGTCGTTGCGGATTGCCGTGCGTCCCAATCTCACCTGACGATATATCTGGACCTTTCCGTAGCAGGCGATAAATGTAGTAAGTCCCCGCAATAAATATCGTTAGATAGATGGCGCAAAAGAGCAAAAGCGTCGACACCGCTTCGCCCAAGCCTAGGGAAGGCGTTAGCGCCTCAGAAGTGCGCAAAACGCCGTAGACGACCCATGGCTGGCGTCCGACCTCGGCTGTGAACCAGCCGGTCAGCGTTGCAACAAAGGGCAGTGGAAAGGTGGCGAACGTCAGACGAAGAAACAATCGGGAGAGAGTCTCGTGACGACGCCACAAAAAAAGACATCCAAGCCACGCGACAGCCATCATCCATAGGCCGCACGCAACCATGACGCGAAAAGCAAAAAAGGGAATAGCCACCGGCGGGCGGTTCGCTGGAGCAAAAGAGGTTAGTCCTACCTCCTCAGAGTCGGGCCTCATCGTCGCGATCAGACTCCCTAAAACTGGTATTGCCAACTGGTAACGATTGGTCTCGTTCTTTTGGTCTGGAATGGCGATGAGCACCTCAGCTGCAGGCTTTTCATTGTGCCAACGCGCTTCAATGGCGGCGAATTTTGCTGGTTGGTACTGGTGAACGTAATCACCATTCAAATGGCCAAAAAATATCTGAACGGGGATGAGGATGGCTGCGAGAACAAGCCCCATCCGAAGCATCACTCGGGCATCTTCATGGTGTATACCCCGCAGCCGATACCAGGCTCCGGTAGCCGCCACGCAAAACGCACCCGTTAGATAGGAGGCAAGCAGCACGTGCGGAAAGCGCACCCACACAACCGGACTGAAGATTATTTTCCCCCAGTCCGTCGGCTCAAAAACGCCGTTGACCAACTGGTAACCCACGGGCACCTGCATCCACGTGTTATTGACCATGATCCAAAACGCCGACAGCGTTGTTCCGCAAGCCACCATCAACGTCGCAATGAAATAAAACTTCGGCGCTATGCGGTCGCGCCCAAACATCAAAACGCCAAAGAACGAGGCTTCGAGCGCAAAAGCCGTAAAAGATTCATAGGAAAGAAGTGGTCCTTGAATCGAGCCAGACATTCGGGAAAGTACGCTCCAGTTAGTTCCGAACTCGAATGCCATGACGATGCCGGACACAACGCCGAGACCGAAAGCGATGGCAAAAACGCGTAACCAGAAATCAAAGAGCCGTCGGTAAACCAAGCGATGGGTCATCAAGAAGCGTGCTTCCAAAACACAAAGCCAAGCCGCCAGACCGATAGTGAAACTCGGAAAAATGATGTGAAACGAAATCGTAAAAGCAAATTGCAGACGTGAGATGAAGAGCGCTGTGATATGCATTTGCCAATCGCCCGCTGGTTTGAACAAGACTCCCTATGCACCTTGAACGGTACAAGTCGACGCCGCTTACCGACACACCAAAATTGGGGATACGTAAAAAAAAGGCACTCATCAGAATGCCGAGGACGAGGGTCCGATTAATTTCAGAAGAGGAATCGAGCGACGAGCCATATCTCGCCTTGGGAACCGAGGCTGCCAACCTAAATAACAGGTATTGCCTTCTGACTTAACCCCGATTCCTGGCCCTGCCCGGCTTCAACGATGAGGCCACTCAGAGGCTTTCCGCTGACACTACCTGCGCACGCTTTCCGGCACTAATAAATGTCAATGCATCGTCGATATTGGCGCATGCATAGTCTTGCTTGTTAGATCATTCACGCGTCAACGGGAAGGCTATTCAGATCGCGGGATGCGGTGGACAACGCACACCTTCTCAACCGGCTGACGCCGCTGTTCGATGAGGGCATTTTGCAAGCTCTCATTGTGCAAAAGACGGGAACACTGAGCGAGGCGATTCCAGCTTATAGGCAAGTGGCGTAAGGAAAAGCGGGCGGCTAGTGATCGTACCTCCTGAAAACTAGCATGGTGGAACAGTTGGCCCTGAAGGAAGCTTGTATTTCTTTGTGATACTCGGACTGGTCGTGGTCCACCAAGGGGTTGTCCCCCGTAAGCATGGGCCAACCTATAGCAGATGAGCAGCAACAATTGAGGAGGCGCTTGCTCCTGATGCTGATGCTGACGCTGATGCTGACTGGGATAGCATGGTTTGAAAAGACTGAAAGCAAATTATTGTGATTCGGGTCAGCCCTCATTCCTGCACAAACTTTATCCGCTGATGATTCCCCGCCGAATACCAATACTTACCGCGTGGGTGCGATCGCGTGCATCCAACTTGGACATGATCCCTCGCATATGGCTCTTCACAGTTTCTTCTGAAATGGCCAACTCACGAGCTACGAGAGCGTTGGAGTTCCCGTGGGAAACTGAATTCAAAACGGCGATTTCCCGAAGGGTGAGCTCCTCATCAACTGCATGGTCGGCTAGGCCCGCAGCGACCTCGCTTGGCACGAACTTTCGTCCGCTCGCAACGCGTCTGATGGCGACAGTCAGATCATCTAGCACACTGCTCTTCAGCAAATAGCCTGTAGCACCAGCTTTTAACGCTCTCAACGCTTCCACGTCCCCTTTGTAAGTGGTCACTACCAGGATCCGCGCATCGGGGTTTTCCGAAACAATGATTGAAATAGCATCGACCCCACCCAACCCAGGCATGCGCAGATCCATCAGCACAAGATCTGGTCGGTGCGATCGATACAACCTGATAGCTTCATGTCCGTCGCTCGCCTGAGCGACCACATGCATGTCGGGCTGAGCGTTGACCACTGCGGCCACCCCAGCGCGAAGAAGCGGATGGTCATCAGCTACAATTATTCGAAGCTTTTGCGATTCTTCCGTCACTCTTCATCCCCTTGAGCGTGCAACTAACCTCGCGCGTCACGCAGTCTTCTTTTCTTTTTCCAGTTCAATTGTCGGGTGTTTTTCCAAAGACCGCGACCGGCCCCAAGTAGCACGCCAATCAAGCCGCCGGTGTACTTTGCGCTTCCACAAAACAGATGACAATGTGCGCGACCAGCTCCGGATACTGATGATGAACTGCGTTTCCGGAACGGGGCAGCACAATCAGAAAGAGTGATCGCCATCTTCTAGGCAGGGAAAACCAATTCTCGACGGGAAAGCCAATGTCGTGATCTCCTGAGACAACCAATATGGGCAAATCCGAGCCTTCGAGAAAGTCCCGGTAGCCTCCGTCATCCTGAAATCGATCTTCATGAGCAGACTCCCGGAGCAGGCGAAGATATAGCTGCTCCGGCACATCGGGACTTCGAGAGGTCTTTCGGAGGCCGATTCGTAACCGGGATGCTCGAGCGGCGTCCCTGCTCTCCACCGACATGGGCTCAAAAAAAAGCATCGTCTCATCATCGAGCGTGGCGTGGGACTTAAGCGAACCGGCAGAAAAAGCGGGAGTCGGTCCGTGAGGGCTATCGCCTGGTGGCGTCGACGCTATAAGAACAAGCTGCGTGACACGTTCCGGCCAAACGACTGCCACTATCTGCGCGGCGTAGCCGCCAAGCGACCATCCCCCGATAACAAACTTTTCTACCCCCAAGCCATCTGCCAATTCGATGACATCACGGGCAAGCGATTTGGGGTCGTAGCTAGCATCACCCGTCGAGTTTCCGAGACCAGCGTAGTCAAAAGTAACGACCTGAAAGCGTTTCGCCAAGGCATCGATAAATGCAGGGTCCCAGGAGTCGAGCGTACCTCTGAAGCGTGTACACAAAATGAGTGTTGGGCCGTCTCCCAGCGAACGATATGCAATCCTTCGATTAGAGCCGTCAACGAAACGGGTGGGTACATCTGCCGATGTCCACTTTTTCGCCTTGGCCATTCCTCTTCTCCGACCACAGATGTCTTTAATATTTATGGAATAGCCAGCAAGGCTGTTCCCGGCGCTCTTCTCGACGAGCCTATTAGCTAGATCGTCCTTTAACAGTCCTCTAGAATATTGGCCGGAAGTGCAATAAATAAGAAGAAGTTGATAAGCGGATGCTGCTCGTTAAAAAGACCTGTTCGTACCCCAAAAAGAGCTAGCTGTTGCTCACCCAAAAGTAGGTTGGGACTTCACATCGCCAATCACTTCTCTAGCTCAAAGCGCGCCCTATTTGGTCCCAAACTAACTCGTCCCCGCCCTCTGAGAGCAAGTCATAAGCTGTCTTCCCATCAAAGACACGCTGGTGCGAGCACATCCAACGAGATGCGTTCGCAGAGCTGCCCAAGTGTTCAATCAAAGACTCTGCAAGCAAAGGTTTTTGCGCCATTAAGACAAGAAAGGCGTTTGATATTGCTTGCTCCCGCATCAACCTCGCACGCTCGATTTCTCCGCCGATTTGTTTAAAGCTAGATAGCTCGCTAGGCATAAACGACACTCGCTAGGAAATTCGTATAGATGACTGTTGCGCTTTGCAGCATTCATTCGCGCTCGCGCTCGCGAATCGAACGTAAAAAATGAATTACTGCCTCTGCACGTCCTAACGTAACCAGTGACTGCGCCGTGAGGTCGCCGAGCTCTCTGATTCGTACCGTCGTGTACCAAGTCTTTAGTTCGGAGGTTCGATGCTCGATTTCTGCGGCAGAGCGCATGACGGCTAGCTCATCGGGAATGACGCCAAATAAGGTCGCATACTCGCCCTTTCCGATCGGACCAATCAACAGATCAAGTGGGTCAGCCTTACGAGCTTTGTCAAGAATGTAATTGAGACGGGTCATCGTCGGTTTCCCCTAAAAGCTGCTGCAATCGCGAAAACGTTCAAACCCAGGTGTCCAAAAGCTGCATTCAAGATCTAAGACCATCAAGTTCACGTAAGACTTAGTGCATGTCTAGGAAGCGTTATTTGCTAAATACTGTCGAGACCTCACGCGTACACCGCAGGCCGAGCAAGCCGCCTCCAACTAAAAGGCGTATATGTCGTCATCGTCTTGAATACTCGTGAAAAGTGAGCCTGGTCTGTAAATCCACACTTCACCGCTACTTCCGCGAGGACGTAGCAATCGCTCGCAAGTAACTCCTTGGCCGCTTCAATACGTTTCGCCTGCAACCACCGGTGGGGAGGAATGCCGACTGTAAGTTTGAATGAGCGCGTAAAATGTCCGCGGGATAACCTGCAGGCGTTGGCGAGACAGCTGATAGATATGTTCGTATCGATCTGCTCAAGCATCATGCGCTTGGCTAAGTTTGCCTGCCACGGTGCAAGCCCACCACGGAGGGCATTCTGTGATGCCGAAGGCTCTCGCCCGGTTTGTATATGCGCTGCAGCGGCTAGCTTCAAATGAAACAGGACAGACTGTGCGACTTGATCTCTCGAGTCGCTCATGGCTCGCAAGACCAACTTTAGTGCCCTACTCACAACGTCCTGATCGGCGTCGTTTTTTGTTTCCAGCAATATCAGTAAATGATCGATGTCCGAGGCACTTGAGTCGACTTCGGTCAACGGGCGAACTCGCTGATCCCTGTTCGTTACTTCACTTGCAACGTCCCCCGTCTTATCGACCAGCCGTGGGATCGCGTTAGTGCTCGTATGCATGGAACGTACTCCAAAAGAGCGTCGGTGACTTGAGACGGAAAATAGAAAAATACAGTGCCGCTTATGTCTCCATCTCTGGATGCCACGGCTTAATCATCATGCAGACAGCATCATTTTCGTACCCCAAAATGTAAGAGTGTTGATCCACCATTTTGGGGGAGTGACATGCGCCGATTTGGTATTGGCTTAACGAGAAAAAGGCAGGCTCGAACGTGTCTGTTAGGGCGGTGGGTTTAACCATTCTCTGCGGACAGGTCAAATCGGATTAATCAGCGAACGTTCTAAACACTCACCTGCAAAGGACACTCATGCCGCCATGTTCAGTTTGCCCAGTCCGCCCTTTACTTTTAATGCAGGCGCGCCTTGTCGAAGCGGATCGCCGACTCAGCCATTGCCGCACTTTCACTTTGATCGACTCCGAGCACACAGGTGACTGCCATGGATGATTCAGGGTACGTAGCCTGAACAATACACATGCGCGAGCAGCATATTTCACAGCAAAGCATCACTTTCATTCAAGAATAATGACGAAAGTAAGAGAGCCTGTCTGACGGAGACCTTCATACTCCAACTCGAGCTGAGTCACGCCTTTGCAATACACAAAGGACTACCTAGGGCGATGGCGCCTTTTGCAGTAAGACCATCGTTGATCGGCTCAGCAGATGTTCTCAAGGGCTAATTTGTTCGATTGCATTGAGGACCAGGCCCAACCAGCTCCCCCTACTGGAGAAATTTTTCATGAATAGCAAAGATAAAGTCGACGTCGTTAGCAATTCGCGTCGAAAGATAATGATTGGGGCGAGCGCTGTTGCGGCTGCCGCAGTTGCGATACCCCTGCTCTCGTCGAAAGGCGCGTCGAACGCTGCCACGCCAGGGAAACCAATGCATTCATCCAATGGAGGCCGTCAGATGAGCGATAAAGTTGTTACGAAAGATGGTGTCGAGATTTTCTATAAGGACTGGGGTCCAAAGGACGCTCAACCCATCATGTTTCACCATGGCTGGCCGCTGTCTGCGGACGACTGGGACACGCAGATGTTGTTCTTCTTTGCTCAAGGTTACCGCGTCATCGCGCACGACAGGCGCGGACACGGCCGCTCTTCGCAGGTGGACACCGGCCACGATATGGACCACTACGCTTCCGACGCTTCAGCCGTCGTCGAGCATCTCGACCTGAGGAACGCGATCCACATCGGCCATTCGACAGGCGGTGGCGAGGTTGCGCGCTATGTCGCCAAGTACGGCGAGCCTCAGGGACGGGTGTCCAAGGTAGTCCTGCTCGCCTCCGTTCCTCCACTTATGCTCAAAACCGAGCACAACCCGGGCGGCACTCCTGTGGACGTATTCGACGGCCTTCGAAAGGCACTGGCAGCTAATCGGGCGCAGTTTTTCCTCGACGTACCTTCTGGCCCGTTTTATGGTTTCAACAGATCCGGTGCGACGGTCTCGCAGGGAATCATCCGGAACTGGTGGCGCCAGGGAATGATGGGCAGCACGCTCGCCCATTACGAAGGCATCAAGGCATTCTCCGAAACAGATCAAACGGACGATCTGAAGGCAATCACGGTTCCAACCTTTGTGATGCAGGGCGACGATGACCAAATCGTACCGTACAAAGATGCATCACTACTTCAAGCCAAACTGCTCAAAAATGGCACGCTCAAGGTCTATCCGGGCTTCCCACATGGGTTAATGACGACCCATGCGGATGTCATCAATGCAGACATTCTGAAGTTCATCAAGAGTTAGCGAAGGTGCGACCTCGCCGGTAAGGCGAGGTCGCAC
>Ga0302310_10000803_pt1 | contig 28210 bp, 23 predicted proteins | sample III_Palsa_N1_2_FD_200451 | JGI IMG/M metagenome (GOLD analysis project Ga0302310, IMG submission 200451) | Peat permafrost microbial communities from Stordalen Mire near Abisko, Sweden - III_Palsa_N1_2 | ecosystem: Environmental > Terrestrial > Soil > Palsa > Peat permafrost | place: Sweden...
TGGCCAGATCGGCGGCGCGGGTCGAGGCGTCGACCTGCCGTGCCAGGCTCGTGATTTCGGTTTGGGTCTGGCTATACGTGACCAGCGAATTCTGCAGATCCTCGATCGCGCCGAGTACTGTCTGGTTGTAATCGGCGAGGCTCTCGTCGGCTTGCGCTTTCTGCGCCCGCAGTTTCGCCTCGGCGCTGCCCAGATCGAGCCCCGGCCAGGTCACCGTCGGGCTCACCGCCCACGCCTTGCTCGCGTTGGCGAACAGGCCCGAAACGTTGCCCGTCAGCAAGCCGATGAAGCCGGTCACGTTCACGCGGGGAAACAACGCCGCGGTAGCGACGCCGACCCGCGCGGTCTGCTCAGCGAGCCGCCGTTCCGCCGCCTGCACATCCGGGCGCCGGCGCAGAAAGCCGCTCGCGTCGCCGATCGGCAGTGGCGTCACCAGAGGCGCGGGCGGCACAGCAGGCGGCGCAAGCAGAGCATCGATGGTTCCGGGCCGCGCGCCGGTCAGCACCGCCAGGCGGTCGCCGGCCACGGTCTCGTCGGTGATAAGCTCCGGTATGGTCGCTTCGGTGGCACTTTCGCGAGCCTGCGAGCTTTGTACGTCGACCGGATCGCCGCGGCCGACCTGGTAGCGCAGCGCGGTCAGTTGCGCGGTCTGTTCCTCGCTTTGGGCGTTGGCCCGCGCGATCGTGAGCCGATCTTGGGCGCCGCGCAGCTCGAAATAGCGCCGCGCCACTTCGGCGGCTACCGTCACCTCCGTATCGCGGCGATCCGCCTCCGCCGCCTCGGCCTCGGCCCTGGCGGCCTCGGTTTCGTGCTGGACGTAGCCGAACAGATCGATCTCCCAGGTGGCATCGAACCCGAGCTCCGCGCTTTGCACATTCAGCGGCGCATTACCGAAGCCGGGGTACTGCTCGTCGCTGCGGGTATAGTTGGCCACATTGGTCACGTGGGGATAACGATCGAGTTCGGCGTCGGCGAACAATGCCCGCGCCTCGCGCACCCGATCGAGCGCCACGCGCAGATCGAGGTTCCCGGCGAGTGCCCGGTGTTCCAGTTCAGCCAGTACCGGATCGTGGAAGGCACCCCACCAGGCGGCCTCGGGTGCCGCCGCGGCGTACTGGTGAGGATCGATCGATAGTGCCGCCACGGGCGCCGGGCTAGGCGCGTGATATTTTGGTCCGACGGCGCAGCCGGCCAGCAACAGCACCGTCAAAGCCAGCTGCCCGGTTTGAAGTTTGTTCATCACACTCAATCCTGATGTGCGCCGATGCGTGCGTAAGCGGCATCCGAGGCGGAATTCATGTCATCCCCGGCGTAGTCCCCTGCACCCTCGGCGAAGTGGAAGCGCGGTTTCGCCCTGGTGACCCGGCGGATGGTCCAATAGAACACCGGCGTCAGCAGCAGGCCGAAGAACGTCACCCCGAGCATGCCGGAGAACACCGCGATGCCCATGGCGCGGCGCATCTCCGAGCCCGCGCCCGTAGAGAACACGAGCGGCGCCACCCCCATGATAAACGCGACCGAAGTCATCAGGATCGGCCGCAACCGCAGGCGGCAGGCCGAGAGGATGGCTTCCAGCAGAGTGTCGCCCGCCAACTCCCGCGCGCGGGCGAACTCCACGATCAGAATCGCGTTTTTGCACGCGAGCCCCACCAGCACGACCAGCCCGATCTGGGTGAACACGTTGTTGTCGCCCTGGGTGAGCTCGACGCCCGCGAGCGCCGACAGCAGGCACATCGGCACGATCAGGATCACGACCAGCGGCAGGGTCCAGCTTTCGTACTGCGCGACCAGCACCAGAAATGCCAGCACGACGCAGATCGGGAACACCAGCAGCGCCGTATTGCCCGCCAGGATCTGCTGGTAGGTGAGTTCGGTCCACTCATACCCCATGCCATTCGGCAGGGTCGCGGTCGCGATGGTTTCCAGCGCCTTTTGTGCCTGGCCCGAGCTGTACCCTGGCGCCGGAGCGCCATTGATCTCGGCGGTGAGATAGCCGTTGTAATGCGAGGCGCGCTCCGGTCCAGTGGTCTCGTGCGTGGTGATGAAGGCGCCGAGCGGGATCATCTGGCCCGCCGCGTTACGGGTCTGCAGCCGCAGTACGTCTTCGGGTTGCAGCCGGAACTTCTGATCCGCTTGCACCAGAACCTGGTAGGTCCGGCCGAAGCGATTGAAGTCGTTGACATAAAGCGAACCCAGATAGACCTGAAGGGTCTGGAACACATCTGACAGCGACACGCCCTGCGCCTGCACCTTGTCACGGTCGATGTCGGCGGTAATCTTCGGGACTCCGGTCTGGTAGCTGGAATAGACCCCGGCGAGCGCCGGATTTTGCCGCGCCTTGGCGACCACCGCCTGGACCGCGGCATTGAGCGCGTCCGAACCGAGGCCGGCCTGGTCCTCGATCTGCATACGGAAGCCGCCGATCGTCCCCAGGCCCTGCACCGAAGGCGCGGGATAGACCGCGACCACGGCACCGGGGATGGCGGCGAACTTGGCGTTCAGCGTGGTCGCGATCGCGGTTGCCGAGAGGGCGCTACTGCGGCGCTTGTCGAACGGGCTCAGCACTTCGAACGCGGCGGCGGAATTTGGGTTGTTCACCAGCCCGTTGACCGACAGGCCGGGGAAGGAAACCACATGATCGACGCCCGGTGTGGCGAGCGCGATGGCGTCGATCTGGCGCACCACCGCCTCGGTGCGGTCGATCGTCGCGGCGTTGGGTAATTGCACCACCGTGACGAGATAGAGCTTGTCCTGCTGCGGCACGAAACCGCTCGGCGTCACGGCGAAGCTTAATGCGGTCAGCCCGAGCAGCACCGCATAGACCACCAGCGCCACGTTCGATTTGCCGAGAATTCGCCCGACACCGTGCACGTAGCCGCGCGAACCTTGGGAAAAGCCGCGGTTGAACGGCCGGAACAGCCAGCCCAGCGCGCGATCGATCGCGATCTGGAACCGGTCCTTCGGCGCGTCATGTGATTTCAGCAGCACCGCCGCCAGCGCCGGCGAGAGCGTCAGCGAATTGAACGCCGAGATCACCGTGCTGATCGCGATGGTGAGCGCGAACTGACGGTAGAACTGCCCGGTGAGGCCGCTGATGAAGGCGGTCGGCACGAATACCGCGCACAATACCAGCGCGGTGGAGACGATCGGCCCGGTGACCTCGCTCATCGCCTTGCGCGTGGCGGCTACCGGCGCCAGCCCATTCTCGATGTTGCGTTCGACGTTTTCCACCACCACGATCGCGTCGTCGACCACCACGCCGATCGCGAGCACCAACCCGAACAAGGTGAGCGCGTTCAACCCGAATCCCATCGTAAGCAACACCGCGAAGGTGCCGATCAGCGACACCGGCACCGCGATCAGCGGGATCAGCGAGGCGCGCCAAGTTTGCAGGAACAGCACGACCACCAGCACGACCAGCAGGATCGCCTCGAACAGGGTGTGCACCACCGCGCTGATCGACTCGCGCACGAACACGGTGGTGTCGTAGACGATGTGGTATTCCACGCCTTGCGGGAAATTCTTGGCGAGTGTCGCCATATCCGTCCGCACGTCCTGTTCCATCTGCAGCGCATTGGTGCCGGGGCGCTGGAATACCGGAATCGCAATCGCGGGCTGGTTGTCGAGCAGGCTGCGCAGCGCATAATTGCTTGACCCGAGCTCGATCCGCGCGACGTCGCGCAGATGGCTGATCTGGCCGTCGTGGCCGGCGCGGATCACGATGTTGCCGAATTCGTCTTCGTTCGTAAGGCGCCCGCGGGCGTTGATCGCGACCTGGAAGTCGGCCATCCCCGGCGCAGGCGGCGCGCCCACTTCACCGGCTGCGACCTGCACATTCTGTTCCTGCAGCGCCTTCACCACATCGCCCGCGGTCATGCCGCGCGCGGCGAGTTTGTTCGGATCAAGCCACACCCGCATCGCGTAATCGCCCTCGCCGAACAGTTGCACGTCACCTACGCCGTAGGTGCGGGCAATCACGTCCTTGATGTGCAACTCGGCGTAGTTCGCCAGATACAGCATGTCGTAGCGATGGTTGGGCGAGGTGAGATGGATCACCAGCGCCAAATCGGGCGAGGATTTGGTGGTCGTAACGCCGACGCGCTGCACCTCCGTGGGCAACTTAGCCAGCACCTGCGCCACGCGATTCTGCACCAGCGTCTGATCCTTGTCGCCGTCGGTGCCGAGCGCGAAGGTCACCGTGAGCGTCAGCGCGCCGTCGGCGGTGGCCTGGGAGGATTGATAGAGCATGCCCTCGACGCCGTTGATCGCCTGCTCGAGCGGCGAGGCAACGGTGTCGGCGATCACCGACGGATCGGCGCCGTCATAGACGGTGTGCACCACGATGGTCGGCGGCACTACTTCGGGATATTCGCTGATCGGCAGGTTGGGCAACGCAAGCGAACCCGCGATCAGGATCACCAGCGACAGCACGGCGGCAAAACGCGGCCGGCTGATGAAGAAGTTGGAGATGTTCATGGTAGTGTTCCGACTAACAGGCGCTAATCACTAGAAACATCAAGAAGTTGTAGTGAAACAGGGAAGCATCTTTTTTGAAAAAAAAGCAAAAAACTTTTGTTCCCTTTGGAGGTCAACGCCGACGGCAGGCTGGCTCCAATTGACAAAGTTTTTTTGCTTCTTTTTGCTGACAAAAAGAAGATTCTTCCGGCGCTTGAACTTGTTGATTATCATTCAACCAAACTCTATGAAGCGCTGCGCGCGGGAGCGAGCAGCGCTCGCTCGTCGGCGGTGATCGGTAGGGCTACTTGCTGGGGTGCTACGGTGTCGCCCTCCTTCACCTTTTGCAGCCCGCTCACCACCACCTGGTCGCCGGGCTCGAGGCCGCTATCGATGACACGCAACTCATCGAGCGCGGGTCCCAGTGTCACAGTGCGGTATAGGAGCTTGTGGTCGGGGCCAAGCACCAGCACGTAGCGTTGACCGAGATCGGTCTCCAGCGCCTCTTCGGGCACCAGCGCCACGGTTTGTGCCTGCGGGCTCAGCAGCCTCACCCGCACGAACGCGCCGGGGGTAAGGCTGTTGTCCTTGTTGTCGAACAGCGCACGCCCATCGATGGTGCCGCTGCCGGAGTCGAGCTCGTTGTCGATGAAGACCAGCTTGCCCTTGTGGGGAAAGCCGTCCTCATTCATCAGACCCATATAGACCGGGCTCGACCCGTCCTGGCGCAGCGCTCCGAAGTCGAGATAGGTCTGCTCGTCAGTGTAGAACGAGGCGTAGATCGGCCCGTCGGAGACCACGGTGGTCAGGATGTCGCCGGTGGTCACCAGATTGCCTGCGGTGATCAGCGCGCGGGATACTCGGCCGCCGATCGGCGAGGTGACCTTGGTCCATTCCAGGTCGAGTTCGGCATCACGCAACGCCGCCTGGGCGGCCGCGACATCGGCGCGGGCGGACAGGGCCGCGGCCCGATCCGTGTCCATATCGCCCTGGGAAATCGCGTTTTGCGCGATCAGCCGCTGGCTTCGCGCGAGATCAGCATCGGCCAGCGCCGCCTTGGCGCGAGCCTGGTCAACCTCGGCGGTAAGCCGGTCTACCTCCGCCTGGTAGGGCCGCGGGTCGATCTGGAAGAGCACGTCGCCCTTGTGTACCCGCGCCCCATCCTTAAATATCACACTCTCGATGAAGCCGCCGACGCGAGGGCGCAAATCGACGTGATCGACCGCTTCGAGGTGGCCGGTGACGTCGTCCCACTGCCGCAGCGCCTGGAACAGGACCGGCGCGACTTCAACCGTCTGGGTCGGCGGGGGTACCTCGGCTTGGGCAGATGTCGATGGTTTGCAACCGCTTAGCAGCGCCGTACTGCCAAGAAGTGCCGCCACCAAAGCCATTTTCGTCGCAAATTGGTGTCTCATTGTAGGGGATCTCCGGGTCGAGAAGTAATGTATCGATCGGTATAATACCGACCAGTATGCTACTGGACGACGCCTGTCAAGCGTGTTATAGACCGTTCGGTATGAAATCAAGAAGGGAGCACACGCCAATGGGGCGCCCAAGGGAGTTTGACGTCGATGACGCCTTGGAGACTGCTTTGCAGTTATTCTGGCGCAAAGGCTACGAGGGGACCTCGCTCAGTGATTTGACCGAGGCGATGGGGATCACCCGTCCGAGCCTGTACAGCGCGTTCGGCAACAAGGAGACTCTGTACCGCAAAGCGCTGGAGCGCTACAGCGTGGACCGCTTGTGTATTGCCGCCGCGGCTCTCGCTGAACCCACGTCCCGCGCTGTGGTGGAAAAGCTGTTGCTCGGGCTTTGCGACGTCGCAACCGATCCCCATTACCCCGGCGGCTGCATGGCGATGAACAGCACCCTGGCCTGCGGCGAGGAGGCGGAGACGATCCGTCACGAGCAGATCGCGCAGCGCAAGGAGCTGGAGGCAGCCCTCGCCGCGCGCCTCGAGGTCTGTAAGGCCGAGGGCGATCTTCCCGCCGGTAGCAGCCCTGCGGATCTCGCCCGGTATGTCATGACGGTCTTCCAAGGCCTCGCCGTGCAGGCCGGCAGCGGCGCCGGCCGCGACGAGCTGCGCGCCGTGGTGGCGATGGCGCTGCGCACCTGGCCGGGATGACTCGAGCCGGCGGAGGTCAGAATCGTTCACCGACCATTTCCTCGCTTTTTGCCCACAGCGCGCGGGCGTGGTCCGGATCGAGCGCGTATCCGCGCACCCCGCGCCTGCCCTCGCCCTCGATGATTTCCGCCACCTGACAATCCTCGCAGTAACGGCCGCCGACCTCATCGGCGGAAGCGACGACGCCGGCCCAGACCGAGGTCGCGGCACCTTGCGGAATGGTTTTCCAACTGAAGGCTGGGCCACCGGCCGCCAAAGTCTGGGCGTTGATCTGGTCGACCAACTGCTGCAATACCCCCGGCGCCAGATGGCGGCCGAGTTCGGTGTTGATGCCGCCGGGGTGCACGGCGGTGGCGCGCACGCCGCGTCCCTTGTGACGCCGGTCGAACTCGACGGCGAGCAGGATATTCGCCGTCTTCGAGCGGCCGTAGGCCACGAACTCGACGTAAGGCGTGTGCTCGAAATTCGGATCTTCGAGGTCGACGTCGGAGCGCCGGTGTCCCCCGGACGACAGGTTGACCAGACGCGAGCCGGGCAGGAGCAGCGCCGCGATTCGGTTGATCAGGACGAAGTGCCCCAGATGGTTGGTGCCGAATTGGGTTTCGAACCCGTCGGCGGTCTGGCCTTTCGGGCACGCCATGACGCCGGCGTTGGCGATCACCAGGTCGAACGGCCTGCCCACTTCCAGCAGCTGGCCGGCACAAGCCCGCACGCTGGCGAGCGAGGCGAGATCGAGTTCGATCAGCTCAATGCCGCCGCCATTCGCGGCCCCCGCCCGTACTCCTTCGGTCGCCGCCGTGGCCTTGTTTAGGTTCCGCGCCGCGCCGACTACCCAGGCACCGTGGGCGGCCAACGCCCGCGCGGTTTCGACGCCGAGCCCGGCCGAGACGCCGGTGACCAGAATGCGCTTTCCGCTCAGGTCCGCGCCTGCGAGCACTTCGTCGGTCGTGGACGTGGCGCCAAATGTTGGTGTCATGCCAAATGTTGCTGTCATGATCGTCTCCACTGGGGTTCGTCCGCTCCAATGGCCGCGGCACTTGCGAAAAGCACGGCGGGGGCGTAAACGGAGGATGTCTCCGGCTTATATACGGAGGATTCCTCCGTTTAGCAAGAGGCAATTCATCGTGAGCGAAACGCCCCAGGAACCGGGCCTTCGAACCACCACCGCACCGAACCGGGCGGCATCATTGCGTGCGCCGCGAGCCGACGCGAGGCGCAACCGCGAGCTGCTGCTAGTGGCGGCAAAGCAGGCCTTCGCGGATGTCGGCCCGGACGTCGGACTGGATGAAATCGCCCGTCGCGCCGGGGTCGGGATCGGCACGCTCTACCGGCACTTTCCGAACCGCGACGCGATCGTTGAGGCAGTTTACCGCCGTGAGGTCCAACAATTGGCGGATGCGGCCGCGCGGCTGGTGGGATCGTTGCCGCCAGGCGCGGCGCTTCACCAATGGATGCTTCTCTTCGTGGACTACATCGCCACCAAGAAGGTCATCGCCTCGGCGCTGGGGGCGATTGCCGGCGGCGCTTCCGAGCTTTATGCTTCGTCGTGGGTGAGGATCAAGGATGCCATGGCGTTGTTGGTGGCGCGCGCAGCCGCGAGCGGCGAGATCCGCAACGACACCGACCCGGACGACCTTCAGCGTGCGCTGGTTGGATTTGCCTATGGCAACGCCGGTCCGGGCTGGGAAGCCAGCGCGCGGCGTCTGATCGACATATTGATGGATGGGCTGCGAGCGGGGCGTGCGGCGGAATAACTTGGCCGGCGGCAGCGCAGCAGCGTTATCCTCGATCAGCCGCAGGGAGAACGTGCGTGGAATCCTTAGGTTAAGATGCAGGAAGTCTTCGTTTTGTGAACAAAAAGAAGCAAAAAAACTTTGTCAATTAAGTAATTTTGCTTCACTGGACTATGGGCTCTGCACTCCGATTCACAAAAGTTTTTTGGTTCTTTTTTTCAAAAAAGATGCTTCTTCCTTCGCTGCAACCTGCAGATTTTATTTATTATTCTGAAACACCAACACTCACCAGCCGCCGGACTCCAGCAGTTCGTTCGCCTCGAGATTACCGGTCTGCTCCAGCAGTGTCGCTTCGGCGACGATGGTGTCGTGCCGGCTCTGCACCAATCCGACCTGGGCAGCGCGCAAATTCTGATCGGCAATCAGCACATCGAGCGTACTGCGCAGACCATATTGATACTCCGCCTGGTCGCCCCGCAGCGCGGTCTTGGCGGCCTCGACCTCGGCCGTACCCGCGGTGATCGAGGCCTCGCCATTGCGGACTTGGCTCCACGCCGTCCGCACCGCCTGATCGGCCTGCCGCGCGGCGCCCTCGGCCGCCTGCTGATCGGCCTCGTGCTGATCCTCCGCGGCGCGGATCTGCGAAGATATCAACCCGCCGCTGTAAAGCGACTGAGTCAGCGTCACCATCGCCGAAATGTTTTGCTGGTACTGGCCGGTATGGAACGGCGATACCGGACCGATCGCTCCGTACGACGCCTGGATCGCGACGTTCGGCAGATCGGCCGCGCGGGCAACGTCGACGTCGGCGCCCGCCGCACGCGCGGTCTCCTTGCTCTCGGCCAGTGTGGGGTTGCCAACCGCCGCGCGTTGCAGCGCTTCATCAACGCTTCCCGGCAAATCCGGCAGTCGCGCCGGCATGACCAGGTTCGACGGCGCCTCGCCGACCACGGCGAGGTAGTTCGCATCACTGGTATCGAGCTGCTGCTGCGCAGCTGCCTCCGCGGCGGCGGCTGCCTGCTGCTGGGTCTCGGCTTGCGCAACATCGGTCAGGGTGACCGCATCGCCGAGGTTGTAGCGCGCCCGGGTGTTCGCGACCTGCAGCCGGAGCGATGCGAGATCGGCGCGCCTGATGTCGAGGATCGTGCTATCGCGCAGCACGTCCATGTAGCTGGTAACGACCGACTGGATTACCTGCGCCTCGGTCGCGCGCAGCGCCTCGCCGCCGGCTTTGGTGAGCGCATCGGCCGCCCGCACCTGCGCCGCGATCTTGCCACCGGTATAGACCGGCTGCGAAAGGTTGAGCGCCGCCGTGCCGTTGTTGGTTTCGACCGAAGGATACGCAAAGTCGACGCTATCATAAGGTTCGCGCAGGTATTGCGCGCCCGCGGTGATCGAAATCACCGGCTGCCAGGCGGCACGCGCCTGCACGCTGCCCTCGGCGGTGCCGCGCACGGTGTCTTGTTCGCCACGCAATTGCGGATTGGAAGCAATCGCGGTCATGATGGCGTCGCGCAGCGATTCAGCGTGAACCGGCGTTGCGAATAGTGCTGACCAGGCCAGCAGCGTGACGCAAAAACGATTGGCGGTCATTTTGTTCTCCATTAGAAAGGAAGTCTTCTTTTTTGAAAAAAAGAAGCAAAAAACTTTTATTCATAAGGTCCAACTCAACCACCGGCCGCAGCGTTCAAACCCGGTACAATTGACAAAAGTTTTTGCTTCTTTTTTCAAAAAGAAGACTTCTTCCTTCTTACTCATAGCGCAGCGCCTTAGCCGGCTCGGCGCCCGCCACTCGCACTGCCTGACCCACCACCGTAAGGATCGCGATCGCGAGTGCTCCGCCTCCGGCGGCCAGGAAATACAGTGGCGATAGTTCGACTCGCTGATCGAAGCCGGCCAGCCAGAAGCGCATTGCGGCCCAGGCAAGCGGCCAGGCGATCAAATTCGCCAGCAGCACGGGGCGTACGAATTGACCGACCAGTAACAGCAACACATCTCGCGAGGACGCGCCAAGCACCTTGCGAATGCCGATTTCCTTCACCCGCCGCGCCGTGCTGAACGACGCAAGCCCGTAGAGCCCGACGCAAGCGATCATCACGGCGAGCACCGCGCCCGCTGAAAACAGCTGCGCGCGCTGTTGATCGGGCTCGTAATAATCCGCCAGCCGCCCTTCGGCGCTCTCGGCCGAAAATGCTTCGTCGGGTGCCGCATTGTGCCAAACTTGTTGGAGCCGCTGCATCAGATCGGCCTCCGGCACACCGCTGAAGCGGATCGCACCCTCGCCGTCTTGGATCGCGTGGCTATCATGCACATAAAGTTGCGGCGCCACCGGGTTGCGCGGCGACATGAAACGTACGTCCTGCACCACGCCGATGATATTAAGCGTCAATATGCCGCCGGAAAACTTCGTCGTGATACTCTGGCCCAACGCGGCATTCGGGTCGACAAATCCCAGCGCCCGCGCCGCCGTACGATTGATTACCCCGTTGAAGGTGCGGCCGGCGCCGTTGGAGCCCGCCATGTCATCCAGCCTGTGCGCGTCATCAAACCAGCGGCCGACGATCAGATGCACCCCGTAAGCTTCGAGGTAATCGTCGCCGACGTCCTCCAATGCCAGAGTGGGCGCCGGCGAGACCAGGCCGACCCGATGCACATTACTCGTGTTGTTGGTGTCGTCGCTATCGGGTTGGCGGTCGGAAATGGTTGCCGCCGTCACCCCCGTCACTCCGCGCAGCGCACTCAGTAGCGCGATCTGCCGAGGCTGCAATTCGTGCGCTGACAGGCTGCGCACGATAATGAGCCCCGGGCGCTCGAAGCCACGGTCGGCACTACGCAGCAGTTCGGCCTGGGCATCGATCACCAGCGTGCAGATGGCAAAAGCGATGGCGCTGATGAACTGCAGCAGCACCAGCAGGTTACGCAGGTTTGTCCCCATCCGTCCGCCGGCCGGCGTTCGCGCCGATGCAAGCACCACTGAGGGCCGGTACGATGCGAGCAGCAACGCCGGATAGCATCCGGCCCCGAGACCCACCACGAGCGTGAGCAGCAGGAGGCCCGGTACCACGGTACCGTAGTCGATCCGAACCTCCCAGCCGCCGACTTCGTTCACCAGCGGCAGTGCGACTTCAGTAGCTGCGAGTCCGATCAGTGCCGCCAGCGCCACCACCACTACCGCCTCGGCGAGGAATTGAGCCATCAGCATCGCGCGGGTCGCGCCCACCACCTTGCGCAGCGCGACCTCGCGTGCCCGCAGCCCCGCTCGCGCGGTAGCGAGATTGACGTAATTGATCGCCGCGGTAAGCAGCGCCATCAGTCCCACCGCGCCAAGACTCAACACCACCCGGCGGTCCACCCCCGGCACGTCGGCCTGCACATAGACGTCGTGGAAATGCGCGTCCGGCAGCGCCACCAGCAACAATTGGCAATTGACTGTCGGGTTTAGCCCCAATTGGTTCGCGCTATTGCCGGTGGCATGGCGGCGCAGGAAATCGGGAAATGCGGCATCGAGCGTCGCCGCATCCGCGGGCGAGCGTAACCGCACGAAGATCTTTCCCGACAGGCTCTGCCAACTCTGGAACGATTGCACGCCTTGTTCCGCTGCCGGGATCATCGGCGCGAGCAGACTGAGTTTGAGGCTGGTATTCCCCGGCAGATCCTGCATCACCGCCGACACGGTATAGGCGCGTTTGATGCCATTGTGGGCAATATCGAGCATCCGGCCGACCACCTGCGTGGTACCGAAATACTTGCGCGCGATGCTTTCATCGAGCACCACCGACGCCGGATTTGCGAGCGCCGCCGCGCGATCGCCGGTGATCAGGGGCAGTTCCACTATCTGCAGAAACGAAGGGTCGACGTAGGTCACTTGTTCACTGTCGATCACGGGTCCCACCGACACGGTGTCGTCGCGATCCATCGTCCTGGCAGCTCCGGTGATTTGCGGGAAATCCTGGCGCAACCAGGGCAGCATCACGAAGCTTGCCTCGGCATACTCCGCCGGCGCCTGACCCGGGTTGAAAAAAGTGCTGTCGATCAGGTAGGTCTCGCTCGCGTGCGGCAGCCAGCGGTCGTAGCTGGCCTCGTAGCGCACCACCAGCGTCAGCACCAGAAACACCGCGATGCCGGCGGCTAACCCGAACACGTTCAGTGCGGCGTAGAGCGGCTGGCGCCCAAGCGACCGATATAATACCAGAAAATAATTGGCGATCATTTCGTTCTCCTTTCAGAAAGGAAGTCTTCTTTTTTGAAAAAAAGAAGCAAAGAATTTTTGTCCATAAGATCCAACCCCAACACCGGCCGCAGGATGCTGTCGCGTTAGAGTTACAAAAGTTTTTGCTTCTTTTTTCAAAAAGAAGACTTCCTTCTTTCTCATAACGCGCTACGCACCGAGATCACGATCCGTCCATCGAGCATATCGATCCGCCTGCGTGCGAGGTCGGCGTGGCTAGGCGAATGAGTCACCATCACGATGGTGGCGCCGTCGGCGTTGAGCTGCGACAGTATCCCCATCACCTGGGCGCCGTTTTCGGTATCGAGGTTGCCGGTCGGCTCGTCGGCCAGGATCAATGCCGGCTCGCCCACGATCGCGCGTGCGATTGCGGCGCGCTGTTGCTGGCCGCCTGAGAGCTGATGCGGATAATGCCGCGCGCGATGTGCGATGCCGACGCGATCCATCACCTCCTCCACTCGTGCGCGGCGATCCCGCCGCGGCAATTTGCGGTACACCAGGCCAAGCTCGATGTTTTCGGCGATGGTTAGTTCGTCGATCAGATTGAAACTCTGAAACACGTAGCCCAGGTGATCGCGCCGGAACGTCGCCAGCGCGCTGTCGGGCAGCGCCGTCACATCGGCCTGATTAAACTGATATTGCCCGCTGCTGGGCCGATCGATGGTGCCCAGAATATTGAGCAAAGTCGATTTGCCGCAGCCGCTCGGCCCCATGATAGCAACGAATTCGCCCTGCGCGATTGAAAGATCGATCGAGCGCAGCGCCGTGGTTTCGATTTCATCAGACCGGTAAAAACGATGGATATCCGTAAGCTGGATCATGACGAAGCCTTCATTGCAGAAGAAGATTCGAGAATTTCTGAAAGCGCGTGGTGTCCGAGGTAATCACGCGATCGCCCGGAGCGAGCCCCGCGGTGACCTCGACCTGATCCTGATTGCGCCGCCCTACCGTGATCGCGCGCAGCGCAGCGTGGCGCCCGTCGGGGGCAACCACGAAGATCGAATTGCCGCCGCTCGCGCTGAGCCACTGGCCATTCGGCACCAGTAGCGCGCGATGATCCGCGCCCAAAGTAATGCGCAGATCGGAGGTTTCGCCGCTGTGCAGCCCCGCTGGTGCCGCGCCGGCAAAGAACAGCTCGACATGAAACTGCCCATTGCTGACCTGCGGCAGCACGCGGGAGACCTTGAGCATGGCCGTTCCGCTGTCGAAATTCGCAGTGGCGGGGTCACCTTCACTCACCTGCCCGAGATAGAATTCGTCGACCTCGGCATCCACTCTGAACGCATCGGCGCTGTCGACCTGACCGACCTGGTCGCCTTCGTGCACGCTTTGGCCCGGTTCCAGGTTGAAATTGGCAAGCCGTCCGGTGAACGGCGCGCGCAGGATCAGCGCCTGCAGGCTGGATTGCACCTGTTCCAGATTGCGGCGCAATTCGGCTTCGGTGTCGTCGATTTCGGCGATCTGAGTTCGCGCCAACGCCGCATCGCCCGCGTACGAGGTGCGCAACAGGGCCAGATGCCGGCTATCGTAGCTCGCATCATCGGCGGAATTCCGTACTGCCGCATCCGACTCGAAGCCCTGGGCTTGCAGCGCCCGGTGGACCGAAAGATCCCGTTGCGCCTTCTGCAGATCATAGCCGGCCTGGGCGATCGCGGTGGTCTCGGTCGCCAGACTTTGTTGCAGACTAAGGCGCTGGGCGCTCGCGCTGCCGAGTTGCCCGGTGATCTCCGCCTCGCGTGAGGATACGTCGAGCTCCAACTGCGGGTTGGTAAGCGTCGCGAGCACCTGCCTGGCCTGCACCGAAGCGCCGTCCTGCACTGCCACGCTGCTCACCTGGCCGGCCGCCACCGCGTCAAGGAAGACGCTGTGCAGCGGCGTCACGGTCCCGATCACCGGCAGGTAATCTTGAAAAACGCCAGAAGTGGTGGTCCCCACCGTCACTTCACTGCCCGGCACCGCGAGAGTGCCCGAGGCCGGCAGGAATTGGACGCCGATGATACCGGACACAGCCGCAAGTACGATTGCCAATGGCCAGCGCCAGCGCCGGAGCTTTAAGCCGCGGGATCGCGCTACCGGGCGATCCATTGCCGCCCCCGGCGGCGGGATGTTTCCGTTCGATTTGCTGGTGGGCATGAATGGGTCGGACATGGCACACTCGGTTTTTCACGGCTCGAAGTGTAATCCTGTTTTGACTCCAAAATAACACATTGATATAAAAGAACAATCGGGCGTCGCGCTACGGCAGGCGGCCGGTTTCGAACAGAGTGTCCGGATCCGAACATGTCCAATTCGTTGTCAAGTCCGTCGCGTGTGCTGCTCGTCGACGACGATGCCGATATCCGCAAGGCCGCGTCGCTGCTGCTGGGGCGGCACGGTTTCGAGATAGTCGTCGCTGCCAACCCGGAGGAAGCATGGAGCGCACTCGCAGCGACCAACGTCGACGTCGTACTGCTCGACTTGAACTTCGGACCTGGTGCGGTAACCGGTGCGGAGGGGCTGCGCTGCCTAAAGGGCCTCACTGCGCATGATCCGGATGTGGTGGTGGTCGTGGTCACCGGACACAGCGGCATCAACATCGCAGTTGCCGCGATGCGCGCCGGCGCCGCGGATTTCGTGATGAAGCCGTGGAACAATGAGCGGTTGCTCGCCACCCTGCGCGACGCTGCCGCCTTGCGCCGCCGCCGGCTGGATGCAAGCAGCCCGAGCCAGTCCCTGCCCGACAATGCGCCGATGATCGGTGAAAGCCCGGCGATGCAGCGCGTCGAGGCGCTCACCGCCCGCATTGCCGCCACCAACGCCCCGATATTGATCACCGGCGAACCGGGCGTCGGCAAGAATCTGCTCGCGCAACTCATTCACCGCCGGTCGCGCCGCGCGCATTTCCAATTTACTGCCCTCGATCCGCTCGCCCTCTGGAGTGAGGGCGAGGCTTCGCTCAGCGCGGTACTGGCTGCCGCCGACCCGCAGGGCTCATTGCTCCTGGACTCCGTCGGCAACTGGCCAATGGCGCTGCAAGCCCGACTACTCGCGTTCCTTTCCACACACCCCGAATTGCGACTGATGGCCGCCTCGCGCCACGATCGTGCGGAGCTGCAGGCCAGCCTGAACGCCGACCTGTTTTACCGCCTGAGCACGGTCGAAATCGCACTGCCGCCGCTACGCGCTCGCGAGGGTGATATCCGCCGGTTGGCCAACTATTTTCTCGACCTCTACGCCCACTACGATGGCCGCCCCAACGCAGCACTCACCGAGGAATCCCACGCCGTCCTCGAGAGAGCGCTCTGGCCAGGCAACGTCCGCGAATTGCGCCAAGCGATCGAGCGCGCGGTCGTACTATCACCCGGCGACGCGTTGCGGCCGGAAGATCTGTTTCCCAGCACAACGCCGGCAGCTTCAGCTGAGGAAACCGACCTTAATCTGCTACGGTCGGAACGTTCGGTAGTGGAAGCCGCCCTGAAACGGCACGGGTTCAACGTTACCCGCGCGGCCAAGGAACTGGGGCTCACCCGAGCGGCGCTCTACCGGCGGATGGCCCGCCATGGATTCTAGATACCGGCATGCGCTGGCTGCGCTGGGCCTGTTCCTCGCCGGCGTCGCCACCACTGCGGCGGCCTGGCATGGGATCTACGCCAGCGCATTGGTCGCCGCCCTCGCCGGAGTTTGGCTAGGCCTGCTAACGTTCAACCCGCGCCCGCTCGTGAACGGCAGCGAGCCGCGGCCACCGGAGCGGGGAGACCGCGAGGCCGAGCTAATACGCCTGCGTTTCATGCTCGATCACGCCCCGGTGCCCTTGCTGGTTTTGTCGGACGGCGGCGTGCTGCACGCGGTCAATCGTGCGGCTCGCAGCTTATTCGGCACCGACGACCGCATCCTGCATGCCGAGCGGCAATTGGTTCACACCATCGCCACGGCTTCACCCGGCGAGCGCGGAACCCTGAAGCTTTCCGCCGGAGGGCCGGGAGGCTCGGAGCGGAACTACGCATTATCCGTCGCCAATTGGTCAGGTGAAGACGGACCGGGCGTGCTGGCCGCCCTGGTCGACATCCAGCCGGAGTTGCAGGCCGCCGAGGCATCCGCCTTACGTGAACTGCTCCAGACTCTCGGCCACGAGATCATGAATTCGCTGACGCCGGTGATGTCGCTGGCGGAAACCGCCTCGACGCTACTGGCCGACGGCGCCCCGGACAGTGTCCCTCTCGCCCAGGACGCGCTGGAGGTGATCACCCGACGGGCCCGTGGATTGGAACGGTTCGTGCAGGGCTACCGCGAAATGGCGCGCGTTCCGGCCGCGGAACGACGCGCCACCTCGATCTCGCGGTTGCTGCGCGACGTCGCGCTATTATTCGAGAACCGCTGGCGCGCGAGCGGTGTCGGTCTAACTGTGACCTACCCCGATCCTGACATCGTGGCCAAGCTGGACCCTGATCTGCTTGCCCAGGCATTGGGAGCCCTCCTCACCAACGGCGCGGAGGCCGCCTTGGCCCACACTGTGCGCACGCCGAAGGTCATGCTGAGCACGGCGACGGACGGGGAACGGCTGAGATTTCTGGTCTCTGACACTGGCGCCGGCGTTCCCCCCGAACACGCGGAGGCAATTTTTCGTCCCTTATTCACCCTGAAGCCGAACGGCACCGGCATCGGTCTGGGGCTCGCGCGCCAAATCGCGCTAACCCACGGTGGCGAGCTGTTGCTCGAGCCCGCCCTGGTGGGCCACGGAGCCAGCTTCGCTTTGTATATTTGATTCTCGGAGCGAGCACCGCCCCAAGCATTAAATCCGGTTTCCTCTCGGCATTGCGGGTACGTGGTAATTTAGGACCCAAGAATCCACTTTGAGTGCCTATTCGTATTGGATCACCTACCCAACTCTACAACACTAACTTGTCGTGTAATCCTGGACTCGCCTCCGTACTGCAATCGAAGGATACTTTGTCTCACCCTGGCCGAGGAAACGCGATGAAACCCGAAATCCTTGAACGTGAGATCCTGCATAAGGGCTACCTGACTGTCGAGCGGCTCCGGATTCGCCTGACCGACGGTGCGGTGGCCGGCCGCGAGGTCGAGCGGCATGGCGATGCTGCTGTCGTGCTGCCCTATGATATCGAACGCCGGAGCGCGCTCGTAGTGCGGCTTTTCCGTGCACCCGTATTCGACGCGTCGGGGGATCAATTGCTGGAAGAAGCCTGCGCCGGAATGATCGAGGATGAAACCGCCGACGCGACCGCGCGACGCGAGGCTCACGAGGAATTGGGAGTCGTTCTCGGCGCGCTGGACTTCGTCGCCCGTGTCTGGTCGACTTCCGGGGTCTCGACCGAGCGCCAGTCCCTGTTTCTGGCGCCTTTTCGTTCGACCGATCGCACCGGCGCCGGTGGCGGCGTGGCCGGCGAACATGAGGGGATTACCGTCGTCGAGCGATCTCTTTTGGACCTTTCAAACGACGCCGACCGGGGACATATTGCCGACAGCAAGCTGCTGACATTGGTTTTCGCGCTACGCTTGCGTCGTCCTGAGTTATTCGTCTAACCACGTTGCACAGAGGTCTTTTAAAAACTGCGAATCCGTGCGTGCCGTCGCGTGCCAGTTACGCGACAACCCCGAATTCCCAGTTCGCGGGCGGCTACGACTTCCTCTCCCAGACCAATGGTTTTACTAAAACTCCATCGGGAGGCTACGTCAATTCAGACGTCTATCAGGCCGAGACGGCCTACAACCCGGTCCAGACCAACGCTTTTAAGGTCGGTCTCAAAACCCATTTGTTAGACGACAAGGTGCTAGCCGGCGTCTATGGTTTCTACAACGACATCCAAGGTATGCAGGGTATTGCGACCGATCGCCTCATTAGAGCGGGATGAAATCAGTCGGAATCAGGAAGAGAAGGAAGTCTTCTTTTTTGAAAAGAAGAAGCAAAAAACTTTTATTGGTTTGGTCCGGAGACTGGAACGAGAGTTCTTGCGACGCGCCAAATTGACAAAGGTTTTTTGCTTCTTTTTTTCAAAAAGGAAGACTCTTCTTGTTGCTTCCGCTTAGAATCATCACGCTCTAATATCAGCCGCCCGAAGTTTTGACTCGTGGCAAGCGGTCGTGCGGCAGGTCATGAGTCTTTGTTTGGCGCGCGCCACCGGCCAACCCGCGCGCGATACCAGCGGTCAAGAGATAGGGCCGCTGGTATGACACTTCGATTGCACTTGATCCCACCCCAACCGCACGGGATTGGGCGGCAATCGGCAAACTTCCAGACTGGAGCGGAACCTGGCAGCCCGGCCTTACCCACGTCGGCTTCGCCTCCGCCTCATCTCGGTACGATCCGGCGATGCGGTCGATGTCGATATCAATCCGCGACGTGAGGGCGATCCCGGCGGTTCGTTCAAAAAGCCTACCTTTGTGCCCAGTGGTGTTATACTTGTCGCCAACCTTAAATCGCTGGCAAAACCCATACCATGAAGCCTTATGCACTGCTGCTGCTTGCCGCGCTTGGCGCTACCCCTGCTGCCGCCGCACTGCCGGACTGGAGCGGCGTGTGGGTGCCCAATATTCCCGAACAGAACGCCCACATCGAAGCCAGTCCGCCGCCCTGGACTCCGGCTGCCAAAGCGCAGATCGACTTCTTGCAATCCGAGGAAAAAGCCGGCCGCCCCAAGGGTTTGTTCGTCAATTGTCTTCCCGAAGGGATGCCGAGCTGGATGCTGATTTCGCACAACGCGCTGGAATTCCTGTTCACGCCCGGCCGGGTCACGCTGTTGGGTGAATCCGACGGCAATCGGCTGCGCCGCATCTACACAGATGGCCGGCCGCACGAGTCCGACCCGGATCCCAGTTTCTTCGGCGATTCGGTGGGGCATTGGGAAGGCCAAACCCTGGTGGTCGATACCATCGCCGTGTTTCCTGAAACCTATGTGGCGACCGGCGAGGCGGTCGGCGTGCCCAATAACGGTGATCTGCACGTGGCCGAGCACATTCATCTCCTTAAGCCCGACTTATTGGCCGACGATCTTGTGATCACTGCGCCGCACGTATTGACGCGGCCGTGGAGCATCACAGGTCTGTTTCACCGGCAGCCGGGCACCAATAATACTATCGAGGAAGGTGTGTGCTTGGAAGGTTACTACAACGAAAGCACGGACGCCAAGGGCAACGCGGTGTTCGTGCCGATCCCGCAGACCGAATATGGCACGCCGAAACCGGAATGACGATAATGAAACGAATTCTTCTTTTTGGTGGGCTGGCTCTAGTCGCGGCCCCCGCACTCGCGCATCATTCCTTTGCGATGTACGACGTTTCGAAAACCGAAACCATTAGCGGCACTGTTCAGCAATTTCGTTGGAGCAATCCGCACGTGGTGATTGTGGTCGCGACCGCCGGCCCCGCGCCGCAGACCTGGTCGGTCGAGCTTACGAGTCCTGGCAACTTGCGCCGCGTAGGTTGGACTCGCCATTCGCTAACCCCTGGGCAGAGCGTTAACCTCGAGATTTATCCGTTACGCGACGGCAGCCATGGGGGCGGCTACCAATCAGGACATCTGGCCGACGGCACATCGCTGGGACCACCCTGAAGCGAGAAGAAGTCTTCTTCTTTGAAAAAAAGAAGCAAAAAACTTTTGAACGATCGGGTCGGAGTACACCGCCGCCAAGCCTGGCTCCAGTTGACAAAGTTTTTTTGCTTATTTGTGTTCACAAAAAGAAGACTCTTCTTGTGGCTCAGCCTATTGATTCACTTGTTGTCATTCCGGACAGATTTAACTTCGTGGAAAACAAAACTACCGCGAGGCAAGCCATGCACGACATTGCACCGGGCACCCGATTTTTGCTCGTGGGTCCGCGCGCGCGAGCGTTCTGCGATCGTAAGGAGGCCTAATGAGGACACACTCGCATTCCGCGTATTGAAAGTGCGGGCAACCACTCGGCCGAAAGTGCGCCGCCTGAAGTAACATACGCGACATGGACGGATCGCAACTCTACAGTTAGATTGCGGTGGGACTCGGAGCAGGGGGCACGATGGCGGGGAGTGGGAATGCAGTGATCGATCCGATCCTGTCGGCGCACGCCCGTCTTATGGCCGATCCGTCGTTTCAGTTCGCCTGGGAAGCCCCGCCGCCGCTCCCGCCGCCGCCCTCATGGTTTGTAGCCGTATTAAGGGTGATCGGCCACGGGTTGGAAGTCGCGTCGCCTTTTATCAAGTTCGGGCTGTGGGGTTTGTTGATTATTGCCGCCGTGGGAGTGGCGCTCGCCTTGGGTCGCCAGCTTCTAATTCCCGCCGGGCGAAATCAGCGGCCCGCTTCTCATAGCCCGTCCAGCCCCGCAAACGCTTCGAAGGCCGCGGAGATCGCCATCGCTCGTCTGGAAGAGGCCGACCGGTTGGCAGCGGAGGGTCTCTACGCGGATGCCGCTCACGTTCTTTTGTTGCGTGGTGTTGCCGACGTCGAGCATAGCCGCGCGGCGGGCATCCAAACTTCGCTGACCACGCGTGAGATCGCGGCGTTGCCGGACTTCCCGCCGCGGCCACGCGCAGCCTTCGCGCTCATCGCCCGGGTGGCGGAGCACGCGCTGTTCGGCGGCGCACAGATCGATGCGGACCGCTGGATTACCTGCCGAGCAGCATATGAGACGCTGGTGCGGCCGGAAGCCTGGACGATGCCGCCATCGGGCCTGGCGCGATGACGGCCGAGGCGCCGGCCCAGCACGGCTTCTCACCGCGCACCATGTTTATCCTGCTGCTCGTGGGCCTGGTCGGGTTCGTCGGCTTCGGCGTGCTGACGGCTTACGCGCCCGAACTCGAGGCAAACACGCAAGGTGGCGAGAACGCTCTGTCGCGCTCCGCTGTCGGCTACGCCGGCCTGGTGAGCATGCTGCGCGCGGAAGGCGTGCCCGTCGTGATCAGCCGCGGCCGGCTACCGCCCGAACTTAAGGGGGAAGGGCTCCTCATCCTCACGCCGCCGCCGGGAACCCTCGCCGCCAAGGCGCTCTCGGCATCACTTGCTGGCAGTCGGCGGACGCTCGTGATCCTACCCAAATGGGCCTATGCTCCGGATCAGAATCATCCCGGCTGGGTCACCCGGATCGGGCTCGTCACTCCCGACCTCGCCATTTCCGTGTTGAAGGGCCAAGGCTTGGTCGGCATCAGCAGACGTAAAGCCGCGGCCGCCATACGCCTCGCCGCAGCCGGCGGCGACTTCGAGTACATGGATCCGTTACCATTGGGTCCGACCGAGGCGATGCAGACCGCCGAAGTGTTCGGTCCCGACATTCTTCTGACCGATGACTACGGCCAACCCGTTCTGATCCGCGTTTCCCGTTCCGATCCGCGTATATGGCAACTCCGCCGCATTTATACCAACGTCTATGCCCTATCGGACCCGGACCTGATGAACAACCAGGGCATCGCATCGCTCGATACCGCCCGCTCGGCGCTCGCGATCATCGACGAACTGCGGGGTCACCAGGGTCCGGTGGTCTTTGACGTGACCCTGAACGGTCTCGCGCGAGCGCGCTCCCTGCTCGGATTGGCGCTGGCGCCGCCGTTTCTGGGCGCCAGCCTCTGTGCGCTAGCGACAGCTCTGCTGATGGGCGCGCATGCGGCGGCCAGGTTCGGCCCCGCCCGGCCCCACGCGCCGGCCCTCGCGCTCGGCAAGGCGAGCCTGCTCGACAACTCCGCGATGCTGATCCGGCTGGCGCGCCGCGAGCCCAAGATGGGGGGCCGCTACGCAGGCTTGATCCGCCGGGCGCTGGCTCGGCGCGTTATGGACGCGAATGCCCCGGATCTCCCACCTACCGACGGTCAGGCGCTGCAGCTGGATGAGGCCCTCGACCATCTGACCCCCGCCGGAGAGCCGCCCTTCTCGGCCCTGGCCGGCGAAACCCAAGCCGCCCACGACACCGCATCCCTGATGCGATCCGTACGCCGGCTGCACCAACGCAAAGTGGAGATCCTGGGTGAACATCACTGACGTCGCAACTCTGGGAAGCCGCATCCGCGCTGAGGTCGGAAAGGCCGTGGTTGGCCAGGCGGATACTGTGGAACTGATGCTGACGGCGCTGCTGTCACAGGGCCATATCCTTCTCGAAGGCCCCCCTGGCCTGGCGAAGACCTTCCTCGCTCAATGCTTTGCCCGCACCCTGGACCTGGGCTTTGGCCGCATCCAATTCACCCCCGACCTGATGCCGGGGGACGTCCTGGGCGCCAACGTCTTCAACTTTCAAACCAGCGCATTCACGCTGCGGCGCGGCCCGATCTTCTGCGACTTGCTGCTGGCAGACGAGATCAATCGGACGCCGCCCAAGACTCAGGCAGCCCTGCTTGAAGCGATGCAGGAGCGGCGCGTCACCCTGGACGGCAGGACCGAACCGCTCAGTCCTCGGTTCATGGTGGTCGCGACCCAAAACCCCATCGAGCAACAGGGCGTCTATCCCCTTCCGGAAGCCCAACTCGACCGTTTCCTGTTCAAGCAAGTCCTGAGCTACCCAAGCGAGGAGGAGGAACGGCAGATCGTCGCGACGTTCGGGGCGCGCACGGGCCAGCCGGACGCCGCCGCAATGGGGGTGTCGTCCGTAGTGGGCACGGAGGAACTGGATGCCGCGACCACCGCAGTCCGTGGCGTGCGGTTGGGGCCCGAGGTCGCCGCCTATGTGGTGGCGCTGATGCGCGCGACGCGGGAGAGTGCCGACATCCAGGCCGGCGCGTCGCCCCGCGCCGGCGTGCACCTTGCGGTCGCGGCGCGTGTCCGCGCAGCACTTGACGGACGCGACTACGCCATTCCCGATGATGTAAAAGCGCTCGTCCTGCCGTGTCTTCGGCACCGCATCCTGCTGTGGCCCGCCGCCGAAATCGACGGGCGCAGTAGCGACGACGTGCTCCGCGGGCTGACCGCACGCGTCCCAGCGCCGCGGTGATCTATCCCACACGACGCGCGGTGTTCCTGCTCGCCGCGGGAGTTCCCGTAGCGCTGCTGCTCGCCCTCCTCGCGCCGGGTCTCTGGGTTGCCGGTCCGGCTTGGGTTTTGGCGCTGGCGGGGCTGCTCGGCCTCGATGGTTGGCTGGCCCCACGGCGAGGCGCAGCACAGTTCGAGGTCGAGGCGCCTGATGAGCTTGGAATGCCGAGCGGCCAGGGCGAGGCGGCGCTGCTGGTCGGCTTCGCGGGTCGCGCCCCCGGCGAGCTGGAGGCGGCGATGGAGACGAACGCCAAGCTCACCGTCGCACCGGCCAGGGTGATCGTCGGCGCCAGGTCGGGCGGTCCGGCGCGTGCGGTTTTCCAAATGTCTCCCGTGCGGCGCGGCGAAGGGCGGCTGGTGCGGGCCTGGGCACGCTGGAGCGGACCGCTCGGCCTGATCTGGGTGCAGGCGCGCGCGGAACTCGGCCATCTGGTCAGCGTCACGCCGGACCTGAAGGCGGTGCGGGACGAAGCGATGCGCTTGTTCGCCCGCAACGCCTTCTCGGGCCAGAAAAGCCGCCCCGAGACCGGCGACGGGTTCGAGTTTCAGGCCCTCCGCGAGTTTCAACCTGGCATGGATCTGCGCGTCATCGACTGGAAGCAATCGGCTCGCCACGGGCTGCTGCTGAGCAAGGAGTTTCGCATCGAGCGCAATCATCCGATCATGCTGGTGCTGGACAGCGGCCGGCTGATGGGGGAGCCCGCCGGCGGCGCACCAAAACTCGATCGGGCATTGAACGCGGCACTGCTCATCGCCTATGTCGCGCTGACCATGGGTGACCGTGTCGGCTTGTGCGCGTTTGATGCCAAGCCTCGCACAATGGGCAAGCCGATCGCGGGCCGCGCCGCCTTCTCGACGCTCCGCCGCCTGGCGGCAGGGATCGACTATTCCAGCGAGGAGACCAACTTCACACTGGGGCTGAGCGCGGTCGGCGCGGTGCTCGATCAGCGTGCGCTGGTGGTCGTCTTCACCGACTTCGTCGATCCCACCAGCGCCCAGCTCATGCTCGAGTCCGCCGGCTGGCTATCGCGCCGGCACCTCCTGCTGTTCGTCCTGTTCGAGGATGCGGAGCTGGAAGAAGTGCGCCGCCGCGCGCCCGAGACCCCTGCTGACGTGTCGCGCGCGGTCACCGCGGACGCGCTTCTGCGTCAACGCGAACTCGTCATCGCAAATCTTCGCCGGCGGGGCGCGGAGGTGATCGAAGCCTCAGCCGCCATCGTCGGCACGAAACTGATCGACCGCTACATCACACTTAAACGCCTGGATCGGCTGTGAGAGGTTGCTCCGAATGAGAATAGGTGAAATCAACAGGTTGAAGCACAGGAAGAATCTTCTTTTTGTGAACAAAAAGAAGCAAAAAAACTTTGTCAATTGGAGCGCGCCGGCCGTGGTCGGTACGCTCCAGGTGACCAAAGTCTTTCCTGATTACGCCCCATCCTCAGCCCATTTTCAGCAGTCCACAAGTGTCCGCCCGGAGAGAGAATAGATGAAATCAATAGGTTGAGCGAGTAGGAAGCATCTTTTTTGAAAAAAAGAAGCAAAAAACTTTTGGTGAATTAGATCGGAGTGCACCCCCGCAAGACAATGCACCCCTAATTGACAAAGTTTTTTTGCTTCTTTTTGTTCACCAAAAGAAGATTCTTCCTGCAGCTCAACCTATTGATTTTACTTGCCATCTTTCCGGACGGAAGGTACTTCATGAGCGTTACCTCGACGATGACGGAATCGCTGAGGATGGTGCGTAATCAGGAAAGTTTTTTGCTTCTTTTTTTCAAAAAAGATGCTTCTTCCTTCCCCTATGAGGGCACATGGCTGAGCTCGAACTGAAAAGCGCGCGATTTCGGCGCGAACGCGAAGGGGACTGGGGGCGCCTCGAACGCCTCCTGCAGCGCTTAGAGCGGGAACCTGCCTCAAAGCTTTCCGACGATGATCTGCTGGCGATCCCGGTGTTGTATAGCGCGACGCTATCGGCGTTATCGGTAGCGCGTGAGACCAGCCTCGATCGAAGTCTGCTGGATTATCTGGAGAGCCTCTCCACGCGCGCCTACTTCCTGGTGTATGGAACCAGGCCGAGTCTGCGCGACCGTTTGACGAGTTTCTTTGCGAAAGACTGGCCGAAGGCGGCGCGCGCGCTGTGGCGGGAGACCGTGCTGTCGGCGACCCTGGTGCTGCTTGGCGCCGGCGCCGCGGCTTGGCTGTTCGCGACAGACAACGACTGGTATTTCGCCTTCGTTCCGGGACAATACGCCGGAGGCCGGGATCCGACAGCTACGACAGCGGCGCTGCGCGCGGTATTGTATCAGCATGGCAGCCAAAACGCGCTGCAGTTGTTCGCCGCCTTCCTCTTCACCCACAACGCCCAAATTGCGGTGCTGGCCTTCGCGCTCGGCTTTGCCTTTGGCGTTCCGACGGCGCTGTTGCTGTTCACCAACGGTTGCATCATGGGCGCGATGATGGCGCTTTACGCTGCTCATGGCCTACTTTTCCCGCTCGGAGGATGGTTGTTGATCCACGGCGTCACTGAGCTATTCGCGACCATCCTGGCAGGCGCGGCAGGCTTTCGCATCGGTTGGTCCCTGGCCTTCCCCGGCGAGCGGACGCGTCCCGAGGCCGCCGCCGCGGCTGGGCGCCAAGCTTCCACCCTGATGGCCGGTGTGCTCATCATGCTGATGGTCGCAGCACTACTCGAGGGTATTGGGCGTCAAGTAATCACCAACGATATCGCCCGCTATGGCGTCGCCGCCGCGAGCGGGATCGGCTGGCTGGTCTATCTTTACCGCCCGCGGAATTTTCCGCGTTGAGCGCCTCGAACGCCAGCGCGCCGGGCCCGAGCGCACCGACCATAAATCCTTCGCTCGGCGGCAAGCCGGCCGACGCCTTCGAACGCGAGCTTATCACTCCCGAGGGCGTGGACCTGCGCATCGTCCTTGCGACCGCGAGCGAGCGTGCCGGCGCCTTTCTGGTCGACGCTGCGATCATCGTCGCCATCATCGTGGCGGCATCGATCCTCTGCGCATTGGCCGCCTGGGCGACCAACGGCACTACCCGTTCGCTGATCGGCGTGCTCTGGCTGCTCGGCTTCTTCCTGCTCAGAAACGCCTGGTTCCTGATCTTTGAGCTTGGCCCCCGCGCCGCCACTCCCGGCAAGCGCGTCTTCGGGCTTCGCGTGGCGTCCCGCCAAGGCGGCAGGCTCACCGCCGACGCCATCTTCGCCCGCAATGCCATGCGGGAGATCGAAGTGTTTTTGCCGCTGACATTCCTGCTCACCAGCGCAGGCGGAGTGGACGCGATGATCGTCGCGGCCGGGCTGCTGTGGACCGGGGTCTTGGTACTTTTTCCATTATTCAACCGGGATCGCCTGCGCGCGGGCGACCTCGTTGCAGGTACCTGGGTGGTGCGCGAGCCGCGGCGCACGCTCACCTTCGAGCTCGCCGGACCAGAGATCCAGCGCGCCGGGCGCTTCATCTTCGAACCCGCGCAGCTAAAGGCCTACGGCATCGCCGAGCTGCATGTGCTTGAAGACGTGTTGCGCGAGGCCGACCGTGATGCGCTCGGCGTGGTAGCCGAGCGCATCCGCGCCAAGATCGGTTGGGCCGAAGGCCCGGACGAGAGCGACCGTGCGTTTCTGCGCGCCTATTACGCGGGCCTGCGCTCAGAGCTTGAGGGAGAGCTGCTGCGCGGCCGCCGGAGGCGCGACAAGCACCACAGCCTGTGACGAGCGCGGTTCAGGCGAAGACGTCCCCCAGGCTGCGGCTATCGTACTCCCCATTTGACCGCCGCAGCTCATGATAGGCTACCCCTACCCCGACTCCTCCGACGACGTGGAACAGACCACCGATCAGAATGCCGACGGCCAGCACTATATAGCTCGCCGGCCCGGTCAGATTGGGCAGGAAGAAAGATACCGACACGCCGAATATCGCCCCCTCGAGCGCTAAGCTGAGCAACGAAACCATCAAGCTTCCTAGCCAGAAGATCAGCAGCAGCAGAAATATGGACCAGCGGTGTCCGCGGGTCAGCTCGCTGCTGCGCCTGAAGGTCGCGAACACCCCGATCTTCTCGGTGACCGCGGATGGCACCAGAAGCGCCCACATCGTCACCAGAATCAGGCCCGGGATCAGCAACAAAATGGAGGCAAACACGAACGCGAAGTAGGCTAGAATCGCGACGCCGGTCAAAACAGGCAGCGCCCGCACCGCGGCGCTCAGCTTTTCGCCCAGGGTCGGCGTTCTTCCCTCCAGTCGCTCCACCGCCCCCCAGGATAGGACTCCGTAGATCAGGAGTATGGACAGCAGCCCAATCAGCGACAGGAGCAGGTACGTAAGTGAGAATATTTGCGGCGTGTGGGGAGCAACAACACCTGGGGATCGGAGCTGAGCCCGTAACGCTTGCAAATAGGGGCGTGTCTCAAGGAAACTCAGTATTGCCGGCAGCGCCGCGATCGCGACCGCCAAGCCGTAATCCGTCACGAACTCGCGCCGTAACAGATCGAACGTCAATGCGCCGACCCGGGAGAGCTCGAAGGGCTTCTTTTCGGCGGAAGTGCTCACTGCAGCCATGGTTATAAAAATCCCTTCAGACTCCAAGCGTAACGTTACCACTCTCGCACGGAAATTGAAGTGGCTAAATATTTGGCCCGAGACTCCGAGACAGCCCAGCCAGGCACGGAACATGCACGCCACGCGGGGCGTCCAGGAACCAGGGCACCGCGCCGCAAGCCTCAGGACCAGCTTGTACCGGCACTCCGGACC
>Ga0302310_10000806_pt1 | contig 28120 bp, 22 predicted proteins | sample III_Palsa_N1_2_FD_200451 | JGI IMG/M metagenome (GOLD analysis project Ga0302310, IMG submission 200451) | Peat permafrost microbial communities from Stordalen Mire near Abisko, Sweden - III_Palsa_N1_2 | ecosystem: Environmental > Terrestrial > Soil > Palsa > Peat permafrost | place: Sweden...
GCTGACGCTGCGATTGATTGAGCAGGACCGCAACTTGGAGTTCCAGCGTGCAGTCCAGCGTCTCGTACAGATTTCAGGCCTGGCAGTGGCCCAATTGGCGGAAAGACTGGATGACTGGGATCTTGGCCTGCGTGAGCTCAACTCGCTTCCGCCTCCAACTTCTCTTGAGGCGCGCATGCCCACGGGATCCACCTTCGTGATGCTCTTCCAGAATTCAGTCCAAGTCTTTCCCAGCCGACCGTTGTTATTCACTCCCATTGCTCCAGTTGTCAAAGCCCAGTCTTCTCAGGCTTTCGATGCCATCGACGAACTGGAGCTGCGAGAGCAGCAGTTTGACCCCGCGATGGCTGCGCTTCAGCCTCTCGCGCGAGAACCCGCAACCCGGCCCGAAGCATTGCTGAGGATAGCAAGGATTGAAAACAAGACCAATCGCAAGAAAGCTGCTCTAGAAACGTACAGACTTCTCACGGGCGAAACGGCGCTTAACTCCTCGGGAACGCCCTACCCGTTGTTGGCATCTACTGCCAGGTGCCGGCTCCTTCAGGAGCTAGGCAGACAGAGGGAGGCCGCAGATGAAGCCACTAAGCTCAGGAATGCACTCCTTGAAGGGCGCTGGCCGCTTGGCCGTGACACCTTTGCGCTCTACTGGTCCGAATTGGATCGCCTGGGCATCTCCGCGGGCAGCCCGCCCAGGTCCTCAATGGATTTCTCGGTGCTGGTTTCTGATCTTTATGATCAATGGCAAAGCGCCCACGCGCCGGGCTCACGCGCTAGCGGCCGTAGGACCCTGCAGGACTCGTCTCTGCTGCTTTGGAACTCCACTCCCGATCACTTAAGTGCTCTGATCACAACTCCCGACTGGTTGAATTCCAGCCTGAAGTTGCCCGCAGACGCGAACGATATTCAATGGAAATTCTTGCGGACGGGTGCCAATGACACGCTCGGACTTGACGCGACACGCTTGCTCGCGGAAACCGAGCTCCCGCTTGCGTCGATGCACCTTCCGGGCCGAATCGAATTCGTCAGTTTAATGCCGACTTCCAACCCGGCATCCAGCCGCTACGGGCTTTGGCTCGTGGGTGTCGCGCTGATGCTTTTGGTCGTGCTCGGTTCCGGTTACGTCCTTCACCGCGCCATCGGCCGGGAGCTTCAGGTTGCAAAACTTCAGTCGGATTTTGTGGCTGCTGTTTCTCACGAGTTCCGTTCTCCGCTAACCACGCTGCGCACCATTACCGAACTCTTGGCGCAAGACCGGATCACAGATGAGTCCCGTCGCAAACAGAGCTATGTTTTTCTTGATCGCGAAACCGGAAGGCTGCATCGCCTGGTCGAGGATCTTTTGGACTTCGGCCGCATGGAATCGGGCCGCAAGCAGTACAAGATCGAGAAGCACGACGCGTTTCAGGTGGTGCGCGCCGCGGTGTCGGACGTCGGTGAGCACGCGGTGGCCAGCGGCTTCAACCTCGAGGTGAGTCTGGATTCCGCTCCGGCCAGCATTCGCGCCGACGAAGAAGCTTTGCGGCGCGCCGTTCGCAATCTCGTCGAAAATGCCATGAAATACTCGCCCGAGTGCCGCACGGTGTGGATCGACGGAGTGGTGATCGGTCGGAAGGTTTCGATTTCAGTCCACGATAACGGCATGGGTATTGACCCGGCGGAGCAGCGCGCAATATTTCAGAAGTTTGTCCGCGGCAACGCCGCCAAGAGTGCTGGAATCAAAGGGACCGGAATTGGCTTGGCGATGGTGCGGCAAACATCGGAAGCCATGGGCGGAGAAATTCGTTTGCAGAGTCAGGTAGGCGTGGGCAGCACATTCACACTCGAGCTACCGCTGGCCGACGACTGAGAAAGGAATCGCGTGGTCAAGATCCTGGTCATCGAAGACGAACCCGGCATCGCATTCGGCCTTGAAAGCGATCTGCAAACCGAGGGCTATGAAGTGGCTGTGGTCGGGGACGGCGCTGAGGCAGTCCGCCGTGCCCGAGCGGAGACCTTCGACCTCATCCTGCTCGACATCATGCTTCCCCACAAGGATGGATTCGAGGTTTGCCGCGAGTTAAGACGCGGCGGCATGAAGACTCCGATCATCCTCCTAACCGCCAAGACGCATGAGGCGGAAAAGATCATGGGCCTAGACGTCGGCGCAGATGACTATGTGACTAAGCCCTTCAGTCCGCGCGAACTGCGGGCAAGGATACGGGCTTTGCTGCGTCGAGCTGGCGACAATCATAGCGAGGATCAGGCGGACGAGGTCTTTCGCTTCGGGCCGTTTGAACTGGACATGGCCCGATTCCAACTGCGCCGCGACGGACGCGGCCTCGATACCACGACCACCGAACTCAAGCTGCTGGCGGCGTTGGTCCGCAACCGGGGCCGAGTTCTCACGCGCGACAGGCTGCTGGACGAGGTCTGGGGCGCGGGCATCTCCGTCACCGACCGCGTCATCGACAACCATATCGTCGCGCTGCGCAAGAAAATCGAGGACGAACCAACCGCGCCTCGCTACCTGATCAGCGTAAGAGGATTCGGCTACCGCTTCGACGGGTGAGCCTGGATGTGTCAGCAAATCCTGACCAAATCCTCACCAAGGGCAGATAGCATTCCCATTCATTCCAGACACTGCTCACTCATCCTTGTTTCATCGCAACTGGAGGTGGGTTATGAAAGGACCCTCAATTGGAACCAGACTGGAGAGCATTCTCCTCGCAGGCACAGCGAGTGGAGGCGTGGTCCTCAGCGGCGGCGTGGTTGCGTGCATGCTCTACGTGCTTCTGACTCTGGCGTCGCTGGTGACGGTCCGGCCGGCTTTTGCCCAGTCCTCTCCGGTTGCGCCCGGTGTGCGGCTCGAGGCGGGAATTGAGAAGGAAAACGTAGACGGCGATCTGAAATCGGCGATGGAGATTTATCAGAAGATCGCCGCGGACGCTACGGCTCCCCGCGACGTGCGCGCCAAGGCGCTGCTTCGGCTAGCCGGGTGCGACGAGAAGCTGGGCAAGCAGGCAAAGCAGATTTACGAGCAGATCGCGCATGATTACGCGGACCAGCCCGCAGCTGCGCTCGCACGCAACCGACTCGCATCGCTGAAGAAGCAGGATAATCCGGCGATGCCAACAACCATGAATGTCCGCAAGATCGAGTGGGCTGGGCTGGGCGAAATGACGGCATGCGACACGGATGGCCATCGAGCGGTGTACCGGGCTGCGGACGGAAACCTCTATTTTGGCGATCTGACGGGCCAGAATAAGCGCCTGGTTTTCAAAGTGCAACCTGGAGATGTGCCTGTTTGGTGCCTGTCGCGGGACTTATCAATGACTGCACTTGGATTCGCGGCCAAGGCTAATCGACCAGCTACACTCGCGGTGATTAAGACCGACGGCACCGGCTATCGAGAGTTGGTTCACGACGAGGCGTTGGGAGCTATGTTCGATGGATCAGGCAACTTCAATTTTGACTGGTCCTGGGACACTCGTCATCTAGTGGTTGAGGCCGACCTGCCGGATGGTGGGGTGCATCTGATCATCGTTGACCTGGCTGATGGCCATCATCGCGAGCTGGTACATCTTCAGAAGGGAGACATCGGCGATGCGGTATTTTCCCCGGACGGTCATTCCATCGCGTACTCGACTTGGCAGAATCAGGGATCGAGCTTAGCCATGCGCATCTTTGTGATGGCCACCGAAGGCGCGGAGCCGCAACAGGTTTACCAATCTCCGTGGAGCGCCCAAGGAGGTGCGATCCTGCATCAGCGGCTGCACGATTGGACCGCAGACGGGCGCTATCTTCTGATCTCCGACGCCCATTTCGGAGAGAATGCGCTCTACCTGCTTCCGTTGAAAAGCGGTCTAGCTGCAGGGAATCCAGTCTTCGTTCGCAACGGGTACATTGAAGATGCTCACGCCACGGCATCCGGTGCATTGGTCTTTCAGGAAGGGCCCGCTCATCTGCATGACTGGCGCGCCTTTCACGCAACCCTCGAATCGGATGGCAAACTCGGTCCATGGCTACCAATGGAGATTCGCGGGGGCAATGCTGGCTGGCCTCCTTGGCCTTCCTTCTCGCCGGATGGTGCCCGGATCGCTTACGTATCGGGAGATGAGGAGAAGGGGGGCAGGGACCTTAACTTGAGAGACCTGGCCACTGGCCAGGAACACGTGCTGTACTGGTTCAACAGCGGGCAGCCGTTCTGTCATTATGCCTACGATTTGCCCAAGATATTCTGCTCTGTAGGGTGGGATGACAACGGCGGCCACTCCGACCTGGTCTCGATAGCCACGGAATCTGGCGCTCTAGAAAGGCTTGCTTCCTTTAGCGACTATCGAGGGTTCCCCATCCCTAGCAAGGACGACCAACGCGTCTATTTTCCTGCGCAGAAGGTCGATCAGGATGGTCGCTTTGTGCGTTGGGAGACGAGCTCTCGACAAGAAGACACCGTTGTTGCACCAAGGAGCAACAATACACCTGCATACTACGTGCCGACGCCGGACGAACACTTACTTATCCGCACCGACGGCCAGGGCCTGGCCATCCGCCCGACATCGGGCGGCGACTGGAGGTTCCTGGTTTCGGCCACTGACGCCATGCTTTCAGACCCACATGATGCCCTTGCTTATGGCGACTGGGTCCTGTTCGACGCCAAGGACTCGGAGGGCAAGATCAGGCTCTATCGGATTCGGCTTTCAGGAGGCGAGCCGCAACTGATAGGAGACTTCCCCACTAAGTCAAGGCCTGAGTGGAATGGCCACTTACAATTGAGCCGCGATGCTCGTCAGGTCATTGCGGTAACGAAGGATGAAAGCAAGTTCAACTTGTGGACGCTTGAGAATTTCGAGCCTGCGCAAATATCCGAAAAACGGCCTACGAAAGCCAAGGTCGTTACAACCCAGGGCCGATTGTCAGCAAAGAGTGATCTGTTCCTCGCGAGAATCAAATAGCAATCCGATTCAGCATAAACACGCTTCCTGGTCCTTGTTGCATCGCAACTGGAGGTGGGTCATGAAGGAATCTTCAATTAGAACGAGCCGTATGGAGGGAGATGCCCTCGCTTCCACCGCGATCAGCGGTCTGTTACTGAGCAGCGGAGTCATGGCGTGCGCGGTTTATCTGGTTCTGACTCTAATGTCGCTGGAGGCGGTGCAGCGGGCATTTGCCCAGTCCTCTCCAGTTGCGCCTGGTGTGCGGCTCGAAGCAGGAATCGAGAAGGAAGACGTGGACGGCGATCTCAAGTCGGCGATGACGATCTACGAGAAGATCGCCGCGGACACGTCGGCTCCACGCGACGTGCGCGCCAAGGCGCTGCTGCGGCTGGCGGGATGCGACGAGAAGCTGGGCAAGCAGGCAAAGCAGGTCTACGAACAGATTGTGCATGACTACGCCGACCAGCCGGCGGCTGCTCAGGCCCGCAGCCGCCTGGCATTGTTGAAAAAACAGGAAAATCCGGCAATGCCAACAACCATGAATGTGCGCAAGATCGAGTGGGCAGGGCTGGGCGAAATGAAGCCGTGCGACACGGATGGCCATCGAGCCGTGTACCGTGCTGGGGATGGAAACCTCTATTTTGGCGATCTGGCGGGCCAGAACCGGCGCCTGGTCTTCAAGGTGCAACCAGGAGATGTGCCAAGCTGGTGCGTGTCGAGGGACTTATCGATGGCCGGGCTTACATTCTTTCGCAACGCCAATCGGCCGACCACACTTGCTGTGGTAAAGACCGACGGCACAGGTTATCGCGAGTTGGTCCAGGATGACGCGCAGGGAACCCTCCTCGGTGGCGCAAGCGGCCCCTGTTTTGACTGGTCTTGGGACAGTCGCCATCTGCTGGTTTCGGCCGGCCTGCCGAATGGTGGGTCGCATGTGATGATCGTTGACGTGGCCGACGGCCATCACCGCGAACTGGTCAGCTTTCGAGGCGGATCCAGTTGGTGCGCGGTATTTTCCCCGGACGGTCAGACCATTGCTTACTCGACCATGTCAGGTGGGGGATCGAGCATAGCCATGCACATCTTCGTGATGCCTACCGAAGGGGGAAAGCCTCAGGAGGTTTACCAATCACCTGCGATCACCGCGGAAGATCGGAGCGACCCTATGCAGGGGCTCCACGGTTGGACCGCAGACGGGCGCGATCTCGTGTTCTCCGATGTCCATTTCCGAAAGAGCGGGCTCTACCTGCTGCCGATGAAGAGCGGATTGGCGGCAGGGAATCCTGTGTTCGTCAGGGAGGTCGAAACCAACGATGCGCTCATCACAGCGTCTGGCGCGTTCGTCTTTAGGGACGTGCCAGATCGTCACTGGAGCGTCTTTCTCGCAACCCTCGAACCGGACGGCAAGCTTGGGGCTTGGCGACCACTCGACATACGCGGCGACAATTGGGGTCGGGTCCCAATCCCCTCCTTCTCGCCGGATGGCGGCCAAATCGCTTACGTAGCGGGTGACGAGGAAAAGGGGGGCAGAAATCTCATCTTAAGGAACCTGGCGACCGGCCATGAACAAGTGCTGTACTGGTTCAATAGCGGACAGCCCAACTGCCACTATGCCTATGATTTGCCCAGGATATTTTGCTCGCTAGGATGGGATGATAACGGCGGCCACTCCGACCTCGTCTCGATTGCCGCGGAATCTGGCGCCGTCGAAAAGCTTGCTTCCTTTAGTGACTACCGATTCGGACCCTTCCCCACCAAGGACGACCAGCACATGTACTTTTGGGCAGTGAAGGCCTTCCAGGGCGGTCATTTTGTGCGTTGGGATAACAGAGCTGGACAGGACACCGTTGTTGACGTAGTTGACCGAGAGATCCAACAACTCTACGTGTCGACACCGGACGAACGCTGGCTCATCCGTACCGACAGTCGAGGACTGGCCATCCGACCAATGGGCGGAGGAGACTGGAGGTTTCTGGTTTCAGCTGCTGATAGTGGACTGTCAAACCCGGTGGACGCCTATCCTGAAGGGGACTGGATTCTCTTCGAAGCGAAAGACTCCGAGGGCAAGCACAGGCTCTATCGGATTCCTATCTCGGGAGGCGAGGCGCAGCTCATTGGAGACTTCCCCGCTAAGTCAAAGGAGGATTTCGACACGAGGTTATTTTGGAGCCGTGATGCCCGCCAGGTCATTGCGGAAATCCACGATGAAGACAAGTTCAACTTGTGGACGCTGGATAACTTCGAGCCTCTGGAAAAGAAGTAACTCGGGAGTTATCGGATTTGGGTTCGCGCTATTACATTTGCTGGCACAATTGTCAGCACATCCTGACCGAATCCGAACGCTAATATGACCGAATCCCGATTCATTCCGCATACGACTCCTTCATGCTAATTCCATCGACATCGCATCGCGCGGCAGTAACGGCGCCGAATCAGGAGGATAGTATGGGAAAAATCGCTGAAACACTAGCATTCGCAGCCATCGCAGCGGGTTTGGGAGTTGTTTGCTCAGCCCAAGATTCTCACCACTGCTCCAGCGCAACCATCAAAGGAGACTATGCCTTTCGCGTTTCGGGCGAGGTTTTCACCGGCGTGGGCCTGGTCTATCGCGATGGAATCGCGCTGACTCATTTTGATGGGGATCATTCCCTTACTCAAAATGATTATGTGTTGGCGAACGGCGTCCCCGTCCCTGGCCCGACCGCTTCAAACGGCTTTCATACCGACGAGACTGGCGCCTACTCCGTGAATGATGACTGCACAGGTGAAGCCGAAATTGACTTCCCGACGCCGCCTGGAGGAACGAGTGGCGCGATCATCAAGCTCTTCTTCATCATCTCCGACGATGGCCGCGTATTGAACACCATCGTTACCAGCCTTACGCCACCGAACTCAACCCAGGCGGTGCCGGCCAATATCCACAGTGATGCTGTGAGGGTGCATACCAGGCCGTCCTGGTAGCAGATTTCGAAGCTCGAGGGTGGAGACACCAGTGTGGCCCCATGTTTCTTGAAAGGAAATGCGCATTGCTATGACGGCCAAGAATCGCAACATCCTCGCCAAGACCTTGGTTTGCGCTCTGCTGACCGCAGCCACAGTGAAGGCGAAAGCACAACAAACAATTGGCGTGACCAAGACCCAGGCACGCTTGATCGTAGTGGGCATCGCTGCTAGTTGCGCGGCCATTGGAGTCGTCGTTTACTACATCGTTCACCATAATCGCGGCCTCACCGGCTGCGGTTTCTCCGGAGAGAACGGTCTCCAACTCAAGAGCCAGGGTGACGAGAAGTCATACAGCCTTGTGGGGGAGGTGGCAGAGATCGGTCCTGGGGAGCGCATTCACGTCTCGAGCAAGAAGCAGAAAAAGAACGCAAACCTCCCCCACCAATTCCTTGTCGAAAAGCTGTCAAGGAAATTCGGTCCCTGCCACGCCCCTCCCGCGAGCGCGTAAGCCGGCAGAGAGCGGGTCGGTGCATGCCCGGTGAGCGTTCGGTTATCGACCCAACAAACAAGGTCAGGTCCGTAAGCAGTTCACGTCGACATCTCGGCCTGCAGTGAATGGATAGCGGGTGGAATCAGGTACCTGATTTTCGAAGAAAGAGGATTGTATGACCAAGATCGATCGCGGGGCGGCGCTCAAGTGCGCCGCGGTTCTGATGTTAGCGTTCACCTTTGACAACCCCATGAGGGCCCAGGACAGCACTGTGGCGCCATCCGCCAGCACGGTCACCTCAGTGCCTGATACCCAAGCTATAAGCGGGAGTGTTCCACGCCTGATCAAAATAAGCGGTGTGGTGACCGACCCGGAGGGCAAGCCTGCCACGGGAACCGTCCCGCTAGTCCTCACTTTGTACAGCGAACAGGAGGGAAGCGCGCTCTGGACAGAGACTCAAAGCGCGGTTTTGGATGCCCAAGGCCGCTACACCGTGTTGCTGGGCGCCGGCTCTCCCGCCGGGTTGCCGATGGATATGTTCTCCTCCGGCAATCCGCTTTGGCTCGGCGTCTGGCCTCAAGTGGACAGCGAAAGCGAGCTTCCACGCGTGCTCATGGTTGCTGTGCCTTACGCATTGAAGGCCGCAGACGCGGACACTCTCGGAGGGAAACCGGCCTCAGCCTACTTACTCTCCCCGGCAACGTCATCGCCTGGGATAAACAAGTACGGCACCCCCGGCCAGGCACAACCGACGTCTCCCGGCCTGCAGGGTGCAGGCCCTGCTGATCGGAACGATGAATCGCGGGTGCGAGGCGACGGCACGCAAAACTTCATCCCCTTATGGATTGGGCGCAGAAATCTCGGAAACTCGATCCTCTTTCAATCCCAAAATATGGTGGGAGTCGGCACAGACGCCCCCGGAGCGAAGTTGGATGCCTTGAGCGGCGGTACCGCGGTTCGCGGCACATCCTCGGCTGTGGGCGCCACTGCAATCGTCGGAATCGCCCGCGCCACTTCGGGATATACAGACGGCGTATATGGTCAGACCGCGAGCTCTGAAGGCTCTGGCGTGGTTGGAATCAGCAATGCAACGACGGGCTATGCCAATGGAGTGTATGGCCAAAGCGAGAGCAGCAGCGGAAATGGGGTGAGCGGTAACGCCACTGCGACAACAGGCTTCACCGCCGGCGTGTATGGACATAGCGTCAGCAACCAGGGCTCGGGTGTTTACGGCGAAAGCGATCAGTGGGTAGGAGTTGGTGGCATGGGCGCCAATCTCGGCGTTTGGGGAGACACGGCAAGCACCAGCGGATCTGGCGTCGCCGGCTATGCGGATGCAACTTCTGGCAACACTAACGGCGTGTATGGCGAGAGCGCCAGCACTGGAGGCAACGGGGTCCAGGGCAGCGCCATCGCCACCACAGGCAATGCTTATGGGGTAAATGGCGCAACTGCAACTCAAGGATTTGGCGCTGGGGTCGCCGGTGCCGCTTGGGCTCCCACGGGGAACGCTTTTGGCGTCTTTGGGCAAACTGCAAGCACCGGGGGGTCAGCAGTGTTTGGCGTTGCCAATGCCACCTCAGGCGCGCCAACTGGTGTTGTCGGTTTTCTGGATAGCCCGAACGGGGTCGCTGGCCAATTCGTTGCCCACACTGGATCGGGGCTGATCCTGCAAGGCCTATCGGGGAGTGCGGGCACACAAGTATTCACCGTGGATGCCAGCGGCAACCTGGATATCAGCGGCAATCTCACCGTAGCTGGGAGTAAATCGGCAAGGGTAAAATTGCAGAACGGGCAGGAGGTAGCGCTCTACGCGGTCGAGAGCCCGGAAAACTGGTTTGAGGACTTTGGAACTGCACGATTGCAAGGGGGTACTGCGCAAGTCTCCCTTGAGTCCGCTTTTCTCCAGACCGTTGACACATCCACCGACTATCACGTCTTCCTCACCGCCAACGGCAATTGCCGCGGACTCTATGTCGCCAACAAGACTGCGGCTGGCTTTGAGGTGCGCGAGTTAGGTGGCGGCTCAGCCAGCGTCGCCTTCGATTACCGGATAGTGGCCCATCGGCGTGGCTTTGAAAATAGCCGTCTCCAGGAGGTGACATTGCCGCAAGGTCCGAAAGATATGCAAGCTCGATTCGCTGGCGTGCAAATGATTGAGCATGCAGCAAGGCCAGCGACTCCGAGTGTCACGATGCCTTCACGGTTACATCCTGTTGGACAGGCACATTGACACGCGAGCGTTTGCCGTCGCATCGCCGCGGAGGCCCGATCCTCGAGGGACTCACTGGCGCGACTAACACCAACGCCCATCAAGTCTTTTACCTTGACGCAAGCGGCAGGGGCTACTTCGGAGGCAATCTGAATGTGACCGGGAACGTTAGCAAGGGCGGGGGATTGGTCAAAATCGAGCCCGAATCGAAGGGCATTAACGCGCCCGATCTCCCTCCGCATATTCCCGACTCCACGGCTCTGGAGAACAGGGTGGCAGAGAACCGGAAAATAGCCAACGGAAAACCGCGGTGAGCCTTAAGTTAGAGTTACGGCGCCCAAGCTGAGTTCGCACACACCGTCAGGAGGTTCCCTTTGCATAAGACTTCGCGAGCCCTCGCTTTGGCACTTCTTCTGTTGCTCGCCAGCGCCGGCTTGGCAGTTGCCAAACACGCGGACGAGATAGACATCAAGATCCCGCCCGGTTGGAAGGTTGGAAATTCTTCGGAAGATCGCCTGACCCAAACGCAGATTATGGAACTGATACGCCCAGGTGATGACATACTTGACTGGAAGGAATTGTTGACCGAATTCAGTGGCTCGACGCCACATGGCGTACGCAAACCGGAGGAGATTCTCGACCGTCTCAAGACCTGAACGGAGGGAGAATGCCCCAGTTCAACCGTTTGGATTGCAACCGGAATGGGCGAAGGCAGCATCACTTACGAATGGCATGCCCGGACATGTCTTGGCCAACCGGAGCAATGTGAAATCGCAAAGATTCTTCTCGGAAAGAAGACCTTCTATAGCGTCCGGTACTCCTAGAAAGTGAAGGAATTAGCGACAGACGAACGAAACACGTGGCTCCGCTGGCTTGGTGACGTCAAGCTTACTGACGGGCCCTAGATACTTGTTGAAGTAGGTCCGGTCTTGCGTCATAGGTACACCTTCTCTGTCAACGAGATTTGTAAATGAAAAATGACTTTGATATAGAGTGACCCTGTCAATGCAGTCAGCGGTGCGTGGGCTGAGGGAAGCGGAGAGTGGTGGCAGAATTGATTTGCATTCAACACCGGCAATGTAGTGCATGATCAAGGACCTTATCGCTAACATTACGCGCTTGCGAACTCCCGAACTTATCAAGCGACAATCTCCTCCCGGAGCTTCGTGCTCGAAGGAGCTCTTCGCGATTGACTCGTGTCGGCACCGAATACTTCCCGTTTCTGTGCCCTTGACACCACTAGTCGGCGGCCCAACGTTGCGGTTGGGCCTCCGAAGTTACCGCTCAGTGTGTCGCTAATGTGCACCTGCACAACATGACTCCTCGTGCGTTACTTGTTCACCGTAATTGTGGTTGTTGCCGTCTGTGTGGTGTAGTCCGTTGTGTCGGTTGGGGTGAATGCGACTGAGAGAGTCTGTGTCCCAACCGCCAGCACCGTACCCACCGGGGGTGAATAGACGAAGGTGCCAGGCACCGACGCGGTTGCATCCAGTTGTGTTGAGCTCAGTGCAGTTCCGGAGATGATGGCCGCCGGTTTCGCCCAAGTAACCTTAGGCGTCGCCTGATTCACGGTAAGGGTGACCGAAGCACTGGCTGACGTGTAGTCACTCGTGTTCGAAGGCGTGAAAAGGACGGAGAGAGTCTGCGTCCCGGCCTTCAGCACTGTTCCTGTTGCTGGCGTATAAACGAAAGTGCCGGCCACCTTTGCACCGTTGTAAGTGGCCGATGCATCCAGCTGCGTGCCGTTCAGTGCGGTCCCATAAGTGATGGCTGCCGGCGTTGTCCAGGTGATGGTTGGGTTGGAAGAATTTACTTGCAGCGTTACCGATGCCTTTGCGGTGGTGTAATCTGTCGTGTCGGTTGGCGTAAAGGTTGTTGATAGAGTTTGTGCTCCAGCCGCCAAAACGGCCCCAGCCGCTGGTGAGTAGACGAATGCGCCGGGCACTGATGCGGACGCGTCCAGTTGCAGGCTGCTCAGTGCCGTGCCGTACGAAATGGACGCCGGACTTAGCCAAGCGATCGTTGGCGTCGCCTTATTCACGGTGATGCTAACGGTGTCCGTTGAACTCTCATAATCCGTCGCGTCGGTTGGGGTGAAAGTGACCGACAGAGTCTGTGTCCCTGCCGTCAGCACCGTACCCGCCGCTGGCGAATAATTGAAGGTACCAGTCACCGAGGCAGTCGCGTCCAGTTGTGTAGCGCTCAGTGCAGTTCCGTACGTGATGGCTGCCGGTTTGACCCAGGTAATCTTCGTCGTTGCCTGATTCACCGTGAGATTGACCGAAGCATTGGCGGTAGCATACTCAGCAGTGTTTGAAGGCGTGAAAGTAACAGAGAGGGTCTGCATCCCGGCCTTCAGCACTGTTCCTGTTGCCGGCGCATACACCAAAGTGCCGGTCACCTTTGCACCGTTGTAGGTGGCCGTTGCATCCAGCTGCGTGCCGCTAAGTGCAGTCCCATAAGTAATGGCTGCCGGCGTTGCCCAGGTGATGGTTGGTATTGCCAACTCGGCAGTGGTGGATTGGGTAGCAGAGGCAGCAAGATAGTTTGCATCCGCAGCCCAGGATGCGGTGAGCGAGCACGTTCCGCTGCCCGTCGTTATAGTGACTGTCGCTCCTGAGATTTTGCATGCGCCGCTGGCAGTTATCGATGCCGTGGTCGTGGCGTTGGTGGTTGCTACTACGTTGAAGGTTGACTCGTAAGGTGCGGTGGCCGGAGCGCCCGTGAAAGTTACGGTTGGCGTGGCCTTGTTTACCGTGACATTCACCGACCCGATCACTGTGGTGTATTCCGTTGTGTTAGCTGGTGTAAAGGTGACGCTCTGAGCGGCCGTTCCAACAGCTGGCGCGGTGCTCGGCGTGGTGAAGGCGAAAGTGCCCGCGGTAGAGGCCGTACCGCCGCTCAGCGTGGAGGAAGCCAGCGTCTGGCCATAGGTAATTGCACTGGCTACTGGGAATGTGACAGTCGGCGTAGCCTTGTTCACCGTAACATTGACTGTGCCGATGACGGCGGTGTAGTCGGTTGTGTTAGCTGGTGTAAATGTTACGCTTTGCGCCGCCGTTCCAACAGCTGGCGCTGTGCTCGGCGTGGTGAAGGCGAAGGTACCCGCGGTAGAGGCCGTGCCGCCGCTCAGCGTGGAGGAAGCCAGCGTCTGGCCATAGGTAATTGCACTGGCTGTCGGGAATGTAACAGTCGGCGTGGCCGGGTTCACCGTAACATTGACTGTGCCGATGACGGCGGTGTAGTCGGTTGTGTCAGCTGGTGTAAAGGTTACGCTCTGCGCGGCCGTTCCAACAGCGGGCGCTGTGCTCGGCGTGGTGAAGGCGAAGGTGCCCGCGGTAGAGGCCGTGCCGCCGCTCAGTGTGGAGGAAGCCAGCGTCTGGCCATAAGTAATTGCGCTGGCCGTTGGCCAGGCGCTGACAGTCGTCGTGGCCTGGTTTACCGTAACATTGACTGTGCCGGTGACTGAGGTGTAGTCGGTTGTGTCAGTCGGCGTAAAGGTAACACTCTGTGCAGCCGTTCCAGTGGCCGGGGCCGTGCTCGGCGTGGTGAAGGCAAAGGCGCCTCCGGTCGAGGCCGTACCGCCGCTCAGTGTGGAAGAGGCCAATGTCTGCCCGTAAGTGATTGCGCTGGCCGTCGGCCAGACGCTGACCGTGGGCGTGGCCTGATTCACTGTGATGGTCACCGAGGCGGAGTTGGTCGCGTAGGTGGTTGGATCGGAGGGCGTGAAGCTCGCAGTCAGGTTCACCGTTCCAGCAGGAAGAACAGTGCCGGAAACGAAGTTGTAGGCGAAGGTGCCGCTGATGGGATTGTTATTGCTATCCACCGCCGAAGCGTTCAACTGTCCGCTTCCAAGCGCGGTGCCATAGGGGAAAGTCGTGGGGCTGGGCGTCCAGTTAATAGTTGGGACGATCAGGTTGACCGTCTCGACGTCTACCCCCGAACTGTTGCCGCCGAAATTTCCATCACTATCCACGAACGTGGCAGAGATGTTGTGCGGGCCGGCGGCCAGAGACGAAATAGTGAATGCGGATGTGTAGGGCGCGGTTGCCGTCAGCGTGCTTCCGGTTCCGATCTGAGTCGTTCCGTCGTAGAAGGTCACGGTGCCTGTAGGCCCCGCCGCATTGTTCGGCGACGTCGGCGTCACAGTAGCCGTGAAGGTCAGCGGCTGGTCGACATTCACGCTTGTGCCGGAGGCGGCGAGCGTGACCGTGGTGGCATCCTGCGTAACTGTGTAGGACAGCGTGCTGGTGTTCTCTTGTTCAAAGTACGTGTCGCCGCTGTAAGCCACATAGATGCTGTGCGCACCAGCGGTAAGAGTTGCAATCTGAAATTGAATCGGGGTGCTGCACGGGCTGGTCAATGTGACCGGCGAACCGCTCGCCGAGCCATCGACGTATAGCTGCGCAGTCCCGGTGGGGCATTGAGGCGTCGTGGCCGTGGACAGAACAAAGTACACTGTCGTTCCGTAGGGCGTACTGGTCGGCGAACCTTGCAGCAAGGCCAAGCTCACTGTCGGATCCAACTGGTTGATGGTAAGCGTGCCGCTTTGCTGGCCAGCATAATTAGGATCGACGACCGTCACTACCACCGAGTAGGTTCCGGGATTGGTCGGAGCCGTCGCACTCGGTCCGTAGGTGGTGGCGTTGATGCCGGTATAGCTAGCAGTAATTCCCAGTCCTGGCGGCGTGGTGGTGACGGTTACGCCTTCCGGCGAGCCGCTGTAGGTCTGCGTCGTATTGCTTATCGAAATCACTGCCGCAGCCTGGCTCACAGTGACATTCACCGTGCCCGTCGCTGAGGTGTAGTCGGTTGTGTCAGTCGGCGTAAAAGTAATGCTCTGTCCGGACATTCCAGTGGGCGGAACTATAGTCGGCGCGGTGAAGGTGAATGTGCCGGGAACGGAAGTTGCACCAGAAACAGCCGAGCCACCGGTCAGCGCGGAAGAACTCAGCGCCTGGCCATAGGTAATCGCGCTGGCCGTCGGCGAGGTGTTGATTGTCGTCGTGGCCTGGTTCACGGTCACATTGACAGTGCCGGTCGCCGAGGAATAGTCGGTGGTGTTGGTCGGTGTAAATGTGATGCTCTGAGAGGACGTTCCAGTCGGCGGAACTGTAGTCGGGTTGGTGAAGGCAAAGGAGCCGGGAACGGAAGTCGTACCAACTACAGCCGAACCTCCCATCAGAACGGAAGAGGTCAGCGCCTGGCCATAGGTAATCGCACCCGCGGTCGGCAGCGTGTTGATAGTCGTCGCAGCCTGGCCTGCAGTGACACTCACCGTGCCGGTGACTGAGGCGTAATCCGTGGTGTCGGTCGGCGTGAAAGTTACGCTCTGTGAAGACGTTCCAAACGCCGGGACCGTGCTCGAGTTGGCCCAGGCAAAGGTGCCGGGAACATTGGTGCCGTTGATGCCCACAGAAGCCGACCCGCCGGTGAGGGTCGAAGAAGCCAGCGTCTGGCCGTAGGTGATTGCATTGGCCGTCGGGAATACGACTGTTGGCGTGGTCTGGAAGGCTATGTTGTAAACGGCCGTAGTTGATGGAGCCGTAACCGTATCCGAAACAGGGTTAGTGGTGCCATCTTGCCAAGAGACGAAGTTGTACGTAGTCGTTGCCGGGTTCACCGGGCCGCCCGACACGGTTTGGGACGCAGCCACGCTCAATGTGCAACTGCTTCCTGGGGTCCAGCTCAGCGTTGTGGGGGCAATGTAAGTTCCGGCGGCGCAACCCGTTCCGCTGGTGGTGAAGGTTAGACCGGAGGGCGTACTGGTGATGGTTTCGCTCCCGTTTGGCAGCGAAGGCGCCATCGAAACTCCCCTGAAGACGGAATCGGATGGAGCGGTAGCAAGTTGCGTAAACGCTGTGCCCGGACTCGTCATCTTCATCGTCGACAAGGTATCGGTGATTCCATAAAGATAAGAATTGATGAGATCGTTGTTTGGGTAACTGGTCACGTAAAGGGTGGCGACGCCATTGTTCACAACGCCGGTCACACCATACAAGCCGGTCGCCGCGTCACCCCCCGGTCCGATGGGGGTGTTCGGATCGCAGTCTCCGTTCAGCACCAGGTTCAGGCCGTTGTAAAGCGTATAGGCGAGGCTCCATCCCGAGACGGTGACGCTGGTCCCATTGGCAGTCGCTTTCACCGAAAGCGTGGCATTTGCACCCGCGCCCGAAACGGAAGCGATCGTCGTGCCGGCCGGAATGCCGGTTCCCGAAATCGGAAGACCGACTTCGCCTTGGGTGAATGCTCCGGACGACGCGCTCACGGTAGTAGACCCGCTGGTCACGGTGGCCGTGACGGTTGGGTTCAAAATCCACTTTTGCAACCCGCCGTCGCCCACGGTTGCGGAGCTCTTTCCGCCGTCAGCCGTGCAGACAGCGTCGGGGCCGTTGGAAGTGTTTTTCGGAAAGCCCGTGTCAGCGACATACAAAACGGTCGGGCTGGCAAACCAGAAATTCTGCGGGGCTAAGTTAATTGCGAGCCCGGTGTTGTTAAAACTGTTGCCGTTGCTGTTGTTACCTGAACCCTGTGAATTGATGGTGTACTTGCCCGTTCCGCCAGTATTGCCGAAACCGGGCATCAAGGCCGGCCCGTAGGGACCGTCGCCAGTCGGGCAACCAGCTCCGACACCTGCGCACGTAAACACCGAGGTCGCCCCAGCGGCGCCCATAGTGCCGACGTAGCTGCGGTTGTACCCTCCTGTTGATGACCCCGGCTTGCTGTCCAATGATACGTAAACCGTGCCGTTATAGATCTGGACCATCCGCGTGTCGATGGAAGAATCGCACGTCGATAGGGACGCGCATCCCGTCGGTCCGTTGTCAGGTCCAGTTATGGGCGTCGGAGCATCGTTGGTGACTCCCACCGGGCTCAAGTACACACCCATAGTGTCATCGTATGGACTGGTGCTGTTCCCGTCACAAAGCTCGTCAGTCGGATCCCACGTCTTGCATCCCTGGCCGGAGACGTAGATGATTGATCCATTGGCGGTATACGCGCTGCGTGCATCGTTTTGATTGTGAATGTTGTAGAGCACGGTTGAGGAATTGACGTTGCCATAAGGATCGATCAACGCCGCCACGCGTGGTACTGGGATGTTTCCGCTGTAGGATTGTCCCAACAGGCTTCCCGTCTGGGCCATGGCCGGGTTGTCGTTCTCCGGGACGCATGAACTGGCGAGCGTCCCCGTATTGCCGGGACAGTAATAAAGATAGTTGCCGTTGAAGGTGGCGGCGTTTAGACCGAAACCGTACATTGTCAGAAAGCGGCCGTCACCGGAAAGCTGTAGCGTACCCTCCGATAGAGATCCGTAATCATTGGAAACGGGAAGGTTCGCGCCAAATTGAAGTTGCGGCAACTGAACAGAATTCACGTAGGTGGCGCTTGAGGCGCCGTTCACCGAGTACTGAAATAGCGTCCACGGAGATCCCTGATCGTCCGAGTAGCCGCCTGCCGGACCGTTAATCATGCTGGCATTGCCGGAATATGGAATGTCGGTGCATGTGCCTCCTTCGGTCGCGCAGCCTGAAACGGCAACGATCAGGTTGCCGGGAGTAAACACCGGCGTTGGTTGTTGTGCGAAAGCGCCCTCTGCCAATCCGGCCATCAGCAGAACAAACCATGCGAGTGAAATGGACAGACGTATACCTAATTTGGACATTGGGGGACTCTCCTGGCTCTCGATTTCAGGCTTTGGAACGCTGTTCGGGATTATCTCTGTCAAACGAAACCTCTGTGTGAATCGGTCGTGAATACCAGGCCGCCAATTGTTAATTTCTGAATTGACAGGCACGAGCTACCCAGATTCTGCGATGTTCGTCCTTAGGGATCCCGTGAGATCCTTCGACCTCATCGAATCCGAAAGTAGGGTGGCGCATAAACATCGCACCGTGTTGTACCGTCGGTTTCTGATGCCAGCCCTCCGAACCGGATATGCACCTTTCGTTATGCATCCGGCTCTTCGGGAACACTGACGTATGACGGCTTGCGTCGCTGCAGAAGCGATATTAGTTCCCTCGTCCCGCAAAACAGGATTGAGTTTCTGAGGGACTTAGACAGCGAACAGGGTGTGTTAGCGCCCTCGGTCATCTGCTCCGCCCGATATCGAAGATCCACCTGTTTGATGGTTCGTATCTCGATCTTCGGCATATAGCCGTGGCATGCCCGATGCTTTGCACCGATGAGATTGTTAGTGAAGCGCAGCGTTTGGGTTAGTGGAGTGCCCGATCTTTGGTTCCAGTGTATGAGTTAGTGCAGCGCAGTTATTTCTGAGCTCAGATAGCCTCTGTCGGGGGTGTGGAGAAGTGGGAATCGCGTAGCGGTTTCCACTTCCCCATGCCCCGTTTTGCTAGAGGCCAGCCACGCCTCCGGTGCTGGTGGTCTGTACCGCCGCGTTTGACTACGACGCTTCAACGTGCGACCCCAGTAGGGGAGCACACGTTCCCGGAACAACCCGAGGCTATCGATGTTGCCCGGCACAGCGTAGTAGTTGAAGTAGCTTTGCACAACTGATCTGAGCCAAGCGCCCGTTTGTGGCACCGGGTCATGCATTCGCAGGCGAAGTTGCTGCTTTATTTCTTGCAGCTTCTTGCGCATGCCTTGCGAACAGTCATGCGTCGCACAGCGTAAGACCCCTTCCTGCTCTTCCCGCTGATGTGCGTGAAGCCAAGGAAGTCGCAGGTCTCCGGTTTCCCTTCCCCTCTGCGTTTGCGATTCGATTCGGCATACCGCCCGAACTCGATTCGGCGCGTCTTATCCGGGTGAAGATCCAGTCCGAACTTCCGCAGTCGTTCTCCCATGCACTGGCTGAAACGATCTGCGTCCGATTCCACTGGAACCCGGGAACGATGTCATCCGCATAGCGGACGACGATCACGTCGCCTCGCGCATGCTTCCTGCGCTAGACGTCCACCCAGAGATCGAACACATAATGAGGATAGATATTCGCAAGGAGCGGAGAGATCACCGATCCCTGCGGAGTGCCTGTCTCCGTGTCCGACCATTTGCCTTCTTCAAGCACCCCGGCTTTGAGCCATTTTTGGATTAGGCGCAGGATGCGGCGGTCAGCGACGCGATGCTCGATGAATCGGATCATCCATGCCTTGTCGAGGTTATCGAAGAAGCTCTGGATATCTGCATCGAGCACATAGTTCACCTTCTTCTTCACCAGTGCCCACGACAACGCATCCAGCGCCTGATGCTGGCTGCGCCCCGGACGAAACCCGTACGAGAAGCCAAGGAAGTCCTGCTCATATATCTGATTGAGGACGGCCACCACCGCATGCTGGACGATCTTGTCTTCCAGTGCGGCGATTCCGAGCGGACGTTTCCGCCCGTCAGACTTCTCGATGTATACCCTTCTCGATGGGAGTGCCCGGTAGGCACCGCGATGCAACCGACTGTGCAGATCAACAAGTCGATCCTCCAATCCGGCTTCATACTCCTGCCACGTCATGCCGTCCACTCCCGGCGCGGCTTTGCGTTGCAATGAACCAAAGCTATGCCGCAGCAGATCGACTGTATCGTGGTGAAGCAGAGCGGTGAACTTCATCTCCTTATGTTCCCTTGCTGCTTTCCGCACACCCGCCAGCCCCTGTGACGCGCTTGCCCCGCTCTGTGTCGGGTGCGTGTGTGGCTGAAGGGTGTTCTCCTTGATCAGCGGCCTTCCCTCCGCACTCTCCGCCGTCGAATGCTCGACTTTGTTCGAATGATTCATCGGTACTATGCCACTGTTCGACTCCTCGGGTGCGTACGCGCGGGCGTTGCGGCCTAAGCCTTCACCCGCCGTTCTGCTGTTGCTGCTCGCAGAAACATCCGAGTCTCCCGGTTCTCGTGCATGAAGCTTCCAGGCGTGTCTGGGGCCTTCGACTACGCAGGGCTGGCAAAGGACTCGCGCTATCGTGCTCGCCATGTTGCCTTCCACCAAATCAAAAGCGTCGGCGCCCTGATTGCATCTTTTCGGAGCTCAATACCCAGCCCCCCTGTACCCCTGTTTACGCTTCGCCGTGCACCTCGCGGTGCCCAACGCAAAACTCGGGGCCGAGTGGTTCGCTACTCCTTTCTCGTAGGACTCTTGCATTCCCTGCTTCAAGCCGGTTGCTCCGAAAACAACGGTTCACTCTATTTGAGGTATGAATTCTGAGGGTCCAAGAACCTTTACAGCGACTCCAAGGCGTCTGAGGCACCTGAGGTGATGATGCGCACGGCGTTGTCGGCGGCGCTGCTTGGGAGGATTCTCAACGCGGAGGTAGAAGACGTCATTTCTCTGCATCTGGTGGGCTATCGCGACTATGGCGCGCTTCTGGCCACGCCGTGGGGCCAGTTCGCGAAATCGCGTCTGGAATTTGCTTCCCTTTTTTCGCGTCGCTGCCCACGCACACTGCACAAGTGTAGTACGCAAGTACGAGTTACCCTGGGTCGTCTGGCTCCCTTTCTGTATTCCGGCGCTCTCCCGGTTTCCTGGACACAGTCCGGCCCAACTCGCCATTTTCTCAGCTGTTGGAAAAGTCGCCAGATCCACACCCGTCTCTGCCAAAATACTTGCTGCGGCCAATTGGCCTACTCCCGGGATAGTCTGAAGCAGCAGGAACGCTCTTGCAAATGGCGGCCCTTGCATGCGCTGCAAGATCTCACAGTCCACCTGTTCAACTTCTTCCTCAAGGCAAGCTAGGTGACGGAGACAACTGCGAATAATAAATCGTTCATGATCGCGCATGCCGTGTCCTTCCAGAGCCTCGGTCAACTGTGGGACCTTCCGCTTGGCCTGGCCGTGCGCCAATCGAGCGATTTCTTCGGCGGCCGCTTTCCCTTCGAGCAGAGCTAATAACATGCCCTGACCTGAGACACCAAAAACGTCGCTGAGCACATTTCCAATCTTGACGTTTACGTGTTCCAGGAGTTTCTCCACCCGGTTTCGCTCGCGCGTCCCATCTTGAATTAGTTGCAGTCGTCGGCGAGTCAGATCACGCAGGTCCCAAATGGGCTTAGGCGGTATATAGCTGGCTCGTACATGGTCATGTCTTAGCAGGTCGGCCAGATGCTCGGCATCCTTGCGGTCCGTTTTGTGTCCTTTGCGATTCTTTACTTCCTCTGGGTTGGCCAGCACGATAGTGAAGTGATCTTCCAGAATGTTGAACACTGAAACCCAGTATGAGCCCGTGCTCTCCATAACTACGTGCATGATCCTCTCCGCTGCAAGCCAATCGCGCAGACGCACAAGATCGGCCACTGTTGTATCAAAACGCCGAGTCTGACTTCGCGGCTCCTCGTGAGCTGCACCGGACAGGGCGCAGCAGAGGAGAAATCGCTTGCCTACGTCGATTCCTCCACATCGCTCATTGATTTTTCCCATGCTTACCTCCTCGTCGCCGAAAGCTGGCGCGAAGCACATAAGTTGCTCCACGGGCTATAAGCACCAATCAGGGGATACATAGCGCCAGCAAGGTACAGTTTTATCCACGGCGTCCAATGCCACCAGTCCGGCAGCGTCCTTACTCCGGCGACGAGCTTGATCATCAGAGTCAGGTGGCTTCCTGTCAATGGCCTGAGATGCCATCGGTTTTCGTGACCAGGGGTGAGCGCGTAGCGCTCATGAAGGTTTTATCCCGGCGCACTGACTCGGCGATGAAGCATCAAGCGAAAATCGGCCTCGGCGACAATACCGAGCGTCAGCGGACTCCAATCGAGGTCCCTGACTATGGAAGCGAGCGGTTAGCCGCGCCACCCTTGCTGGACCCACGATCAGGAACCTGCGTTCCGGACGCTAGTACCCGCATGAACGTGGCGGCCGAAGTGGCGGTGAAATCGAAAATTTGAAGGCTGCCGGCGCGAGGGTCGAAGGTCAGCTCAATCTCCTGATTCGCGAGATAGAACTTCGACGGAGTCTCGGCATGCATCCGTGCTGGTTCGTTCTTCGCCCCTTCGTTCTGGACATAAAGATGACCGGCCGAATAAGTCACAACGAGGAACTGAGGGTGATCCGGGCCGGTCGAACGATACCTGCCGCTATAGGCGCGCAGGATCTTCTCGGGCACGTTCGCCTCCCTGTTCTCCGAGGGCAGGATAGCATCGTCGCTCATTGAAAGGCGGACCAGCTCGGTATCGAGGGCGAGCGTGCCTGGAGTTGTGTGATTGCCTTCACCGACGAGATTCGAGAGAACAACGACGGTCGTTTTTGTCTGTGGAATGTAATCGACGCAAGAGAAGAATCCGTCGACCGTGCCGTTGTGCGAGATGTCGAGAGCGCCATATTGGCTGTCGATTTCGAGACCGTAGGCGTAGCCGTCAAGAAAGACAGTGGTCATCTCGGTCAGCGATGCCGACGATAGTACTTTGCCGCCGTGCAGGGCTTCGGTCCAGCGAATCAGGTCGCCAGCCGAGGAGTAAAGGTTTCCGGCGCCGGCGAGGCTGGAGAGATCGTTGTTTTCCACTCCAATTGGCCCATTGGCGGAGGGGCGGTAGCCATAGGCGCGATGCGGGACGAGGGCAGAGCTCCAATCACAACCGGTTTCAGCGAGTTGGAGCGGAGTAAAGATGCGGTCCTTGAGAAATTGGCAATAGGGCTCACCGCTTGCTTTCTCGATCACGCGGCCGAGCAGCATGTAATTGATGTTGGCGTATTCGTATTTGGTGCCGGGCTGAAAGTGAAGAGGCTTCTCCGCGATCCCCTTCATGAGTTCTTCCGGGGTGCGTGCGGATAGCTTGAGTATCAAGCCGAAGTCCACGTCAGGAATCCCGGAGGTATGAGTAAGAAGATTGCGCAGCGTGATGTTGCTCCACGCGACGGGTGTGTCCGGGTAAAAGCGGCTGAGGGGGTCGCTTGTCTTCAGCTTTCCATCCTGCTGGAGCAGGAGAACGGCGGCAGCGCTGAACTGCTTGGTCAGGGAGCCAATGCGGAAGCGCGTATCGGGTGTAAAGGGAATTTGCCATTCGAGATTGGCGTAGCCATAACCGCGCTGGAGGATGAGTTGGTGATCGCGGGCCACGGCCACCATGCCCATAAATCCGTCGCGATGCTGGTAGAACGTTGCAGCTCGATTAATGCGGGCAGCCATGGTCGGTACTGCTTGCGCTTGCGTAGGCGGGACAACCAACGCAACGTAGATGGCTAAGGCTGAAAGGATGTGTCTCATGGTGTTGTTGACAGAGAACCGGCGTTAGATTCAGTATGACCGATTCACAGGATTGAGAAATTGGGACACTCAATGACATTTCTGCCAGTCATGAAAAGGGGTGCTAGAACAAGTTTCGCTCACGCCGCAGGTACAAATCGGTATTGGACAACTCGGCGGTTGCTGAGTCTCCTCCAGTTTCCATCTCCTCGAATGACGCTAGCAGGCCAAACCGCGTTTCTAGCCAGAATCCGGCTGGAATTGATACTCGGCGATAACGCGACATACAAGGTCTCCAACTGCTTCGTGAACTCTGCATCGTAAAATCGGAGAGATCCGAAACGTCATTGAAGCTTCGCGGAGACCGAAGTGATACATCGATTCCTCATTTTGGCGTTTCTCCTTCCGGCTCTCTCGGCAGCGCAAGAAGCACATGACCACCCTGCGCCGGAAAAGCTGGGCACGGTCTCATTTCCGATCTCTTGTCAACCTGGGGTCCAGCAGGAGTTCGCAACCATCACGTATGTCGCGGGGACGCAGTTTCTTCGCGCCGATGGGAAGCCGGTGCCGGATGCGCTCTTGGCCACGCCCGACGGCAAACCCGGACTCAAAGCTGAATACACCCAATTCGGGACAGGAACGGTTCGTATGTGTCTTCCCTTGCCAATCAAATCGACAATAGCCCAGCGCTCCTCCCGACGCTGCAAGCTGCCTAAGGTAAGTTCCGCGAGCTCACGCCGGCGCAGGCCACACCCGAGCAGGATGGCCAGAATCGCTCGATTACGCTTTCCGGTGAGAGTTTGTTCATCGGGTACCTGCCAGAGCGCCGCCGCCTCGCCTGCTGTAAGCCAGTTGCCCAAACGAGAGCCCAGCTTGCGAACACCTTTAACACCGTGAATCCCGGCGGCCAATTCAGGGCTCAATAGCCCAGAGTCAGCCGCTTCGTACGCCAAGCGTCGCACGGCCGCCATTCGCACGTCGATTGTCCCGGGAGCGAGGCCGCGCCCCTCAAAATGAAACCGATAGCGCAATACCACTGTTTTGTTGAAGGCCAATCGTGGCTCAGAACAGTACCAAGCGACGAACTCGTCGATGGCATGTTGATATCCCCGCACTGAGTCGGGAGAACCAAGGCTCCGCAGGACTTCTGCTTTCGAGTGTTCCAGATCCGGTATACCGAGCTTGGTCTTTGGACGGCTCTTTTTGCTCTTTGTTTTATTCGTTGTTGTTTTACTCATGATCTCCGCCCTCCATCTCTGCGGGCCATGAGGTTAATTCGCCAATGAAACCTCTGTCCGCAATACCAATCCTCAACTGCCTAGTAGCTGGTTAGAACGAAGTCGCTGGCGCGACGGATTGAGAGTAGTGGTTAGGGTAGCGAGTCACGCCGTTTAGGGTGAGAGGTCATAGGGAGGAGGTTCCTATGACCCCACTTCGCCAGCGCATGCTGCATGAGCTTCAGCGGCGCAACTATTCGCCATCCACCATCCGCGGCTATCTCGGTGCCGTCAGCCAGTTTGCCGAGTACTTCCATCGCTCGCCGGAACAACTGGGACCAGAGCACCTGCGACGTTATCAGCGATACCTGCTCCAGGAGAAGAAGCTTGCACCCAGCACTGTCGAGATGCGTATCTCCGCGCTGCGATTCTTGTACAAGCGGACGCTGAAGCGCAAGGACCTCGCCTTCGACGATCTCATCTTTCCCAAGGTGCCGCATAAGCTGCCGACCGTTCTCAGCCAGGAAGAGGTTGTTCGGCTGATCGATGCCGCACCCAACCGTCTGTACCGCATCCTCCTGGTGCTGCTCTATGCCACCGGAGCACGCAGGGCGGAAGCGGCGCGGATCATGGTGGAGGACATCGACAGCGAGCGCATGGTGATCCACATCCGCCAGGGCAAGGGCGCGAAGGACCGCGATATGCCACTCTCACCCAAGCTGCTCGAAGAGTTGCGCAACTGGTGGCGGTGGAAGAAGCCGCGCGGCTACCTCTTTCCCAGCACCGAGGGCCAGAGGGGAACAGACCAGCCTATCTCCGACAAGACCGTCTGGCACGCCTGTCATACAGCAGCAACGCGCGCCGGACTCACGAAGAAGATCCACCCGCACACCTTGCGCCACAGTTATGCGACGCACCTGCTCGAAGCCGGAACCGATCTACGCACGATTCAGATATTGATGGGTCATGAGCGGCTCGAAGATACAACTGTCTATCTCCAGCTCTCGCGGCGTCACCTTCATGCCGCTGTCAACCCGCTGGAACAGATCGCGCTTCCTGCAGTTCAGGAGGACAAGAAGCGATGAGCCGGCCGCCCTTCGAGGTGGCCGACGTCATTCGTGCTGCAGGCGACAGCTTTCGACAGCGGTACAGCGCATCCCTGACCTGGCCGCAGCACAAGGTGCTCGATGCCATCGCACGCTGCCGCACCGCCGCCCTCGGCGGTCATCGCGACGCGTGCGCAAACTGCGGGCACGAGGCCATCTCGTATAACTCCTGCCGCAACCGGCACTGCCCGAAGTGTCAGACCGCTGCGCGCGACCAGTGGCTGCGGCAGCGGCGGCAGGAACTGCTGCCGGTCGGCTACTATCATCTCGTCTTCAGCGTCCCACATGAGCTGGTGCCGCTGATGTGGCAGAACAAGCGACAGCTGTTTTCTTTGCTCTTTGAGGCCAGTGCTGCCACACTGCTCGAGGTCTCTGCCGATCCGAAGCACCTTGGCGCCCAGACTGGCTTCTTGTCCATCCTCCACACCTGGGGACAGACGCTGACTCCACATCCGCACATCCACTGCGTGGTGCCCGGCGGTGGACTCGCGCCCGACCACTCGCGCTGGGTCTCTCCCCATTACAGCTTCCTGCTCCCAGTCAAGGTGCTCAGTCGTGTCTTCCGCGGCAAGTTCGTGCCGGACTGCGTCGCCTCTTTGCCCGCGATCAGTTGTGCTTCTTCGGTGAGTGCCGATTTCGGTATCTTGGTCTGGCCCACCTTCGGAAGTTAACTTTGGCCCAGCTGGAGGGCAGCTGAGTAGGCTTCGTGGATGGAGCAACGGAAGCGGAGCTGGCTGACCAGGAGAGACAAGGTGGAGTTGTTTGAGCAGATACGACGAGAGCATGAGTTCGGTGTAGGCACGATTTCCGGGGTTTCGCGGAAGTTGGGCGTGCATCGTCGATTGGTCCGCGAGGCGCTTTCGAGCGCAGTTCCAGCAGCGAGCAAGCCGCGGGAGCGGCGTTTGCGCAAGCTGGAGGCTGCGGCTCCTTTTATTGACAGGATTCTGAGTGCCGATCAGCATGCGCCGCCGAAGCAGCGGCACACCGCGCACCGGATCTGGCAGCGGTTGTGCGCTGAACAGCCTGGCTTTACGGTCAGTGAGCGTTCTGTTTGTGGCTATGTGAAGCGCCGGCGGCAGCAGTTGGGACTGATTGCCCGCGAGTCGTTCGTGCCGCAGAGCTACAACTGGGGCGTCGAAGGACAGGTCTATTGGTATGAAGCCTGGGCGCTGGTTGGCGGCGAGCGCATCAAGCTGCAGGTGTTCGAGATGCGTTCGATGGCCAGCGGCGGAGCCTATCATCGGGCGTTCACGCACGCAACACAGCAGGCGTTTCTTGAAGCTCATGAGATGGCTTTCCGCTATTTCGGCGGCGTTTTCAAGCTGCTTCGCTACGATAACCTGAAGAGCGCGGTGAAGCGCATCCTGCGCGGGCATCAGCGCGAAGAGACCAGCCGCTTCATTGCTTTCCGTTCCCATTGGCGATTTCAGAGCGAGTTCTGCAACCCGGCCCGAGGCAACGAAAAGGGCGGAGTTGAGAGTGAAGGCGGATACTTCCGCCGCAACCACTGGGTGCCCCTTCCAGAAGTAGCCGACCTGTCGGAACTGAACGCCTATCTGGATCTGTGCTGTCACAAGGACCAGCAGCGCATTCTCAGCGGCCGCACCGATGCCGTCGGCACAGCCATGTTGCAGGAGCTGCCGCATCTGCTGCCACTCTCTGCCGAGCCGTTCGACCTGACGGAGAAGTGCTTTCCCACCGTCGATGGATTGCGCTGTGTCCGAGTGCGGACCAACCGCTACTCGGTCCCTTTGCCGCCAGGCACGGTGATTGAGGCTCGGCTGCTGGCCGACTATGTCGAACTCTGGCACCAGAGCAGGCGTGTCGCGAGGCATGAACGCTGCTACAGCCGCCAGCAGCAGATCCTCGATCTTGAACACTATCTTGACGTGCTGCGCAAGAAGCCTGGAGCCCTGGCCGGTTCAACGCCGCTGGCTCAGTGGCGACTTGCAGGACGATGGCCCGACTCATTTGATCGCTTATGGCAGGCACTGAACACACGTCACGGCCGCCAACAGGGCACCCGGCAGATGATTGAACTGCTGTCTCTCGGCGCCAGCGAAGGCTGGGATCAACTGCGCGTTGCAGTCGATCAAGCACTCTCGCTCGGCTGCCAGGATGTAGCCG
>Ga0302310_10000813_pt1 | contig 27966 bp, 22 predicted proteins | sample III_Palsa_N1_2_FD_200451 | JGI IMG/M metagenome (GOLD analysis project Ga0302310, IMG submission 200451) | Peat permafrost microbial communities from Stordalen Mire near Abisko, Sweden - III_Palsa_N1_2 | ecosystem: Environmental > Terrestrial > Soil > Palsa > Peat permafrost | place: Sweden...
AAGCGCGCGAACAGCCGGTTGAAGGGACGAAAGAAGCCGCCGAGTAACCGATTGAGCACGCGGGTCAGCCGATCCGGCTCGGCCCCATGCGCCTGCAACAGCAGTGCCGAAAGCGCTGGGGAGAGGGTCAGGGAGTTGAAAGCCGAGATGACCGTGCTGATCGCAATAGTGATGGCAAATTGCTTGTAGAACTGGCCGGTCAGCCCGCTGATGAAGGCGGTCGGTACGAACACGGCGCACAGCACCAGGGCCGTGGCAATGATCGGTCCGGTCACTTCACGCATGGCCTGGCGCGTCGCCTCGATCGGTGTGAGGCCGTCGGCGATGTGACGTTCGACATTCTCGACCACCACGATCGCATCATCGACCACGATGCCGATGGCCAGCACCAGGCCAAACAACGACAGCGCATTCAGGCTGAATCCGAACACGTGCATGACGGCAAAAGTGCCGATCAGTGAGACGGGTACGGCGATCAGCGGAATGATCGAGGCCCGCCAGGTCTGCAGGAAGATGATCACGACCAGGACCACCAGCAGGATGGCCTCGATCAGCGTGTGAACCACGGCGTGAATGGAGCCGCGCACGAAGACGGTCGGATCGTAGACGATCTCGTAGTCGACGCCGGCCGGGAAGCCGCGCTTGAGCTCCTGCATCTTGGCGCGGACATGCTCGGAGACGGCAATCGCATTGCTCCCCGGGCGCTGGAAGATCGGAATCGCAGCAGCGGCCTTGTTATCGAGCAGGGCACGCAGCGCGTAGGTATCGGCGCCCAGCTCAACGCGGGCGACATCCTTCAGGCGCGTGACCTGGCCGGCAGCCCCGGTCTTGATGATGACGTTACGAAAATCCTCTTCGCTGGACAGGCGCCCCTTGGCATTGATGGCGATCTGGAACTCGGTGGTCCCGGCAAGCGGTGGTGCCCCCAGCTGCCCCGCGGCGACCTGCACGTTCTGGTCGCGCAGGGCCTGCACCACATCCGTGGCCGTCAGATTACGGCTCGCGATCTTCTCGGGATCGAGCCAGATGCGCATCGAGAACTGGCCGGCACCGAAGACCTGCACGTCCCCGACACCGTCCAGGCGCGTCAGCTCGTCCTTGACCCGCAGCAGCGCGTAGTTGGACAGATAGAGCGTGTCGTAGCGATTGTCCGGGGAGAGCAGGTGGACCACCATCGTCAGGTCCGGGGAGGCCTTGTTGGTGATGACACCCAGTCGCTGGACGACATCGGGCAGTTTGGGTAGTGCCTGGGCCACGCGGTTCTGCACCTGGACCTGCGCCTTATCGATGTCGGTGCTCAGGGCAAAGGTGACGGTGAGCGTCATCACGCCATCAGAGGTGGCCTGGGAAGACTGGTAGAGCATCCCCTCGACGCCATTGATCGACTGCTCGAGAGGGCTGGCCACGGTATCGGCAATGACCTTGGGATTCGCGCCCGGATAGCTGGTACGCACGATCACCGTGGGGGGCACGACTTCCGGGTACTCGCTGATCGGCAGCCGCGGTAGCGCGATCAGGCCGGCCAGCAGGATCAGTGCCGAGAGCACGCCAGCGAAGATCGGGCGGCCGATAAAGAATTGCGACAACTTCATAGAGAATCCTGAGCGGGAAACAAGGACAATGGATCAGTGCGCGGCGGGGCTCGCCAGAGCCACCAGGCGAGGGTGTGTGGCTACCCGGGCCGCATTCGCGGGGCTCGTGACCTGCGCGAGTCCGTCGGCGTGGACGTTCATGTCGACGCGGGTTGCGGCGACCAGCTGGCCCGGCCGCACGTGCTGCAGACCATCCACGACGATCAGTTCGTTGGGCGCAAGGCCGTGCTTCACGAGGCGCAGACCATCGATCTCCGGGCCCAGTTCGACCAGGCGGTACTCGATGTGATTGTCAGCGGTCAGCGTGAGCACAAAGCTCTTGGAAAGATCGGTGCCGATGGCGCGATCCTCGATCAGCACTCCATCCTGATCTTCACCGCCGACCAGGCGGACGCGTGCAAATAGACCAGGGGTGTAGCGGCCATCAGGATTGGCGAGTGCCGCCCGGGCACGGATGGTGCCGGTGCCCGAATCGACCTGGTTGTCGATGAAGTTCAGCTGCCCGGCGTGCGGATAGCCTTCCTCATCCTCGAGCCCGATGTACACGGCCGAGGCGCCGCCATCGCTGTGCTCGTGCTGCGCCTTGGCGTCGTGAGCCTTGGCGAAGTGCAGGTAGGTCAGTTCATCGGCATCGAAGTAGACGTAGACCGGATCGTCCGAGACCAGCGTGGTCAGTATGCTGGCCCCGGTCACGAGGTTGCCTGCGGTGATGAGCGCACGCGAGGCATGGCCATCGATGGGTGCACGCACTTCCGTGAACTCCCGATTCAGGCGCGCTTCCTGCAAGCTGGCGTCGTTTGAGCCCAGCGCACCTTCGGCCGAATTGACGGCCGCCTGGGTCCGCTCGTATTCCTCGCGCGAGATCGCGTGGGCACTGATCAGGCGTTCGGCACGCGCCAGGTTGGCCTTGGCCAGTTCGAGATCTGAGATGAAGCGCCCACGCTCGGCAACCAGCCGATCGACTTCAGCCTGGAATGGGCGGGGATCGATCATGAACAGCAGCTGGCCCTTCTTGACGCGCGCACCATCGTCAAAGACCACGCGATCGATGTAGCCACTGACGCGCGGCCGCACCTCGACAGTGTTCACCGCCTGTAGGCGGCCGGTGAACTCCTGCCATTCGCGCACCGGGCGGTGGATCACCTCGGCGACCGTCACCTGCGGTAGATTGGCACCGGCCACGGCCGCGGGCTTGGCGCGCGAGCGTCCGGTACCGGAAATGAATAGAACGAGGGCGAGTGCGGCAACTCCAAGCAGCACCGACACCGAGAGCTTGCGGGAGACCAGGAATTTAAGTGACACGTGTAACTCCGAGCAAAAGGTTGAGAGCTGAAGGAGACCGGAGCGATCCGGGGGATTGGTGAGGGCACCGGGCTTCTGTAAAGTCCGCCGGGGGCCGGACTTGACTTGGCGCTGTAACACGTCGATGCTATGCCTCGTGTGTTACCGGTCAGTCACTAATCTATAGGCGAAGTTACTGAACGGTCAGTCACATGTCAAGAGAGAATTTTTAAAAGCGAGATGAGAGAGCGCAAGTGATTGTAAAGAAAGCACTTATGGCGGCAGAGGCCAAACTGTGTGTACGGGATCGCATCATGCGCACCGCCACGGAGCTCTTTTATCGCCGCGGTATTCGGGCGGTGGGGGTGGACACCATCGCCACCGAGGCCGGCTCCAACAAGATGAGCTTTTACCGCAGCTTTCCCTCCAAAGACGAGCTCGTGGCCGAGTACCTGCGAGGCGAGGAGCGCGACAGCTGGCGCTGGTGGGATGACACGGTCGCGGCCCACGCTGGCAATCCGCGGCTGCAGGTCGAAGCGCTGTTCGATGTGTTGATGACGACCACCTGCAAGGACGATTCGCGCGGCTGCGCACTGGCCAATGCTGCGGTCGAGATCACCGAGCCCGACCATCCGGCACGTCCGGTAGTCGAGAAATTCAAAGCCGAGATGCGCCGACGATTTCGCCAGTTCGCCCACGAGATGAACGCACGCGATGCGGATGCGCTGGGTGATGCCTTGATGCTCTTGTGGGAAGGCAGTTATCTCACGCGCCTGACCTTTCCGGGCAGTCATGGTCCGGTACAGAATGCGGCCAAGGCCGCGCACGCGCTGATTGCCGCATATACCGCGTAAGGGCAGGCGAAGTCGGTAGCCTCTTGCGGCGCGCCGCTGCTGAGCGCTGTGCCTTTCGCGTCCCGAGCAGTAGCTGCCTCTCGGCGATGCAACGCGCTGAGCAAAACTCTCCCGTGCAAATTCTCGCGCACCTGAATATCCTGAGCCGATAGTCAGAGCAGGCGAACTTGTCGCGGTTCATTGGCGCGATGACTGACCCATCTAGTTTTTTTAAGGAGTGAATTGATGCCGGAGATCCATTCAGGGGCCCATCTGTCGAAGGCCTCGGCGTACCGCGAACTGCACAGCCAGTGGGCGGCGCTACTGGGTGAGGAGCGCAATGGGCTGGCCAACACCGCCAACCTTTCCTCACTCATATTCCATGGGCTGCCAGGCGTGAGTTGGGCCGGCTTCTACTTCCTGCAGGGGGAAGAGCTGGTACTGGGCCCGTTTCAGGGCAAGGTCGCCTGCGGGCGCATTGCGCTTGGGCGCGGGGTGTGTGGCGCGGCTGCGAGCCTGGGCCAGACGCTGATTGTCCCCGACGTCAATGACTTTCCGGGCTACATCGCCTGTGATGCGGATGCGCGCTCGGAGCTGGTCATCCCGCTGCTTCAGGGCAAGAAGCTGCTGGGCGTCCTGGATCTGGACAGTCATCGGGTCGGGCACTTTGATGAGGAAGATCGGGCCGGCCTCACGACCGTCGTGGAGCTGCTGCTCACAGGTTCGGACCTGAATCGCTACGTGGGCTGAGCGTCGAAATTAACCTGGTGACACCCATGGGTCGCTAAGCGGTACGAGCACCAGCCGTGTGAGCCACGCATATTCAGCCGAGGTATCTGATGGACTTTGCGAGCGACCACCAGCGTGCCACGGGCACTTGCGAGCACCGCGATAATGAGTAAGGGGCCGAGCCTCCATCGCCAGGTCGGGCCGATGGCGCTGATGTTTACCGGGCTCGGCTCGATTATCGGCTCAGGCTGGCTCTTTGGCGCCTGGCGTTGTGCTCAGCTGGCCGGACCCGGCGCCGTCTATGCCTGGCTCATCGGCGCGATCGTGGTGATGTTCGTCGCCTTCACCTTTGCGGAACTCGGCGCCATGTTTCCGGAGTCCGGCGGCGCGGTGCGCTATGGGCATTATTCCCACGGTGCGCTGGTGGGGTTCGTCACCGGGTGGGCGGCCTGGATTGCGATTGTCTCGGTCATTCCGGTCGAGGCTGAGGCCTCTGTCCAGTATATGAGCTCCTGGCCCTGGGGCTGGGCGCAGGCGCTGTACGTCCGGGCGGCCAACGGGCAGGGGGAGCTGAGCCACGCCGGACTCTCGATCGCGGCACTGCTGGTCATAGTCTACTTTCTAGTGAACTTCTGGAGCGTCAAGGTCTTTGCGCACACCAACAGCGCGATCACTTTCTTCAAGCTCATCGTACCGGCGGCAACCGCCATCGCACTGATGTGCACGGAGTTTCACCCCGGCAACTTCCAGATTGGAATCCACGGCGGCGTGCACGTGGGTCACTGGGCCTCGATACTCACCGCCGTCGCCACCAGCGGCGTGGTCTTTAGCTACAACGGCTTTCAAAGTCCGGTCAATCTTGCCGGGGAGGCCCGCAACCCTGGGCGCAGCGTGCCCTTTGCGATCTTCGGTTCGATCCTGCTCAGCACCGTGGTCTACGTAATGCTGCAGGTGGCCTTCCTGGGCGCCGTCAGTCCGGAACACTTGAGCGAGGGCTGGGCGGCTTTGGACTACAGCTCTCCGTTTGCGCAACTGGCCCTGGCGCTGAGTCTCAATAGTCTCGCACTGCTGCTCTTTGCCGATGCGTTCATCAGTCCGAGCGGCACCGGGATCACCTACACCGCGACGACAGCCCGCATGATCTTCGCGATGGAGCGCAGCGCCGTGCTGCCCAAAATATTCGGCAGTGTCCATCCGCGCTTCGGCATCCCGCGCCCGGCGATGTGGCTGAATCTCGTGGTCTCCTTTGTGTTCCTGTTCCGCTTTCGAGGCTGGGGTAAGCTCGCCGCGGTGATCTCGGTCGCTACGATCATCACCTACCTCGTGGTCCCGGTGAGCGTCATGGCACTGCGGCGTACCGCTCCCAGTCTGCATCGGCCATTACGTGTCGCGGGGCTTGCCATCCTGGCGCCAATCGCCTTCGTGCTGGCCACCCTGATGCTGTACTGGGCGCGCTGGCCGTACACAGGCGAAATCATGCTGCTACTAGCACTGCCGATCCCGCTGTATGCCTACTACCAGGGGCGCAGCGGGTGGCTGAACTTTCGCCTTCAGCTTCGAGGCGCCTGGTGGCTGCTGGCTTTCCTGATCGCGATCGTCGCCCTGTCCTGGGCGGGCAGCACGGAGTTCAACGGGCGTGGTCTCTTGCACTCCGGGTGGGATCAGCTGTGCGTCGCTGTCGCGGCGCTGTGCTTTTACTTCTGGGGTGTTCGTAGCGGCTGGCGCACACCGGCCCTGGAGGCTGAGGAGACTGTGGCCGCAGGCCTGAAGGCGCAAGCTCTGCCGCAGGATTGACTCCTGTGAGCTTGAGAGGCCTTCATCGGTAAAGCGCCGTCAGTTAGCCTCTTCATGGTGGGCCGCTGATTCAAATGCCGAACGGGGGTTCTGATGTTGGGCACGCATGATGTGGCACTCTTCATTGTCGCCGGTCTGCTCCTCAACATTACACCGGGGGCTGATACCCTCTACATCGTGAGCCGTAGCCTGAGCCAGGGCACTCGTGCCGGCATGCTGGCAGCGCTTGGCATCGGCATGGGCTGCTTCGTGCATATCTCTGCCGCTGCCTTGGGCTTATCGGCGCTTCTTGCCACATCAGCGATTGTATTCAGGGCCGTCAAATGGGTTGGCGCTGCCTATCTGCTGTATCTCGGTGTCTCGCTCATGCTTAAAGCCAAGGCGCCGAAGGCCAGTGTCGAAGTGGGTCGGGTGACGCCGTTGTCTGGACGCAAAATATTTCTGCAGGGGTTTCTGACCAATGCCCTCAATCCCAAAGTTGCGCTCTTCTTCCTGGCATTCGTTCCGCAATTCATCACGCCGGAGGCCGCGCACAAGACCATGGCGTTTTTGTTCCTGGGGGTTCTGTTCAACATCAACGGCACGCTCTGGAACCTGTTTCTGGCATGGTCTGCGGCGCGCTGCGGCCGCAGACTCGCGGGCCAGTCATCGCTGTCAGTCTGGCTGCATCGATCCGTCGGCGGGCTGCTGATAGGCCTGGGCCTGAAGCTCGCAGTAAGCAAACAGTCCTGACAGGGCCGGTGTCGGTAGCTCTCGCACCTAAGTTTTCAGGCTCGACGTGGCTCAGCGTTGCGCGCCGCCACGCGAATCCTAGTCGTCTCGACGGGACCAAAGCATTCTAATTGCCTCCAGGAACGGTGCGTGCAGTCGCGCCGGGATCCTGGCCATCAGTTTGGCCTCGTGCTCGCTCAGCGAATGGCGCACGCGCTCAACGAGATCACTTCCTAGCTCTGTCAGGCTCAGGCCCTGGGATCTGCCATCGACTTTGGCGCGCGCCACAAGCTTGCGCTTACTGAGCCGCATCGTGAGCGGCGTCATGTTGGCGCGGGCGATATTCAGCAACTCGCCGATTTCACTCTGCGTAATTCCCGGATTCGCGTCGATGACCATCAGCACCGAGGCTTCAGCTGGTCTCAAGTCAAGTGCCTGCAATCGCTTGGCCAGCTTCGACATGCTGGCCCAGGACGCCCGTCTGAGCGCGTAGCCCGGAAGATCTTTAAGAGGGTCAATGACCATGCGCTCGCACTCTCGCCCCGCTTGAACCAAAGCTGAAGCAGCATCGTATGTCAGTTGTATTCCCTCGCAAAACTGCTATAGGCTATAACACTCACAAATTAGAATGACGGGGACATCGGCCAGAGCGCGTGCACAAGAGCAGTTGTGGACGAAGCACTGGACCACGCGGCAGTTCAATCGAGTGGGCAGGCAAGGGAGCGATGCAGCTATGAACAGCAGGGCAGATACGCGCGGACGGATTCCGATCATCGTGATTACGCTGACGGGCTGCGCGAGCCTCGCGTTTCATACCCTCGCGCAGTCAGCGCAACGACTGGACTTGCCGGCACAGTGTTCGGCCATGGCCGAGCTGATGGCCAATCACTGGCCCGATGCCTCCACCCATCTGGTCTCGGCCCAGTGGCAGATCGCGAGCACGGCGCCCCTGAGAGGGCCACCGGGCGCGCCTGCGGCGACTATCGATGTTCCTGCGCACTGCGAACTGATCGGAGTCGCCCAAGAACGCGTGGGCGAAGCTGGCCAACACTACGCCATACATTTTCATCTTCGCCTGCCGGAGGCCTGGAATGGACGCTTTCTCTTCGAGGGTGGGGGCGGGAGCGACGGGCTGATCGGCGATGCGCTCGGGGTTTACTCGGCGGCAGCGCAACCGGCGCTGGCGCAGGGCTTTGCGGTCCTGAGCCAGGATGCCGGCCACGATAACAGCATCAACAATGATGCGGCCCGGGGCGGTGTGCTGGTGTTCGGGTTTGACGAACAGGCGCGCGCCAACTACGGCCATGCCTCCTTGCCAATTGTCAGCCGGGCCGCGAAGGCCGCCATCCATCAGTTCTACGGTGCCGCGCCGCATCGTTCATACTTTGTCGGCTGCTCCAAGGGTGGCGCCGAAGGCATGGCCTTGGCGCAGCGCTACCCCGAGGAGTTCGACGGCATCGTCGCCAACGCACCGGCCATCTCGCTGCCACGGGCAGGAATCGCTGAAGCCTGGGATACGCAAGCAATGGCGAGCGCGGTGCCCGAACCAGCAGGTACAGAGGTGCCGTTCGCAAAACTCTCCCAAAGTTTCAGTGACGCAGACTTCCTGCTGGTGCGCGAGGTGGTGCTCGCGACCTGCGATGCCGATGATGGCCTGAAAGACGGCGTTATCGAAGACTTCAGCCACTGCACGACGGCACGGGTGGCGCCGCAACTTGAGGCTCGACAGTGCCAGGGCGAGAAAAGTGCAGGCTGCCTGAGTGCCGCGCAGATTGCTGCGTTGCTGCGGGTCATGCAGGGTCCCACGACAGTGCCGGCCACCCACTCTACAGCGACTGGCCCTGGGATACCGGGGTCGGCTCAGTTGGTTGGCGGATCTGGAAGATCGGAGCCTATGAAGGTATGCCGCCAAGCCTCAATGTCGTGCTGGGTGGCGCCTCGCTATCCTCGGACTTCACAACGCCGCCGACACCGCTGGGAGCTAATCCCGATTCGCTGTTCGGCTTCTTGATGCACTTTGATTTCGATCGCGATGCCCCGAAGATCTACGCCACCAACGCACTTTTCGCGCGCTCGGCCTGGGAAGACATTTCGGCGCGTTCCACGGATTTGTCGGGATTCCGCCAGCGCCATGGCAAGATGATTGTCGTCCAGGGCGCCTCGGACCCGGTCTTCTCGATCAATGACACGCTGGCCTGGTGGCGCGAGGTAGACCAGAAGACCCACGCAGGCGCATCGCAATTTGTGCGCGTGTTTCCGGTGCCCGGCATGACCCATTGCGGCGGTGGGGATGCGACCGACCAATTTGACGCCTTACGGCCACTGATGCAGTGGGTAGAAGAGGGCCATGCGCCCGGGACAATCCCGGCGACGACAACGCCTGGGGTCCCGGGATTGCAGCGATCACGGCCGTTGTGTCCTTACCCGGCCTTCGCCCGCTACAAGGGTACCGGCGACCCACTGAGCGCCGGCAGCTTTTCCTGTCAGAGGCCGAGCAAAGGTCCGGCATAGGGTTCGATCGGCTGCGAGTAATTTATATTCAGAATGGAAAGGAAAGCTCGTGGTCGGCTAGGTATTTCATCAAAATGGCGGGATCTTGTTTTTCCGCTGCGCATGCAACGTACATGTCGGGCCGAACCAGATACATGGCGTCTCTTGCTAGCCCTGATTTCTCGAAGGTCTCGTGCCAGGCGAATTCGTGGAGGGCGATGTTGTTGGACTTGCTCCAATTCTTTAGCTCGTCGCTGGAAGTCCCATAGACGTGAAGCTGCCATCCGATGCTCCGAAGTGATTCAAAATTGTCAGCAGCGGGTGCTGGCGCCCACGGCAGGCGGTCGCCACCTCTGATGCCGCCGGCTTTGCCGGCACTGATTGGGCTATCTCCGTAGGCGATGGCGATCTGGGACACCGCACTGAACATGTATTCCCGCGCCTTCTCGAATTTGAACAGTGTGGGTACGATGAGCGGCACGATGCGGGTACGCATGAAGTCCGCCAGGTGTCCCTGCGCAGTCGCAAGGGTAAATCCCTTATCGGTCGTTGCCACGAGCTTGCGCGCGAATGCGCGTCGCTCAATCTCATAGGTATCGAGCAGAGTGTCCGAGGCGTGGCCGGCCAGGACGGATTTCAGTTTCCATGCCAGATTGATCGCATCCCCAATCCCGGTGTTCATGCCCTGGCCGCCGGCGGGACTGTGAATGTGGGCGGCATCGCCCAGCAGAAAGACACGGCCCTTGCGAAAGTGCTCTGCGACGCGATGATGCACGTGATAGGTCGAGAACCAGTTGACCTTCTTGACCTCCACCTTCATGTGCACGCGAGCGCGATCGCTGACGTCCGCAAAGCCCAGGTTTTCCGAATGTAGCGCCCGCTCGCCCCGCACCGTCCCGACCAGCCGCGCTCGGCCTTGGCCCTTCAGCGGAAACACCGCAAGGAAATCGGCCTCGTCGAGATCAATATGCAGCTCGCCGTCCATCGCTGGCCCACTGGCTTCAACGTCTGCGACGTAAAAGAGCTGGTCATAGGCGCCGCCGGAGAAATCGGTTCCCATGGTCCGGCGCACGATCGAATGCGCGCCATCGCACCCGGCCAGGAAATCCGCTTGGCAGGTCTCACATGCTCCCTGCTGGTTACGCACCGTGGCGATGACGCGAGCGCCGCTCTCAGTGAATGTTAAGAGTTCTGCATTGCGCTCCACCGAGACGCCCAGTCTCTGCAGCCGCTCGACCAGAAGGCGCTCATGCTGGTCCTGCGGATAGATGAATGGGCCGTAGGGCGTCAGGCCCTCGGCGATCGTCTCGAACGACACGCGGGTCTCGTTCTTGCCTTTGACCCAAAGATTGATCGCCGGGACCTTGTGTCCCTGCAGCAAGACTTCGTCAGTCAGATCAAGCTGACGGTACAGCTCCAGAGTGCGCGCCTGCACGGCAAGGGCACGTGAGGTCGTACCCGGCCCCTCCGCCTTGTCGATAATACGAATCCCGACGCCCTGCTTGATGAGCCAGAGAGCCAGCACCAGCCCGGTGGGGCCAGCGCCGACGATCAATACCTTGCATTCACTCACAGGCACTTTCCTTTACGTCTCGATGGAGACACCTAAAGCAATGGCCAGCTGCTGCCACGTAGCCGAGTGTAAGCCTCCCAAGCGTCTCACTGCAGGAGGGTCATTGAGCGTATCACCGCGACCGCATCGCAAACGCACGAGTTCCCAAATTATCGATATCGCATTCGGACAACCTGAGGGCCTGGGGATCGCCGTCTCAATTGAATCTGCATCGAGATGCGATCAATCCGGGCGTGGAGGCGGCCGGCCATGCGGCGCGCGCTCGGCCCCCTTGCATGTCGCCAATCGGTGTGTTAAACAGTGAACCATATGGTTCAGTATATTCAGGCCCGCGTCGATACCTCGTTCGCCGCGCTCTCGGACGCCACCCGACGCGGCGTTCTGGAGCAGCTCGGGCGTGCAGACGCTTCGATAACGGACCTTGCCGAGAAGTTCCACATGACCCTCACCGGCATGAAGAAGCATGTTGGTGTCTTGGAGCAGGCGGGGCTCGTTACCACGGAGAAGGTCGGACGCGTGCGCACCTGCAAGCTCGGCCGGCGCCGACTGGAGGAAGAGGCGGCATGGATCGAGCGGTACCACCAGCTCTGGGGCGCACGGTTCGATGAGCTGGACCAGGTGGTCGAGGAACTGAAACGGAAGGAGAAGACCGATGGACGCAAGAAGAGGGCTTGAGCCTACCCCCATGATGAACCGCACGACGGTGGAGCGGAAGGCCGAGCGTGAGTTCGTCGTTACGCGAACCTTCAACGGTCCGGCGCGCATCGTGTTCGAGGCGTGGACCACGCCCGAGCTGCTCAAGCGGTGGTGGGCACCGAAGTCGAGCGGCATGTCCCTGCTTTCCTGCGAGGCGGATGTTCGTACCGGGGGCAGGTACCGTTTCGAGATCGGCCACGGGGCCTCAAAGCCGATGGCGTTCTTCGGTCGCTACATCGAAGTGACACCGCACTCGCGCCTCGTCTGGACCAACGAGGAAAGTGAGGCCGGTGCCGTCACCACGGTGACCTTCGAGGAAAAAGCTGGCCAGACGCTGCTGGTCCTGCACGAACTCTATCCCTCGAAGGAAGCGCTCGATGCTGCCATCGCCGGGATGGAGGGCGGGATGGAGTGCGGGATGGACGAGACGTTCGGGCAACTGGACGAGCTGCTCATCATGCTGGGCGCGAGTCCGGGACGGTCATGAACTCGTCGGTCGCGCGGTCGGCCGTCTGGCTCTGAACGACGCGCAAGAGAACCCCGAGGAGCTCCTCACTGCTCATCAAGACCCACGGTGCGGCCAGGGATGCCGGCGGCGTCGATGTAGATCTGATCCCCCAGAACTTGAATCTTGAGCACGGTCTTCAGTCCACCGACCCCGGGCTTGGATTCCAGCGGCGGCGGCACGCTAAGAGTCGGCGCTTGACTCGCGCCTGCGCGCAGCGCCTCAGTGAGTACTCGTCCCTTGAGGGTACCGTTGCTCGGAAGGGTCAAGCCCAGTAAATGCGCCATCGTCGTGCCGACGTCGGCGTTGCTTGCCGGGAGCTCATCAACAAACCCACGTCTAAAATCGGGGCCTCGCGCAGCCATGAAATTCCAGGTGTCTGCCCGGCTAAAGGAGCCATGCATTCCCTGTCCCTCCACCAGCACAGTGTCAGCCACCTCCTCGGTGCACAGGCTCGCTCCCAATTTGCAGCCCGCGATCAGCTTTGAGGCAAAGCTCACAACGATATCCGGGTGCGGCGTAACCGCGTGCCCGGCAAGCCCAATGTCTTCCACGGACAGTGCCCCCGCCAGGGGACCGAAACGATTAGTGTCTATAAAGATCCCGCTCACGTAATCGTGCTTGAGCAGGCTGTTGACGATGCGTTCGGCCAGCGCTCGATCCGAGCGGTGTTGTGCTTCGGAACGCTTGCCAGTGGGCGCTTGAGCGCTCTTCTGCCACACCGGCGGCTCACTTGGAATATAGATGAGATCCGAACCGCCGTTGGCGACCACGATGACCTGGGGATGATCCGCGTCGGTCCCGATCAGCCCGCTGCCCCGTAGCGGATGCACGCCCGCCGTGCTATCGATCGCTCGATATGCGCTGTCGGGATCGAACAGCTTCAGGTGCGCATCTGCATTCCTCAGATCCGCATACAGGTCGAGCGCCAGAAACCCGACCGGCAGCTCTCCGGATTTAACATCCTTGTAGGTTGCCGCGGCCGATGGACTGTCAGTTCCTGTCTTCTGAATGGTCGAGAAGCCGTGATCCGCCGCCACAATGATGTTCGTATTGTCATACAGGCCGAGCCGCCTGAGCGTCGCCTCGATCAGCTCAAGTGCGCCGTCGGCATTCCGAATGGCAGCGAGAGAGGTCGGACCGTTGATGCCGGGATCCAGACTGTGGAAACTATCGCCTTGGTTGTGCTGTGTGCCATCGGGATCGCGTGACCAAAACACGAGTACGAAGGGCTTGCCCGACTTGGCGAAGTGCGGCAGTGCCACCTTCAGAGCAGCTTCGAGGAAATACTGCTGTTGTGCAAGATTCGGAACTAATGTCCCTGGATGGGTCGCATCGCCCGAATTTCCATTATCGCCGCGAGCGGGCGCGACCTGCGCGACCTTAGCCTCCGCGAATGCCGCCTTCCAGGCGACCGATAGGGGTGCCTCCTGACCTATGGTACCGGTCGTGTCATCGATGACGAGCGTGCCGTCCCCGCTCGCGTTTGGGTCCAGCGTCAGCGCCGCCAGGTCAAATATGACGGCGGGTCCCAGCTTGCCGATCAGCGCGGTACCGAAGCCCATCGCCCGCGCCGCCGCGACGACCGACACCTCATCCAGGTAGTTACCCCCGAATTGTCCATTGACTTCGCGCAAGACCGGGTCGCTCTCCAAAAACGGGCTTACCGTTGCATTGGCGGCCAGGACCCGTACCCCGGTGTAGATCAGGTTGCTGAAATCGCCCGTGTCGCCGAGCTTGTGCCCGGTGGCGAACGCGGAGGCATTGGCGGTTGTGAAGGTCGGAAAGAGCGAATGGCTATTCCCAAAGTCCACGCCTTCCGCGCGCAAGCGCGCCATCGCGGGTGCCCTGGCCTCGTCCACGATCTGCGATCGCAGTCCATCAGGCACGAAGAGGATGAGATTGTGCGGCGGGTCGGCCCAGGCGGTGGCCGTGAACGCCGCCGACAAGGCGATGAGCAAAGGCGCGTGTTTAGGAAACCATCGTGATCGGTTCATGTGTCAGATGACAAGGACTCGCGACCCTGACCCTCCATAAGTGCGATGCCGCAGGGTGCATGGAGACTCATTATCATGGAGGTTTTATGACAGTTGGTGACTTATCTGTCCGTTGGCCGGATCGCCGGGGGCGGCTCTGGTATTCGGCCGGGCGGTAAGCCCGCGCAGTGACGTCACTTGTTTCATGCTCGGTGCGACGAGAAGATTCCTCTAAGGGCTGCCAGATTAATACCCGCGTCTCATCCCCTGGTCAGTTGGCGCTGCCAAAAACATTGGGTGGCTATGGGCTCTTTCGCTAAGGAACCTCGGTAGATCCAAGCCCCTGAGCGATTCGCGCCCGAATCGCCGCCGTGACCCAGGTCTCACAATCCCGGGGGATCCGTCGTTATGTGACATGCGACCTTGTTCCTGCATCCGGGGGGCGCACAGTGCCCCAGCCCCAGGTGCCCGCGCTTTCCACGGACGCGATGGCCGGCCTCAAGCAGAGTGCCGCGCGGCTCAAAGGGCTGGGTTCGGATGCTGTTCATGCTCAGGTACTCGCCTGCAGCGTCTTCGGCTCTGCTGCCTTGGACGTTCGCTGCAATCAGGAATGAGGATGCTGCCGTGGGATCCGAGCAAGCGACTTGCGAGAATTCTTACAGCCTGTCGGGGCCACAAGCTGGCCGTTGGGCCGGATTCTCCAGTGAGGAAGTCAGCGCGCTCAACCAACGGTTGCTCGATGGCGCCCCGGTTGCGATTTATTACGCCAACAATCACGGACAGATTCTTTACGCCAACCCGGCGTACCGGCGAACCTTCGGCCTAACCTCCGAACAGGCCATCGACGAGTGGGCCTCAGGCGTCTATCCGGCCGATCGAGCCAAGCTCGAGAGGGACTGGGCTGACTTCTGTCGCCAACCCCGAAATTCAAAATTCGAATACCGGACGCAGGATTCCTCCGGTCAAGTCCGTTACATGACCGAAACGGTAGTTGCAGCAGGCGGTGAGAGCGGCTTCATCGGGACGATCACCGACGTAACCGAACTGGTGGCAGCGCGAGCCGACCTGCATAACGTCGAGGCCTTGCACCGTAATACTTTCGAGCAGCTGCCGCTGGGAATCGTTTACGCGACCCGCGAGGGCGAGGTTCTATCCTGCAATCTGGCTTTCAGCACGATGCTGGGATATGACGCCGATGAACTCTCTGGCCGACCGGTTCAGGCTTTTAGCCACCCGGAGGATTCTGACGAGAACGATGAGCATGCCGCCCGTCTGTGGCGCGGGGAGATCAAGGCCCATTCGATCGAAAAACGTTACCTCAAGAAGGACGGGTCGGTGTTCTGGGCTCGCGTCACCTCCGCAGTGGTTAGGGATGCCGAGGGTCAGCCGGTGTGCTCGGTGGGCTTTCTTGAGGATATCTCTACTCGCAGGCAGGCAGAATTGGCGCTGCAGCGCAGCCGCTCGCTGGTCGAGGCGATCTTCACGCACGTGCCCGCCGCTTTAGTGGCCTGCGATTCCAAAGGCGCCATTACGCTTTTCAACCCGGCGGCCGAAGAACTTTATTCCATAGGCACGGACCCGACTGTATCCGGTGCGACGGATCTGTGTCCGGACGTATTGCAGATCTACGGCGCGGATGGCAAGACGCCAATGAGTCCCTCCGAGCGCCCGCTGGCGCGCGCACTGGGTGGCGAGACCCTCACGAACCTGGAATTTGTTGCCGTCCGACGCGACGGTGCCGCGCGCACTTTGCTGGCCAGTGCGTGCCGTCTGCTGGATCCGAGCGGGCACAGCCTTGGCGCCGTGGTGGTATCCCAGGACATTACGCACCTGCGCGAGACCGAAGCCGAGATGGAGCGCGTTCACAAACAGTTGATGAGCGCCTCGCGCCAGGCAGGCATGGCTGAGGTCGCGACCAATGTGCTTCATAACGTGGGCAACGTGCTCAATAGCGTTAACGTGTCGGCAGCGCTGGTTGTCGAGCGGCTGAAGCGCAGCAAGACCGGTGGACTTGCAGAAGTGGCCGCGCTCCTGAAACAACATAGCCACGACTTGGGCGAATTCATCTCCAGCGACGCGCGTGGCAAACACTTGCCAACGTATCTGGCGAAGTTGGCCGAGCAGCTGCAGACCGAGGAGCGGGCCGCGCTTGAAGAACTCGCCTCCTTGCGAGGCAACATCGAGCACATCAAGGACACCGTTGCCACTCAGCAAAGCTATGCCAAGCGCTGCGGCGTGTCAGAAACCGTCAATGTGACTGACCTGGTGGAAGATAGCCTGCGCATGAACGCTGGCGCATTAAGCCGACACCAAGTCGCGCTACGGCGCGAGTTTTCCGAGGTGCCCCAGATTACAGTCGATAAACATCGGGTGTTACAGATACTCGTGAACCTGGTGCGCAACGCCAAGTACGCCTGCGACGAGTCGGGGCGTGCCGATAAGCAGATGACCGTGCAGATTGAAAATTACTGCAACGGCGTGCGTATCTCGGTCATCGACAACGGCATCGGTATCAAGCAGGAGAATCTGCGTCGGCTGTTCCGGCATGGATTTACCACCCGCGAGTCCGGGCACGGCTTCGGGCTGCACAGTGCGGCGCTGGCTGCCGGTGAGCTGGGCGGAAGGTTATCGGCGCACAGCGATGGGGAGGGTCACGGGGCGAGATTTGCTCTGGATCTGCCCCTTACTCCCCCGGAGGTCGCGCGTGCCTAAGAGTCTGCCGTTCAGTAATCGACGCATCCTGGTGATCGACGATAACCGTGCAATCCACCAGGACTTCCAGAAGGTCATAGGCGCTCACTCCGAGGAGGTGTCGGAAGTCGACGCCGTGGAGGCGGCCATTCTGGGTACGCAAGTCAAGACCGAGCAGCCGAGCTTTGAGATTCATTCGGCCTACCAGGGAGAAGAAGGGGTCGCATTGGCGCAGGAGGCCATCCGTGAGGGGCGTCCTTATGCGATGGCGTTCGTCGATATGCGCATGCCACCGGGCTGGGATGGACTCAAAACCATCGAGCACCTGTGGGCGATCGATCCAGATATCCAGGTCGTCATCTGTTCGGCACAGTCCGACTATGACTGGTCGGAGGTCGTGGAACGCCTGGACCGCTCGGACAAGCTCTTAGTGCTCAGAAAACCATTCGAGCCCATCGAGGTGCAGCAGTGTGCCAGCGCCTTGTGCCGCAAGTGGCACAACGAACGTCAGGTACGAATCCAGATGGAGTCGCTCGAACACGTGGTGGCCAGTCGCACCGAGGGCTTGGAGGCGGCCAATCGGCAGCTTCGCCACCTGGCGACGCACGATACCCTGACCGGACTGCCCAATCGGGTGTTGCTGGAGGATCGCCTGCAGCAGGCCATGGTGCACGCCGACCGGAATCAGCAGCTGTTTTCGCTGCTGGTGTGTGATCTCGATCGCTTCAAGCAGATTAACGACTCATTGGGTCACCGGGCGGGCGACACGCTTCTGCAGGAGGTCGCGCTGCGCCTAAAGGGTGCGGTCCGTGCCATTGATACGGTGGCGCGGCTCGGTGGCGATGAGTTTGTTGTCATTCTAAGCGCGATCAGCGATCGGGGCGAGGCTGAGATGATCGCTCGGCGCGCCATTGAAGCATTCCAGACACCCATCACAATCGATGGCATAGACGTCCACACCTCCCCGAGTATTGGTATTGCCTACTATCCCGATGATGGCGCTTCTGTCGAAACGCTGATTGCGCACGCCGATGCCGCGATGTATTGCGCCAAGCACGATGGCCGTGACAAGGTCCAGTGCTATGCCCCGGGCATGAACGAAGGGATATCCAACAAGGTCAGGCTGGAAAGCGATCTGCACCGGGCCCTCGCGCTGGGCCAATTCGAACTCCATTACCAACCGAAAGTCGACACCGCCACCGGCGCCGTACGCAGTGCCGAGGCCCTCATTCGTTGGCGCCATCCCATCCGTGGCCTCATCGCCCCATCGGAATTCATTCCGGTCGCTGAGGAATGCGGCCTAATCGCCCAGATCAGTGCCTGGGTGCTCGGCGAGGCGTGTCGGCAAACGCGCGCCTGGCAGCTGCAGGGCCTGCCCTTCCTGCGGGTCGGGGTCAATCTGTCAGCAAGCGAATTTCGCCATGGGTCACTGCTTGAGACCGTTGGTCGGGCGCTTCAGGAGGCAGGTCTTGAGCCGCGATTCCTCGAGGTGGAACTCACTGAAAGCGTCGTCATGAGCAACCCCGAGGAGTCGGTCGCTATCCTCGAGCAGTTGAGCGCCATGGGTGTACTGGTCTCTGTCGATGACTTCGGGACCGGATACTCCAGTATGAGTTATCTGCGCCGCCTGCCCATCGACAAGCTCAAGATTGATCGAGCATTCATCAATGAAATCACCGCCCGGCCGGACGATGCCTCAATCGTCCAGGCCATCGTCTCACTGGCCCATAGTCTGCGACTTAAAGTCGTTGCCGAGGGTGTGGAGACGGCCGGGCAACTGCAGTTCCTGAAGAACCTGGGCTGTGATCAGTATCAGGGGTATCTGTTCAGCAGGCCGCTGTCCTCAGTTGCCTTTGAGGAACTGATACGGGCGCAGCCACCAGAGGGTGTCTCATTTTCGGATGACGATGCCGCACGGACGCATAGCAAACTGGCTGGCGTGCGACGCCAACAGAAATCCTAAAGGATCAAGGCGTCCTGTTGCGGATCGCGCTTTAGGGCAAATTCGATCGGGTCCAAACCACAGCCAGTCTGCCCTAACGAGGCGCAGGCTGTAGTCTGACACCGCAGACCCGATCGCGGCCCGCTTCCTTGCTGCGATAGAGCGCTCGATCCGCGACGCTCATCAGGCGTTCGGCCAGTCCCTTAGCCTTGCGTGGCACATTCTCAATGCCGGCAATGCCAAAGCTGGCCGTGACATTGAAGCGGTTGCTGCCGCTGGAGAACGGTTCGGCAGCGAGCGCCTCGCGCAGCTTGCGGCAAACGAGCAACCCCTTATCGAGCCCGGTTTCCGGCAACACTATTGCAAACTCCTCGCCACCGAGTCGGGCGATCCAATCGGTTCCGCGGCGCAGGCATTTCTGCATACGCTGCGCACACTGGCGCAAGACAGCATCGCCGACCGGATGGCCATACTTATCGTTGATGCGCTTGAAGTGATCAATGTCACACATGGCCACCGAGATGGGATGGCTGTAGCGCGCCGCGCGAGCGATCTCCCGAAGATAGTGCGTGGCGTAAAAGCGTCGGTTGGCGACACCCGTGAGCTCATCGGTTGTAGCCAGCCGACGGCTCTCAACCAGCGCGGTGCGCAAGGCCGACTCCAAATCACTGGTGCGCCGAGCCGCGCCCAAACGCGCCTGCAGCAGAGCCTCAGAGGCGCTCCCATCCAGGTACTCATCAGCGCCAGCCCGTAGCGCCCCCTCCGCTTGCCAGTCAGCACCGCCGGTGACCAGAATAATCTGCAAGAGCCGTGGGAACTTGAGCTCCCGCAAGCGCTGCACAAGCTCCAGCCGATCGGTCATCACCAGGGGATGGTGAGCGGCGGCCATAGCCTCCAGAGCCTGGTCCTTCGAATTGCTGTGTGAGACCTCGAAACCTGACTCCTCAAGAGCATGACCCAGCCGTTCTCGGTACTCAGCATCGACAACCAGGAGCGCGCGCGGCGGGGGCTGCACGCGCAGCATCACCGTGACGGTGGCGGTTGTATCCTCCTCGCCGTCGCGGGGCGGTTCGGCGGTCGTGCTTCGCCGCTTCAAAATCTGGCGCACGAGGCGCGTCGGGGACTCGCCCGAGTCGCCCTCGTAGCTTAACTCGGGCGCGAGCGGGTCCGCCGGGTCTGGTTTGGTCGCTTTCATGTCATTCGCCCAAGCCTCACAAGGGTGCCCCACAGTGTCTCACCATTGGGCAGCGTATGCCGAAACCGCTAAACTCGCAGCCAAGGGTGTAATCAAAAGGTTCCGCCCTCTGATTCGGATTTGATGGCGCCACCGCGCCTTCAGGACAGGCTCGTAGGAGGTGCGCCATGCCAATTCGCCCGCTTCTAATTAATGCCGTCGTGGGGGCACTGGCCGCAATCGCGGTCGGTTGCGCTGCTACAAGCCAGCCACCACCGTCCCAGTCGAAGCTGGATAATCTGACGAAGCCCGAGAATCTTCCGGGAAAGGCTGCCTGCTTTTGGAAGTCGAGCTTTCACGGGGACTGGACCGTGCTGAATGATTCGACGCTGATCGTGCACGCTCCACTGCCGAAGGACAGCTATGTGATCGAGCTGTTTGAGCCGGTCTTTAGCCTGAGCTTCAAGCAGGCGCTCGGATTCGAGGACAAGGAGCATACGGGCCAAATCTGCAACAACGGCGACGACTATCTGCTGATCCCTGGTGAGCAGCCGTCGCGGGTGCCGATCGTGGCAGTTCACGCGCTGACGATGGATGAACAGGATCAGTTGTTTGAGGCTGCTGGTAAGCCTCTGGCGCACCCACGCACCGCCACCCAATCCGCGCCGCCCAAGAACTGAATCGATGGTGCCGCGATGCGGATGGCAGATCATAGGTGCAACGCGGTGCCGGCTTAACTACAGTCCCTTGGCGCCGGCTCAAGCGCATGCTTCGCACGCCGCTGGAGCCGCCGGCGGGAGTCGGGTTTAGTTCTCGTGTGACCCCGGCGATAAGGTGGCGCGTCGTCTTTGCCGTACATTCGCTGCTACCAACCGAGAGGATGCTCATGATCGCCCGACTCTGGAAGGGGTGGACCGAGACCCGAAATGCCGACGCCTATGAAACTCTGCTCAAGACCAAAGTGCTTCCCGATCTTAAGCGGCTTAAAGGGTATCGTGGTGGTTACATTTTGCGTAGCGATGGCGCGGATGAAGTTGAGTTTGTCGTCTTGAATTTTTTTGATTCGGTGGATGCTATACGTTCGTTTGCCGGGGAGGATTACGCGATACCGGTATTCGAACCGGAGGCGCGATTATTGCTGTCTCGGGTCGAGCCCATTGCGCGACATTACGAAGTGCGAGCGAGTACGGCCTGAGCGCATTGCTCGAGTTTGTTGTGTCGGGCTGAGAAGTGTGAACAGCCCTTATTCAGAGTAAATCAGTCTAATTAGGTGCTAAGCGAGAGCATCGAACGCGCAGCTGGCGCGTCGCAGGAAGTGGCTATTCGAGATGGTTTTAGTCTTTAAATTGCCTATTTATTTGTATATTATTGAATAATAAGATTTTATTGTGAGTTTTATTAGCCACTTATTTAGTCATTCTTCTTGTATACTTGGCCAGTGTCCACGGCGACTCTTACCAGTCAGATTCTCACCCGCCTAAGCCAAGGGCAATCCACTGGCACGGCCCTCAGCGAAGCCATTGGCGTCTCACAATCATCAATTTCCCGTGCGCTTCGACAACTGGCGGAGGAGGGCAGCGTACTCAAAGTGGGCACCCGCCGGGACGCACGCTATGCGCGGCGCCGCTCGATTGAGAGCGTCGGATCGGCGTGGCCTCTGCGCCGCGTCGACCGCGCAGGGGAGATTCATGAGATCGGAACTGTTTATGCATTGGCGGGCAATCAGTATTACGTCGATGTCGATCCTGGTGCCCTCGAGGCGGGCTTTACCTACAAAGGGTTCACGACGGGAATTCCCTACTGGCTTCAGGATCAGCGCCCCGGCGGATTCTTGGGTCGTGCCGTGCCCTCCCGTTACCCGGAGCTGCAGCTGCCCGATCGTGTCATCGACTGGACCGACGATCATTACCTGCGCTATCTGACGCAACGCGGTTCCGACGTTGTCAGCGACCTCATCCTCGGGAATCCGGCCTTCAATGAATACCTGGCGGGGCTTCGGCACCGTCCACTCATTCCGTCTGGGGAACGCGCGAAACGCTACCCGGAGCTTGCGCGCGAAGTGATGGCCGGGGGTCTTCCCGGCTCCTCTGCTCACGGTGAGCATCCCAAATTTGCAGCGCTGATTGACACACCGATTGGTGAGCGTGCGGTGTTGGTCAAGTTTTCTCCGCCCAGGAGCAGCGCCATTGGCCAGCGCTGGTCGGATCTGCTGGTTGCCGAATATCAGGCCCACGAGGTGCTCAGGGCGGCCGGCATACTGGCCTGCGAGTCCACACTGCACCACTTCGATGATCGCACCTACCTCGAATTGATCCGATTCGATCGCGAGAGCGCGGTCGGGCGAATCGGTGTGACCTCGCTCCTGGCCATCGATACCTCCCTATATGGAAACCTCGACAGCTGGATCGCGGCAGGCACTCGGCTATTACGCGATGGGCGCATCGATGCGCAAACATTGGAACAGCTGCGGCTGGTGGAGACGTTCGCCCTGCTCATCGCGAATACCGATCGGCATTTTGGAAATATTGCTTTTCTGGAGACCTACACCGGTCACTACCAGCTCGCTCCGATCTTTGACATGTTGCCCATGCTATTCGCGCCAGCCCACGATCAGATCCCTGCCCGGGTGTTCGCCCCGCCGGATCCCTCGGCTGACACGTTGAAGGCGTGGCCACGTGCCCGTGATCTCGCCGAAGGCTACTGGCGCGAGCTCGCTCGAAGTGAGCAAGTGAGTGCGGAATTTCGCACCCTCTGTGATGCCTGCTTTCGTACCTTGGAGGCGTATCCGCGAACTGGCGCGTATGCGGCGCCAAGCGAAGTCATGAGCGGTTAAACACCTATCCAGGACCCACAGCTACCAGAAACAGGCGCTAATGGGGCGGCACGCGCGTGCTGAGCACCGGCATCGCGTGCAGAAGGATCTGACACGGGACTGTCGCGCGTGCGGCGAGTAAGCGCAGCACGCGCGATCTCCCGAACGAACTAATCCCGATACTTTACCAATGTGGCAGTTACGCCGCCGATGACTGCACCGATTGCAGCCGCTGTGAGCAATGCCTTCACCGGATTATCCCTGGTATACGAGACCACGCTCGCCCCGACATCGGATACCGAAGATCGCACTGTCCGCGTCGCCGTGCTGAGTGCGCCGCGCGCCTGACTCCCGGCCGATTGCAATTGATCAATTGCCGAAGACCAGCCCTTCTGGGCACCTTCCGCGGTGTTCGCGATTTTATCCGCAGCCTGGTGCCCCGCCTGCTTGACCGCACGAGCGCCGCTTTGCACCTTATCCGCCGTCATGCTGACGAGATCCTGTTCCGGTTTGCTGCCGCCGGAAGTGTTGCCGCTTACTGTGTCCATGAAGTGCTCCTTCTAAATCGTGTTTAGAACTTTGCATAGGCCGAACACGGCGATGCTTCTGCCGCGTTACGAAGCGTCTTCTGACGCTTAAGAAAACGCTGGTGCCCAGTAAACGAGAATCCCGAGCGGGCGTATGTAGGCCTAGTCGCACTGTCACACCCGCGGAAGCCTACGCGGGCGAGCGATGAGCTCCGCGAGTCCCGGGTGGCGTGGCTGGCTGGCGCAACCCTACGTGATCAATAGCCCGGAAAAGCCGGCAGCATGCGCAACCGATTGTTTTGCCCTGCCAAGTTACAAAGTTCATAACGTAATGTTCATAATCCATATTTAGTTTAATTCAGGGCCTTTTCCGACTTCCGAAGCAGTCATATCGGGAGTCATATTGTTTAGTTCTATAACGTATAGGACGGGTGGGCGCCAGCCATCCGTCCTTTTTGCGTTTGGGAGGACGACGATGAGGAGATGGGACCGATTGGTGGACTCCTATATAGAGGAGTACCGCGCCAGGGGTATAGGTCAGGCCACGATCGACAGCACCGCAGCGCGACTCGATCGATGGGGAAGGTGGCTCAAGCAGCGACGCCCACGGGTGGCGATCGAGCGCATCGATGCGGATCAGATCACGCGCTACATCGCCGGCTGCTCGAGCTTTCGTGCCAAGGCGACGGTTTACGGCACGCTCAGCACGATGCGCTGCTTCGGTGATTACCTCGTGCGCCAGGGTCTGTGGACGCAGAACCCACTGCGGTGGATGAAGGGGCCCAAGGTCACGCCCTACAGCCGACTGCCCAAGCGGATTGATCGCGCGCACATGGAGGCGCTGTGGACTGAGGCGGCGCACCGCGGTGGCGACTACAGCTCACATCTGTGGGTCACCGTGCTGGCACTCCTCTACGGTACCGGACTGCGGCGCGGAGAGCTTGAGCGGCTCAACATGGATGCCTTCGATCGGCGCGAAGGGACTTTGCGCATTGATGGTCGCAAGACCGGTAGAGAGCGCTGCGTCCCGATGCCTGACATGGTGCTGCAGTGCCTCGAGGCCTACTTACCCCGACGCCACAACCGGCTTGAGGCGACCGAGCGGCTAGGCGAGACAGCGCTCTTGATCACGCGAACCGGCGCGCGACTGACCGGTCAGATGATCAGCAACGGCATTCACGCGATCTCGCGCAAGGCTGGCGTTTCGATCCACAGTCTCCATCAGTTTCGCCACACCTGCGCCTCGGATCTGTTGGAGGCCGGCGTGCACCTGGCCGAGGTACAACGCATCCTGGGCCATGCAGGTGTCTCGACTACGGTGCGATATGTGCACATCGCCGATCCGCAGCGACGAGAAGCAATGCGCCTGCATCCTCTCAACGATTGGCTCGCCCAGCGAGTTCGGGAGGCCGCATGACCGCGCCCAACCCGTTTCCGCTCGATCCCCTGATCGAGGGGTACCTGAGCTACCTCGACAAGGTCGGTCGCAAGACTCCGCGCACGATCGTCGATGTCCGATGCACACTGCGTCGAGCGATTACCGAGCTCGATCGCATACGTCCCGGCGTGGACCTGTGGCATCTGACGCTGGAGGACTACCTGCACTGGCTGGAGGCCGAACGTCAGCAACATCGCACCGATGCGAGCCTCGCCAAGTACCTGAGCCACGTTCGCGGCCTGCTCGAGTACGCCTGGCGCAGCGGTCGCAGCCAGCGCAACGTGCTCGATGGGTTCAGTGTCCATCATGCCGTCAAGCGCACCGTCCCCAAGCTCCTTAACCTGGAGGAAGCCGAGCAGCTGGTCCACGCTACGCTCGCTGCGGGGCCCGCAGCGCGGCGGGACCGGCTTGTCATTTTACTGCTTTATGGCTGTGGTTTACGCACGAACGAGCTCTGCGCGCTCGATGTCTCGGATATCAACCGTGAACGCCACGAGCTCGTTGTCCTGAAGGCCAAGCACGATCGCCCCCGTTCGATTCCGATCCCCGAAGCGCTCTACACCGAGCTGCTCGCTTACCTACTCGAGCGTGGCAAGCGCGGCGCGCTCTTCAAGACGGTGGTCAAGCAACGACGCCTTCGCGACAAGGATGTCTGCGACATCGTAACCGCCACCGCTCAGCGTGCCGGCCTTCGGCCCGGAGTGACCGCAAGGACACTGCGCCACAGCTTTGCCACCCACCTGATGGATCGCGGTGTGGATCTGGCGATCATCGCATCCCTGATGGGTCATCGCAGCCCCCAGGAGACCGGTGTCTATCTGCATGTCTTACCAGGCCGAGCGGAAGCGGCCGTCAGCAAACTGCCCATTGGAGAGCCGACATGAAGTGGTCTTACTGGATCTCGCTGTATATCGACAGATTCTGCGTGGCCCGAGGCCTTCGGACCTCAACCCTTGAGTACTACGAGGCCGCCCTCAGGCAGTTCAGTGAGTGGATTCGCGTGACGCGCGCAGATCGGCCTCCTGATCTCGTCACCGCTCGCGATGTGCTGGAGTACCTGCAGCACCTGCGGGACGATCGGGGTAATGGGGATTCGGCGGTCAACAGCGCGGTGGTAGTCCTTCGCAGTTTCTACCGTGCGAGTGTGGCACTGGACCTCCTTGACTACTCCGACAACCCGATGGTCGGATTTCCGACAATCAAAGCGGTGCCACGTAAGCTTCCAGTCTCGCTCTCGCCAGAGCAAATACAACGTCTTATGGCTGGGCCTGACCAGGACACGGTCATTGGGTTACGCGACGGCGCATTGATCACGATGCTGTACGCCACCGGGATTCGCGCCTCCGAGTGCGCAACGCTGACCTGTGGCAGGGTGGATCTCAAGCACCTCACTATCATGGTTAACGGGAAGGGTGGTCACGAGCGCACCATTCCGATCACCCAAGAATTTGCTGAGGTGCTGCGCCGTTACGCCGAAGCCCGTGGCCCTGGGCTACCCGGCGCACCGTTCTTCCGATCGCGCTTCGGCGGCCCGCTCTCGCGAGGCGCGGTCTATGAGCGTGTGCGCACATGGGGCCAGCGAAGCCGCGTCGGCATCCCTATTTCCCCGCATCGGATACGTCACACTTTTGCCACACACTTAGTGCGTATCGGCGAGAAGTTACCGGTTGTTCAACATCTGCTCGGACACCGCCTGATCACCAGCACCCAGATCTACGTGCATCTCACAGCCGAGGATCTGCGATCGGCGGTGGCACGTCATCCGATTGCATCTTTGCTGGCCACTGTGAAGCACTTGTTGCCTTCAGCCAGGTTGCCATTCCAGCGCACCCGACCGTTCCCACTCCGTCGATAGGGCGGCAACTCTTCAATCGCATGCAGTTGCCCCGTCGCCTCGAGCGCTTCGCGCTCTGGCGACGTCTCACTGTGCCCAGAGATCGTCAAAGACGCCAAAGACCGGGAAAACTAGGCACTTCGGCTCAGTCCTAGTAGTATCAGACGTGATGCAGGCACTCGCTCAAACCACTGAAGACGATTGTTACACTCGTGCAGCGAACGATGACTGCTTCTATGGTGGGCCCGGGACTCGAACTAAATACGGTTACGATGTGAATGGCCTGCCCAGCACGCTGACCTATCCGACAAGCACGTCGGGTGTTGCACTGAATATCCAGTACACCAACCAAAACGGCCTGCTTTTATCTATTGAGGATACAACAGACGCTACATCCGTCTGTGGCTCGAGCTGCACGTTGTGGCTAGCGACCGGTTCGGATGCCTGGGGTCATGTGACGGCGGAAACTCTGGGCAACGGGGTAAAGACCCTGCGGACCTTTGATGGCGTCACTTCGTGGCTTACGAGCGCACTGGCGGGTCCTGGCGGTGGGACCGGACTGCTCAATCAGTCCTATCTTCCTGACATGGTCGGCAACATCACGCAGCGACAAAACAACACCTTGGGGCTCACGGAGAATTTCTGGTACGACGCGGACAACCGCGTCACCTGCGCAAGTCTTACCACTACTTGCTCTGGTTCGAGTTATACGCAGTTTTCGTATGACAATGGATCTGCCGGCCCAGGCAATATCACCAGTCAGACCGGAGTGGGTAGCTACTCATACCCAACGCCAGGGGGCGTTCGCCCTCATGCGGTATCTTCGATTACCGGCACATTCAATGGCGTCACCAACCCCGGCTTTTCGTACGACGCCAATGGCAATATGACTGCCCGGGCGAGCACTTCCGCCAATGTCGCGTGGTCCAGCTACAACTACCCAACCTCGATATCCGGAAATGACCTGGGTGGCACCGGAACCATCGCTTTGACCTACGGCCCTGACCGCCAGCGGCTGTCTCAAACCTACACGCTCAATGGAAGCACTGAGACCACCTACTATATTGGCGGATCTCTGGAGCTTGTGGGAACCAACATCGAGGATTACCGACACTACATCTATGCCGGCAGTGAGCCGATCGCGGTGTACAGCAGAAAAAGTACGCTTACGACCCCGACAATGACGTACTTCCTCGAAGACCATCTCGGTGGTGTTGCGAATCTCGTAAACAGCGCAGGCACTTCGATCATTAACGAGAGCTTCACGGCGTTCGGACAACGAAGAAACCCAACGACCTGGAGCGGCGTGCCGGCCTCCTCAGATCTGACGACAATCGCGCTATACAGCCGCCAGGGATTTACGTTCCA
>Ga0302310_10000814_pt1 | contig 27965 bp, 28 predicted proteins | sample III_Palsa_N1_2_FD_200451 | JGI IMG/M metagenome (GOLD analysis project Ga0302310, IMG submission 200451) | Peat permafrost microbial communities from Stordalen Mire near Abisko, Sweden - III_Palsa_N1_2 | ecosystem: Environmental > Terrestrial > Soil > Palsa > Peat permafrost | place: Sweden...
TCACGAACGCGCCGATACCCGTCCCGGAGATGGAGCCGATGCCGCCCGACAGCGAGGTGCCGCCGATCACCGCCGCCGCGATCGCGTCGAGCTCGTACATTACGCCCTCGCTCGGCTGCGCAGTCACCAGGCGAGACATCAGGACGCAGCCTGTGAGCCCGGCCAGCGCGCCCGACAACACGTAGACGAACATCGTGACGCGCGCGACGTTGACGCCGGACAGGCGCGCCGCCTCTGCGTTCGATCCGACCGCATAGATATGACGCCCGAGCGTGGTTCGGTTCAGCATGATCGAGACGGCGATCGCGAGGACAATCATCACCAGGACGGGATACGGGATGCCTCGGAAAACGACATCGGGGAAACCGTCGGCGCCGACCTTGACGACGCGCCAAAGCGCGCCGTTGCCCAACTCTGCGAACGAATCGCCCAGGCCGCCGATCGCCTTCGCATCGGTGATCTGCAGGGCGAGGCCGCGCGCTACCAGCATCATCCCGAGCGTCGCGATGAAGGGCGGCAGCCGCAGGCGCGCTATGAAGAACCCGTTGACCAGGCCGCACGCCGCGCCGGTCAGCAGCCCGAACAGCATCGCCAGCGGCACGGGCACCGCGGCCTTGACCGCCAGCGCCGCGACGACGCCGGACAACGCAAGGATCGAGCCGACCGACAGATCGATGCCTCCGGTGATGATCACGCAGGTCGCGCCGATCCCGAGGTAGGCGATCGACGTGACCTGCAGCGCCACCGTCATGCCGTTGCCGACCGAGAAGAAGGCATTGCTGGTGATCGAGAACACGATCATCAGCACCAGCAGGCTGCCGAGCGCTGCGAATTTCTGGACGAGATCCTTGCGGCGTTGGTTCATCGACGTAAATTCAAAGGTGAACGGCGGCCGCCTGACGGCGACCCGATGCGACATGCATGACTTCTTCCTGGGTGGTGGTGCGCGTGTCCAGCAGGGCGTCGATGCGCCCTTCATGGAATACGGCGATGCGATCGGTCATGCCCAGGATCTCGGGCAGTTCCGAACTGATCATCACGACGCCGATGCCCTGCGCGGCGAGCGCGTCCATCAGCTGGTAGATGGCGAACTTGGCGCCGACGTCGATGCCCCGCGTGGGCTCGTCGAAGAAGATCACGCGTGACTCGCGGAACAGCCACTTGGCGATGGCGACCTTCTGCTGGTTGCCGCCGGACAGCAGACGGGCCACCTGGCGCGGCGACGGCGTGCGGATGTCGAGCTCGGCAATGAAGCGTTGCGCCGCCGATTGTTCGGCGGCCTGGCTGATGAAACCAAACCGGTTCGAGACCGCGCTCATGCGCGCCATCGTGATGTTGTGCGCGACGTTCATGTTCACCGCGAGACCCTGTCCCTTGCGGTCCTCCGACAGGTAGGCGATGCCCTGCGCGATGGCATCGACCGGAGAGCGAATGGCCAGTGCGACGCCGCCCATGCTCACCGTGCCGGCATCCACGGCATCGGCGCCGAAGACGGCGCGCGCGACCTCGGTACGGCCCGCTCCCATCAGCCCGGCGAAGCCGAGGATCTCGCCGCGCCTGAGCTCGAAGCTCACCGGGCCGAGTTTGGTGCCGCGCGCGAGTCCGTCGACCGACAGCACGATCTCCTCGCACGGCACGGAGGTGCGCGGCGGAAACTTGTCCTTCAGCGCGCGCCCGACCATCCGCGACACGATTTCGTCCACGCTGGTATCCGCGAAACGCTCGGTGCAGATGAAGCGCCCATCCCGCAGCACGGTCACGCGATCGACGATCTGCGCCATTTCGTCGAGCCGGTGCGAGATGTAGATGATGCCCACCCCGGCCTGGCGCAATTCGCGGATCACGTTGAAAAGTTGCGCCGTCTCGGAGTCTGTCAGCGATGATGTGGGCTCGTCCATGATCAGCACTTCGGCATCTAACGACAACGCCTTGGCGATCTCCACCATCTGTTGCTGCGCCACCGACAACTGCCCGACGATCGCATCCGGGCTTACTTCCAGGCCCAGCTGGTCGAGGCAACGCCGGCTGTCGAGCTCGAGGCGCTTCCGGTCGACGAATCCCCATCGGTGGGGCTCGCGCGCCAGGTAGATGTTCTCTGCCACGCTGAGGTGGGGCACCAGGTTGAGTTCCTGATGGATCATCGCGATGCCGTCGCGCTGCGCTTCCAGCGACGACGCGAAGCGCCGCTGGCGCCCTTTGTAGGTGATGGTGCCCGACGCAGGCTGGTATTGCCCGCTCAGCACCTTCATCAAGGTCGACTTGCCTGCGCCGTTCTCACCGCACACGGCATGCACCTCGCCGCGACGCAGCGAAAAGCCGACCGCGTCGAGCGCCACGACTCCGGGGAACACCATCGTCACGTCGCGGAGCGACAACAACTCGCCGTCCCGTTCCGGACTCCCCAAGGGAAGGCTGGCACTGGCATGCGCAATGGGCGACGCGGACGCGGTCGTGCTCATCGGTCGCCGTCAGTCGGAAAGAACGGTGTCATGTCTCGTTGTCTTTGTTGGTCAGGCCACTTTACAGCGATATTAAAATTGGCCTGACCAGTACAAACCCGCAAGCCCGGCATTGCCTGCGCTTTTACCTAGAAGAATGCGATACGATCGTCATCATCTGCCGCCAGAAGAGCGATGAATTCTCGCCTGATCGCCATATTTGGTCAGGCCAATTTCGAGGCGTTCGACCCTGAAACGCCGCTTCCGCCTCAATACGCACATGACGATTCCGCTGAAACCGATCGAGACCCGGCGTCTCTATCAATTGATCGCCGACCAGATTCGCGCGCTGATCCAACGCGGCGATTTCCCGGCTGGAACACGACTCCCACCGGAACGCGACCTCGCCGCCAAGCTGGGCGTATCGCGTCCATCGCTGCGGGAAGCGCTCGTCGCCCTGGAGATCGACGGCAGCGTGGAGATCCGCATGGGTTCCGGCGTCTACGCATGCGCGCAAACAGTGCCGGCTGCCGCGCAGACATCCTCACTCGGTGACAGCCCGACGGAATTGATGGCTGCGCGCGCTGCCGTCGAGGGCGCGATCGTGACGCAGGCGGCCGCGCGCGTGACCCCCGAAATGCTGATCAAACTGCGCGAGCACCTCGATGCGATGCGGGCAGATATCGAATCGCGCAGAGTGCCGACGATCAACGATCGGCTCTTCCACGTGACGATCGCCGAGATCGCTGGCAACTCGGTGCTCGCGCGCGTCGTTGGCGACCTGTTCGAGGAACGCCACAGCCCGCTCACCGAGCGCCTGCGCGTGCGTTCGGAGAACGATGCATCGTGGAGCATCGCGCTGGCGGAGCACGAGGCGATCTACGAGGCCCTCGAAGCGCGCGATCCCCTCGCAGCCGCCGCGGCGATGCGCACGCACCTGAAAGCCTCCAGCGACCGCTGGGTCGGCGATTGAAAGGCCCTGATGTCCGTTCCCATGCCGCCCGATCACGCCGCGCATCCCGCACTGCCGCTCGCGTCGCGCCTGCTGCTGCTGGCGCCCGAGGACAACGTGCTGGTCGCATGCACCGACCTGCGCATCGGCGACGACGTGCTGATCGACGGCGAACTGCTCACGCTCGCGCAGCCGATCGGCCTGGGCCACAAGGTGGCACGGCAGGCGCTGCGGGCCGCCGACAAGCTGCTGCGCTACGGCGCCCCGATCGGCAGCGCCACGCGCGACATCGCGCGCGGTGAGCACGTGCATATGCACAACCTGGCCAGTGACTACATCGCCACCTACACGCTCGAGCCGACCCAGCGGTTCGTGGATCACGCGCGGGACATCGCACCATGAACCAGCTCACCGGGTATGCGCGGGCCGATGGCCGCAAAGGCATCCGCAACGTCGTCGTCGTCGCCTATCTTGTCGAATGCGCGCATCACGTGGCGCGCGAGATCACGCTCGATTTCCGCGGCCAGCCGGTGCATCTGGTCGGCTTCCCCGGCTGCTACCCCAACGAGTACGCAGACAAGGTGATGCACGCGCTCGTCACGCATCCGAACGTCGGTGCGGTGCTGCTCGTCTCGCTCGGTTGCGAAAGCTTCAACAAGAATGCACTTGACGCGGCGGTGGCGGCCAGCGGTCGGCCCGTCCACACGTTGACGATCCAGCAAGGTGGCGGCACGCGGCGCAGCATCGCGGCCGGCGTCGAATGGGTGCGATTCGCGCTTGACGCACTGGCCGACGCGCCACGTGTGGCGATGGGCGTCGAGGAGTTGGTCGTGGCCACCGTGTGCGGCGGATCGGACGGCACCAGCGGCATCACCGCCAACCCCGCCGTCGGACGCGCCTTCGACCGGTTCGTGGCACAAGGCGCCACCTGCATCTTCGAGGAGACCGGCGAGCTCGTCGGCTGCGAGCAGCACATGCGCCAGCGCGCGCTGACGCCCGAGCTCGGCGAGGCCATCGTTGCCTGCGTCGAGAAGGCCGCACGCTACTACACCGTCCTGGGCCATGGCAGCTTCTCGCCCGGCAACGCCGACGGCGGGCTGACGACGCAGGAGGAGAAATCACTCGGCGCCTACGCGAAGAGCGGTGCGTCGCCGATCTCGGGCATCCTCAAGCCGGGCGACCAGGCGCCGGCAGGAGCAGGCGGGCTGTACCTGCTCGACGTGGTGCCTGACGGCGAAGTGCGCTTCGGCTTTCCGAACATCTCGGACAATGCAGAAATCGTCGAGATGATCGCGTGCGGCGCGCACCTGACGCTGTTCACGACCGGGCGCGGCTCGGTCGTCGGCTCCGCGATTAGCCCCGTGATCAAGGTGTGCGCCAACCCCGACACCTACGACAGCCTGGCCGAGGACATGGACGTCGACGCCGGGCGCATCCTGCGCGGTCGCGCCACGCTGGAGGAAGTCGGCGACGAGATCCACGGCCTCGTCCTGGCGGTCGCCGGCGGGGCAGCAAGCAAGTCCGAAGACCTGGGCCACCAGGAATTCATTCTGACCTACAAGGCCTTCGAACCGGTCGGACCCGCCTGCATGCCGTTGCGCGCGCAGCCCGTCGGCATGCCTCGTCGCGTCAATCAAGCGAGGATCTCCTGATGAATTCACGCGTGAGAGGCAAGACCGTCCTCGTCACCGCCGCCGGACAAGGCATCGGCCGCGCGAGCGCGCTCGCGCTCGCCCGCGAAGGCGCGATCGTCTGGGCCACCGATCTCGACGCGTCGCTGCTCGAATCGCTCGTTGAGCCCGGGTTGAGCACAGCCACGCTGGACGTGCGCGACGGCGCCGCCATCGCCGCACTGGCCGCCCGGCTCGGGCCCATCGACGCGCTGTTCAACTGCGCCGGCATCGTGCACCACGGCACCGTTGCGGACATGAGCGAGGCCGATTGGGACCTCGCCTTCGATCTCAACGTCAAGAGCATGTGGCGCACTACGCGCGCGTTCCTGCCAGGCCTTCTCCAGCGCGCCGAGACGACCGGTACTGCCTCCCTCATCAACATGGCTTCGATGGCGTCCAGCGTCAAAGGTTTCGCCAATCGCTGCGCCTATGGCGCCAGCAAGGCCGCAGTCATCGGGTTGACGAAATCGATCGCGATCGACTACGTCAAGACCGGGCTGCGCTGCAATGCACTGTGCCCCGGCACGGTCGACACGCCGTCGCTGCGCGGGCGCATCGCCTCAGCCGCCGATCCGGCCCAGGCCGAGCGCGACTTCATCGCCCGACAGCCCATGGGACGGCTCGCGACGGTCGACGACATCGCGCCGATGGTCGTCTACCTTGTCAGCGACGAGTCGCGCTTCGTCACGGGCCAGGCCGTCCTCGTCGACGGCGGCGTCACGATCTGAGCGCCGCGATGACGTCCGACGCACATCGCACGATCCCGCGCACCGGGCAACGCCTGACCACGCTGGGATTGGGCTGCGCGGCGCTCGCCGGCCTGTTCGATGCGGTGCCCGCCGCACAGGCGCGCGCGACCGTGGACACGGCCTGGGACGCCGGCGTGCGGCTTTTCGACACCGCGCCCTTCTACGGGTACACGTTGTCCGAGCACCGCGTTGGCGAAGCACTGCGGGAGCGTCCGCGCGGCGACTTCATGCTCTCCAGCAAGGTCGGCCGCGTGATGCAGCCGCTGCCGCCGCGTGCCGAGATCGGCGCGGCGCGGCCGCGCGGCGACGCCTGGGTCGGCGCCCTACCCTTTGTTCCGCGCTTCGACTACGGTGCCAGCGCGCTGCGTCGCTCCGTCGAAGACAGCCTGCAGCGCCTGGGAATGTGCCGGATCGACATCGCGCTGATCCACGACATTGGCCAGGCGACACATGGCGACGACAACGCGCATCACTGGCAAGCGCTCGTCGGCGGAGGCTTTCGGGAACTCGAAGCAATGCAGCGGGAAGGCCTGATCGGAGCGATTGGCCTGGGTGTCAACGAATGCGCGGTCATCCTTGCAGCGCTGGAGCACATCGCGCTCGATTGCTGCCTGCTCGCGGGCCGCTACACCTTGCTCGAGCAGGCGGCGCTGCACCCGTTTCTCGACACTGCGCGCCAACGTGAGATGGCCGTCATCATCGGCGGCCCTTTCAACTCCGGCGTACTGGCCGCGAGCGACCCCGCTCAGGGACACTTCGACTACGGTCGCGTGCCGCCCGAGGTGCTCGAACGCGTCCGCGGGCTCGCACGCGTCTGCGCCGCGCACGATGTCGCTCTCCCGGCCGTTGCATTGCAGTTCCCGCTGGCCCATCCCGCCGTCGTCGCCGTCATCCCCGGCGCGCGAAGTGCCGCCGAGTTCGAACAGATCGCTGCGTGGTGGCGCGTCAAGCTTCCACAGTCTCTATGGAACGACCTGCGGGACCAAGGGCTAATCGCACCCGATGCCCCTGTTCCAACCTGACCGGAAGTCCCACAAGATGCAACGCATGGGAATGCTGATCGGCGTGCACGCCGACAAGATCGTCGAATACAAGTCACTGCATGCAGACGTCTGGCCCGACGTGCTTGCGCGGCTGGCCCAGTCACACATCGCGAACTACTCGATCTTTCTGCGCGAGCCCGAGAACCTGCTCTTCGCGTGCTGGGACTATCACGGCGACGACTTTGCCGCCGATATGGCGGCCATCGCTGCCGATCCTGCGACGCAACGCTGGTGGACCCTGACTGACCCGTGCCAGAAGGCGCTCGCGACGCGTAGCTCCGGGGAGCACTGGGCCAGCATGGAGCAAGTCTTCCACATGGATTGATCACGGGCGTCCGAACTACACAAGTTCTGCTGCGCGCCGCTGCGCATTGTCGACCGACTTCGCCGATGCTTCCGGCCCGAAAGCCAGTCCTTCGGCCAAACGAGAGCTTCTGGTTGCTGCATCCTGTGGGCTGCAGCGATGGTCACGGCGCACAGGGCGGCGGATCTTGAATGCGCCAGTCTTCTCTGCTAGCAGGCCTCGACTTCAGCGCGATCAACCGTATCGCCGCCTAACCTCCGCCAGCATCGCCTGCATTTGCGCCGAGGCCAGCGACTTGATGAAGCTCACAGCGGTCGCCCCGGGAACCCAGAGCGGCAGCTCGATGGTTGCCGAGGAGGCGATGACGCACCCACCCCGTTCCGTGGGCGTGAAGCTGGTAGTCGATGCAATGGCCAGTTCGTCTCTCGGCAGACTGCGGCTCTCAATGAGGGCAGGCTCGCTCATCGTCAACTCCCGTTCAGACTGGTAGTGCCTTGAGAAGATCCCGTATTGGTGGCGGCCGCTCTGCATAAGGGTGACATGGCCGCCATCGCGCGACACGACCTTGCTCACTTCCATGCCCGGCAGAAAGCGCGGCATTCCGTCGAAGTCGGTGAAGACCTGCCAAGCGTTCGAGCAACTCGTCGCGACACGCGCCTCGATCCTAGCGTCCATCTTGCCTTTGGCGGCGGCTGCCTGCGGCGCCGTCATCGAGTAGCCGTCGGAGTCTGCGAGGTAGGAGATTGCCAAGACCTGCGTGCCGGGAGATCCAGCCGACGCCAGTGATGGCGCGAACGACGCCAGCAGAGCGACTGTGATGACGCTCGCGAGCATGCGAGGCATAAACGTCATGGGTGTACCTCGTTCGAGCGAGTCTCGGCTGCACTGACGACTCTGACCGCAATATCCCTGGCCGCAACGAACGGCACCTCGGTGGCGTCCAGGGCGCTCGCGGTTGCGCCTTTCGCGACGGTGAGCACTGCTTGTCCCGGGCTTTCCTGCATTCCAACGCCGGCCGAGCTCAATGCGACGGTCAGACCGGGCGCTGCACCCGAGTTGTTCGTCGTCGTGTCTGCCGTCAGTTCCTTGGACAACCGCGCCTCAGCGCTCTGCGCCATGGTCTGGAACCTCGCTGAGGACGGGTGGGCGGAGGCAGATGCGCTGGCGACTGTGGAAGACATGGCGACCTCGGGTGAACTCGATGTTGCCCGATTGCCGATCGCACTGAACCGGAGAATTGATCCATGAATTGCCCTGAGCTTGCATGCGAGGTTGCTCCAGTCAGGCTCGCCTGTCGCCGCAGACGCCGAAGCCGGCCGAGGGCGGCTATGTTACGCACTGCGGCCTAACGCCGTTTGGACCAGCGCCCCGCGGCTGGCGATCGACGCCGAAGTTGCTGTCGGCCGAGGCCGTGTGAAAACGGCGCGTTAAATGCTTGCCATGCACCTATGGCGTCAATCGCGCGCCCAAGTTCGATTAACAGTGGTTTCAGGTCGCTTGGCGGCGTCGGTTGGAGCCGGAGCGAGACCCAGAGAGCCATTTTGGCGGCAAAAATGGGCCTACGCCGCCATCGAGCTGACCGCCTTCATCGTTTTGGCAATGCCCAGGATGTTGATCACGCGCTTCAGGTTATATGCGAGCACGTGCAGGCTCATCTCGGTGCCCACGTCGACCAGTCGGCGCGTCAGGAAATGCGTCGAACCCATCCAGTGCTTCAGGGTTCCGAAGACGTGTTCGACGGTGCATCGGCGCAGCGTCATCGCCTCGGGCTGCAAGTTCAGGCGACGCTGCATGGCCTCGAGCACTGGCTCGTGTTCCCAGCGCGAGATGCGCCGGTACTTGCTCGGAGTGCACTGCGCCTTCATCGGGCATTGCGGGCACGCGCTGCTTCAATACCGATGGATCTCGAGCCCGTTCTCCTCGCGGGTGTGGCGATAGATCGCGCGCTGCCCGGCGGGACATCGGTACTCGTTGTCCTTGGCGATGTAGATGAAGTCGCGCTTGTCGAAGCGGCCGTCGGCCTTCGCGTTCGAGGTCATCGGCTTCGGCACAAAGGGCACGATGCCGGAGTCGTCGCAATCCTTGATCTGTTGCCCATTGAAGTAGCCTCGATCGGCGTAGGCCCGCAGCCGAGGCTTGGCCATGGCTTCGCGAGCCGCTTGCGCCATCTTCGTCAGCTGCTGCCGATCGCTGGTGGCGTTGGTAACCGCGTGCGCGACGATCAGGTGATGCTTCGTATCGACGGGACCTGCACGTTGTAGCCCACGACGCCGGATCCCGTGGCCTGAGACTTCATGGCGCGGGAGTCCGGATCTGTCAGTGAGATCTGCGCCTCCTCCTGCTTGTCCAGCTGCTTCTGCAACCCGTCCATTCGGCGCATCTGGTCCCGCAGCGTCTCGATCTTGTCCGTCAGCCGCGTAAGCTTGGCAACGAACTCGCCGGGGTGGTTCCTGTCGGCATCATCCAGGTCACTCATGTAGCGCGCGATGCTCTCCTCGATCTGCTTTTTGCGTGCGGCGATCTTGGCCGGAGTGAAATTGCGGTCGCGACTGTTGACCGCCTTGAACTTGCTGCCGTCGATGGCCACCGCTGCCTGCGAGAACAGCTTCATGTGTCGGCACAACTCGACGAATCGGCTGCAGGCGCCACGGACGCCTTTGCCGTTGTCGCGGCGAAAATCGGCAATGGTCTTGAAGTCTGGCGCCAGGCGGCCTGTCAGCCACATCAATTCGAGATTGCGCTGGCACTCGCGCTCGAGTCGCCGGCTCGACTGAACGCGGTTGAGGTAGCCGTAGACATAGATCTTGAGCAGCACCGCCGGGTGGTAAGACGGCCGGCCCGTCTCCGCGGCCTGGACACCTTCGAAACCGAGCTCCGCGAGATCGAGTTCGTTGACGAATGCATCGACGACCCGCACCGCGTTGTCCTCCGCGATGAAATCGTCCAGCGACTCCGGCAGCAGCGTGACCTGGCACCGATCCTGTCCTTCGATGAACCTGGGCATACCGATCCCTTCTCGATATGCTTCGGAACTCTACGCGGCCGGTCTCATTCGCGGACCGGGGTTTTCACACACCCTCGGCCACAAGCGGCCAATGGTCGGGGACGTGGTGGCCGTTCTGGATTGCTTCAACAAGGCACGGTCGCGCTGCGGATTGACTGTTGGATGCACTCCCGCGCTCGCGGCGCAAACTTGCCCTGGTCATTACTCACACGATCGCACACCAATTGGTAGCCGCACCCGCGCACTGTCCGGATGATGCGCGGTGTCGCCGCCGACTCGCGCAGTTTTGCGCGGAGCCTGGACACTGCAAGGTCGACGCTACGCTCGCTCGCCTTCATAAGTCCGCTGCGAGTTAGGTCTGCCAGCTCCTGTCGACTCATAACCATTCCCGCGTGGTCTGAGAAGGCGGCGAGTAGACGGTACTCGGCATTCGAAAGCTCTACCCGTGAGTTGTCCGGGCTAAGCAGCGTGCGATTGCGCCAGTCAAGCCGCCAGCCACCGAAACCGCCGATGTGCGTGACACCGTGGCGCGCACCTCCTGCAGCGCCAACGTGCTCAGACGAAGTCGCCGCCTTGAGATGCGCGCAACGCCGGAGTACTGCTTTGATGCGCGCCAGAAGTTCTCGCTCCCCAAATGGTTTAGCGACGCAGTCGTCCGCTCCCATCTCGAGTCCTACGATGCGGCTGACCGAGTCGTCGGGCGCGGTGAACATGATGACTGGTACTTTTGATCTCTGGCGAAGCTGTCGGCAGAGTTCGATGCCATCGACAGCTCGAAGCATGATATCCAGCAGGACAATATCAATGCCACCTCGCGCAATCTCGACAGGGAGGTAGCGAGCATCGTCAGCGATGCGTACGCTGATCCCATAGTTGGCGAGCGTTGAGGATATGCGTTGACGAAGCTCGACGTCGTCTTCGACCAGGATGGAAGTAATCATTCGGGTTCTAGTGCTTCGAGAGTATCAAGACCTGCTTTTGGACGTGCCGGTACGATGCCTGTGAACGCCGACAAGCCGAACGAAGCGTTATTCGAACGCGACGAGGAAATCGTCTGGAGCGCGCATTCAGATTGGTCGAATGCCATCCCTAGTGGCAGAGCGGTGCAGATGCCAGGGGTGTCGCCAAGCGGACACACCGTACCTGCCTCGACTAGAAATCGGAGAAGTCTGTCTCTGCGACAGGCGCCGACAGCCATCCCAATGCCCATCGCAATCGCGCGTTCCACGACCGTCCACAACATGATCTTCATCACACCAAAGCCACCAGCAAGGAGTGAGGTCAGTGCGATTGACGAGAGCATCAGATTGATCATCCGCATCGCCCGGTTGATCGTTTGGCGGCTCGAGTCTCTGCTCATCATGACCAAGAAGTCCACCTCTTGGCAGAAGACTTCGATGGAGCCTTCGACGGGGATGAGAAAGTTCAGCGCGGCCTGCACGCAGGAACCCATAAAGGCCGCAAGGCCAATGAGGACAGACTTCTTCGGTTTGTGAAACATCGCAGGCACCTTCGACTCAAGTTGAAGTGGTCTACGCAGGGTCTAAGGAATTCGAAATCCGGGCGCTAGATCGTTGAGTAGCTTGTCGGCCTGCGAGGTACTCATCGACTCCGAAAGCGACTCCAGTCGCACGCCATATCCCGATGCAACTTCTCTCAAGACCGCCCCCAGAAGTTCTACGACAGATCGTGGCAGCGTCATGCAACGCGAGGTGCCCCGTCGGTCTGTCGCTTGAACCAGATACGAAGCGTCCGGCATGGCGAGCAGTGCCTTGACAATCGCAAGGCTGGCTTGGGCACATCGAATTTCGTATTCGTTGGGCTTCGCCATTTGGCTGACAGTGATTGACATGAGCTACTTTCTCGCGACGTCGGCTGCAGTTGACTTCTATGGGATGGGGTCGTGCACGCGCTACTCGTTCGCCGCGTAGCGATCAGCATGGAAGGGAACATGCGGCGATTGATCTATCTGGAACGACGGGGTCTTGTTCTTCGCGGCGCTCCTTCTTGCCACCGATGTCTGTCTGGATGCTGCTGTGGATCGCTAGCCAGTGCCATTCGTAGTTGACGAACAGCGAACCCGTCTCCGTGCGCGCGATATCGCCCGTCCCTGCCAGCCGCGGCGAATCGTATTCCTTGCGGGGGCTGCGCAGGTTGGCACCCACGCCGACGCCGACCGTCCAGCCGGAATCGCGCCACAGATACCCGCCTACTCCGGCGGGCGACCCCGCCGCGGGCGCGCCGCCGATGTAGAAGCGACCGTATTCGGCGCCGAGCATCGGAATCACGCTGGTGCGGCTGGAGTCGCTCCCGGGAAACTTGGGCTGGCTGCCCGCGCCGACGCCGACGCGGAACTTCCACGCGTCTTCGAAAGGCGACGGCGCATCCGTCTGTGCGAAGGCGGCGCTGGAACTCGTCATTGCCGCGAGATAGAGCAAAGGTCGAATTTGCACGGTGTGGAGGTGGTCCCTGGCAATGGGAAGTCGGATGCGCGCCGCGATGGACGCCTGGGGCGACGCCCTTGCGTTGCCGACCGAGCGCGTGATGGAATCGGGTGCTGGAGCGAGGTTCGCGTTGCTGACGATGATGTGCGTCGAGCGTGACAAGCTCCGTCAGGAAAGCCTAAAGAAACGTAAGGATCCGGCTAGGGCAGCGTGTTCGCATCGATGATCCGGTTCTATGCCACTCACCCCGACGCCTGTTCACCACCTCCTGGAGCGCCCGTGACGCCAAGCGTCCTGCTCGTCGACGACGATGTCGAACTCGGCACCCTACTGGCCGACTATCTGCGCAAGGACGGGTTCGAGATCACTCTGGCGCACGATGGCGAAGTGGCGATCGTCGAGGCACTGAGTGGGCGACATGACATCGTCGTGCTCGATGTGATGATGCCCCGGATGACGGGCATCGAAGTGCTGCGCCGCCTGCGTGCGCGAAGCGCCATTCCGGCACTGATGCTCACCGCCCGGGGAGACGATATCGACCGCATCCTCGGTCTGGAGCTTGGTGCCGACGACTACGTGCCCAAGCCCTGCTCGCCGCGAGAACTCGCCGCACGCCTGCGCGCCATCTTGCGCCGCCTGAGTCCTTCCACGATCGAGCCCGTGAGCGATACGGCGCTGCGGGTGGGCGCGTTGACGTTGCGGTCCGAGCAGCGCACAGCCTATTGGAACGAGGACTTGCTGAGCTTGACCGGCGCAGAGTTCAATTTGCTCGAGCAACTGATGCGTCAGGCCGGGCGTCTCGTGACTAAACGTGAACTGTCGGAACGCGCACTCGGCCGGCCGCTCGCGCGCTTCGATCGCAGTATCGACGTGCACATCAGCAGCATCCGCCAGAAGCTCGCCGAATGCGCGCCGCAAAGCAATCTGATCAAGACCGTGCGTGGCATGGGCTATCAGCTGACCAAGGAGTGATCACCCATCATGGGGCGCCTTTTCTGGAAGTTCTTTGCAGCTTTCTGGGTCGGTTTGGCTACCGTGGCCGCTGCCGTTACTGCGGGAGTTTGGCTAGCTCAGTGGTTCAACCTGATCCCGGCGTCGCACGCTGAAGTCTCGCGCTTGAATTTTTTCATGGACACGACGCGCTACTTGGTGGAAAAGGGAGACATCGCGGCGCTCAAAGGCATTGACCTCGCCAGAAGCGAAGGCGCGTATCCTCTACCCTACGTGATAGACGCAAGCGGGAAAGACTTGCTTGGCCGACAAATCAATTCTGCCGTGTGGGCAGACGTAGAGGCTGCACCTGATCACATCGACCTGTCGCTTGCGCGTCATAGCCTGGGTCTCAAACAGCGAGTCGTGATGCCCGGAGGGGCCGTTGTAACGATGTTCGTCCCTGCGACGACCCTGCACGGAGGAATGGGCAGATCGCACGATGACTCGCCGCCTCCTCTTTGGATCCCAGTGGCGGCCACGGTGTTGATAAGCACGCTGTTCGGTGGGTTTCTGGCTTGGTACGTATCGCAGCCAATTCGGACACTTCGCTGGGCCTTGCGTCGCCTCGCCGCGGGCCAACTCGATACGCGTGTCGAGGCAAAAATGGGTCGCCGTCGCGACGAACTGGCAGAGTTGGGCGCCGACTTCGACCGGATGGCGCAGCGGATGCAACTGTTGGTGAGTGCGCAGCAGCGCCTGCTGCATGATGTCTCGCACGAGCTGCGATCCCCTCTGGCGCGCATCCAGGCCGCTGTGGGCATCGCGCGCCAGCAACCGGAGCGCGTGACCGCGATGCAGGAGCGCGTCGAAAGGGAATCCATTCGCCTGGACGCACTGGTCGGCGAGTTGCTGACGCTGGCCAGATTGGAGACGGAAGCAACGTCCGCCGCCAGCGGACCCATCGACGTGATCGAACTGCTGGCGGAGGTCTGTGACGACGCGCGTTTCGAGGCTCAAGCGACGAACCGCGATTTGTTGTTCAGCTTCAGCGGCGAGTACTCGATACAGGGCCGCGGTGACTTGCTCTACCGAGCGTTCGAGAATATCGTGCGTAATGCCGTGAAGTTCACGCACGAGTCTACGCTCGTCAAAGTCGACGCACGGTCCAGTCCGTTAGGACTGGTCGTCACGGTGAGCGATCACGGGCCAGGTGTCCCTCAGGAATTCCATGCTCAGATGTTCGAGCCGTTTAAGCGTGTCGGCGACGCCGGCGTGGAGGGGTTCGGGCTGGGCCTGACCATTGCGAAGAGGGCTATCGAATCGCACGGAGGCAGGATCGAAGCGCAGGCGGCAGAGGGTGGCGGGCTGACGATTCGTATCACATTGGGGGTATGACCATTGCGCTTTCGCAGTTGGAGGTTGTAAGGCCTACTCACTACCCCGAGGCACATGACGCTGACGAGTGACCCAGTCCCCGTAACCACCAACAGAGCAAAACTGGCCTTCACAAGAAGGCCTCTGCTCGACAGTACGGATATCAACTATCCGGCGCCCAATCTGGCCAAAGCGAAGTTGGCTTTGGGTCGGACGCTGCTGTCCGGCGAACGACGTGGAGGGGCAGGTATGCTGCTCATTGCGGACGGACACCGGTCGACGACACGGCGTGCGGCCAGTCCGACGAAACCGAAGACGCATGTCGGCCATAACCTGACTGTTACAGACGTCGGCTTTGGAGCAGTCCGCGGTACGGCGCGGTTCGTTGCGGTGTCCGGCGCGGGGCCGCGAGAGGGTTGGCGCGATGCCTGGTTCCCTCACGCTACGACATCGCCAAGTCAACGGCACGCAAGCATACTTGCGCATGGAAGACTCTTCTCGTTTCGCTGCCTCGCGGGTGACCACCGCCGTTGGACTACGCATCGTCGGGCTGGGCGCGTCCGCTGGCGGCCTCGAGCCGCTCCAACAATTCCTGGCTGGCGTTCCCGCCGGGAGCGGCCTGGCCTACGTCGTGGTCCAACACATGGATCCCACGCACAAGGCACTCCTGGCGGAGCTTCTGCAACGCGCCACGTCGATGCCCGTGCGCGAGGCGGTCAACGCGCAGCGCATCGAGCCTGATGCGGTCTATGTCATTCCGCCGAATTCCGAACTCACCGTTCTGGGCGGTGCGCTTCACCTGGCTATTCCATTGCAGCCACGCGGCCAACGGCTGCCCATCGACGTGTTCTTCAGTTCGCTGGCGCGGGAACTCGGCCCCAGGGCGGTCGGTGTCGTCCTGTCAGGCATGGGGTCGGACGGGACGCAGGGACTGGAGGCGATCTCATCGCAAGGCGGCCTGACCCTGGCGCAGCAGCCCGATTCGGCGCAGTTCGATTCCATGCCCAAGAGCGCCATTGCTTCGGCCTGTGTCGACATCGTCGCGCTCCCCGCCGACATGCCAGAGCGCATCCTGGGCGTGACGGGTCGTCAACCCGCACCCGATACGCCCCCCTTCGAGTCCGATGCCGACCCTGCATCTGAACTGGAAACGGTTCTCGAGCTCTTGCAGGACCGCACCCGGCACGACTTCGCTCCCTACAAGTCAAACACGCAGTTGCGGCGCATCGCGCGCCGGATGGCGGTGCACGGCATCGACTCCATGACTGCCTATGCAGATTTCCTGCGTGACAACCCGCAAGAGCTGGATCTTCTGTTCAAGGAGATGCTGATCGGGGTCACGTCGTTCTTCCGCGACCCCGAAGTCTGGCGGGAACTGAGTGACAGCGTGCTGCCGACGCTGATCGAGCGGCACTCCAAGGACGCTGGCCCGCTTCGCGCATGGGTGATCGGCTGTTCGACGGGCGAGGAGGCCTACTCGTTGGCCATGGCCTTCACTGAAGCGGTCGAGTCCATGCCGGCGTGCGCTGGGTGCGAGCTGCAGATCTTCGCAACCGATCTCAACGCGGACGCGATCGCAGCGGCGCGCCGTGGTCGCTTTGCCTCGACGATTGCCCGGGACATACCGGCGGAACGCCTGGCGCGGTTCTTCTCGGAACGGCCGGACGGATATCTGGTCGAAAAACGCATCCGAGACATGGTGCTGTTCGCGCAGCATGACGTGATCCTCGACCCGCCATTCACCAGGCTCGACATGCTGTCGTGCCGGAATTTGATGATCTACTTCGGCAACGCGCTCCAGCGGCGCTTGGTGCCTCTGTTCCACTACAGTCTGCGCCCTGGCGGGGCGCTGCTGCTCGGTAGCTCGGAAACCGTCGGCCGTGCCCAGTCGCTGTTCTCTCCGCTGCATCCGAAGTCGCGGCTCTACTGGCGCAGCGACAATGGACACGCCATGGGCGCGGTGGTCTTTCCGACCCACCGCCGTCCTTCGTCGCAAACGGTCACACAGGAGACGACTCTGCCCCCTATGAACACTCCCCCGGCCAACCTCCAGGCCCTGGCCGATCAACTGCTTCTCCAATCGTTTTCGCCGTCCGCCGTGCTGGTCAACGATGGCGGAGACGTCGTCTACATCAGCGGGCGCACTGGTCGCTATCTGGAGCCGGCCGCAGGCAAGGCGAACTGGAACATTCACGTGATGGCGCGCCCAGCCATTCGCGCGCAGCTGGCGGTCGCGTTGCGGACGGCCCTGCAGGACAAGACCTCGGTTGAACTGCATGGCCTGCGGCTCGACGACGAAACGACAGCCACGGTCGACATCACCGTGCAGGCGGTCACCCAGCCCAAGTCGTTGGAAGGCATGGCGATGATCGTCTTTCGCGACGTGCAGCCTGCACCGAACAGACGCGCAAGGCGACCGAAGGCTGGCGACGCGGCGGACGCGGCCATCAGTGACGAGCTGATCCGTTCGCGTGAGGAGATCCACGCGCTGCGCCAGGAAATGCGCGCCTCGCAGGAAGAACTGCAAGCTTCCAACGAAGAACTTCAGTCCACCAACGAAGAATTGCAATCTGCCAACGAGGAGCTGACCACGTCCAAGGAAGAGGCCCAGTCGATGAACGAGGAACTGCAGACGATCAACGGCGAGTTGCAGTCCAAACTCGACGATCTCGCGCTCGCGCAGAGCGACATGCAGAACCTGCTCAACAGCACGGACATCGCCACGCTGTTTCTCGACAAGGACCTCAATGTCCGGCGTTTCACCGAACAGATCGCCCGCGTGGTTCACCTGCGCGCCGCGGATATCGGTCGACCCCTGAGCGAGCTGGCCAGTACGCTGCTGTATCCGGAAATGCATGATGATGTGAAGGAGACGCTGCGCACACTGGCGTTCAGCGAGAAGCAAATCGCGACCAGCGACAAGCGCTGGTTCACCGTACGCATCATGCCGTACCGCACTTTGGCCAACGTCATCCAGGGCGTCGTGATCACCTTCGTGGACATCACCATCGCGAAAGAACTCGAGTCGCGCCTGCGCAAGGCGTAGAGTGACGATTCCCAGTCGTTTCCTGGAGGGTTTCCATGTCTGATCACGCTCTCGAACCGGCACGTTTGGCAGACCTGCGAAGCCGGGCTGCGTCTCGTCTGGCGGGTGCTGCGGCCACCAAAGGCTCACCCGCTCGAATGGCCGACGCACTGTCGGCGCTCCATACGTTGGCCTCCTCCCCGAAGACCGCGGCCGATGCGTTGGCGTTGCTCCACGAACTCCAGGTGCATCAGGTCGAACTCGACCTCCAGGCGGAGGAACTGCGAGAGTCCCGAGATGAGCTGGAATCCGCCCTGCGCCATCAGATCGAGCTCTACGATCTTCAGCCGGTGGGCTGCTTCACGGTCGATCTCTGTCTGGTCGTGCATGAGCTGAATCAGGCCGCTGCCAAGATGCTGGGGATCGAGCGCGAGGAGGCTCATGGAATGGGCCTCGACAACTACCTTCCTCCGGATAGCCAACGCATGCTGAAAGAGCGTGTTTCGAGCGTTGTCGGAGATGAGCAATCGGCTTCATGCCACCTGAAGTTTCGCGCGAAGAACGAGCCCGCACGGGCCGTCCGGGCAGACATTCGGGCCCAGCCTGGCACACGGCACTACTTCGTGGTGTTGACGAACGTCGGCGACGAACAGAATTCTCAGGCCGAAGCATCATGACCCCGCGCGAACCGCGTGCTACCCTCTCGTCGCGAACAGAGGCCGAACGGTCTGAGGGCGCACGGGCAATCAACTGGTGACCGGCGTTCCGGCGTTCACGATTGGACGCTCCGCGCGTTTGCGACACCAGCCGTGCGCATCAGTACCAACAGCGTCGTTTGCTCCTGTTTTGCGACCGCAATAGCGCTCGCAGGAGCGGTGCTCGAAGGGTAGAGCCCGCTGTGACAGCGGTCGGACGATATGCGCTACAGACGCAATGAGAGGGTTGCCGAATACCAAGACTGACGCGAACCTTGCGTGCATTTGACGATCAAGGAGCGCGACGGTCATTTTCATCGGAACCCAATGCCCGATTTGCCTGATCCCAGAGGAAACCAGCTACTCGCGGCACTATCAACCGCGGAATGGGAGCGCTGGGTGCCGCAGCTCGAGTCCATCGAGCTTGCGCTCGGGGACGTGCTGTACGAGTCGGGCCGCGCGTTGAGCCATGTCATCTTCCCGACGACGGCCATCGTGTCCCTGCTGTACGTGATGGAGAACGGTGCTTCCGCCGAGATCGCGTTAGTCGGCAACGAGGGGGTTGTCGGTATCTCGCTGTTCATGGGTGGCGAGTCGACGTCCAGTCGTGCGGTCGTTCTGAGCGCGGGCCAGGGCTACCGGCTTGCGGCGGCGCGCATCAAGGAAGAATTCACCCGCGCTCCGATTCTGCATTTGTTGCTTCGATACACACAGGCGCTGATCACGCAGATGGCTCAGACGGCCGTCTGCAATAGGCACCATTCGCTTGATCAACAGGTCTGTCGATGGCTACTTCTCAGCCTGGATCGGCTCAGCGGCAACGAGATTGTGATGACCCAGGAACTTATCTCCAACATGCTGGGCGTGCGCCGGGAGGGAGTTACTGAGAGTGCCACCAAGCTCCAGAAGGCCGGACTCATCCGCTATTCGCGCGGTCATATCACGGTGCTCGATCGTCCCGGACTCGAACGCCGGGCATGTGAGTGCTATGCGGTGGTGAAAAGGGAGTACGACCGGCTGCTACCCAGGGAAATCGCGGCCTGAACACTGGTCGCTGTGCGGCTCGAGAAGTCTCAGTTACCGTTGTGCGCAGAGGCGGGCACCGAACTCATGGCACTCGGTTTGCGACTTTGGCGCTTGTCGGCAAGGTGCGGTCGGTCGGGACGGCCGGGACAGCCGGGAATCGGGTAATGTACGGCAGGGTGCAACATGTCCCATGGCGCCGCTTGAAGCCCGACCTCGATGACACCGCCGACACCGAAGACTGATGTTGAGCCATGAGCGGTCGGTCGCGACCGACTCCTTTCAGGCAGGCCGCCGAGACGCTATCCTCCGGCAATGCCAAACCAAGATGATCCGAACTGGGGCCGCAGCAAGCCACGCTCGGCAAACCTCGAAATCCTCGTAGTAGTCCTGTCGCTGGCCGCGATTGTCCGGGGAATGATTGAGGCAATCAGCTACGCACGCGAGATCGGACGTCCGCTTGGGGTAATTGGCTTATTGGAGCTGTTCTTTCGCGAGTCGCTCATGCTTGGGGCTTTCATGCTTGGCGTATTGGCGATGGCGTGCGCGTTGCTCTGGCGTTTGCTACGACGTGTCTTCAGCAAGGCACCAAAGGCGGGCGATGGGCGGATCAGTGAAGGCTGAGGCGTGCACAGCAGCTGCAGTCGGCCATGAACCGTCGTTCGCGGACGTCCGGTCTCGGGACACGCCACGACCGGCCACGATGCGGTCGTCGATAGTGCCAGTCTGAAGGCGCTCGCTAAGGAAGCACTAAAATGTAAATCGCGCGCCAGCACCGATTATCCGATTGTGCGGGATTGGACTATTACCAGCAATCGCAGAGGTGGCCGCCGTGTTGGTCAAGTTGGCATGTGCGATCGCGGCGTACAAGTCCGTATTCTTGTAGACGTTGTATGTCGCAAGCATCGAGAACCAATTGGCGTTGCCAGACGTGAAAGTGGAATACGCTCTGTAGTGCGCTTGTTGTACCGAACCGTAGATCTTCAGCTTGTCGCTGACTCGGTAATCGGCGCCCAACCAGGAGAGCTGCACGACTTGGCTTGGCCCCGAGAAATTGGATACGCTGGCGACGCTATAACCGTTCATGCTCGTCAACGTGGCATGGCTGAAGACATCTTTTGGCGCCGAGAGCGTGTAGTGGGTGACACCTGCGTCGAAGTTCCAATCCGTCGCGAGGTTGTAGCTTGCGCCAACCAGCCAGCCGCTGGCGTTGAAGGCCGTCACCTTGATATTGCCGGGAGTCGTGGATTGCCCTTCCCTGAGGGCGTCGGTTTCTTCGGTATACGCGCCCTGCAACCTGAGTGCCCCTGACCTGTAGCCGATCCCGGCACCGTACATCCGGCCCTGGTTGGCCAAGGCCGTGCCATTGCCTTTCGCAAACATCAGACCATAGTTGAAGTCACCGGTGCTACCGGCATACTTGACCGAATCGTCCAGCCGAAGCGTTTCAGATACGCCAACTCCACCGCTGAACGCCCCCGAATTCCCCAGCGGACTGAAGTCCTGGGCTCCCGCAAGCGGTGCAACTGTACCCAGCGCGTCAGTGATCAGGCTTTGGTTGCGACCCGCCCTGAGCTCACCAAGCGAACCGTAACCCACCTTCAAATAGGCCTCGCGGTTGATGAACTGACCGACCTGGCTGGTGTTGGCGCTGCTACTGGAGTAACCTGCTGAACCGTGCGCCTGCGAGTTGTCGAGCAGAGCGGCATCGCCATTGATCAGTTTGACACCGATAATATTGAACCCAGTCTCGGCGAGGTACCCAAGACGTAGCCCGTTGTCGAACGACTTGCTTCCCGTGATGCCGATTCGATCCTGCGACAAACCCCCACTCCAAATCTCGGTGTGGGATCCCACGTTCGGATTCAACGTCGAAAAATAGGTCGCTGAGTTAACAGAGCCACCCACATTGTGATTTGCGCGCAACCCGTTACTCTGGTTGCCGACGGCAATATCCAGGACTCCGTAAACCTTTAAGAGATTGTCATCTGCTCGGGCATTCGCGACAAAGGCGCAGCCAGCGACCAGGACAACGGAAATGAGCTTCATGGTTGTCTCCTGACTTGAACGTTTTTTTGCACAGCACCAATCCGTCCTGATGAATGACCAGTCGAACAGGGCTGCGTTCGGGGAACGGAGAAGAGCTAGCGGGCTCTCTCCGGGAGCGGCACGGGGGGCCTTTCGGCCAGGACTGCCGTCAGTCGCGGTTGGTCCAGTGCGCCTTCCCACTTGGACACGACGATCGTGGCAACCGCATTGCCGATCAGGTTGGTTGGAACCAAGCCTTCAGCAAGCAACCTGTGAACTCCGAGGATCAGTGCGACGCTCGTCACCGGAATGGTCCCGACAGTCGACAGCGTCGCTGCCAACACCACGAACGCAGCGCCCGCAACGCCTGCCGCGCCTTTCGACGTCAACAGCAAGACGCCGAGCAAAAGGAGTTGTTGATAGATGTCCAACGGCGTGTTGGTTGCCTGCGCCAGAAAGAGCGTCACTGAAGCCAGGTACAGACATGTCCCGTCGAGGTTGAAGGAATAGCCTGTTGGAATGACTAGCCCGACGACGCTGGCCTTGCAACCCAGGTTCTCCATCTTGATCAGCATGCGCGGCATCACCGCCTCGGAGGAGGTTGTCGCAAAGCAGATCAGCAATTCCTCTCGCAGATAGCGGATCAACTGGAACAGGCTGAAGCCCAGGAGCTTGCACAGTGGCGCCACGACGAGAAAGACGAAGATCAGACAGGTGCAATAGAAGCAGGCGAGCAGGTTTCCAAGTGATGCGAGTGCACCCGCACCATATCGGCCGACAGTGAACGCGATCGCTCCGAAGGCGCCGATCGGTGCCAGCCACATCACGATGGCTACGGCGCGAAACAGCATCTCGGAGCCGATGTCCAGCAATTGAATGACAGGCTTGGCACGCGGGCCGATCGCGACCAGCGTGCTACCGAGAACCACCGAGAGGAGCAGCACCTGCAGGACGTTGCCTTCGGCAAAGGATCCCACCATCGTCGACGGAATGATGTCCATCAGGAAGCTGACCACGCCGTGCGACTTGGCCTGGTCGAGATACATCTTGACCGAGCCGGCATCCAGTGTAGTTGTGTTCACGTTCATGCCCGCGCCCGGCTGCCACAGGTTGACGACCACGAGCGCGAGACCGAGGGCGATCGTACTCAGCACCTCGAAGTAGATCAGTGCCTTGATGGCAACCTTTCCAACTTTCGACATATCGCCCATCTTCGCGATGCCCAGTACGACTGTGCAAAAGACGATCGGCGCGATCAGCATTCGGATGAGCTTGATGAAGCCATCTCCGAGCGGCTGCATCAGCTTCCCGACCTCCGGATGAAAATGACCAAGCGCGACGCCCAAGGCCATTGCGACCAATACCTGGACCCACAATTGCCGGTACCACGCCTGCCGCCGACGTGGCAGCTCCGCAGCGATGCTCTCTGCACTCATGTCTGTCTCCTAGATTGCGCTCGCTACAGCGAGACTATTGCCAAGATCGTCAATCGCGCCTCGGCGCCGGATCCGTTATCGAAATTCGTCGCTCCCCCAATAGAGTCGCATGGGGTTATCGACCAATAGCTTGCGCTGCAGCTCAGGCGTTGGTGCGATGTGCGGGAGGAAGTCCACCAGCAGGCCGTCATCCGGCATGTGGTCTTTCAGATTCGGATGCGGCCAATCAGTGCCCCAAAGCACGCGGTCTGAAAACTCTTCTACGACACGGCGCGCGAACGGCACCACGTCACGGTAGGCCTCGCGCTCGCCACCTAGCGCCGGCGGCCCGGTCACCGAGAGACGCTCAGGACAACTCACCTTGCTCCATACAGTTGGATGCTCGCGCATAAACTTCAGGAACAACTCGAACTCAGGGCCGTCGATCGGTTTGGTGACATCAGTGCGGCCCATGTGATCAACCACCACGTCGGTCGGAATCGCGGTGAAGAAATCCCAAAGCTCAGGCAGATCCCGTGCTTCGAAGTAGATGACGACGTGCCAGCCGAACCTAGCGATGCGGTTCGCAATCTCGACCAACTCGTCTTTCGGTGTGAAATCGACAAGACGCCTGACGAAGTTGAATCGGACGCCACGCACACCGGCCTCATGCATCGAATGCAACTCGTCATCCGTGACGTCCCGGCGCACCGTGGCGACACCGCGAGCTCTCCCGTCCGAGTGCGCGAGCGCGTCGAGCAGCGCCCGGTTGTCGGCACCGTGGCATGTGGCCTGCACCACCACGTTGCGAGAAAATCCGAGGTGGTCGCGTAGCGCGAATAGCTGCTCCTTGCTCGCGTCGCATGGCGTGTACTTGCGTTCCGGCGCGAACGGGAACCGCAGCCCGGGCCCAAACACGTGGCAGTGGGCGTCTACTGAACCTGCCGGAACCTGGAAGCGCGGTCTGCTGGGATGCGCGCACCAATCCAACCAACCCTGAGTTTTGGCGTATTCCATCTTGGGCCGATCAATCGATGTAGCGCAAGCCCGCCTTGGCAAGCGGCTCTCGCATCTCGTACATGTCCAGCCCAAGTACACCCGAGGCTAGCTTGGCGCGCTTCTCCGCTTCGAGGGTTTCGCGCGCCAGCGCGGCATCGGCGACCACAGCGGCGATCGCTGCGGGCACGACAACTACCCCGTCGTCATCCGCCACGATCACGTCACCCGGATTTACGAGCGCTCCGGCGCAGACCAATGGGATGTTGACGGAGCCAAGCGTGGCCTTGATGGTTCCCTTGGCGCTGATCGCCTTGCTCCAGACAGGAAACCCCATCGCGGTCAGCTCTTTGACGTCGCGAACGCCGCCGTCGATCACCAATGCACGAGCGCCGCGTGCCATGAAGCTTGTTGCGAGCAGGTCGCCGAAGAAGCCATCGGCGCAATCGGCTGTTACAGCGGCGACGACGATGTCGCCCGCCTGGATCTGCTCGGCGGCGACATGCATCATCCAGTTGTCCCCTGGCTGCAGCAACACGGTAACCGCCGTGCCGCAGGCATGGCTACCACGATGGATGGGTCGAAGGTACGGTTTTGTTAGTCCGACCCGACCCATCGCTTCGTGAACAGTGGCACTGCCAAACTGGGAGAGCCGGTCGCGAGCAAGTGCGTCGGCCCGCACTATGTTGCGCTTAACGACGCCGAGTTGGTTGATGAGTGGTGCGTCCATGGTCAGAGTCCCTTCTTCTTGAGTTGTGTGTCGAGGCGCGGGAACACCCGACGGGCGTTGCCTTCGTAAATCATCTGGCGCTCCTCGCCGCTGAGGTGCCCGGTGGCCTCAACGTAGCGTTTGGTGTCGTCGTAGGGGTGGCCGCTGGTCGGGTCGATGCCGCGAACGGCGCCGATCATCTCGGAGGCGAACAGAATGTTCTTCACCGGGATCACCTTCATCAGCAGGTCGATGCCCGGCTGGTGATAGACGCAGGTGTCGAAGAAGATGTTGTTGAGAAGGTGCTCATCGAGCAGCGGCTTTTTCATTTCTTGCGCCAGGCCGCGAAAACGTCCCCAGTGATAGGGCACGGCGCCGCCGCCGTGCGGTATGAGGAAACGCAAGGTCGGGAAGTCCTTGAACAGGTCACCCGCCAGGCATTGCATGAACGCCGTGGTGTCGGCGTTCAGGTAGTGCGCACCGGTAGTGTGGAAACAGGCGTTGCAGCTCGTCGAGACGTGGATCATCGCGGGGATGTCGTACTCGACCATCTTTTCGTAGATCGGGTACCACTGGCGGTCAGTGAGAGGCGGGCTCGTCCAGTGGCCGCCCGACGGATCCGGATTCAGGTTGATGCCGACGTTCCCGTATTGCTCGATGCACTTGACCATCTCCGGAATGCACGTCCTCGGATCCGTGCCCGGCGACTGCGGGAGCATCGCCGCAGGCACAAAATATTCGGGGAACAACTGCGCTACGCGGAAGCACAGCTCATTGCAGATCGCGGCCCACTCCGCGGACGTCTCAAAGTCGCCAATGTGATGGGCCATGAAGCTGGCGCGCGGGCTGAACACGGTGAGGTCGGAGCCACGCTCGCGCATCTTCGCGAGCTGGTTGGTCTCGATGCTCTCGCGCAGTTCGTCATCGGAAATTCTCAGATCGCAGCCCCGGGGCGCCTTGAAGGGGTCCTTGAGTGACGCGATCTGAAGATCCCGCCAGATGCCCAATGCTGCTGGTGCGGTCGTGTAGTGCCCGTGAACGTCGATGATCATGGAAGGACTCCTAGGCAGGCCTGAAACGCTGTTGTGGGAAGGGCGAAACGCTCAGATCGGTTGCATGCCGTGGCGCCACTTGGCGGCGTCGGCAACCGGCGAACGCATGAAGTCAAGAAGCGCTCGGGCGGGCTCGACTTGTTGTGATGTCGTGCAAATTCCACCGGCGAAGGTCGTCAGGATCTCGAGCCCCGGCGGCATTGGCGCGATGACGTCGATGCCTTCGAGATGCATCAGCTCACTCAACTGCTGGAAGCCCAGTTCCACCTCGCCGCGCGCGATCAACGTCCCAACAGCCACACCCGGTGGCGCTTGGATGAGTCGTGGGCCCGTCGAGTTGGAGATCTCCCAGCGTTCGAAGAGCTTCTGCAACGCGGCGCCGCTCGGCCCACTCGAATATCCGATGGATCGTGCCGAAAGCACGGCCTTACGCAGCGCCTCGTGGGTGTCCACCACCGGCCGTGGCGCGCCAGCTCGCACGGCGATCGCGACGGCAGAACGCACCAGATCGACCTTGGTGTCGGAAGTGATCCGGCCCGCCTCGATGAGCCGGTCTATTGCATCTCCTGCCAACACGACGACGTCGAACCGTGCGCCGTCGAGCAGTTCCCTGGCTGCATCGACTCCGCCCATGGACTCGAACGAGACCTTGCCCCCGAAATGGTGCCAGTCCGCGATCACATCGGCCAACATCTGGCGTGTGGCCATCGAGGAGATACCTTTGAGTGAATTGCTCATGGCCGGTTGTCACTGAATTGAGAGAGGCTTCAAGGTGAATGAATTCTGATGTCGCCACCCCTGTCAAGCAACACATGCCAGCCGCTAGCTGCTATTCACTTTGGGCATGGACCATGCGAAGATCCACCTATGAATTTGAACCAGCTTGAGAACTTCGTGCGAGTGGCCGAGCACGGCAGTTTCAGCAAGGCAGCACTCGTCCTGGGCATTGCGCAGCCGGCCTTGAGCCGTCAGGTGCGCGCGCTTGAAGTCGAGCTTCGCGAGCCCTTGTTTCTCCGCCACGGCCGCGGCGTGCAACTCACCGAGATTGGGCGGCGGTTGCTCGAACATTGCCATGGCATCCTGCACCTCGTGTCCCAGGTGAAGGTCGACCTCGCCGCGCAGCGAGACGAACCAGTAGGGCAGATTGCAATCGCCTTGCCACCGACCTTGGCGCGCCATCACACGCTGCCGCTGATTCAAGCGTTTCGGAAGGATATGCCCCAGGCTCGCATGGCCATCATCGAAGGGTTCTCTACACACATCACTGAGTGGCTCACCTCGGGACGGGTGGATCTCGGCCTCGTCTACAACCCGGAACCGTCTCCGGCGCTCGAAATTCGACCTTTGCGCGAGGAGAAGATCTGTCTCGTGAGTCCGGCCCATGAATCCCCGGCCCGCACGGTACCACTGCGGGATCTGTCGAAATATCCTCTGGTGATGCCGGCGCGCGGCAACAGCTTTAGGAAACTGATGGAATCTGCGGCGGCAATGCGCGGCGTGAAGTTGAATGTTGAATGGGAAGTCTCCAGCGTACCGGTGATCCTTGACCTGGTGAGCGCTGGACTTGGACATGCGGCGCTCGCCGAAGACGCGATTCGCCCGTTCCAGCGCCTCAAGCGGCTTTCGGTCGCACCTTTCGTGCAGCCCGAGATCAAGATCACCTTATGTCTCGTCACTCCCGCGCAGCGACGAGCGACCACGCTGAGACAGCGCACTGAAGCCTTGATCGTTCAAATGATCAGTCCCGCGCGGCACGCAGGTTGAGGCGCAAGGGGCGCTGTTGCATGGCGTTGGTGCGCGGACGGAAGGCCCGCGCGGTACCTTTCAGTTGCCGTTTAGGTCGAACCATCGAAGCTCGCAGCGGGGCCACTGGAGGTGCAGTTATCGTTGGTCTGAGCAGCAATCGTAGATCGACTCGCGACGCGAGCCGCTAGCCTTCCGAAGGGCTTGGATTTCGTCCGTCTAGCGAGGGCAGTCTGCAACGCTCTACAGGCTTTCGATCTCGGTACTGTTTGGAGCGTGCGGCGAAGTGACCGCTTTTCGGCGTCGAATTGCATTCTCGCTACTTCCGTTTTGGGTCGGCCCCAGCTGCCCGCACGCCGACACTG
>Ga0302310_10000818_pt1 | contig 27878 bp, 25 predicted proteins | sample III_Palsa_N1_2_FD_200451 | JGI IMG/M metagenome (GOLD analysis project Ga0302310, IMG submission 200451) | Peat permafrost microbial communities from Stordalen Mire near Abisko, Sweden - III_Palsa_N1_2 | ecosystem: Environmental > Terrestrial > Soil > Palsa > Peat permafrost | place: Sweden...
TACTTTTGCCGCAGCCGGACGGCCCGGAAATCAGCGTGAGCTCGGCGGCGTCGATATGCAGCGACAACCCGTCGAGTACCTGCGTGCGCTGCTTGCCGGAAACGAAAGCCTTGCTGACGTTCTCCGCCTGCAGGGCGATCCTGGGCGTTTCCGTAGCCAAGCGGGTGGTTTCTGTCACGGAATGCATCACGCCTACCTCAACAACGTGGCGGGGTCGGCGGCGCGCAGGCTGCGCATCGCGGCCAGACCGGAAACCGCGGCCAGTCCCATCACCAAGATGATGCAGCCCAGTGCCGCCGGCAGGTTCAGCACCACCGGCACATTCTGGCCGCGCGCGAGCAGCAGCAGGACAACACCCAGCACGCTGGCACCAAGCAAACCCAGTGCGCCGACCCAGAAGGCCTGTTCGAGAACCACCCGTCGCAGAGCACCCACACCAACACCTAGTGCATTCAGCGTCGCGTATTCGCGCACCGAACCGTTGACGGCGGCGATCAACGTCTGGCTGGTGATCACTGCGCCCACAAGAAACACGATGCCGGCCAGAAACAGCACACCGGCGCCGGCGCCGGTATCAAACATCCAGTAGCGCACGGAGATGTGTGCGAAATGGTCAGCGCTCCATGTGGTGTAGGGACCGAACGCAGTGTCTCCGCGCAGCCGCATGGCGACGGCTTTGGCTTGCGTCGGGTCGTGCAGTTTGGCGACGAGATAGGTCGGGCCAATGTCTTCCGCATCGCTATCGAGATGGCGCGCGGTGTCCAGCGAGCACAGCACATTGACACCGCCCAGCGCGCGCAGGCCGCTGCTGATACCGACGACGCGAACCTCATGGCCATTGATGGTAGCGGTCTGGCCGATGTCGATGCCGAGCTGAGCCAGGTCAGAGCGATCGACGACCACGGCGTCAGGTTCCTTCAGTCGCTGGCGCAGAGCGAGCGGCAGCGCCTTGGAGAACATCAGGCCCTCGGCGCTGGTATCGATGCCGGAGACGAACACTGAAACGCCGCCGGTTTCCTTGGTGCCGCGCCAGTCGCCGTCGACCCAGATATAGGGTTCGACCCGCTGCACAGCCGGGTCCATCAGGATGCGCGACTCCACATCGCCATCAATGGAACGGCCCTGACCCACGCTTTGCGTGCCGGGGTAGCCGATCCATACGTCGGCGGATGAGCCGGTGATGTACAGGCTGGTGCTGCCAAAGATGCCCAGCACCAGCGCGAGTTGCAGCAGTTGCAGCAGGCCGGCAAAACCCACGGCAAGCATGGCCGGCAGAAAACGGCGCCATTCGTAGATCAGCGTCTTGCGCGCGAGTGCCACCATCAGCGTGGCGTCTCGTCAGGCGTTGTGGCTGCGTCAGCGCTGGACAAGGCTTTCGGCGCAGCGGACCCCAGTTGAGCAGCGGTCGGCAGCGGCGCGCCACCGAGTGCCTTGAACAGCGCGACATAGGCCAGGCTATGCTGCGCACGGGCGTCGACCAGCTCGGCATCGGCCTGATCCACCGCGATCTGGCTCTCAACGCGATCCAGTGGACTGTTCAAATGCAGCCGTACGCGGCTCTGCACGGCCTGATCCGCACGCTGCAGCGCCTGCCAGGCGATGGCGTTCTGCGTTTCGCGTTGCTGCTGCTGTTGCAGTGCGCCGAGTGCTGTTTGTACTTCAGCGACGCCTTGCAGAACGGCTTGCCGGTAGGCCAGCACACTGGCCTGCAGTTCGTGCCTCTTGGCATGCGTGGCTGCGATGCGAATGCCCCAGTCGAACAGGGGAATGTTCAGCAGCGGACCGACTGAGAAAATGCCACCCGGTGTTTTGGAACGGGGGGAGGTGTCGTTGATGGTAGCCGCCCATACCAGCGAGGTACCCAGACCGACGCTGGGATACATGTCGGCATGGGTAAGCGCAAGCTCACCAGCTGTACGCAAGACATCGGCCTGTGCGCGAGCAATTTCGGGGCGCGTGCGCAGCAGGTCAACGGGTGCCGCGTTGAGCTCGAATGGCCCGAGATCCGGTTGCGCGCCAGGCGTAAGCCAGGCCGCGTCAGGATGGTCTTGACCGACCAGCATGGCCAGCTGTCTGGCGCTGGCATTGATGGCCTGGCGCGGCGCGGCGAGTGCGGCCTCGGCCTGCGCCGAAAGCGCTTGCGCCTGATCCACTTCAACAGGTGCCACCAGCTGTAACTGCTGACGTACTTTCAGCAGCTGCCAGTTGTGTAGATGTGCCTGACTGATCTGCAGCAGCAGGCGCTCCTGTTGTTGCGCCGTGCGAAGCTCGATCCAGTCGCGTACCACTTCCGCCACCAGTGATACCTGTGCTGTGCGCAGGTCGGCCACGCTGGCGTCGAGTTCACCCTGCGCCTCGCGACGCGTGCCCTCACGGCGGCCGAACAGGCCGAACTCCCAGGTGGCATCAAAACCGGCGACGAAGTAGGAGGCATGCGCATCCGGATCAATCGCGTCGTCGGTACGCCCCACCAGAGATGGCAGGTATTTGGCGCCGGCACGGCCGTTGATGGCCCTTGCGGCAAGCATCCGCTCAACCGCTTGTGCCACATCGAGATTGTTGGCCAAGGCACGGTCGACCAGCGCATCAAGTTGCGGGTCATTGAATGCGTGCCACCAGCCTTGCAGATCGCTGGGTTTTGCGGGGTCAGCCGCTATCGCCTGCTGCCATTGAGCGGGCAGTGGCGTGGCGACTTTGGGCACGGGCGAGGCACAGCCGACCAACCCGCCCAACAGGCCGCCGCATACAAGCATGCCCAGGGTAGAGCGGCTCAGCATGCGGAACGGCATGAGGTGTTTTGTTCCGTGGCGATGGCCCGACGCTGATGCATGGAAGTATCCAGATAGTCATTGCCGTGATCGTCGCGGCAACGTCGTATTGTGAAGGCAACGTGGCTTGTGCGATAGCTGAACGCATCAAGCGGACAGGCGCTATGCAGGCACTATGCGGCCAGACGCTTTAATCCCGCTTAGCGGCCGGAGGGAAGCGCACTTCGACGGTGAGACCACGCTTTTCGCCGAGCCGGTAGACCACTTCGGCATGGTGACGTTCCGCAATGCGCTGAACGATGGCCAACCCCAGTCCGCTGCCTTCCTCATTGCTGCCGGGCGCCCGGAAAAAACGCTCGCTGAGCCGTGGCAACAATTCCGGCGGCACGCCGGGGCCGTTGTCTTCCACACTCAACCTGGAGCCGCCGTCGGGGTGTGCATAAAGGTTGACAGTGACAGTGCTGCCGCGGCCGGCGTAGCGGATGCTGTTGTCGATTAGGTTGTCGAGCAGATCCTGCAGGCTGGCAACATCGCCGAGGATACATAAAGGCTGCCGAGAGCTCGGGCCCTGATAACCCAGATCGACGCCGGCACTCAACGCTTCGTGCACGCGCAGCGATACGGCTTCCGGAATCAGTCGGGTCAGGTCAAGCAGATCGCGATCGATCGAATCAACCGGAGAGGCCTGCGCGCGGGTAAGTGCCAGCAGTTGCGATGAGGTGCGTGCCGCGCGTTGGGTCAGTCGGTGAATGTGCGAAAGCGCATCGGCCATGGTCTCCGGCCGTGAATCCGCCAGCGCGCGATCGACGTGCAAGCTCAGCCCGGCCAGCGGGGTGCGCAGCTGGTGGGCGGCATCGGCAATGAAGCGATCGTGCAGGGCCAGCATGCTGCGCAAGCGGGCAAATAGCGCGTCGATCGTGCGGGTAAGCGGCAGGATTTCCTGCGGTACATCAGGTCCGCCGATGGGCGTGAGCTCGTGCGAACGGCGGGCGAGTCGTTCGGTCAGCGGGTTGAGTACACGCAGCCCGTGGTTTACGCCAAACCAGACCAGCGACAGCAGGCTGAGGATAAGCAAGGTCTGCATAATCGTAGCCAGCACAAGAATTTCGCGGGCCTGCTGATGGCGGTCACGGAAGGTTTCTGCCACGGTGATCATCAGCATGTCGCTGGGATCACTTTGCGACGTTCGTTGGACCGTTGCCGCACGCACTTCGTGGTTGTCCAGTTGGGTGTCGTATAGCGTTGGTTTGGCGTTTTGTTCCAGCGTCTCGACTGGCGATTCCAATCGTCCGCTGCCGGCGAGCAAACCGCGCTTGGCGCTGCGTACGCTGAAATAACCGCGGCTGTTGTCTGGATCGTATTCGAGCAAAAATTTTGCCTGTGGCGAAAGCTCGCTGCCGAGAGCGTCGTTGCTGAGCATGGTTGCCAGCGTCAGCGCATCGTCACTCAGGTCGTGGTCGTGCACACGATTGGCGTAAGACAGGGCTACGCCGTATGTCAGCATGGCATCAAGCAGCAGCAACGCTGCCATCGGGATCAGCAAAAAAATCAGCAGGCGACGACGCAGGCTGGGACGCAGTCGAACGACGCGCGGCGGACTCATTCGTGATCGCCGTTGAATTCTTCGGCCTCTTCCAGCAGATAGCCCAGGCCGCGAATCGTGCGCACACCTGTTCCGCTGCCCTGCAACTTGCGGCGCAGGCGGTGGATGGCGATGTCCAGACCGTTGTCGGTCAATTCCTGGTCCCAGTCGCAAAGCGCCTCGATCAACTGCGCACGGCTGGTGACGCGGTCGGGACGTAGTGCCAATGCTTCGAGCAGGCCGAATTCGCGGGCGGTGAGTTCGAGCGCCGTTTCGTCAATCCAGGCCCGATGGCCGGGCAAGTCGAGCCGCAATCTTCCCAGCTGAAGCTCCGGCACGCCGCGGCTGCTGGCACGCCGCAGCAGTGCGCGCACGCGTGCCTCGAATTCGGACAGCGCGAACGGTTTCACCAGATAATCGTCCGCGCCCAGATCCAGCACGCGGATACGTTCGGGCAAACCATCGCGCGCGGTTACCACCAGCACCGGCATGCCGGCGCCGCGGCTGCGCAGGCGCTTCAGCACTTCGGTGCCGTCGAGCAACGGCAGGCCGAGATCAAGTACCAGCAGGTCGTACTCGTGATCGCGCAGCGCGGCATCGGCCAGGTTGCCGCTGGCTACATGGTCTACCGCGTGGCCGCCGTGCCGCAACGAACCGCAGATGCCTTCGGCTATGGAGGGATCATCCTCGGCGAGCAGGATGCGCATGATGAATCCTTGTGATTGACGGGACGCGTGACGCAGCTGGTCTTAATTAAAGATTCAAATCAACCGCCGCTTGATCGTCCCGACTGTTCCATGGATGGAGGAAGATCGAATTCCCATTTTATCTCCCGATAAGACAAGCCGTATATGCGGTGGTTCCAGCGCGCGGATTCCTCAGTCAGCCAACGGCGCAGTTTGATCAGTCATATTCCTGAGCATGACCTTTGGTCTATACGACTGTATCGCGTTGCGGGCACTATGCGTCAGGGGCCAAGGGGAGAACGAAAGCTATGCGATCAGCGGCAGGCGGTTTGATGTTTTTCTGGGCGTGGGTGATGGCTTTCGCATCAGTCTTAGGCGGCACAGCCCACGCCGAATCGATAGCGGTGGCGGCGTCTGTCGCAACCTCGGCATCGGTTGTGCCCAAGGCGAGCACGATCAAGGCGGTGGAAATCAATCCTGTGGAAATTCCATTCGCCTCGGCGCATGCTGCCGGGCCGCTCACGCCGAGCGCCACTAATGCTTGGGGTGGCGAGCGCACCGGTAAGGAGCCAACGCTGTCGGACCGTGTGGTCAGCTATCAGATTAATGCCGACCTGAACGCGTTGAAGCATGCGGTGACTGCCAGTGAGCACATGACTTGGCGCAACCGCAGCGATCGCGAAGTGCACCAGGTCTACTTTCATCTGTATCTCAACGGCTTCAAGAACAACGGTAGTACCTGGTTCACCGAGCGCAAGGTGCTCACAGCGCACGGGCAATCGCGCGGGGCGGCTTCGCTGGAAAAAGGACAGTGGGGGTGGATTGATCTCAAGCAGGTGAAGCAAGGTTCCACCTCGCTGGCCTGGCATTACGTGCAGCCCGATGGTGGTCCGGCGACCGATCAAAGCGTGGTGTGTATCGATCTGGCCCAACCTATTCCGGCAGGTGGCACACTGACGCTGGACATCGACTTTCTCAGCCAGCTGCCGCGCGTGGTCGAGCGCACCGGGTGGTGGGGTGATTTCAATCTGGTCGGGCAGTGGTTTCCAAAAATCGGCGTGCTTGAATTGGCTGGCGAGCGCGGCGCCAAGGCGCCGCGCTGGAATGTGCACGAATTCCACTTCAACAGCGAGTTCTACGCCGACTTTGGCAGCTATGACGTTCACCTGACAGTACCGAGTGATTACACCGTCGGCGCCGTTGGCAAACTCGAAGGACAGCCGACGCAGGCGCAGGGCAAGACCACGTATCATTTCATCCAGGGCGATGTGCACGATTTTGCCTGGGTCGCAGCAAAGGGTTACAAAACGCTGGATGGCACTTGGGAAGGGCCGGGCAGTCCTAAGGTCGCCGTGCGCGTGATCTATCCTGCGGAGTACGCGGCCACCGCCACGCCGACGCTGAAATCGACGATCGATTCGCTGGGCTATTTCTCGAGGACGCTGGGCGCGTATCCCTATGAAACGGTGACGGCCGTGGTGCCACCGTACAATGCCAGCGAAGCCGGCGGCATGGAATATCCGACCTTCTTTACTTCGGACGGTTACAAGGAAATCGTGCCCGGCACCATCAACGAGTACATGAGCGACTTCGTCAACATTCACGAGTTCGGCCACGGCTATTTCTACGGACTGCTGGCCTCCAACGAATTCGAGGAGCCCATGCTCGACGAAGGCATGAACGAGTACTGGGATGACCGCATGATGCGCGAGCGCAACGAAGACGTGGTGCTGGCTACGCCATTGATGAAGCGTCTGGGCGTGGCGCCGGCGATGAGCGGCTTCATGCTCGACCGCACTGCCGCGGGCCTGAAGCAGCCGGCGGATCCACTGTCCCAGAACAGCTGGGATCGCCTTTCCAGCAGTAGCTACTTCGAGATTTACTCGCGAACCACCACGGCGATGCACGATCTGGAAGAACGGTTGGGCAAGAGCGTGATGGAGCGCTCCATGCGCCTTTACTACCAGCGCTGGCGTTTTCGCCATCCGTCATCGGCCGATCTGCGCGCTGCGCTGATCGATGGCTCTGGCGACGCGAAGGACGTCAATGCGATCTTCGATCAATACGTCTATGGCACGTCGCATATCGACGACAGCGTTACCGACATCGACGTGGTCGAGGTGCTTCCGAATGCCGGTGTGATAACGACTAACGGCAAGCCGATCGAGAACGACCAGGATGCGCTGGACAAGCAGATCAAGAAGCAGCGCGAAGCCTGGGAAAAAGTCCATCCGAAACCAAAATTCAATGATGAGGGTCCATTCCCCTGGCACAGCACCGTGACGGTTTTCCGCGATGGTGCGTCGTTACCGCAGCTACTGCGCGTCACGTTCGCCGATGGCACGCACGAGGACGTGCGCTGGAACGACGAACGTCGCTGGGCGCGCGTTGATTTTGTAAAACCAGCCAAGGTGATGTCGGCTGAGCTTGATCCACCACAGTTGGGGTATCTGGACGCCGACAAGCTCAACGATAGTCTGACGACGAAAGCCAACGGTGCGGCCTCGCGCCGCTGGACGGCCGACTTTGCTGCTGCTTTGCAGGCGTTCTACGCCGCGCTGGTGACGCTGTGATGGCCGGCACTTCCGTTCGTCGACCGGGATTCGGCGCACTGGTTTCTGCCATGCTCGCCGCATTGCAGTGGCGGTTACTACTGCTGTGGCTGCTGATCATGCTGATCCCTGCAACGGTCGTGGCATTGCCACTATGGCGTGTGCTCGCCGGCCTGCTGGATCATTCAATTCACGCCGCCGCCTGGGCTCAGCATTTCAACGCGATGATGTTTGGCGATGTCGGTTTCGCTCTTAGTGAAAACGTGGGCTGGCTCGGCGGTACGGCGATACTCGGACTACTGATAACGCTGGCCATGTCGCCCTTTCTGGACGGCATGATTATCGGCAGCGGTCGTGCAGGCCGCACTTTAAGTTTCGCGGGACTGTTGCAGAGTGGTCTGGTCGAGTACGGTCGGATGTTCCGCCTGATGTTGTGGTCGCTATTGCCTTATCTGGCGGTGGCTGGTGTAGCGATGCTTGGATCGCATCTGGCCAAAGATCATGCAGACCACGCCGTATTGGAATCGCAGGCTGATTCTTGGGCCAGTGCGGCGCATTGGGCGTTGCTGATCGCTTTTGCGCTGGCGCAGTGCATTGTGGAATCCGCCCGCTCAGCCTTCATTGCCGACACCATGTTGCGCTCGGCCACGCGTGCCTTCGGTCGCGGCATCAATCAGCTGTTGCGCCGATTTTTTCGAACCGTGTTCTTTTATCTAGTCGTGAGCGCCGTTGGCCTTCTGATAGCGGCGGCGGCTGGCGTCGGGCGCATTCATGTCACGGCGGTGGGAACGACTGGATTTCTTACAGCGCTGTTGCTGAGCCAACTGCTGGTCTTTGCCATTGGCTGGATGCGCATAGCGCGTCTATTCGCGTTCGCTAGTCTCGCGCGCTCGCTTAGGCATTCATCAGGATTGAACTAGACGGCCAAGATGCACGGCCTCACAACCTGTCAGGCGTGCAGGTGCTGAATGACGCTCGATGGGACGATCGATTAGTGATGCACGCGTACGAGTAAACTCAGGCGAACGCGCGGTTCAATACTGCGCGCGGCGGGTAATAGGCGAACACGTGATTGTGGCTGCCGTAGAAATCCATGTCTTCGATGTGTTCGCCGCCAAGACGTTCGGCCACACGATCGGAGGCTTCATTGCCGATGCGTACCAGGCTGATGATGCGCGGGGCGTGCAGCTGGCGCCAGGCGAAATCGAGCACCGCATTACCGGCTTCGGTGGCGTAGCCGTGATGCCGATGCCCCGGCTTGAGCATCCAGCCCAGCTCAAGGTCCGGCCAGCCGTCGGGATACATCAGGCCGGCGCGGCCGATGAATTCGCCGGTGGCTTTGAGTTCCAGTGCCCACATGCCGCAGTCGCGAAGCTGCCAGTGACCGAGCAGCATGGCCAGCGAGCGCCAGGCATTGGTGCGATCCAGCGGCTGACCGTCACCGATCCACTGCGTGCTTTCTGCATCGGCCAGCATGGTGGCGTAATCATTGAAGTGCTGTTCCGTCAGCGCTGTCAGGCGCAGGCGCGCCGTTTCGAGGGTAGGGATATCAGACATCACGATCGGCGTTGGTGTTATTCAACAATTCTGCGAGCGCCCGCGTACTACTGGTGAGGCTTTCAGACCAGGGCAAGCCGATGATTATCTCACCTGTCAGCGAATCCGCAAAATCCTCGCTTTCACCCGGAGGCAGCAGGTGCCGGTAGTCCACGGTTATTTCGGTGCCTGGCGGCAGATCGTTCAACGCGAAGACAAAGCCCAGATGCCAGAGCCCGTTGGGTCGAAAGCTGTGGTTGATGTAGCACTCGTCCGGCCAGTCTGGAGACAGCGTGTAGCGATCCTCGAACCAGCGGGCACTGGCATGAAACTGGGCCTTAAGCTCAGGCGAGGCGCTGATTTCAGCGTGCCGATAGGTACGATCGATGCCATCCGGCGCCGTAATGATGCTGCCGGCTGCCACAGTTTCATCGAGAAACAGCCCCTTACCGGCGCCTGTGATGGCGGAGTCGGCAACGTGATAACGCGGAAGAATCATGGCTCTTGACGGCACAAGCTGAAGGCGGCGCGAGTGTACATCAGGCGGACGCGACCCGATGTCGATCGGGTTGTGGGTCGCGTCCGCACGCTGCTCCCGCCGCTTTGCGTCGTCGAGCGTGTTTTCTGATGATCAGCCTTCGACGTCGGCCACGGCGGCTTTCTTGCTGGCGCGCTTGGCTTTCTTGACTGGGGCATCGGCTTTGGCCGCCGGCGTCGATGCAGCAGCGGCCGGCCCTGCATCCGCCAGCAGGATGGATGCGCGATTGCGTTCCAGTGTCGCTTTGCCAATGCCTTTGACCTGGGTCAGATCATCCGCACTCTTGAACGGCCCGTTGGCGTCGCGCCAAGCCACGATGGCATCAGCCTTGGATTGGCCAATGCCATCGAGTGACTTGGCGATGGTGGTGGCGTCCGCCTTGTTGATGTTGACCGGGCTGGCAGCGAACGACAGGGCCGGAACGGCTAGAGCCAGCGCTAATGCGATGCGTGCGGCAATTCTATGAAGCATTGGGTTTCTCCTTGATGTGGGACGGCGGCGCGTTTGCCCGTCGCGGCAGCAATGTGTCATGTGGGCGTTGGCCGCGCAGTCGGATGTGGTGCGGAGCTCGCGTGCGCAGCGCACGTTCTTGCGCGTAGGTGCAGGCTGACGATTTATCGGTTTGGGGCGGTGTCAGGCAAACGGCGCGTTAGAATAAAAGCCCGATTTTTGCCGGATGCTCGACGATGGACATTGCCCGCCAGATGGACCCAAAGCGCCTTTCCGACTTTGTCAGCGGCCTGTGGGATACCGAAATCGTGCCGCAGCTGGTCGAGTACATCCGCATTCCGAACAAGTCGCCCATGTTCGATGCCCAATGGGCCGAACACGGCTATATGGATGCCGCCGTCAAGCTGATGGAGGACTGGGCGCGATCCAAACTGAGCCTGCTGCCCGGTGCCACACTCGAGGTGATCCGGCTCGAAGGTCGCACGCCACTGATCTACATCGAGGTGCCCGGAGCCAGCGATGACACGGTCATGCTTTATGGCCACCTGGACAAGCAGCCGGAAATGACCGGCTGGGCCGACGACCTCGGTCCGTGGAAGCCGGTGATCAAGGGCGACAGGCTCTACGGACGTGGTGGTGCTGACGATGGCTACGCCATCTTCGGTTCGCTGGCAGCCTTGCTGGCGCTGCACGAACAGGGCGTGCCACATGCGCGCTGCGTGGTGATGATCGAAGCATGCGAAGAGTCGGGCAGCTACGACCTACCGTATTACGTCGATCATCTGGCGCCGCGTATTGGCAGCCCGTCACTGGTGGTTTGTCTGGATTCGGGTTGCGCCAATTACGACCAGCTCTGGCTGACCACCTCATTGCGCGGGATGACCGGCGGCAACCTGACGGTGCAGGTATTGGAAGAGGGCGTGCATTCGGGCGACGCCTCGGGCGTGGTGCCGTCAAGTTTCCGCATTCTGCGCGAGCTGCTGTCGCGGCTGGAAGACCCGGCCAGCGGCCAGATCAAGCCAAAGGAACTCTACGTCGAAATCCCGCCGCAGCGTGTCGAACAGGCCAAGCTCTCGGCCGAAGTGCTCGGTGCAGACATTTACGACAAATTTCCCTGGGTCGAGGGCATGCAGCCGGTCACGATGGATCTGGCCGAATTGGTGCTCAACCGCACTTGGCGCCCGCAGCTGTCGGTCACCGGCGTTGGCGGCATGCCACCGCTGGACAGCGCCGGCAATGTGCTGCGACCGGAGACCTCGGTAAAGCTCAGCATGCGGGTGCCCCCGACGCTCAGCGGCGCCAAGGCCGGTCAGTTTATCAAGCAGTTGCTCGAGGCCGATCCACCCTATGGAGCCAAAGTGACTTTCAAGCTGGAAAAGGATGGCAGCGGCTGGAATGCACCCCAGTTATCGCCTTGGCTGGAACAGGCGGTAGCCTCCGCTTCGGAGCATTATTTCGGTGCGTCGGCGGCCTATATGGGCGAGGGTGGCAGCATTCCGTTCATGGGCATGCTGGGCGAGAAGTTTCCTAAGGCCCAGTTCCTCATTACCGGTGTGCTCGGGCCGCATTCCAACGCGCACGGCCCCAACGAGTTCCTGCATATTCCCACCGGCAAGAAAGTGACGATGGTGGTCGCCGAGGTCGTGGCCAGCCATTTTCAGGAAGGCCGCAAGGCGTGAATTGCCAGCTCGGCGCATGAGCATCGACACCGATTATCTGGCGGCCAATTGGGCGCAGGTTCGTGGACAGGTGGACGACGCCTGCCGGCAGGCGGGTCGAGAGCCGGCTTCGGTAAATATTTTGCCAGTCAGCAAAACCTTCGGCCCCGAGCTGGTTCGTGCGGCGGTGGCACTGGGCCTGCACCGCTTCGGCGAGAACAAAACGCAGGAAGTGCGTGAAAAGTCCCCCGTCCTGGCCGATTGCGGCATCGATTGGGTGATGATCGGTCACCTGCAAACCAACAAGGCCAAGGACGTCGCCAGAATGGCCAGCGAAGTTCAGTCGCTGGACCGGCTGGAACTGGCCGAAGCCCTGCATCGCCGGCTTCAGCTGGAAGGTCGCGTCATTGATGTGCTGGTACAGGTCAAGACGTCTGATGAGCCGAGTAAATTCGGGCTTCCCCCCGATCAGCTGCCGGGGTTTCTCGACACCTTGCGCGGCTTCGATACCTTGACGGTACGTGGCCTGATGACGGTGGCCGTGCAGTCGGATCACGCCGATACCGTGCGTGGCTGCTTCCGGGCATTACGCGAGTTGCGTGATCAGGCGGCAAGCCGGGGGCACGACCTTTCGAGGCTGTCGATGGGCATGAGTGGCGACTTTGCCCTGGCCATTGCCGAAGGCGCCACCGAGGTACGGATAGGCTCTGCGATCTTCGGTGCCCGGTCTTATCCGGCTGTGGTTTGACGTAACCATTGCGTAAACTCTTTTGGCCGGTACCGCGCGGAATAGGCCACTGAAAATTTATATTTCAATAAAATCATTATCTTGGTAGAAGCCTCGTTATCGTCATATATTTTTGGAACGATAGAGTTTAGTTAACCTCAATCGAACATATCCCCGGCCGCTTCTTGCTAACTTCACACATCGATCACGTCGCCGACCACGAAAGCGACGGATTTTTGTATCAAAGGGGGATGACCCGAATGCCGACCAAACGATTGACCCTAGCTGCTGCGCTCGTTTCCGTACTTCTCATGTCCGGTCCCTTGCAAGCCAGCACTAACGCCGCCAACGACGCCCCGGTCATCGCTTCCGTCGGTCCCCAGCTCCTCAGTCAGATGTCGGCCTTCAATTCCGCCGCCGTCATTGCCCAGTCCGCCGCTCCTGCCTACGCCGACTTCGCCGCCGTCAAAGAAAAGCCTACGGCCACCATCGCGAAGAACAGCGGCGCCTCTGACAAAAACAGTCCAGACAACCAGAATTCGGCGATTGCCAATCTCCAGAATATTTCCGATGTGCGCAAGGCGCTGATCGGTCTGGCGATGAATCTTCGTGATATCCGCTACGTTCGTGGCGGCCGTGATCCTTCCACCGGCTTTGATTGCAGTGGTTTTGTGCGTTATGTGTTTGCCCATGCCATCGGCATGCAGCTGCCGACCAATTCCGCCTCGCAGTTTCTCTCGGGCCTCAAGGTGGCGCGCGCAGACATGAAGCCGGGTGATCTGGTGTTCTTCCGCACCCACGGCAAGCGCAACATCTCACACGTCGGCATCTATATTTCCAACGGTCAGTTCATCCATTCGCCGACTACCGGTCAGAGCGTGCAGGTATCCAGCCTGGACGAGGCTTACTGGGCCAAGCACTTTGCTGGCGCCAAGCGTCCGGAAGCGATTGCAATGGTTGATCATCGCGGCTGAGCTTGTTTTGCCGCATCAAGACATACAGAAAGCCGCCGCAAGGCGGCTTTCTTATAGGCAATTTGTGACTGGCAATCAGCACGGGGTGAACGAAAAGTCTCCGTTCTGGTCTGCGTGTGAGCTTAGGCCTTGCAACGGCGAGGGTTGAGTACAACTACTGATAGCCAGAACACAGCGCCATGGCCTGGGTTCGCCTCATTTGCCGGAACATCTGCATGCCTACCGATGTACCTGTTGTCACACGCAATCTGCTGATCGCCAACGTGGTGGTGTTTGCGCTGCAGTATCTGCTGCACGATTCAACTACCTTTGCGATTACTCAACACTTCGCGCTCTGGCCCTGGGGGCCGGACGTAAGCGGACCGTTGGAGGACGGTCGGGTCATCACCGTGGGATTTCAGCCGTGGCAGCTGGTTACCTATGCGTTTCTGCACGGTGGATTTACCCACATCCTTTTCAACATGTTTGCGTTGTACATGTTCGGCGGCACCATCGAGCGCACGTTCGGCACGCGCAATTTCATCATCTACTATTTTGTCTGCGCCATCGTCGCTGCGCTGGCGCAGCTGGTGGTGGTGCAATGGTTCACGCACGGCTTCTATCCGACGCTGGGCGCGTCAGGGGCTATCTTCGGGCTGCTGCTGGCTTTCGGCATGCTTTATCCGCACGAAAAAATGATGCTGATGTTCTTGCCCGTGCCGATGCCGGCGTGGTTGTTCGTTACGGGCTATGCCGTTATCGAGCTGGTTATGGGTGTGACGGGTACGCAAGCAGGTGTGGCCCATTTCGCGCATCTGGGCGGCATGGTGGGCGGTTACGCGCTTATCCAGTATTGGCGTGGCAAGCTGCCGATCAAGCCGAAGCGATTGCTTCGGCTTTGATCGCTTAGCGCAACACCAGAAAATCCGCGCTGACCACAAATCGCACGGCATCCAGTCGCAGCCTCGACAGCGGAAGAGCCGCCAGCAGGGCAGTACGTTCGTCGGCGACGGCGGTGATTTCCGCCTCGCTGATCGAGGGATTCACTGCATGCAAGGCGACCAGACGCGACAGCTCGGCGTCCAGCGTGCTGGTGGCGAGCGCTATCGCTTCGCCAATGCTGGTCTGCCCATAGACCGCAGCCAGCGTCTCGGCGCGGTCCAGCATCGGTGGCACCAGCTTGTTGAGGAATTTGCGATAACGGGCTACTTCGATCGTTCTTGAGGCTGAGCGGCGTAGCGACGTTTCACTGGGCTGGAAATCGACGCGTTCGGCCAGCTTGGTATCCACCGTCACCACGATCGGCAGTGTGGGCAGAAAGCGCTCGGCATCGAGCCTGCGATCGGCCACGCATTCGAGCACATAAACCGTCTGCAGCAGGGCCGTGCGCGGAGGCAGCTCGTCGTCGACCATGAAGGCCGCATTGCCCTGTTCGCCGGATAGCGCCAGATCCATCGCGCCGGCCACCAGTGGATGATCGAGCCGCAGCAGCGGCAGATCCTCGCGCGCCAGCGCGATGTCGCGCGAGAAAGTCACCGACTGCGGGCCTTCGGCAAAGCCGGGCAGGGCGTCGGTGGACAGGTATTGCGGATCGAGCAGCAGCACTTGGCTGCTCAGCTCCTCGGCGTGGATGCCGAAGGCCTCCAGCAGGCGCTGGATGAAACCGTCGCGGCCGGGGTCGCGATCCTCGCGTGAGAACGCCTGCTGCAATTCGTCGGCATGCAGGTCGCGGCTCGCGGCCAGTTCCAGCAGGTGATCGCGGCCAGCGCGGATCAGTTCGGCCATCTGCTCATGGCTGCTGCGCGTTTCGGCCAGCAGCACATCGAGTTCCTGATCGCGATTGTCATCGCCGCGGGCATGTTCGTCGGCCAGCTGGGCCAGCGGCTCGCCGTAGCGGCGCAGCAGTTCGCGTCCATCGGCCGGGCTGGCCCGGAACGCATCCACGCCATCGTCGTACCAGCGCGCCAGCACATGCTGGGCGCTGTCGGCGATGACCAGAATGTGAATCTGGATGTCGTGCTGCTGGCCGATGCGATCGAGACGGCCGATGCGCTGTTCCAGAAGGTCCGGGTCGAGCGGCAAGTCCCACAGGATCAGGTGATGCGCGAACTGGAAGTTACGGCCTTCCGAACCGATCTCCGAACACAGCAGCAATCGCGCGCCATCCGGTTGTGCGAAGTACGCTGCGTTGCGATCGCGCTGGATAATGCCCAGGCCTTCGTGGAAGCGCGCCACACCGACGCCACTCTTGGTACGCAGCGCTTCTTCCAGCGCCAGCACCTTGGCCTGGCTGCGGCAGATAAGCAGGAACTTGTCTTGCGGATATTTTTCCAGCAGCGTGATCAGCGCATCAATGCGCGGATCGTTCGCGTAGTTCACTTCCATCAACACGGGCGGCTGCTGGATATCCGCATGGAACTCGGCCAGCAACGACTGGCGCGTGCTTTCCTCGACCGTGTCCGCGTCGAGCACATGCCACACAGGTACGCGATTGGGAAAGCCGCCGATACCGGCACGTCGATTGCGAAACATCGCGCGGCCGGTTCCGTGGCGATCGATCAGCGCTGCGAGCAGTTCGCGCGCGTGGGCGGGTTTGGTGGAGTCGTCGAGATAGCCGGTGAGTGCTTTGTCGCCGTGAAAAGCCTTAGTCAACGTATCGCGCTGCGTGTCGTCCAGGGTGATGCCGTCAAGTAGCCGATCTGCAATGGCCGACAGCGCCTGGTAGTCGTCCGCTTCTGTCAGATAGCCATCCAGATCATGATAGCGCTGTGGATCGAGCAATCGCAAACGAGCAAAGTGGCCGCTACGGCCGAGCTGCTCCGGCGTGGCGGTGAGCAGGATCACGCCGGGAATAGCGGCCGCCAGTTTCTCGACCATCGCATAGCGTGGGCTGGTCGCTTCCGGAGACCATGCGAGGTGATGTGCCTCGTCCACCACCAGCAGATCCCACGGCGCGGCCAGCATCTGCGCGGCATATTTGGGCGAGTTTTCCAGAAAGCCGAAATCGGCAATGACCAGCTGCTCGTCCTCGAAAGGGTTGGCCTCGTTACCGCTGGCATCGTCATCGGACGACAGCAGGGCTTCGCAGCGCTCTTCGTCATAGATCGAAAAACTGAGATTGAATCGGCGCAGCAGCTCGACAAACCACTGATACACCAGCGTGTCCGGCAACAGCAGCAGTACGCGTGAGGCGCGGCCGGTGGCCAGCTGGCGGGCGATGATCATGCCCGCTTCAATAGTCTTGCCCAAGCCCACTTCATCGGCCAGCAGAACGCGCGGCGGACGACGGGCGGCAGCGATGCCGGCCACGCGCAGCTGATGTGGCACCAGCCCGATCCGTGCGGCGCCCAGGCCCCATGCGGGCGAACGGCGCGCTTCAGCGCGTCTCTGCAAGCCTTCCAGTCGCAGTTCGAACTGGGCAATCGAATCAGTGCGGCCACCGATCAGTCGATCATCGGCCTGGCTGACGCTCTGTTCGTCGTCGAGCTGGCCTTCTTCCAGCTCGCGCCCTTCGCCGCGGTAGATCAGCAGCTCGTCACGAATCTCGACGCGCTCCACCAAAAACGCAATGCCCTTGCCAGCCACGCGCTGGCCGGCGCGAAACTCGGCGCGTAACAACGGCGCGGAATCGATCGCATAAGGGCGAAGAATGCCAGCCTTGGCAAACAGCACTTGCACACCGCGTCCTTCAACGCGAAGAACGGTGCCGAGACCCAGCTCGGGTTCGGCAGAAGAGATCCAGCGTTGACCAGGTACGAACATTGCGCAGCCGTATAGCGTCGAGGGTCGTCGATTATCCGCTCAACGGTTGTTGCTGCCTAGGCAAGGTGGCTCAATGTGATGATGCCGTCCAGGGCGTGGCGCGTGGTGCCCTGGGCGGAAAGGTCACTGGTTACCGTTCAGTTGAGTATCTCGCGCCAGTTGACGCGCTGGAGTTGGGGCGTGGTGGTGGTTTGTTGCATTTGCGCCGTCTGGGGCAGGCCGCCGGTCTGGCCGTACAAGATTGTAAACGTGCCGCCAGGAAGCTGGACCACCGATGATCCGGTCGGTGCGGTCGTGGTAGTGATGTATGGCGTGACAGTACCGGCACTGCTCAGCAGTACCGACTGGCCGGCAAAGGTCGTGGCATAGATGCTACCCAACAGGTCGCAGGGATTAGAGGAAGGTGTCAGTGTCGTCCAGGTGACGACGAAGACACCTGCAGCAGCATTGGGACTGATGACGATCCGTTCGGTACCGCCGTTCGTTCCGGCTGTGCCCGTCAGGTCGTAATACCAGCCCGAGGAGCTGTCTGTCAGGCTGGTCAGGCCTGTCAACAAGTTGGTGTTCGCAGTCAGCATGCTCCGCGTCAAGGGCACTCCCGTCGTTGACGGCGTAGCACCCGTGCCATCGCGCAAGGCATACATGGTCTGCTGCTGGGTGTTGCTGAGATCACTGAGGGCGAGGAACTGGCCGGTGCCAACAAAAACCCAGCGGAGCGTACCGAGCCCACTGGAATCGGTACTTAGTTCGATGCGTGGCGCCGTGGTGATCGGTTGCGGGTTGCCGGCACTATCTTTAAGTGTGGCAAACAGAGTCGGTGCCAGATAGGGGGGAGTCACATTTCCGGTCGCATCCTTTGCCGGCTCCGACAGATCGAAGCGCCATACATTGCCCAGCAGATCGCCTGCATAGACCTGCTCGATGGTGCCGTCGCTGACGTTCTGGGTGTAGCCGGTGGCCTGCGTGAGGCCAGCGGGGCTGGTGGCTGTACCTACGTTAGTGTCGATGGTCTGTATCAGTGCGCCGGTCTTCGCATTAAGTATATAGAGCTTGCCATGGCCATCCTGGCCCGAGCCGGTGTTGTCGTAGCCCGTGGTCATCAACACGACCCAGCCGTACTTGCGGGTCTTCACGATCAACGGGGCTCCATAGCTGTAGCCCATGTCGGGATCAGTAAATTCCCACAGTACATTCGCAGACTCGGATGTTTCGACGGTCGGGCCGGTGGTGGTGGTGGTATCGACTGCTGCCGGAACAGCCGTAATATCGAGCGCATAGATGCCCATGCCACCGTGGCCAAGGCCGCCCACCAGCATCGTATGCCAATTGGCCGAGCCGGTGGTGCTGACGGGTGCGGTGCTGCCATCGCCGATCAGGGTGAAATCGACATCCGCCACCTGCGGTGTCTGATCCACATAGAAGTGATGGCTGTAGTTGTTGGTGGAAACGCCGTTGAGATTGGCCAGTGCGGGCAGTCCGTTGATCAGTGGCGTGCTGGTCGGGCCCGCGTAAACCAGACTCGGCACGTAGGCAAACAGTTCGCTGCCGCCACCGGTCACGGGATCGGCAGTTGTCGAGGTTTTGAAGTCGCCTTCAAACGCATGCAACATGCCATCGTTGCCGCCGACATACACCACCGGTTGGCGGTTCAGTACGCTCGTGGTGAATGCGGTATAGCCGGGGTTCGCACTTTCCGTGTAGGACGGTGACAAGGCGTTCTGTACCAGCACCGCCTGAGAGTTCACGATATCGCCAAGGATGTGGCTGCGTGCGCGGTAGTCGACACCCTCATACGTCTTGTCGCCGCGAATGTAATTGACGAGATTGGTGCCAGTGCCGCCCGTAGTCACGCTGTTTATGGCCGTCTGTTCGGCAGTCGACAAATTGCCGTAACGGAAGGGTGTGCCGGCTGTTCCATTCCAAGTAACGATGCGGCGTTCGTTGTTCCAACCCAAGATGGTCGTGCCCGAAGCACCAGTGCTCTGGGTCAGGTTATCCAGCTGGATCTGTGCATGCCAGGGGACGCTGCCAGAGACAGCCGTGACGCTGCCGCCTGCGACGGCAGAAGCCACATAGCCGGAGACGTCGCCATTCCATGTCACCGGCGTGTACAGGGTGGTATAGATCGGAAAGCCGGCAGCGGGTGAATAGAACGGTGCCGTGGTGGTGCTGGCCGGGACATTGGTGAGTGCGCGGGTCGCTGTCACGGCTGGCGCCGAAGCACTTTGGGATGTCGAGGCAACATTGTTGAAGATCTGCTGCAGCCCGGACTGGATCAGAGTGGGCTGGTTGCCGGGAAAATAATTGTCCGGTCGCAGATTGAAGGCGGCAGCCGTACTTGTATTGGTATGCCAGGTGAGGATGTTGGCGGGCTTGCCATCGCCATTGAGGTCATTGAAGCCGCCATATTTTGCGGCCAGCCAGTACATGCTGGGGCCGGCCTGACCGCCGCTGGTGTTGAAATTGGCGGGGCTATAGATGTAGTCCGGATTGACGCCATCGTAGGCGCCGGGCTCCAGTACGTCGACGGTATAGGTGGTTACCGTCAGCTTGCTGGGCTTGTTAAGGATGTCAGGGCGGATGTCCTGGGTGTGCGCGAAGTAGGCTAGGCCAGCCATGTTGTAGGTCGGATTGGTCGTGCCATTGGGCTCGAAGGTGAGCCCCAATTGATTGGCGGCAGGAACGACCGTTGCCGTCGTCGCAGTCGAGCCCTTGTACCTGAGCTGCGCCATGGTTATCGATGCTGGCGTGGTGCCATTTTTTTCGATCAACGGAAGGTTGCCGAGTTGGGTGGCATAGCCTCCGGCATCGGCCCCCTCGACGACTCCCAAGGGGCCCTGACCGGTGCCTGGGGTGGGGCCGCCGGAGCTGGGCACCCGGGTGTCATTCCAGGTATGGATGTCGCCGATCGAGACAATCGCATTGGACTGGCAGGTGAAGTCGCTCGTTGGGGTCGTGAGCGGGTTCGTGAGCGGGTCCGGGAGCTTGTTGCCGGTATACAGCGGAAAGTTGGTATCAAGCCAGCCGTTGCCTGATGGTAGTGTCGTATAAGTCGAATCGAGCCCCACATTCATGTAGTAGGACAGCGCCGCCCAGTACAGATCGGCAACGGTGTCGTACGTTTCATAACCGTTGTTGTAACCGAACTGGTTCAGATAATTGATGACACCGCTACTGGTGAAACTACCGCCGCCCGCGGCCGCCACCCCGTATTTTGTCGCGTCTGCAGAATACGGGTTGGTAGCGATAATGCCCGTTGTGGAATTCCACTCACTGGTCGTATTGGTCGGGCGAATACCGTAGCCGTTGTAACTAGTGGGGCCGTTGTCACGCAGCAGAGCGCGTATTGCACCGTTGGCAGGGCCATCTCCGGTCTTGAAGGCATAAGCTGCAGCTCCCACGCGGATCTGAGTGTAGTTCTGCTGGATCAGGCCATCGGGTTTGTTGTAGACGCCAGCGCCTACGTAATCGGTCGTCTTGTGGGCAGAGTTGCAGTTGCTCTCCAGCATGCCGGTTACGCAAACCTGGACCTCTGCGTTGTAGGTGGTTGCAATATTGCTGACACCGTTAGTCTTGCCCGAATTGAGAAATCCGCTGTTGTTCGCAACGACGAAGGTTGTGCCCAGTGCAGCTGATTCTAGGTAAACGCTGTTGAGCGACGAATAGTTGGCATCGCCAATGACTGTTGATGCCGCGACATTCGACGAGCTTCCGATGGTCTTGTTCGGGAAATTGCCCGTCGTGCTCTGCGAGTTGAGGTTCGAACGTATCAGCACCGTACTCGACGAGGTGTCGACAGCGCGATTGCCTCCAGTCAGGGCCTGGCGGAACTCGTCGAGCGCCGTCATAGTCGCCCAGTTGAGCATGTTACCGCTCCAGTGGGAGGTGGTTGTCGTGCCGGATTTTGTGGTGCAACTCCCGTTGCTGTTCACTGCTCCGATAGGGGTGAAATATCCAGCGGTTGTACTTCCGGGGAGGCCCGTGGTGATGCTGTAGTCGTAGCACTTCGCAGGGTCGAAATACCCCAGAAAGCCGGTGGTCGCTGTATAAGCGGTGTAACCGGTGGCGTTTGTGTAAGCACCAACCGTACCCGTCGGAAACTCCACCGACAGCGCCAGCATCAGGTTCGCCGGTACGTTGGAGGTGCTGTACAAGGGGGTATCGGTCAGCGTCGTTTGTGCCTGCGCGTTGCTGCTGCCCATCAGCGTCAGCATGCACGTCAATAGCGCGCAGCTCAGGCCGGAGTGGCAAAGTGAACGAAAAAACTTGGACATGGCCGTTCCCGAAATACGAGTGATTAAGCTGTGGATGCGAACGTCCTGTTCGTGTCGATGGTTGGCAAGCTGGTTCTGATGCCGATACATGGATCACCCATGTAGTGTCACTACCCCAAATGGTTCCTTGCGCCTGCGGCTGGATCGTGCAACCCGCCGCAAGCCGTATTCAGCGCAATATGGTCTGTACGTAACCGCTGGTGCCCTTGCTGCCTGTCACCTTTACGGTCAACCGGAATGCTGCATAGGCACCTGAAACGAACGGCGGTCCGTTGTCTTTGGACTGGTTGGAGACCGATCCACCCAGGATCGATGCGCCCGGCACGATACATGTGGTGGGACCGGCGGGGCCGGCGACTGGGCAAAGCCGTTCGACCACGTAGGTTACGACGTCGTCATTGGTGACCGTAGTCAGCGCGGGCACCGTTTTGATGCTCCCAGTTGTTCCGTTCACTAGCACGTTGGGTATATCACCATCCGGACGGGCTGTTGCCGTTTGAGGCTCAGCGTAATACCCGCTGGCGGCCAGGTCGCTATCGCTGGTCGGCTCGCCAAAGTTGATATTCTGAATGGCGTCCACATAAGCGCGCTCGGCCTCTTGCACCACGCCTTGCCTGAAGGTGAGGCTGCCGGCAATGGTGTTACTGGTATCCACCGAACGCATCAGCGCCACCGCGGCCAATAACGTGACCACCAGTACGACGATCGCGATCAGGGTGGAGATCATGCCCCTCTGCTGGCGCGGTACAACCCGGTATCCCATGCGTGTGTTCTTCAGGCTCATGTTGACTTGACTCAGTACGTTTGGGTGACAAGCGCGTTGTGGATCGGGATGGTGGTGTCGTAGACCTTGTAGCGGAATTGCGTTTGCGTGGCGATGGTGTATTGAAGCGCCGGCGCGAGGTCAGGGAAGAGCACCAGAGTGGCCTTGCCAGTGGTGTAATCGCTGGCCCGTTCCGGCAACCGGCTTTGTGCCACGACGGCCACGCGGATCGCCGTGATCTGGGCTATGGCTGCTTGTGCCGCTGCGGTATTGGCAGTGAGTGCAGCGATACCCCACGCGGCACCGACGGGTTGCACCCATTTGTCGACCACGAAGACAGGCTCGCCAGAGGGGCCAGACCCATCGTGGATGCCATACAGCGTCTTGAGTTGCACAATGCCATCGGCAATCGGAATCGTACCCGCGCCACCATTCGTCGCCCGCTGCAGGAGATCAAACGACACCAGCGAGTTGGTAGCGGGATCGACACCGAACAGAGTGAACACGGGCGAGCGGCCCAGGTCAAACAGGTTGACCGCGTTTGTCAGGCCGGTGGACGGGCTGGTGGCGGTGTTCAGAGTGAGGGTAGTGGTCGTAGTGGGAATGGGATTGGGTGTGGCGGCGAGCTGGCCAATGGTGCAGCTGCCATTGGGCATGGTGCCCAGCACGTAATCGCTCGCAAGAAAGCCGAAGGAATTGCCTACGACCACGCTGGTCGCGGTGGTACTGGTGACGCCGACCTTGAATACCTGCAGCGCGGGGTTGCCGCTGATCACGCCGATCACGTCCGGAGTGGCGGCGCCTCCACCTGCAATCAGTACAGGGAAAGCCAGCGTGGTAAGCGGCCAGCCGGAGGCGGCGAAGGGGGCCGGCAGGGATGTTGCCGGTAGCAATGCGGTGGCCCCCGAAGCGGCATTGATCGCGCAACCCAAGACACTGTAGCTCTTGCCCTGAATCAGTCCGGAGCCGGCGGTGCGAATCTGGCGCTCCAGCTCATACAGCGAATAGCTGCCGTTCTGCTGCGCATCGTCGCCGCTGCTAGTGGTGCGTTTATGACCTTCATACACCGCGAAAGCCGCCATGATCGCCAGCGTGCAGATGATGCTGACCACGATGCCCACCATCAGCTCGATCAGCGAAAATCCCCGGCTGCGCGTGCGCACATCAAAGGCACGCGGGCGCCCGTTGACGTTGTCGGTCTCAGTTGCCGATGTCTGAAATGGATACATAACTATGGGGACCGGTGTCGTTAGGAGCTTGCCAGTTGACGGTGACCGTAACCTGGGACTGCGTGCCTCCCGAAGTCGCCGTCGGGATGGCCATGGGCACAATCACGATGGTGGGTGGATGGGCTGTTACGCCCGGCAGGCAATTCGTCGAGGCGACGGCGTTGGTGCAGTCGACGGTATTGGCCCACGCCGTATAACTCGCACCTGCGGGGGCACTGGCATAGACGGCCAATCCTTGCGGGTCTGACGTCCACATCTGCGCGATGACCTGGTCGGCCAGCATGGCGGCATTGGTGCGGTATTTCGCATCGCCGGCGAGTTTGATAGCTGCTGACTGCAAGGAGACCATGCCGATGATGCCGATCGAGAAGATCAGCACGGCGATCATGGCGTCGAGCAGGATAAAACCTTGCTGAGGTGATCGCTGTGGGGAAAGACCCCAATGGGTGATGCGTGCGTTTTTCACGGGCAGCCCTGCGGGTTATTGGCACTGAAGGTGAATTTCGGGTCGCACATGCTCACCATGCCGCCGGCAGAGATCGTGGTGACGAGGGTCCGGCTGTTGGCCTGTGCGCTTACCTGCGCGGCAGTAACGTCGATGCGGATGATCGAGCTGTTGCTGTAGTCCGTTGGACGACCCAGTGCATTGAAGGTAATGCCACCAGGCACGCCGCCGGTCATGATGCTTGAATAGTTGCCCGTGATGTCGGCCACGGCGGTCGCGGCACCTACCTGCAGATTGGCCGTGTCGCCAGTGTTGATGAAACTTTGCAGGGTGCTGCTGCTGCCGGCGGGGGGCAGCGGGCAGGTTGTTACCGTAGCCGCGCTGGCTGCGGATGTCGGTAACAGACAGACCGTCCATTCTGCTGCGCCGGCAGTGTTGGCAAACAAGTAAAACCTGACATTGGTGCCGCGCTGCGAGGCCTCGTTGCGTGCGAGCCGAAGGCCGTTCTGGATGGATTCTGTAGCGGTGCGGATGCGCGTATTGAGCATCCACTGCTGATAGGTCGGAATGCCGATCACAAGCAGTATTCCGAAAACTGTCAGGGTGACCATCAACTCAAGCAGGCTGAAGCCACGTGGTGACGCCGGTTTCATTGGCAGCTTCCACCCGGACGATCGACCCAGCAAGTGGTTGATCCGCCCCACGGTGAAGAAGGGGTGGCCTGGTTGTTGTTATTATCGATGGTGAATGAGAAGCCTGCAGTCAACCCGCCAGCATCTCCGGTAGCCGTTGCCAGGTACCCTTGGTATCCAGCAGTGGCACCAGTGCCAGTGGCGTTGCCGGTACAAGCAATTGTGAAGTACTTGAGGGAGGTGCTCGCCGGCGCGGGTGCGCCGCATCCAGTCGTACCGTAATTGCGGTTGTCCTGGTAATACTGCTCCATGCTCACCCGGTAAGCCGCGAGGTTGTTGTATGCCTCGGACAGCTTGCTGCGGGTGATGTAGTTTTTGTAGACGGGAAGAGCGATGGCGGCGAGGATCGCAATAATTGCAACAACGATCATCAATTCGATCAGCGTGAATCCGGCTGCCGGCTCACGATGCGTGTACATCGAGTTCATGGATCGCCCCCGTCTGGTGTTGATTCTGACTAATTTTCATCGGCTGTTGTCCGATGAACCCCTGGTGCCCCGGTCGACCCACATGTGTAGTGGTTCGCCGCCTCATTGTCACTTGCGGGCAAGACGATTTGAACTACCGTTTATCGGGGAAAAGTAGCCGTTAGTCGCAGAAATTTTGATGACCTTAGATGGCAGGTCAACATGTTTCGCATATTTTTACGACCAGCGTCTGGCGAGATGTGCACATGCATTTTTCAGGATAGCGGCAGTGACAAGTCGCTGCTCCGCATTGCTCCGGTTGAACAGCAACGAGCGTCTGGCAGCACCGCTTTGTTCGCTGTCGAGGCCATCGGTGCGACAGGTTGCAACCGGAAACAGGATGCGGTAGTTGCGGATCTCCGCGTCGCAATTGAACGGGTGGATAGAATTGTCGACGAGGATAATGAACCGCGTGCCACGGCGGCTTGCTCCTGGCCATGCCGGAAAATACGGCATACTTGCCCACATGCGTGACTCTCGCCCTATCAGCGGCCCGCGCCGCCCTGTCGAACACGGTCCTTTGCCGGATTTCTGCAATTTGCCCGTGATGTTCGCGCTGCTGGTGATCGCAACGCTTACCGCGACAACGATGTGGCTGGCATCGGACAGTCGACGAGATTGGAACAGTTACAGCATCAGCATTTTGTTCGCGACATGGCTGACTCTGGTAATCGGGCTGGTGCTGTGCGCGTTGCGTTCGCTGCTGCAGCGACTGCCCGGAAAGATGCCTTATCTAGGAACGTGGTTGGTGATCATGCCGATCGTAGCCGGCGCCAGCATGGTGGCGCACGAATTCAATGACGCTCTGCAGTTGCAATTGGTGCGAAGCGACTTGGGTATCTTTGTGCGCGACAGCGTGGCGATCGCGGCCTTGCTTAGTGCGGGGATGCTGCGCTACTTCTATGTGCTGGCGCAGTGGCAGGCACGACTCGCGGCTGTCACGCAGGCGCAGGTCGAGGCGCTGCAAGCGCGCATCCGCCCGCACTTCCTGTTCAACAGCATGAACACGGTGGCTGCGTTGATACGGATCGACCCGGATGCGGCCGAGCGCACGGTGGAGGACCTGTCCGAACTTTTCCGCGCCGCACTGGGTCAGCATGACACCGGCGATGGCACGCTCGGTGACGAGTTGGCGCTGGTCGAACGCTACCTCGCGATCGAACAGTTGCGTCTGGGGGCTCGTCTACACGTGAGGCGCGAACTGGATGACCTGCCTGCCGACTTCCCATTGCCACGGCTGCTGCTACAGCCGTTGGTGGAGAACGCGGTGCGCCATGGCGTCCAGCCGCTGCGCGAAGGCGGCGAAGTGACCTTGCGTGGACAACGCGATGGAAAGGGGGTGCGGATCGAGATCGGCAATCCGCTGCCAGTGACACCACCGGAAGCTGGCAACGGTCACGGTCTGGACAGCGTACGGCAACGCGTTGCTTACCGGTTCGGGCCGCTGGCGAGAGTACAGGCCGGACCGCAGGGTGATCGCTTCGTAGTGCTGATGCAATTACCAGGGCCATCTTCGTGATGCATGGGGATTGCCGTCAGCGACCAGCCAATCATCGCGTGCGCCTGGGTAGTATGGTTGTGATGACCGGTGCAGAGTTCGTCATGCGCGCCGCGTCGGCCGAGACGGGTGGCATAGGTCTCGGCCCATTGATGCAGCAGGTTGTAGCAGGCACGGGTCAGTTGTAGCAGCGCATCGGCATAGGCGCCGGACTGGTTCACGGTCTGGATCGAGCTGTCGAGTTCGAACAGCAGGCGGTGGCGACTGTCGCCGTGGATCAAGCTCTGCACCCAGAAGAACGAGGCGAAACGTGCGCCACGCGTGTCGACGCATTGATCTCGATGCTTTCGCGTTGCTTGCCGATCTGGTCTTACTGGGTGGGGTTGGTCAGATCCTGTACCAGCTGGTTGGTAACCGTGGTGCGTATAGCGCGCTGGTTAGCATAAAACGCTCGTCGAGCAGGTTCCACTTCGTGCCGATCTCGGCCGCGTGCGCGTTCTGAGGTTCGAGATTGGGATTGTCCGGGCTGTTGGCCGAGCTACTGAAGGTGAGTGAGTGCATTGCCGCCCGGCGGCTCCTGCGACATGGCGAAATTGTCGTAGGTGCTCCCACCGGCAGTCGGTTTGTACAACACCTCGAGCTTGTAGTTGGGCAGCTTGCCCGAGACGCGGGTGTCGATGCCTGGCACGACCTGCCAGCCGGCAACGTACCGCACGCGACCGTGGTCTTGTTGCCACACAGACTACCGTGCTGGTGAAATCGGTGCTGTAGTGATCCAGCCATGCGCCGGCATTGATCTGCTACTGCTCGCTGAACTTCATGGTGTCGAACAGATGGGCTGCTTCGGTATTGGTCTGGCTACTGTCGAGGCGCATGCAAGGGGGCGCCGCTGGACAACCGGTCTATTGAAATTAGAAGAATGCTGTCCAGGTGGCAACCTAAGGCGGGTTGTACAAAGGTGGCGATGCCACCTCATACGTCAGTCCACATCCGCAGCAGGTTGTGATAGCAGCCGGTGAGTTGCACGCGCGCCAACTCGTCGGCGCCGGTGGCAGTGAGCCGCTGGATTGCATTGTCCAGATCGAACAGCAGTGCGCGCTGGCCATCGTCGCGGACCATGCTTTGCACCCAGAAGAAGCATGCCAGGCGTACACCACGCGTTACCGGTGCGACCTTGTGCAGGCTGCTGGCCGGGTAAAGCACCATATCGCCGGCGGCCAGCTTGATTGCCTGGGAACCGTAGGTGTCCTCGACCAGCAGCTCGCCACCGTCATAGCTTTCCGGTGGCGCCAGGAACA
>Ga0302310_10000819_pt1 | contig 27876 bp, 20 predicted proteins | sample III_Palsa_N1_2_FD_200451 | JGI IMG/M metagenome (GOLD analysis project Ga0302310, IMG submission 200451) | Peat permafrost microbial communities from Stordalen Mire near Abisko, Sweden - III_Palsa_N1_2 | ecosystem: Environmental > Terrestrial > Soil > Palsa > Peat permafrost | place: Sweden...
TCCCGCAGCTGGTCAAGGGTGCCAACGGCGAAAGCTACACCACGTTCTCGTGGGAGAAGACCGACAAGGCCGACGCCCTGCGCGCGGACAGCGGTCTGGACAAGAAAACGGCCATTGCCCGCCGCAAGTAAGCGCTGTTGCCGAACTGACCAAACAAAAACCCCACGGTTGCCCGCGGGGTTTTTGTTATTTCACGCCATTTGGTAGCAAATGCCCCAAGGACAGCCGGCTCATAAAAAATTGAAGAGAAAGAAGGTCGCCCGCTTGGGCGACCTTCTTTCTTTGTGTGAGATCTAAAGCACACTAGGTGCCCAACGGCCCTGCCTGCTTGAGGGGATAAATAGACGTTGTGGCCTGGCGATTCGATCCCCTGTTCAGGGTGCACGCAAGTTCTTCGCTCAGAGCGCTAAGGTCAGGCCACTCAAGCTTTATTAGACATTCCGCTTCGTGGCGAGCGGCCGGAACATGGAAAAATCCCAATTCAATTCGTTGTTAGCAACGAACTGGATTGGGGGTATAGTGATCGCCATGCGCTATCTCCCTGCTCAAGCCAAAGAAGCCCTGGGCATTACGGAAGAAACCTTCCGGCATTGGCGACGTGCTTTACCACCTCTCAAGGGCAAGCGGGGCTATGCCCCTTGTTTCAGTCCGGGAGACTTGCTTGCGCTAAAAGTGGTTGCGCAGCTGCATGCGTTTGGCATCCAGGTGCGCCACCTCACCCCGCACGCGGAGGCGTTATTTAAGGCTTGTGCGCGGAGTCCATGGTTTGGCTTGGACGACAAAGTGTTTGTATTTGACGGTGAGACGATGGAGTTAATAGGTCCCCATGGAGAACAGGGTTGGGCTCAGCAGCCCCGGATCGCTATCCCGCTGGGGCCGCTAATCCGGCAACTACGCCAGAGTCTGTCGGAAGAGGAAATTCGGCCTGCACAGCCGGAAATTTCTTTTCCACCGCTAGATGTTGCCTCAGTGAGATCGCGATGATCGCTACTTCGACTACCGACCATGTCACGATAGAGACCAAGCAACACGTCCCGTCCCATCGCATTGCGCAAGCGGAACAGGTATGACGATGCTGCCTATGACATTGACCAAGCAGAACCTCGCCAGCGCGCTGGGAACGGCCGTGGATGACGTAGTGTCGCTATCATTGGGCACGTCATCTCTTACCCCAGAGCATTTGGACTTTTTGGGTTTGGTCCAGGCACGCGCTCGCAACGAGCCTGTGCCTGATGCAGTAGTACTGCGAGATGGTCAGCCACTGCTTTATGTATGGGATCTGCGCCATCATCCGACGCTTGATCAACAAGCCTTGCGTCGCGATATGGAAAAGCTTGCCCTCCGTTCGGATGCGCCCTATGTGGCGTTGCTCCGCCCGGGTATCGTGCAAGTCTATGCACTGGGCGAAGCCCGTGATGATGCAGCTAAGCCGATCATTGAGAACGCTGAACTACACCCTGGTTTGATTGCGAAGCTTGCGGTCGGCGATCTGCCGGCGCGCGCTGATGGAGTCAGTACTCACGAGTTAATGCTTGAGTTGCTGAATGCAGTCACTGAAGAGCTCATCGCGTTTCGCGGTGTCACTCCAGACGAAGCGCTCGCGCTCATTGGACGAACACTGTTTCTGCGCTTTCTTCATGATCGCGGCATCCTCCCTAACCTGAATCCGCTGCCTGGGGTTGGTCAATTCCGCGAATGCATGTCAACGCCCAAGCACGCTGCTGCCAGCTGTCGTTGGCTCGATGAGACCTTCAACGGTGACCTGTTGAGCTTGCCTGACCAAGGAAGCGAAGCTTATTTCACCCGCTTGTATAATCTTTCGGGCACCTCAGCGCTAGATGATCTGAGCGCGATTATCCGCGGTGACAAGCCGGTGGGTGACGGTGCCTACCAAACACAGTTCTCTTGGAAGGATCTGCATTTCGCCTACATACCGGTGGGGCTACTGAGCCAGGTCTATGAGGCATACATCCATCGTTTTGAGTCTGATAGCGCCAAAAAGAATAGTGTCTACTACACCCCCCGCCATCTAGCGGAGTATATGGTGGATCACGCCTTGTCCATGCTTGGTGCCGAAGCGCACCGCGCCCGTATTCTTGATCCAGCGGCGGGTGGCGGCGTTTTCCTGCTGGCAGCGCTGCGTCGTCTTGTGCAAGGACGGTGGCGTGCTACAGGTAGGCAGCCAACAACGAAGGTCATACGCGATATTCTCAACACGCAATTGGTCGGCATTGACATCAATCCTGCCGCCAGGCAGCTCAGCGCGTTGGCTCTGTATCTCACAGCGTTGGAACTGGACCCGAAGGTTGCCGAACTTCGCAACCTCAAGTTCGATGCACTTCAAGGGCGAGTTCTCTTGCCGGCCGAGACGTGGATAGACGATGCGAGCGGAATCGCGCTCGGTAGCCTAAGTCAATCGGCGCCTAGTACGCTGCATGGCAAGTTCGATGTGGTCCTAGGCAATCCGCCTTGGACCTCCGGTGGCACGCCATCGTTTCAAAAAGCGATCGAGGCGAATGCCCAAGCAGCGATGGCCGAGCGGGGCGTTACTGCTGTCAGCAATCCGGACGGGGTGCCGGATCTGCCTTTTGTCTGGCAGGCGACACGCTGGGCCAAGCCAGGAGGTGTGCTTGCGTTTGCATTGCATGCACGCTTGTTGATCAAGACAAGCGACTTGGGCATCGCCGCACGAAAAGCCATCTTTAGCGGGCTGGATGTCACTTATGTCTTAAACGGGCTTGAGCTGCGCAATACGCTCGTGTGGCCGAACATGACCGCCCATTTTTGTTTATTGTTTGCGCATAACCGGGCTGCAACAGAGGAAAGCCGCTTCTACGCGGTGACGCCCGTCATGGACCGAGTGCTTAATCGCGAGGGGCGCGTACGCATTGATAGCAAAGATGCGTGGGCCTCGGATGCGACGATGGTTGACCAAATCCCACACTTATTTAAAACGTTGGCTAAGGGCAATGCGCTGGATGTAGAACTATTAGAAAAGATACAGCGTGATACCACGATATCGCGCTCCGATGATGCGCCACGGCGCCCAACGCTTATGGCTTATGCAAATAGCATAGGCATTCACCACGGGCACGGCTATCAGACGAGCAGCGAGAAGGAAGATGCTGATTTTCTTAAGGGGCTTCCAATGATGCCCGACCCACGATTAGCCATATGGCCCGTAGTTCCAATCAAGAAGCTCTTGCCCTTTGAGTATGAACGCGTACATCGTGTTCGTGAGCGGCAAATTTATGACGCTCCTCTGGTATTGCTAAGAAAATCGCCTAGCACGTTGCCAAATGCGCCGGTAGCGATGCTCGCATTACAGCGTGTCGCCTATCGCGAATCCTACATTGGTTATAGCTGTGCGAAAGCCTCACAACCACAATTAACAGCCACTTATCTTTGGGCGCTGCTTAATAGCGATCTTTTTCTGTATTACACGCTCATGACCAGCAGTATCTTCGGCTGTGAGCGAAGCGCGATGCAAAAGTCCGATGCGGAGCAATTTCCAGTCGCTCCTTTGTCGTCGCTTTCGGATAAGCATATCCGGGCGCTCAAAGATTTATTGAGCACGATCAAGAAAGGCACCATTGAGCCGTCGGGAAGCAACGCTTTGGTCAATGCCGTCTATGGCCTTAATTCCGCGGACATGATGTTGATCGAAGACCGGCTAGCAACGGCATTGCCATTTTCTAGAGTTCAACGCTCCGCTGTGGCACCACCTAAAGAGATCGATGTAAAGCGATATCGCGAAACGCTGATGAAGATTCTGCGTCCGTTCGACCTCAGTGGCACTTCGCTTGAAGTGGTGGCTTATCCACAGAGCCCCTTGTCGCCCTGGCGTTTTGTACGGATTGGGGATGCTTCAGAGCGAACTGAGCCATCGGTAGCTGACTTACTCAATGCAATAAATATCGCCGATCAGATGGACTGCTCTCTGGTCGAATTCCATCAGGGAGGCTCAGCTTTTATAGGCGTTTTAAATCAGAAGCGCTATTGGACGAGGACTGCCGCAAGGACCTTGGCGCTGGATCTTATCAAACGCAATGATCCAATTTTAAATCGTAACCAAGAGAGCATGCTTGCCTGATGATCATCCCACACGGAAGTCCCGCTAAATTGATATCGCGTGCAACAGGATTCCCTCAGTCGATTTCACCCGGCGTGCTCTCCGTAGTGGCTAAAGCGCTTCATGAAGCGTGGGTCATCATTTGTGAAAATCCAACCAAACACCTGGCGCCGATTACACCTGGTAATCCCGAAGAAGATCGTTATACGGATGCACTTTGCGAAATTCTGTTCCAATGGCTCAAATCAGCTGATCACGAAGTTGATGGTTTTACCGGTGATGTCTTTGACACAGTCGTACGTGGTGAGAATTTATCGAATTACAACCAGAGCGTGATCAACAAACAGCCTGACATAGTTATCCGTCTAGCGAATGCGCCTCTAGTTCAGGCCCGACGTTACGTTGGGCTTTTTGCAGAAACCAAGATTGTTTCAAAGAGCAAGCATATTTCCGCCTACACCAATGAGGGCGTCGCTAGATTCGTGCGGGGGGATTACGCTTGGACAATGCAAGACGGCTTGATGGTGGCATATCAAAAGCCTCCTCATCAGCCAATTGCTAAGCTTGCCGGCAAACTACAGACGGACAATAAGCTACTCGCGGAAAAGGACAGCGATACATTCCTCGTTACCTCGGGTCTTCCTCCAGCGCTGTGCGGTAAAAGTACGCATCAGCGTCAATGGACCTATGCCGGCGGCGATAAACCGGGTGTTATTCGTCTTTGGCATTTATGGACCCTCGAACTTCCTGACTAATTCGCGAGTGGCATGATTAATGGCAATCTAGTCCTGTTTTACACAAAAGAACTGCACTTCTACGCTGAGCACCATACTCAGCTTACGTAGGACTAGCAGGGATCCGCTGCTAGTCCTACGGCTGCCGAGTAACTCGTCTATATTGCAGAGACCTCCGCTTCCGATAGCGAACCTCGCAGACCTAAAAAAACACTCTGGATCACATCTTTCCCAAAGCCCAGCCGACGGAGAATGAACTGGAAAATGCATGATTAGGATCATGCGTAGTCGCGGCATGCGCAAATTCGTCGGTTGTTTGGACTGACTCTGGGCTCGCTGATCAGCGCCCCACGCCCTTGAACTTCTACACCTTCCGTTACACTTCCTTTTGTCCACAGCAATGAAGTGTTCTCTTGATGGCCACACTACATCCCTACGTCGTTGCACTAGAAAAGTTTGTTCGCGCCACTGTCGCTGACGCCGGAGACCAAGAGTCCCTGCTTGGGGATCTCGCTCAATACGGCACTGCGATAACGAACGATCCCCGCGACGCCACGAAAGCTAACTGCGAATTGCTGCGTGCGACCCTAGACACACTCTTCATACAGGCGCAAACACTCTACGGAGAGGGTACTGCGATCAAGCGCCACGCCCGTCCCATATACGTGGATCACCCACGTTCGAAGGTGGCACCTCTAGTCGATTCCCCGGACGTGTTCGCGGTAGCGGTGAGCCGATTATTCGGTAGCTGGGAGGCGGCGTTCTATGAGATCGCTCATGAATCTATCCACTTACTAGGGCCAGTTGCCATCATTGAGAGCACCCCAATCGCAACGCTTGATGAGGGGGTCGCAGTACGTTATGCCGAGACGATGTATCGGGAGCACATCACAGCCTACACAGACCAGCCACCGACACACTCGCCCCTGAAAGGTTTGTATGGCATTGATGAGCCTTACTTTCGATCTTATCAGGCGGTAAAGGATGTCACTGATGCAACGTTACACGCGCTGCGGCAGTCCTTCGGAGGTTTTTCCGTTGCTTTCGATCCAATACGTATTCTTGAGATTGCCTGCGAAGAGCTCAGCGTGGACCAGGCAGAAGTGCTGGCCGCGCCATTCGACTATCACTACTGTCGTCGGAGCACTCTCGGCTGTGGATCCAAGCAAGCTATGCAGCTTTGAGGTGCTCCCAAACGCTTGCAAGGATGTGGATCTAGTCACCTTTGACGAACTTTTATTGCCGATGACGTGCTTTCAGGGCATCGTGGTATCAAGTTGTCCACGCAATTAAATTTTGTTCTCCAAGGCGTGCGGACTCGAGGGAAACATGGCATGCATAACGCCATGGAACTCGTTCGGAGTTAAATATAGGAAAGATTGTGGCGGCGTAAATTCCGGGAAAAAATCCTTTGGGTCAACTTGCTGTTGTGCAATCTCGACGCGTTCGATCATCACGCCGAATGCAGTCTTCTTTCCTTGCACGTAATCCATCAGCTCGTCGTAGGTGACTCCGCCACCGTTACCATCGGCCAATACCCAAAGACCTTGAAGGTCTCGTTCCTCGATCCGACTGATATACGCTATGCCAACTAGCCTCTGCACCGGCGCGGACGAATAGAGAATCATCGAACCAATATCGGTCGATGGCCAGGCACGGCGTAACTCAACTCGCTTTGTACCGGCAAGTATCAAATTGGCGTACTTCGGCTTAATCGAAAGCAGTACGGCTCTACCGCTCGGCTGCGTGGAGGATTCTGGAAAAAGACTCATCGTCGATCTTAGTAATGGATTGAATGCCGCCGCGGACCACCCGCAGCTGTTTGAGGGCGTCGTAAGAAATAGGATTTTTGAAGTGTTCAATTAACCGAAAGAGCATGACTTTTGTTTCGCTATGAGCAGCCATTTGCTCAATTTCTCTATCAGAATAGACGGTTCTCCGACTAACCATCCGCGCAATTTCGTCGGAAGAAGAGGACCACTCATACCTCTCGACTATACCGATCGTTGTGACAGCACGCACGTCGTGACTTCTATAGAACAATACAACGTCGCCAGGGTGGGGTCGCTTGTTTGGCGTGTGACATAGATATGCAAGCTTTATCGCGTTGCCGACATGACGCTGCGGGTGGCTGTTCGGCAATGCATGCCCTGGATCTTGATAGTCAGGAAACAAAACTTCGTGAAATTGCGGTTGAATTGGCACCAGGAACTTTTGTACATCGTTTCCACCAATGTAGTGTGGATAGTATCGGCGCACATACTCAAACGGTGATATTTCTGGCGCCATGGTCGGTGGCTCGACTGGATGGGCTTTAACGTAAACACCGTCTCCGTTATAGGATCCCGAACGGTGAAAGCCAAAGTCTTCAATGAGATCCTTCAGGTGTATGTGGCGGCCATCGTTGGCATGCACAAATATGTATTCACACTGATGATTCGTGGCGTACTGAAATGCTGCTCGTAGAAATAGCTCACCAACCTTTCTCCCCCTTGCTTGCTCGCCGACTTTGAAAGTGCATAGCTTTAGGGAATCACCCTCTAAAATGTCCCCTTCGTCATTTATTCTTTCGTTGCTTTGGACCGCGTAGATACATAGCGCCGCGATACTTCGATCATCGTCGTTGAAATATATCCATGCATGCCTTCCCTCCATCGCCTTACGACGAAACCAGTCGTCAAATCCGTCATAGCCTTGACGCAAACTGTCAAAAAATGAGCCTTGCAATTGATCAGTTAGAGTATGCAGTTCTACATCTTTGATATTCGGAAGCTGAACTTGGTCACGCTCATGAAGGCGACGCATCCAATCGTCAGCTGCTTGGATGAAATAGACGCGATCACCGAGACCGCGCGCACGCGCCTTTCGATGAAGGCCCTGATCTTCAGTGACGAGAGCGTGCGCCGCACCGCGCTCTAGGGCATATAAGATTTCGTTATCGCATGCGTCATTGACAGATGTTTGCGCCGTATTCCACGGACACGGGGGGCCTTCCTGCAACTGCGTGTATTGCTCGAGCCTGCTCAGAGTTCGATTAAGACGGGCAATATTGGAGTCGCGCCTGATATCAGCTCTAGACGCCGGGTGATATATCAACTGATGACCGTTGGCGTTACAAAGCCTCACAAAATTCGTGAGACTTGGTTGCAGCACCACCATAGAATCCTGAAGTGGAATCAGTATGTTGGTATCTAGTAGGAACCGAAGTCGCAACGGCATGGGCTCTCCTTGACCTTAAAACTAGTGTCTGATTTGCAAGATCCTTGCAGGCTAGCTGAAGCGCCACCGTTTTTCCGAGTCACCCAGAAGTAAAGGTAGTTGATGATGCCATGTCGTAGGCTACGGGTGAGAGTCTGCCTACTGAGCAATGGGGTAGTTAGTAGTTGCAGCTTTGGCTACATTCCTCGGCCGTGCGGCGCCCTCAGCAAGATATCGCCAAATATCTTGGCGGCGGTTGTCAAGGCGCTTCATCAAGCTTGGGCGTTGATCTGCTGCAACCCCGCTAAGCGTCTCCCTCCAATCACATTCGGTAATACAGAAGAAGACGGATACACAGATGCCTTATGCGAGATCCTTACCTACTGGCTGCACGGAACCCGATGAATTAGCCGACGGGTTTACCAGTGATGTATTCGAAGAGGTTAACCGAAGGGCGAACCTGTCGAACTACAATCAGAGCGTGATCAACAAGGAGCCAAATCTCGTCATCCAGTTGGCCAATCCCCTCTCGTGAATGCAAGGCGCTACGTGGGCATCTTCGTAGAAGCTAAGATCGTCTCCCAATTGGTACTTTGGCTGCGTGTCGGTCAGGAAAATCCCCATGAACGCAGGGTGTGCGTGCTGCAGCGGAAACAGTATCCGCGCGAGCTGCACAGCCTTCCTCGACTGGTGCAGTTGCGCAAGGCGTGGCATGTGCGTGATGTAATCTCACATTGGGCGAGTCGACGATGCCTTCGTCAGGACGCACTTTGCCGAGTCATGAACAAGCCAATCAGAACGAGAACGCCTACGCAGCCGAATATGGCACCTAGGGCATTGTCACCCGCAAGGGATCCCGTGACCATGTTCACGATGCCGACGGCGGCGATTAGGAGACGTTGTGCGGCTCTGCGGGTCGGTACGCACAACGTAACGCACCAAGATGGGCGATACGTGGCCTGTACTCATTAGCTGCATCGCATCGTTAATCTCGCCTAACTGCTGATATGTCATCTCCTGCACATCATCATAAGTGTGCTGATTCATGGCTAACCCGCTATGTCGCTGCCGTAGTATTAGCATCTTCCTTGTCTGTTTATCACTTCACAAGCTAAGAGCGACTGGCGGGCCTAGCTACTTCCCGCGTGGGCATGGATATCGATGTCTGCCATCGGTCCGGCGAACGAGTCAATTCACTGCGCCCCGAAAGGATCAGTACACACTGCCTTTACAGGTTTTACGCCAATGCGCGAAAGCGCGAGGCGAATTGCACTCGCAGAAGTCATAGGCTGATTGGCGCATGGTCGCTCCTGAAGAGCCGTTTGAAGCTGGGGGGCTGCGCCTTTTGCTTTCCCGTCCAGTAATCCCAACGCGCCGGCAATCCAAAACCGCACGCCATCATCGGGGGCACTCATAAGACCAGCTAATGCGTCTATATCCGTCAAGGATACTTCCTTCGGATGCTGACCTACCCATTGACTGAGCTTTTGTGCGCGGTCCAATTGCACCTTACGAGACTCAGCCTCCGCTATCTGTTTGACAGCGATTTTGACAAAAGAGTCACTGTTGGCTTGGGCATCCTGCTTGACAGGTTGAGCCGACGTCGAAGCTCCAGCAGGCGTGGCTGCTACAAAGGAGCAGCCCAAACTTAGGCTCAGCACTAACATGAAGCGGACGGTAACCTGAACCCGCATAGTTGCACCGATTACGCCAGTAACGTTTGACATATTAATGTCCTCCCAATGTACTCGATTGGAAATAGCGCTGAACGCTGTTTGAAGCGCCGCACGAAGGAAGACCGGCGTCTCCAAGCTTAGATGGTAGAGATTTGGCGTATTGAACGCCCCCAGGCGTATATGAGGCCGGTAAATTTGCGCCTTCATAAAACTGAGCCGTCGCAGATAAGTAGGGCCAGCCCTGAAAAACATCATCGAACGGGGTGAATGATGAAATAACCGTTTCGTCAGCACCAGCGTTAACTTGCCACGCTTCGGAGTAGGTAATGGTGCTGCCATCTGGCAGTAAGCCCGTAACGGTCTGGACAATCCAACCACCTGCTTGAGAAGGCTCTGAAAGCTGCCAATGTATTCTCCAATTCGGTGAGAACGCGCCGCCGCTAAAAGTGCTATAGCTTAGCTGCTGAGCTAGGCCCAGCAGGTCTGAGAAACTCAGAGGGTTGTTGCTCACATAGGCATAGGTGCTGACACCGCCATTCAGTCCGATCGGATCGCTCTGTAGATACCGCCCCGTGGCCGCCTCATAGGTACGATTGAGGTTGTAATTTGTTCCGGTCTCCGCATCAAAATACTGCCCCGGATACCGCAGGTTAAGCACGTAGCCCGTGGATGACGTGGGTTGTTGTTCGCCAAACGGATTGCCTTGGTATGCCCACTGCCAGATCGTGGTGCCGGCGCTGTTGGTCACCGCACGTGGCGTCCCTAGTCCATCGGCATGCACATAGTTGATGGTGCTGGTCGTCACACTGCCATTGGTCGTGTTGTCGATCACGGCCACAGGGATGTTGCCCAGCCAGACGTAGTCACGGTTCGTGGTGCCATATTCGCCGATCAGGCTGCTGTTCTCGTCGTAGGCGAATCGTTCGGTGGCGGCCTGCGGTGAGATTTCAACTTTGCCGATGCGCTGACCCAGCGCGTTGTAGGTGTATGTACCGACGGTCACGCTATTGGCTTGCGCTAGCGTAAGAAGGTTGCGGCCGTTGTAGGCAAACCCGTACGTGCTACCGCCGACGGTGTCACCGGTCGTATTGCCATTGGCATCGCTGACACGTGCCGCACTACCGACGCTGCTGAGTTGATGTGTGCCGGGCGTGTAGAGATAGGCGCCCGTCGCCAGCCCTGGTGCGGCTTTACTCAACCGGTCGCCGGTCATGTTGTAGGTGTAGCTCTCCAACGCGGTGCCATTGGCTTCCGTGGCATCCATGAGCCGGTACAGCGGATCGTAGTGATACGTCTCTGTCGCGGGATTGGCGCCCGATGCGTTACCGATGGCTGTGATATGGCCCATGGCATCCAGCGCAAAGTGGAGGGCCAGCGCCGGGCTGGTGACGTCGGTCAGGGCATAGGTCGCGTCGTAGGTGCGCGTCACCGTCTGGCCGTTGCCCAGCGTATAGCTGCTGATCGGGCCGAATGGCAGGTACGTGATGGCGCTGACCACCGCGCTGGCGCTACCGCCCGCCGGGGTCACCTGCACGCCACTGAGCTGGCCCAGGGCGTTGTAGCTGTCGCTGGTGACCGTACCATCGGGTGCGGTCAACTGACTCAGGCGGTTTCCTACCGTATAGGTATAGGTCGTGGTATCGGTGGTAGTGCCGGTGATCTGCCGCTTCTGCAGGATGTTGCCGCGTGGGTCGTAGCAATAGACCGTGGTGACCGCGTTCTCGACGACCCGGGTCAGGCGACCGATAGGGACCGAACTGGTGCAACCGGTGACGCTGTTGGCCTCGTCATAGCCATAGGTGATGTTGAGCGTGGTATCGGCAAAGGTGGTGCTGATCGGGCGGTTCAGCGCGTCATAGCTGGTAGTGCTGACCACGCCCTTGGCATCAGTGTGGACCAACCGGTTGCCCGCCGCATCGTAGGTGTCCGTGCTGGTGCCGGTATCAGGGCTCTGCAAGGCGGTGCGGTGACCAAGACCATCGTAGGTGTAGGTGGTCGTGAGGTTGCTTGGATCGGTGACGCCGGTCGGGTTATCGCTGGCGTCGAACGTGACCGCCGTCGTGGTGTTCTGGGTGGCGGTGTCTGTACCGTTGGCATTGTCGATGGTGCTGACCAGCCGATTGAGTGCGTCATACCCTTTGGTGCGCTGGGTACCCAACGCATCGGCACTATGGGTCGGATGGCCGGCCGCATCGTAGCCATCGGGATAGCTGTAGCTGAGCACCGTGCGATTCAGCGCATCGGTGACCGTCAGCAGTTGGCTCAAGGTGTTATAGGTCTGCGAGACCGTATGCGTCAGGGTGTTCGAGGGATCGAACGTCTGTTCCTGCGTGCGATTACCGGCCGCATCGAGGGTGTAATGAATGTGGTTGCCGGCGCCGTCCGTGATGTCGGTCAGCCGGCGCGCATTGTCGTAGGTGTACTTCAGGATGACGCCATCGGCGTCCTGAGTCTGGGTGAGGTCACCAGCCGCATCGTAGGTCAGCGTCGTCGTGGCGGGGCTACCAGTACTGTCGCGCGTGACCGTCGCCGGCCACTCCTGCGGGGTGTAGGTGAGGACCGTGACCACCTGGTTCGCATCGGTGATCTGCAACGGGTTGCTGTAGCTGTCGTAGTTCCCGTAGGTCGTCACATGCCCGAGGGCATCGGTCACCGTCGCCAGATGCCCCTGGGCGTCGTAGGTGTAGTGCGTGATGTCGCTGACATCGGTGCGCGGGCCATCGAGGGTATCGACAAGGCCCTGCGGGTTATAGGTGCGTGCCCAGGTCTGGTCGGGCGCGGCGGCATGGGCCAGTCCGGTGCACAGACTCAGGCTGAGACTGAGGCCTAGCAGCCCCCGGCGAAATCCTTTCGTCATGGCCGCTTACTCCTTGGTGTCGTGCGCAGTGGTGGACAGCAAGCGCCCCTGGCTGTCGTACTTATACGTGGTGGTGTGATCCACCGTGGTGACGGTATCGCGCAGATAGGGCCAGGTGGTATCCCACTGTGTCGAGATGGTGCGCGCCTGCGGTGTTCCCTGTGCCTCGACGCGCGTGATTTCGCGCCCTTGCGTGTCATAGGTGTAAGCCGTGACGTGCCCAAGGGCATCGGTCATGGTTTGCACTTGCCCATTGGTGGTGTAGGTGTATGACGAGTTGCTGGCCGGGCAGCTGGCAGCGGGTGCGCCCGCGATGCTGGTAATGCGATTGACCCCCTGGACCACCTGATAGGTGTAGGTCACGTTGTGGCCGAGTGCATTGGTCACCGTGCTGGTGCCATCGCTGTTGTAGGTCACCGTGGTCAGGTCAGCGCCGCCGGCATGTTGGCTGGTGGTGGCGCGGCCCTGAGCGTCGTAGGTCCAGCTGGAGTACAGAATGCCACGCTCGTCGGTAATGCCTGTTAGCCAGTGCGGATTGCGCGTATCGCCGTAGGTGTAGATGCGTGTAGCGGTATTGCCCGCACGGGTGGAAGCCGCCTGGGTGAGCTGATAGACATAGGTCGGGGTCACGACCCATGTATAGGCCACAGACAGATCGCCTGCCGTCAGCTGCGTGATGAACCCATAGTTCGAGTTGTTCCAGGATAGCGTGTGGCCGCGTGAATCGGTGACCGTAACCGTCGTTGGCGTATACGCACCGCTAGCGGTGACATAGGTGAGAGTCTGCGTCAGGCCATTGGTTTGACGCCACGCGACCAGACGCCCGGAGGCGTTGAAGGTGAACTGCTCATTGGCCGGCGAGGTATAGACCCATTGACCGCTGACCTGGGTCAGGCTACCCAGCTCGGGCACGATCGCCGTCGCCACGCCGTTATTCAACTGGAACAAAGACGAGTGGCCATCGTCAAAAAACAACTGCAACACGTTGGGACTCGCCAGCAGCTGCATCTGATAGCTATGCGACCATCCGCCGATGGATGAGTTGTAGTAACGGGTGAAGCTCAGTTCCCCATCGCTGTCCCGATAATCCGTTTCGGACTCGAACTCGTTACCTGTTGCCGCATTGATCGGTTCACCGACTCCTTTGCAGATGAGGACGCCACCGGTGGCCTGCTGACTATCCGTGTCACCCACTTCATTGTGATTCTGATCTTGGGCGGGATCTTCGCAAAGGCCAGTCTGCGGGTTGTAGGGATTGCCGGGGGTGCAGTCGTCACCTATTTGCCGAATCTCGCCACCTACGCTGTCGGTAAAAGCATCACCTGTTGGTGGCTGGAAAGTTGCCGACGCATCGCACGCGTAGAAGACCTCCAAGGGAGGGTCGTTGATCGACAGCGTAGGCGACGTATAGGGCGATGGAGTAACGGCCATTCCATCGGCAGCACCTGCGAGTTCTGCCTCCAGCTCGTTGTAGAGGACGTGACACGCTGCATCGGGCGAGGTGTATTGCACCGCGGCGGCGTCACCCGAGATCACATAGTAATACTGATCGTCGGCGAAGGCCGATGTGCTGAACAGCACGAAGAAGAGAAACAGAAGACGCTTCATATCGTTCCCTGATGCCAAGACAAGTCCGTTATCGATGCCTGCGGTTATAGCAAGCGCCCCCACACGATGGCTTTATAGCAGGCCACGATGTAGGCATGTCGCGCGTGCGCTTGTAGGAAAATGCCGATTCGCATCAAAGTGTGATGCATCCCCAAGTTATGCCCGTAGCGGCAAGCCCTAGATAGACTATTTCAGTGCTCGGAGCCCGCTGTCACCTGTAGACACTTACAGTCGTCCGTCGTGACACGAAAGGGTCGGCATTGCTTGAACGACCGCCACCGCGCTGCCGGTGAGCGGGACCGACATCCTAAGGTGGGAAATTCCCACACTAAGACTGTGGATGCCTCATACGCCCGGGAAGGAAGCTAGGAGTGTCTGCACAGACTGCCGGTGGGCTGGAGGAACAATCACCCTAGCGCTTCATCCGTTCACTGATCGGTGGAATTTCCAACTCACCTTCACGTTGCGCGCTTACCCCGGATAACGCGTGTCGCGATCTGCGTAATCATCTTGGAGTCAACCTACAGCCCGAGAACGTCAGGCCAACAACGAGTTGGGCGAGCGCCTACAAATGCTCGCGGCATCTGCTGCTGTGATCGAGATCAAGCGAGCAAATTGAAGATGCCCCGCAAGTCTGGCCCGATCCGACAGGTGTCAGGCATCAGCCGACGCTGCAATGTCTGGTGGAACCGACGACCGGGGTACCTCTTCTTGATGTGAGACGCACCATGTTCGAGATCAGATCATCGTCAGCAGGCTTCATCGTTTTCGACACGGCCGAGCAAGAGTCGATCATGCGGTTTGATAGCAAGGACGAGGCTGCGGAGCTTGTTGCCGAATTGGTGATTGCCGAGTCGTGCGCGCAGCTCCAAGCGTGGAAACCTCCGACAGTACGGCGCTAGTTCTGTTTAATGCGGTAACGCCTCTGCATCGTCCAGTGAAGCGGATGTCTCCCTCTATCTGAGTAGCACGAAGTTCTAGAGTGCGGTCCCCGTACTGTGCATATCTGCCTGAGAACTCCACTTGGTGGATGAAACCGCGCATGGTAACCGCCACGAGGCATGTCGGATCTGGAGCCATGGAGGTTAGAGCACTATGACGTTCAGGCAATTCACTATGGAAGGCTGCCTACATCTCTTTTCAAGCCTGCCGGGTGTTCTGACGGCAGCCTGCAAATTCAGGATCCCCTAACGCGAGCCGATCTCTAAATTTACAATATCTCTGGGGTAGTTAATTTGCGCACCATAGCGCGCGCAGGTAGAGCACAGCTTAAATGGCTTTGCAGCGCCATCTACATGGTGAAAAAGAGCGAAACGGGCTCCACCCTTTATGTTCCACTATGGAGGGACAAGCATATTCCTGCCATCGACCATCGACCACCAGACGCCACAAAAAAGAACGCCCGCGAAGGGCGGGCGTTTTGTGAAACGTCGCAAGTAATCTAAGTTAGTGAGCCTCCAAATATCCCTTGGGATACCAAACGCCTCGCCAAACAGGCGCCTCCATATTTGGAATAACATGCTTTTGATCTAACGACGAAATATCCACATCGGCAATGACGTCTTTGACGGGTGGCATCTCCTTATTACGAAACACTGTGTCGCCCAAAATCGCTAACGCATCCTCATAGCTAAGTGCCGTTACACCACATCCCGGGCGCGGTCCACCGAGTGGTCCCGAAAGTTCAAACCGTATCCAGTATCGATGAAGGTTCATTGTGCACCTGGGGTAAAGAAAGGAGTGCCACCGGGTTCGAATCTAATTGATGGCCCGTCGAAGGGATCGGCGTTGCCGCGAAGAATTCCATGATCTGGATCGATGCTAGGCAGTTGCTCTTGGAGACCATCGAAATTTTCGATGTTTGAGTTCGCCGTCGTATAGTCGATATCACTACCCGCTTGTCGCGCACCGCGTGCTGCTGATCCGACAACATCTAACGGCCGACCAGCTTGGTCCACAACATTCTGTATCTGACCAGCCTCGTCGGCTGTTAAATCGCCAAGGGTATCCGCCCCTAACTCCTCCCATGCTAATGCGTCGCCAAAGGGATCCTCAGGGCCACCTCCCGCCACAACGATCGCTATGGCCGCCAAAACCTTACCAGCGCTGCTATTGCTGCATCCGCATGGCTGAGTACATTTAGGTATCGCAGGAGGAGTAGCACCGCAAGCTGCCCAAGACATAGTGCCGCATCCAGAAGCCGCACGAGGTGACTCCAAACCAAGCGGATCGCTATTGCTCAGCGGGTTATTGCCCACATAAACATAGGTGCTGATGCCGCCATCTAAACCAATAGGATCACTCTGCAAATATCGCCCCGTCGCAGGCTCATACGTACGGAACATGTTGTAGTTCGCTCCACTCTCCGCGTCGTAGTACTGACCTGGATAACGTAGGTTGAGCACGTAACCGGTCGATGTGGGCTGCTGCTCGCCAAACGGATTTCCCTGATAGGCCCATGACCAGATCACCGTGCCCGCGCTGTTGGTAACCGCTCGTGGGGTGCTGAGCTGATCAGCGATCACATAGTTGACCGTGCTCGTCGTCACGCTGCCATTGATGGTGTTGTCCACCAAGGCCACCGGCAAATCACCTAGCCAGATGTAGTCACGGTTGGTGGTGCCGTATTCCCCGATCAGTTGGCTGGCCTCGTTGTAGTCGTAACGCTCGGTCGTCGCCTGGGGTGACGTTGCAACCTTGCCGATGCGTTCTCCCATCGCGTTATAGGTATACGTGCCGACCGTTTGCCCATTGAGCTGCGCCACCGTCAGGCGGTTACGTCCGTTGTAGCCGAACCCGTAGGTGCCTCCACCGATCACGCTTCCGGTGGTGTTGCCATTGGCGTCATTGGCACGTGCGGCATTACCGATACTCGCAAGCTGATGCGTGCCCGTGGTGTAGAGGTAAGCACCTGTGGCTAGACCCGATGCCGTCTTGCTGGTCCGATCGCCCGTCTGGTTGTACGTGTAACTTTCCAGTGTGGAGCCGCTGGCCTCGGTCAGCGTCCTGAGTCGATACAGTGGATCGTACCCATAGCTCTCGGTCGCCGGGTTGGCACCGGATGCCGCACCGATGGCCGAGACATTGCCCATGAGGTCACGGGCCAGATGCAGATTGAACCCCGGACTGGTGATATCCGTGGCCCGGTAGTTTGCATCGTAGGTTCGCGTGACCGTCTGGCCGTTGCCTAGCGTGTAGCTATTGATCGGTCCAAACGGTAGGTAGGTGACGGCGCTCACCACGGTGGAGGCCGACGTGGAGCCGCTGGGTGTCACGCTCACACTGCTGGGCAAACCAATGGTGTTGAACGCATAGGTGATGACGGTGCCATCCGGCGTGCTGAACTTGCTCAGCCGATCGGCGGCTGTGTAGGTGTACGTGGTGGTATCTGTCTGACTGGCGGTCACCTGCTTTTTCTGAAGCACCTTGCCGCGGCTGTTGTAGCAGAACACGGTCGTCACGCTATTTTCGATAACGCGAGTCAGTCTCCCCACCGGCCACGAGCTAGTGCAACCCGTGACGGTATTAGCGTCGTCGTAGTGGTACGCCACGTTGAGCGTGGTGTCGGTGTAGCTGGTACTTGTCAGGCGATCGAGCGCGTCGTACGTGGACGTGCTGACGACACCCTTGGCGTCGGTATGAATGAGGCGATTGCCGGCCGCATCAAACGTGTCCGTGCTGGTGCCACTGTCAGGGCTTTGAAGTTTTGTCTGATTGCTTAGGCCATCGTAGGTCGAGACGGTATTCAGGTTGCTCGGATCAGCCACACCCACGACCCGGTCAAGCGCATCCTGCGCCACCACGGTCTCGGTGTTCGCTGTCGCGGTATCGGTGCCGTTGTAGTTGTCGATGGTGGTGTTCAGTCGATTCAACGCGTCAAAGCTCAACTCGCGCTGCGTACCCAATCCATCGGCCGTGTGCGTCAGGTTGCCATTGGCGTCATAACTATCGCTATAACCGGCGTTGAAGACGGTATTTTTAAGGCCATCGACGAGCGCAGTGAGCTGGCCGAGTGTATTGAACATGCGCGACACGCTGCGCAAGACCGTACCCGAAGCCGTGCGGGTTTGTTCACCGGTCTTGTTACCCGCGGCATCCAGTGTGTAGTGAATATCGTTGCCTTGCGCATCGGTAATATCAGTCAGGCGATGTGCGGAGTCATACGTAAAGGTGGTGCTGATATCGCTGGGGTCTTTAATGGATGTCACATCCCCCATGGCGTCGTAACCGAACGTGGTGACCGCGCCTCCCACCGTACGCGTGGCGAGCCAGCCACGTGGTGTATAGGTCATGTCGGTATTGATGCTGTTGGCATCATCAGTGATGCGCGTGACACGCCCGGCGCCATCGTAGGAGTTGTAGGTTGTGGTGCGACCCAGCGCGTCCTTGATGCGGTACAGGTCACCCGCCTGATGGCAGGCCGCACCGGGTGTGCCGCAGTTGGTCGCGCTGCTACTGGTGTAATAGCTGTACGACGTCGTCTGCGTCAGATCGGTGCGCGGCCCCGTCACCGTCAACAGCAGCCCCACAATGGGGCACTGCGTTGAATTTACGGTTGTGCAGTAGGTATAAATCCAGCGGCGCACACCAGTCGGCACCGTCCCCGACGTTGCACAGGTGTAAGACGCAGCGGCCGCAACCGTCGGATCAACCTCGCAACGCGCCAGTGGCTGGCCAATCGTGTCGTAGACCCAAGCGGTTTCTGCAACGGTGTTGCCGTTGTTGTCGAGTACCGCTTGCGTCAGCGGCACGCGCAACGGGGTGTTCCAGGTAGTTTGGGTGGTGCGCTGGTTAGCGCTACCGGACGCATCGACTTCTTGATCCAGTAAGCCGTTCGCGTCGTAGGTCGTTGCCGTGACGTTGTTATCGAAGTCGGTGTGCGACGCGGGATAGCCATTGCTGTCGAAGGTCGCCGATGCATTGGGCTGGCCGCACGTGGGTCCGCATGGGGTGCTGGCCGTGCTGGTGTGGACTGACCCATTGGGCACGACAAAATTCAAGGTCGTCTGTGCACCCGTTGGATAGGTCACGGACGTTGAGCCATCGCTGTTGTACGCGACCTGCGTGAGATCGACGCCAGACGGCAAGGTCGACATCGTCGCTTGCCCTTGGCTGTTGTAGCCAATGCTGGTGAGCCGCGTTCCGGATTCGTCGATATCGCCGGTCAGCGCGTTGGGAAGGCTCGTCCCGCCGGTCAGTGTGCTTTCGTTGTAGACGTACTGGCGCGTCTTCGTATCCGGATACGTCACCGTCAGCAGATTGCCGTTGGTGTCATAGGCATATCCCAGTGAACCGCCATCCGGCTGGATTACCGTCGCTACGTTGCCCTGCGCGTTATAAGTAAAGCCAAGCGAGCGACCAAGCGGATCGGTCACCGTCAGCAGCAGGCCGGCCGTCGGTGCAATGCTCGTCGGTGTGGAGGCGGTGCTGTAGGCCAAGGTCGTGACTTGGCCGTGGGTATTCGTAATCGATAGCAGGTAGCCATTGGCGTCGTAGGCTTCCTGGTAGCGCGTGTTGGCGTCGAAATACACCCACCCGGTGATGGCGCCAGCAGGATTGGTCTGGGTAGTCAGGCGATCCGCGACATCGCTATCGGTCGTCCACTGACCATTCTGCAAGGTGAATACCACCTGCAAACCATCGGGTCGGAATACCACTGCACTCGTTGTCGTGCCATCGCTCAGATACTCCAAACTGCGATCGAAACTGTGCCGCCAATGGGCGCCTATCTGTGTTGATGCGACGGCGGCATGGCTGTTGTAGTAACGATGAAAACCCAGCGCACCGAGATCGGCATCTGTTTCATCGCGGTACTCCTCACCGGTGCCTAAATTGATCGGGTCGCCGGCACAGCTACACGGTGGATGAAGGTTTTTCGCGGGTGCGTAAGAATAGGCGGTTGCGTAAACTTCAAGATATCCCCCGCAGGTTCCCATCAGCGGCAGGTGATCAACGAGGCCAGATTCGTTATATTGATTGGAGGCAGGGTTTGTAAATATCTCGGAATATGTGCATCCGGGAAACGCATAGCCATATTGCCTTTTATAATCCGCCCAAGCTTCTGCAACCGCAGCTTCAACGCTGCCAGCTTGAACAGAGTAGTCGCTTACGTAAGGGGCTCCCCAGTAGCTTGTAGCGGTTTGGGTGCTTGCAGCTTGTACCTTTAACGAAGTTGCGGTGCCCTTCAAAACGGAAATGTTGGATGGCGTTCCGCGCGAACTCGATGCTCTTGCTAGTCCCTCTTGCGCGCTTTCGTACCCTGCAGGCACGCCTGTAGCTGAAACCGACGCTATGCCGCACGCGCTGATGCACAGCACCAGCCAAAGGCTTCGAACAAAGTCCATTTCATTTCCCCTGGGTACCACAGCTTGATCTTGATGATGGGTAAGCGCGCAGTTAGCTCGCCGATTGCTTTTGCCTAATCTGCTTTATAACAGACGTCGTACGGGAATGTTGAGCGGCGCGCAGCAGGAAATTGCCTACGAGCCAAATGCCCATCACCGATCCTCCATGCTTGAATATCGGATCGATCTTTTCGCAGTGCTCGATGCTACTCATCTACATCCCATCATGCTGCGCTACCTTCCAATGTCGGGATAACAGCTACACCACGGGACGCGCTCGCATCATGGCGGGGTATCGCGGTGGTTGTGATCTCCTGAGTCAATGAGGCGTGCGACAGGGTTGTGCTGGTCGTCAGCACGACGCAATCCAGCGAACGCCCCATATGGGCCGCATGCTCCCGTGCCTGCGCTTCGGTGTTGAAGTGATGAGGCTTCAGCTTGCGCCCTTGATGAAAACCGCACACCACAAACATTGTTCCATCCATTGCTATCTCACTTGACCTGGTTCGAGCTTGCACGGCGAATGTGTCAGGAGATGCGACAGCATCAAACGCAATCAATAGGCGCGTTCTGCGGAGGCAGTCGTAAGCGCTAGCTCCCAAAAGAGAAAGGCCCCCTTTCGGGGGCCAGTGAACCGCGCAAAGGGGATTGCTAACGGTTCGTGGCGCTCGGTGCATCGGTGAGGAACCAGACTTCCCGGGCGAGGACAGATTGCTGCAATGGCCACAGGGCGCCTAGCGGAGAGTAACCCGTGCCAGTGTAGGCATCTGCTGATGCGTTGTAGGGCGATGAGCGCTCGCCGCGGTTCCGCCAGGCCGAGCTGGCTCAAAACGTATCAGTGACTTGGCAGGCTAAAGGTGATCGGTGCCGTGATTCTTCCCTTCAGTGGCACGCCATCCTTCAGGCCAGGCTGTATCCGCCAAGTCTTCGCGGCATCCATCGCTGCGCGGTCAAGCTCTCGGTAACCGCTGGACTTATACACGATCACATCTAGCACGTTGCCGTCCGCGCCGTAGGATATTAGGACGATCGTCGTCCCTTCGTGCTGCTGTCTAACGGCTTGTGGCGGCCTGCTTGGCATGGGCTGATAGACGACGCGCGCTGGGACATCAGGAACCGGACCAAGCAAGGGCGGATCAGGCGGCAGCGGCATCCGCGGGACACCTTCCCGAGGCGGTAGCAGTGTAAGAACGTAAGGCTTACTAGCGCTTGATGCAGCTGCAGGAACGACTGTCGGCTGGGGAGATTGCGCCAGCACGGACGCGAAGGATGCGACAAATAGCAGAACCGCGACGACGCTGCCGATCGATAGTTTCGCAGCGTCCTTTTTCTTGCGATGAGTCATCCAGTCCATTTGAATCCTCCGGTCTCTGCCTATAGTAGACATCACGCCGGTCATCGGTTCCACCAGTTAAAGCGGTGAGCTTCTACCAACGACTTTCAACTCACCTTCACGTCGCATGTTTGCTCCCGATAATGCGGGTCGTGACTTACGTAATCATCCATACCGCAGATCCGAGTCAACGTACAACCGCACGGGAACGCTTCCGGCAATCAGCTCACTGAATCTTACGGGCGTTGCCGCGCAACGATAGAACTAGCATCGTGCTCTCGGAGGTTTCCACGCTTGGAGTTGCGCGTACGACTCGGCAATCACCAACTCGGCAACAAACTCTGCTGCCTCGTCCTTGCTATCAAATCGCATGATCGGTTCTTGCTTAGCCGTGTCGAAAACGACGAAGCCTTCTGGCAATGACCTGATCTCGAACATGGTGCGCCTCACATCAAGAGGAAGTGCCCCGTTCGTCGGTTCCACCAGACATTGCAGCGTCGGCTGATGCCTGACACCTGTCGGATCGGGCCAGACTCGCGGGGCATCCTCAATTTGCTCGCTTGATCTCGCTCACAACACCAGCAGACGCCGCGAGCTTTTGTAGGCGTTCGCCCCACTGGCTGTTGGCCTTAGGATGATTCCACCTGATCCATGGCCCTGCCGGTCACCGCAATGAACGGATGCGTCTCGCCTTCAAAAAGCTTCACGCTTCAAGGCAGCGGTAGGTCGATCGGATTCGATTTAATCGCGCTGCCGAGCATCGGGAAAGGATCGACGCCGGACAAAGTAATCACGTCATTAATGGAGACCACGTTGCAGGTCTCGTCGTCGTCATTGGTGCATACGTAGGCTGCCGCACCGATGCCCGGCTCATACACGGCTTTCCATGTGTACTCCGGAACTGCCACCGCATCCTTGCCAATCGTAGGGATCGAGCTCGCACTGAAAGCAGGACCGGTGACCACGTACACGTCGCCCAGATTGGTCGCGAGGACGCGCACGTCGGCCTCGATCTTGGCCCAGATTCCAATGTTGAGTTTATGGTCCTGCGGAACGATGTTGCCCATCGAGAAGGACTCTTTCTCGCTATCGATCGTCGACTCATCGCCTGCCGGCGTCATATGACCACGGTCGTAGCCGCTATTCGTGTAATCGGACGTCTGCGAACGGTCCGCCACCGGAATCTCCGTCTCTTGGTGGAAGGAACCGGTCCGGCTGATCGCATTGGCGCCTGCCACCTGGGCTGCCGTCAGATGTTGTGCCGAATACAGTGGTCCTTTCGTAACACCCGAATCCAGGATCACGTATTCCGTATGACACACCTCGGTTGTGCGGGTCGTGAGCGATGCGTCCAGTGTCGGAGCACCACCAGCGATAAAGAAATTCGGGCACACACTCGATGCGAGGGATGCACCGGAGACAAGGAACAGTCCTAAGGCAAGGCAGCGTTGAACGATAGACATGGTGGTCCCCTAGACGATAGATGTTCTTCAACCCTAGGTTCGCCATATGTCAGGCGCATGAATTTGCCAGCTCAACGGCAGAATTTTGCGACGTCGTTCTCTAAGAAAATTTCTCACTATTCCGGACCACATCGGCAAGGACACTGGCAGGCTCACCGACCGTGAAGAGTGCTTGGTTTACGTTTGAGGAGCCCGACTGGTTGGTTTCAACCTTGGTACACGGCGGCGTCACTAGCCGGCTCAATGTGTTTCTCCGGTCATAAGCTGTAGTGGGTCATCGGACGACACCATCGGGGGATGGAAATGCCAATCGTCGCTTGCGACAACTGCCATTCAAAAAATCGGGTTCCCAGCTTTCGCTTAGGCGCGCGGGCGACGTGTGGGAAGTGTGGAGTTTTCCTGCCTGAACCCAAGTGGCTGGAAGGCACTGCGGAGATGTTGCAAGGCGTCGCATGACTCCAAGGGCTTTGCGCAACATCCAACCTGGCCACGATCCACCTTTGCATAGAATCTATGGTCTTACCTAGGCCCGTGGTGGGCTACTTAGTGAGCGTGTCGACCTTCCGATCGCGCTGGCCGGTATCCGGCCCACGCATGGCATCTTCGAGTTGGCCGAAGACGAACCTCACGCCACGCCACAACACGACGGCCGGTGCAAAAAACTCACGCGGCGCGGAACGAGCACCTTGGGCAAACCGGCGAAAGCCTTCTTTGAAGATCTCACTTAGCATGAAGAAACTCCATCACCATCTTTGACGATGGATTGTAAGCACCACAACTTGACGATAGATACGTGTGATTGTTGATTCGCGCCGAAAACTGAGCCGGAATGGGCATAGCCCATCGCTCTCTGAGCCTCTACATTTCCTATTAAAGACGATCATGCATTTCCAAGCTTAAGAAGTTCATCAATGATGGAGTCAGGCACTACGTTCGAGTGGCGCCCTGACATCGTTGTCTGCCACGCCCACGTACGAAGGTTGTTCGTTGTTTCGACGCATACACGCGCTTCTTTAGTTACGCATTCAATAGGCAAAGAGTATTCGGCCGATGGTAGAAACAAATGGGAGATGCTTTGCCCGAGCATACCTAGAAGAATATCGTGCCCGGCTTCGCAATAGCCTTCTGCTGTCGGTGACACTCTCTTGCGACGATAAAGATAATCTATAAGAAGTTCGAGTGCGTTGCATTGTTTTTGAAACAGCTTAATGTCGAGGCGCACCCTACAGCCTCCACGACTTCCTAACGCAAACACATATTGCCCAACAACGGCTGCCAATTCTTTGCCAAATGGGGCATTAAGACTCATTACGGCAACGACTAATAGATTGCGATAGAGACCCTCTCCGAGGGAAAAGATGGGAGCTATGGTCTCTACTTCGCACGCCTCTCGGTACAAGATGACGAATGCGGCAACTGCATCAATATGCGCACAACTAGAAATCTCGTCGATCATCTCAAACGAGAAATTCTTACGGACAAACAGATCTAGCTTAAGCATTGCTTCTTCGTAGACAGCGGCTTGCACTTCAAATCGAAGCCGTTGCAGTAAACGTGATGTGCTTTGACTGATAGGGCGTGATAGATCGAGTGCCTCAAAGATCACATGATCCAGAATTGTCGAAGACCCGGGAAATTTTTGCTCAGCTCGTTCGATGAGAGCTTTGTGTGGGAGATGTTTACCTCTAGCGTACTTTGGCCAGAGGTTATGGCGATAAATGGTTCCATTCTTGGTTTTGCCATAGACCTCGGGCTGAATTAATTTCCCCACGGCGTATGCCGTTTTCTCGCCTGAAAGTGTGAGCAAGCGTTCGAACCACACGATGATTCGAAGCGAACGCAATGCCTTGAATGTACCGTCGACATCGTCCTGTCGCAGTGTGTCCAGAACCTCGTGCAGCCGTCGCGTGCGCCAATCATCCTCTTGATTGTCCATATCCGTAGCTGTGCGGTTGCCGTGGGCTTGCCGACCAAGGAGTAAAAAGTAGCGTGGATTTTACTCTCTAGCCCCGTCCCGACGACATCTCATAGGCTGGTCGTGACTACGTGTGACGGATGTTGGCCGTGGACGAGAAAGAAGCATCCTTAACTAAAGCATTAGAAAACGACTTACTGAGTCGTTTCGGGCCTCTGGTAGGCCAAGATGATTTACGCATCGTCCTGGGCTACCCGACGATGGAGGCTTTTCGACAAGCGCATGCTCGACGCCAGCTTCCGATACCCGTTTTCGGCTTGCCGAATCGACGAGGCAAGTTTGCCCTCGCCAAAGACATCGCCCAGTGGCTTGTTTCGTGCCGGTCATCAGCAAATTAAGCGTCCACATAGGCATCAATGTTCGAACCGTCACTCGATGCTCATCGGAGCACACAAAGGAGGCTTCCATGACGTAATTAATGGCGTTTCCCTATAAATCCGGGACCCGTAAAGCACGAAAGCCCAGAACCCTGGCAGGGGTTATCTGGGCTTTCGTAGAGGTGCAAGTTAGACCACCTGCATCCCTAGTGTGCGATACCCCGACCGCTTTAGCAACGCCCTAAATGGGTGAACGCCTCTTCTTCAACAGGGAGGCGATCAAAGCGTGCGCGCCCGGTGGACTGGCTTACCCAGTCCGGCGGCCTTGCTGGCACTACGGCAGGCCAGGTGTTTGGCTTAAACCGGGCTTTTTCTATGACTCAACATTACCTGCACGCCAAGGGATCTCGTAATTTTGCTAGAAAAATCAACCGCATAACGGATGATCAAGCGGAGCAATGGCTGGCGATGGCTCGTTGGGGCAGCGCCGATCAGCAGGGATGCCCGGCATGCGGACTATTTCGTAAGCATTACCGGCGCGTTCGAAGGCGACGATGGCGGTGTGCTGATGCTGAGTGTGCTCACGAGTTCAGTGTCACCAGCGGAACTTCCTTGCATGGGACCAAGCTCGTCTTGAGAGACATCATTTGGCTTTTCAGTGCATTCGAAAATGGCGCTAAGGGCAAAGCGCTACTCGAGGCAACTAGACGTGTGGGTTGTACACCAAAGACCGCTCAGGTCTTCTTCGGAAAGATCCGCGAGTGGATGATAAACACGATGGATCTTCGTCCATTGCGTGGCGTCGTACATATTGATGGCGGATATTTCGGAGGCAAACCACGTAAACCGAACCGGCGGGTGAAAATGCCTAAAGATGCATTGAAAGTGCGATTCGGTAAAAAAGCTCCTACTGATTCCCGCAAGCCGTGGATTGAGGCCGGGATGACTTACAGAAACTGGTGCAAGCGCGCCCATAAACGTGTCGTTATATCGCTATGTGAGTCCGCGGGATCCGGACTTGGATCAAGAAGAGCGATGGCGTTCGTATGCGCTGCAGAAAATGAAACGGAAGTACGTCGCTTGGTTGAGCAATTCGTCATGCCCGATGCCATCGTCATGACAGACGAAAACGGCGCATATAGCAAGTTAAGCGCCTACATCAGAGAACATTACGCTGTTTCTCATGCGTATGAATACAGCAGCGCTGAAGGTGTTTCCGACAACATGTGTGAAACCTTTTTCAGTCGTTTTAGGCGAAGCGAGTACGGCGTTCTGCACGGGTTTCGCCCGAAATATTTACAGGATTACGCGTGCGAATTCGTATGGCGTCAGAACCATCGTAGGCTAGGACAAGAAGATCGGTTTCGTCGTCTTTTGGACGGATCGATGACCGCCACCAAGTCGACTTGGTGGCGTGGTTACTGGCAGGGCAACCATCGTGTGGGAGAACTGAATTTGGACTACTTCCTTGAAAAAATAAAATTCAAGAGCCACTGAGCTCACGCAAGTGATTGCTGCTCGGCTTTTCTGGGGCGGCATTTGCCTGTTGCATAGGCTTATGCCTCACTAGACGCCATCGGCCATGATCACCCGTTGCGCGGCTTTGAGCTGGGGTGGCACTTTGCCGCTCCACGATCCCTTTTTTAGCCAGCTGATTGAGCCGGCGTCGCACGGCCTCTAGTGCCAGGCGGGGATCGATGTATTCAAAATCTTTAACGTGCACTCCGACGCGCGCCGTCAGTTCGCGAGCTGTTAGCCATCCGTTCTGCTCCCGGAGTATTTTGAGAACCACTTTGGTCATCTGACCGTAGGGAAATAGCGGCTTGCGTTCGTGGGGAACTACAGGCGCGATGTCCGTGGGTTCCACCTGAATCTCGTGCTGCGGAAGTACCAGATCAATCGCCGCCAAATCCCTTTGGACTACGGATAATTTAGCGTCGATTGCTTCAAGTCGAGCCAAATACTTCGCTCGGTTGGACTCCAGATGCAAAAGCGTTCCCGACAAGCGGGAACGCTTTCTGATCAGCCATTTAAGTGACGAGGGTGTTCTCCACATACCCCAAGCCTACCTACCGTTCAGGTATCCAGGCTTGGGGCATGTGCTACCAAATGGCGTTATTTCAGTCTTCTGAATTCGATCATCCTATCCGGCTGAAATCGACTCGAAGCCGATCATTATCTGCTCACGCCGGGGCCAAACTTGGCGGTTTCTTTTTACCGGTTCGGTCAGCGAGTTTCGTCGTGCGGTGTGGGCAGGTGTCGGCATGCGCGCCAGGACGTGGGCATGTGCCGGCACGAC
>Ga0302310_10000825_pt1 | contig 27757 bp, 30 predicted proteins | sample III_Palsa_N1_2_FD_200451 | JGI IMG/M metagenome (GOLD analysis project Ga0302310, IMG submission 200451) | Peat permafrost microbial communities from Stordalen Mire near Abisko, Sweden - III_Palsa_N1_2 | ecosystem: Environmental > Terrestrial > Soil > Palsa > Peat permafrost | place: Sweden...
GCGGCCTTGTGGGCCAGCTTGGCCGGACAAATCTCATCGCGTTCGCAAACAATCATGAGCAGCGGCGGCTTGATCTGGTGCGCACGCCTGATCGGCCGGTAAAGCGGCAGCGTCAACATCAGCCGAGCTGCAATAAGATTGCGCCACGGAGACGGGCCATCCAGCATTGATTCGTAAGCCGATTCGGCGCCCAACTTGGTCATCATGGCGGCCTCGCCCGGGGCGCCAGCCAGCTTGATGTAATGAGGCGTCAGGCCGACCCAAGCGCGCAACTGATCAACAATGCCAGCCGATACCCATTGCACAACCTGCTTCAAGGGGGCGCGCAACGCCACCGCCAGGCAGTCCGAAACCGTGCACTGCGACATGACCGCTGCCAGATCAGGCCGTCGCGCTCCAACGGCCAGGGCATGGCCACCGCCGAACGATGTGCCAAACAGTGCAATGCGCCTGGCGTCGACCTCCGGCCTTCGGGCCACGGCGTCGATTGCAGCACTGATGTCGTCCAGCTGCCTGCCAATCGAGCACAGGTAGCGAGGCACACCACCGCTTGCACCCCAATGCCGATAGTCAAAGCTCAGCATCGCGTAGCCTGCCGCCGCGAACCGTTCCGCATAGGCGGACAGGCGGACCTGCCGGATCGCACCAATGCCGTGGGCGACGACAATGCACGGGTGCGGAGCGCTCCCTTCTGGAAGATACAGCCAGCCCTCGCATTGATCGCGACCGGATTTGAAGGTGATGTCGAGACGCTTCATGGACTTTGATTTCTAGCTGGTCAGGTCCAACCTATAATGCGAGGAATTCCTCAGTTTCGGCACTCGCATTTGGAAGGAAACGCAGATGTCGGCGAAAACCGCTCGATTTTCACCGAGAAAAGAGCCTGTCCAGGCCCGATCAAGACTGACCGTCAAGGCCATTCTGGAAGCAACGGCTCAGGTTTTAGTGGCTTCCGGATACCGGAGCACCACGACTGAGGCGGTCGCAAAACGTGCCGGCGTGAGCATCGGGACGCTGTATCAGTACTTCCCCAACAAGGAATCGCTCGTCGCCGCCTTGATCCGGGAGCACGTCGAGCTGATCTTGAGCACAGTGGGGACAGCGCTTGAGGTTCACGCTGATGCATCGATGGAAATAGCCCTCCGCGCCATCATCCACGCCGGCGTCGAGGCCCACCGCCCCGGTGGCCACCCAAATTCCCCCATCTGTGGCCACTTCAAATTCCCCCACCTGACCGGGTAAATTCGGCTCCGGTTTAGGTAACGGTGGCGGTGACGACCGGCCAAGCTAGCCCCTTTGTTTTCTCGAAGGGGTGCCGGGGTGAATGTTTTGAAGTCACACAAGCAGAACGCCGTGACGACGCTGTTGGCACACGGCGTATCGCAGCACGAGATTTCGAGAAAGACGGGGATTGATCGCAAGACGATCCGCACCTACGCACGTGCGGCGGCGGCCCAAGGCGACGCCTCAAATTCCTCCATGGCCACCGGTTTTTTGGAGGATTTGGGGCAAACTGGCCCACCCCGGCCACCGGCACGCAAAGCCGCAACGACGCTGGGGCAGATCATCGCGGCCTTTGGCGATTCAAATTCCCCCATGGCCACCGGCTTTTCGGAAGGCCGGGGCCAAACTCCTCCCCCCCGGTCAGAGGCTCTGCGGGGCTCGGCGGCGAGATCGGCCTGCGAGGGGCACCGCGAGTGGATCCAGGCCCAGGTGCGGCTTGGCCGCAATGCGATGGCGATCTACCAGGAGATGGTCGACGCGCGCGGATTCACCGCGGCCTACAACAGCGTCAAGCGTTTCTGCGGTGGACTTCGCCGCCGCGAGCCCGAGCAATTCGACCGTCTGGAATTCGCCGCCGGGGAGGAATGTCAGGTCGATTACGGCGAGGGTGCGCCGACCCTGGATCCTCGGACTGGCCGATACCGAAAGCCGCGTCTTTTCGTGATGACGTTGCGGTTTTCACGCCGCAGCTTCCGCAAGGTGGTGTGGAAATCCAGCTCCGAAACGTGGGCGCGGCTGCACGAAGAAGCCTTCCGGTATTTCACAGGGTGCCCACGGTACGTCGTCCTCGACAATCTTTTGGAAGGCGTCATCAAGCCAGATCTGTACGAGCCTGAGCTCAATGGCCTGTACAGCGCTGTGCTGGAGCATTACGGGGTCGTGGCCGACCCCGCCCGCGTCCGTGACCCTGATCGAAAAGGGACGGTGGAAAATGCGATCCAACACACCCAGTCCACGGCCCTGAAGGGCCGGTACTTCGACACCCTGGAGGCCCAGAATGCCCATTTGAAGCATTGGGAAGAGAAGTGGGCGGCGCTGCGCATCCATGGCCGCGCCAAGCGCCAGGTCGAGGAGATGTTTCAGGAGGAACGCCCCTTCCTGAAGCCTTTGCCGCTCGAAGGCTTCCGCTACTTCGAGGAAGCCATTCGCACCGTCGGCGACGACACCACGATCCAAGTGAAGGGGTCCTGGTACGCCGCACGTCCCGCCCGCATCGGTACCCAGGTGCTGGTGCGCATTTATACACACGACTTCGAGATCCGGGATCTCAAGACGCTGGCGCTGCTGCGGCGCCACGCGCGCACCGCGCGCGCCGGTGAAGTCGTGCTGCCGGAGGCCGAACGGGTCTTCAATCCCTCGCGCCAAACCCATCGGATCCTGCAGCTGGCCGAAGCTATCGGACCCATGACCCTGGCCCTGTGCCGCGCGCTCTTCACCCAGCAGGGACGCCAGGTGCAGAAGAGCCTCTGGGGGATCGTTAACCTGGTCCCGCGCTACCCGGTGAGCATCATCGAGCAGGCTGCCGCGACCGCCGCTGCCCACCGGGTGCACTCCACCAAGGGCGTGCGTGCCATCGCCGACCGCTACCTCGCCGATGCCTTGGCCCAGCTCGATCTGCGGCCCGTCATGCCCGCGCTCACGCAGCAGCATGCGCTGATCCGCCAGACCGCCGACTACGCCGATTTCTTCTCGCAGCACGTCCGCCGCGAATCCCTTGCACCCACCCAGGAGACTGACCCATGAGCATGTCCAGCATCGAGATGGAAAGAGCCTTGAAGCTGCTGCGCCTTTCCGGAGTCCGCGCCACCCTCGAAACGCGTGTCCTCGAATCCCAGGCTGCCAACCTGAGCTTCATGGAAACCTTCTCGCTCGTCATCCAGGATGAGCTGGACCGGCGACGGTCGCGTCTACTCGAACGCCGTTTCCAATACTCCGGTCTCGATGAACGCGCCTCCCTCACCGAATTCGATTGGGGCTACAACCCCAAGATCCCCAAGCGGGCCTGCTTCGAACTCAATGCCCTGAATTTCGTCGCCCAGGGCGACAATGCCATCCTCATCGGGCCGCCCGGCACCGGCAAGAGCCACGTCGCCAAAGCCGTTGCTTACTCAGCGATCCGCTCCGGCCTGAAGGTCCTCTTCACCGAGGCCGACGAACTCTTCAGCAACATCGCCCTGGCGACGCCAGCCGAGAAGACCAAACGGCTCAGGCCTGCTCTGGATGCGGATCTGCTGGTCGTCGATGACCTGTTTCTCGCCAGATCCATGCCGCAGTCAGCCGCCGACGCCCTGCAGTCCCTCCTGCACCAGCGCTACAAGCTCCACCGTAGCTCGCTGGTCACCTCCAACCGCGTCATCGCCGACTGGGCCACCTTCCTCGGCGACGCCGCCATGGCCACCACCATCCTCGACCGCCTCATGCACCGCAGTGTGCTGGTCGAATTTCAAGGAAGAAGCTATCGTCTCAAAGAGGCGGCTCAGCGCCTCGTCCAAGCCGACGTCTCAAAGTAGCAATCCATACACGCTAGTCGTCACGTCAATGGGGGAATTTGACCTGGCCACAGATGGGGGAATTTGAAGTGGCCACCGGGGTAAGAGCGTGATCTAGCAACCCGGCCTGCGCCATTTTGGTTTTTTACCCGGCTTTCCGAACCATCCGCGATCCGTCACGGCATCTAATGTTTTGGTTGCCATTCAAAGTTCAGCATGATTCTCGGTGCCGACATACAGCGATCTACGGACGCGTATCCTAAAGCCGCAGCCCGGCCTGAATATGACCTTGCAAAACAGCGGTGCAGCCTAGGTTACTGGCCACACTTCTCCAGGAACCCTCGAACTCACCCCGAATATGATCGATGCACCGAGCCGCTTGCCGGCTACTGAGTCCGAATTCCGCCGCAGCCGCAGCAGCATTTTCTAGCGATCCCTGGAAGCTGTCTTTTGTGATGCGCATCTGGTGACGGCCCTCATCGCGGCTACCGCAGGGCTCCAGGTCGAAAGCAGGCATCAGCCGTAGCCACTTACCGTCCCATCCAAATAGATGGTTCAGAGCATGGTCGTCGATATTTGCAAGCACGATGTTGAATGCCATGCGCTCGAACCAGCGCTCCCCGATATCCGCCGACGTACCCTGCTTGCGCAAAAGCGCCGCCAAGGCGGGATAGCTGCCATCGAGATCCAGACTGCCCTCAGGCACCTGCAACAAGGTGCGCGCCGACAAGACGTGGTCACGACTACCATCGGGCCGCCGGTCAAATCGCTCCACCAGCAGCACAGCCTGCCCTCTCACGCGCTCAATATGAAATGCCTGTTGGCGGAATAGTGTCATCGAGCCAGACCCTCCGGTTTAGCCGTGGGTGCCCACGCAGGCACCCCGCAGCGGCCGTTCGTCGCATAGTGCTTCCCCATTTGTCGCCTCTAAGTTATCAAGTAAAGGCGTGATGTGATGCTGGGTCGTGCGAACGTCAATCTGACTTGAGCCCAACTAAGCTAACATCGGTATAACTCCGCTGTTTGTTCAAGACTCGTTATGACCAACCGTTCCAATCAGCATGATGTTCTGCGGCCGTCGCGCCGAGCTTTTCTGAAGCAACTGGCGGCCTGTGCCTGTGCCGCCGCGGCACCGGCCGGCATTGCCCATGCCCTGCCGGCGGACTCGCGCTCGCTGTCCTTTTTGCACACGCACACCGGCGAGAGCCTGATTGTCAACTATTGCTGTGGCGGCGTGTACCAGGAAGCTGCGCTGGCACAAGTGAACCATTTCCTGCGCGATTTCCGCAACGGCGACGTCCATCCGATCGATCCGAAACTTCTCGACATCTTGTATGCCCTGCAGCTTCAAGCCGATCGCGAAGGGCGGTTCGAAGTGATTTCCGGCTACCGTTCACCCGCAACCAATGCGGCACTGCACGAGCGCTCGTCGGGAGTCGCCACCCACAGCCTGCACCTGGAGGGCCGTGCCATCGACATCCGCATGACCGGCTTTCCCACCGCCAGGCTGCATGATCTTGCAATGAGACTGCAAGGCGGCGGAGTCGGGTTTTATCCCGCTTCCGACTTCTTGCACGTGGATACTGGTCACGTAAGGTTCTGGCAGGGCTGAGCGTTGTGAACCGGCGGCAGCCGGTTTTGGGGAACCTGGGTCCCCTAGTGCATGACCACGATCGGCGCTAGGCCCAGCAAATGTTCGAGATTCCGGTCGTGGCCGTAGATGTCGTCGAAAAAGTAAGTGCGGCCGGACTCCGTCGCCACCGCGGTGCCATACAGGATCATCACCTGCACCGGCTGACTCAGCGTCACTCGCTGATTGGGGGCGCCATTCATTGCCGCGGTGATGTTATCCGCAGTCCACTCCCCAGGTGCATTGCGTAATACGAAAGCGGCGAGGCCCTGCGGATCGCTGACTCGGATGCAGCCATGGCTGAAGGCCCGTTTCGCCCTTGCGAATAGTTCCTGCGCCGGGGTCGAATGCAGGTAGACGTCATAGCGGTTGGGAAATATGAATTTGATATCGCCCAGCGCATTATCCGGTCCGGGAAGCTGCCGCAGGCGCACCTTACCGCTATCAAGCAGGGCGATGTTCTGCGCAGTTGCCGGCACCACCGGCGAGCCGTCACTGGGTCCTTGCACCAGTTCCAGGTGGCTGTGCTTCAGGTAGCCGGGATTGCGAAGGATCTTCGGCAGGATTTCACGGTGCGTAATGCTGGAAGGCACGTTCCAATACGGACGGAACACCACGTATTGCACCTTGCCCAGAAACACCGGGGTGCGCTTTTCGGGAAAGGCCTGTCCGACCACCACTTCCATATTCAGCATGCCCAGTTCCACATCACTGTCCGATGTGAATGCGAACAGACGGAACTGCGGGATGTTGACGGCGATCCACGGCGGCGCCAGGTCCGGCAGCCAACGCCAGCGTTCAAGAGTCAGTTCGATTTGTCGAACACGGAATGCAAGGGGTGTGTTCAGCGCCTGCAGCGTCGTTATGCCGAGAACGCCGTCGGCCTGGAGACCGTGCCGTTGTTGGAAGTTCTTCAGGCCCTCGACCAACGCGTCATCGAGGACTGCGTCATCCGCGGCGGCGCCTTTATCCGGCAGGTCGCCCAACAGCGCGAGCCGCCGACGCAAGTCCGCCGCACCGGCATAGGGGGCTCCCGGCCGCACGGATTTCCCGACAAAATCCGGCAGCGTCGACAGGTCAGGATCGGCGGCAAGCCGCCGGTACTTCGCCAAAGCGGCTTTCAGGAGCTGGTAGTGGTGGAAGCGCGGCTCGACCGCAGCCAGGTTCACCGCTGGGTTGTCAGCGCCGGCGAGCTGTGCAAGTGTTGACGGTAAATCGAGTGCCGCGCGCGGCTGGTCCAGGTCGAATCCCGCCAGGTGCGGATCGATGCGGCCGTAGTGCAGATGCCTGACGAACCTGAGTGCGACGGTGGACAGGGCGACATCCCAGTCCGCCCAGGACGCCGCCGTCGCAGCGGGGTCCGATTGCAACTCGGCCAGCTTTCGCGCCAGCAGATCGGGCTCGTAATCTACCGGCTCCAGGCCATAATTGGCAGCGTTCTGCAGCTCCCGCAACAGGCGCTGTGCCTGCGCGCTGGCCGTATCGGCATGCTCCCAGAGCGGCGTGTTCGCGCGCTGCCCATACAGCGTGCGCAGCACATTCTGTTCCAGGTGTAGATCCCGGCCGTGCAGATACGGATGCTCTGCCGTGCCGAGGACCTCATCAACGCGGGCCGAAAACTCGTCAGAAGCCGCCCAGGCGGGAAAGGCCACGGCCAGCGCAGCAAGGAGCAGTGTTTTTATCAAAGGATGCCAATACATCGGCCCACTTTAGTCCCATTCGGGGCGGAAAGGCTTGATTGAGCGCAATGTCGCGTGTGCTGCCTAAATGCGGTGAGCTGGGTGTTGCCTGTAAGCGTGCATACGCTTTAATCCCAGCTGTTCGTCGAATTCCGACCCAGAGCCAGTGCATCCGGAAGAAGTCGCATCAGGCAAGCCGGCTGCTTTGAGCGGGTCAGTGTGCCTACCTGCGCTACGTCATCGAGCGCATCACCGAACATCCGGCCAATCAATTCGATGCACTTCTGCTCTGGAACGTCGTCTCACAATTAGGGTGACGGGGGACGCTTACTGCTAGCCAACTTGAGCAAGATGGGAGGCGAGACTGGACGGCGCGCTTGAATGAGATGCGATTCTAGGGACGGTACACCGGACGCAGCATTCGAACTTCGGCAGGTCTGTTCGCTATCCAACCCACTACGAGGATTCACCTCGCGCCGTCGAACCCGGACTGTTCCCGTGTTCGGCACCGAACCGACTTACCATACGGGTTACCTCATGATCGCGACCCATGACGCCAATCCCTGTATCGATGCCATCTGATCGAGATGGCCGCTGTCTCAATCAGGATTGATCGTGCTTGCATTTCTCGACACCGAATTCACCGAATTCGGCCTCGGCCCGCAGCTTCTGTCCGGGGGGCTGGTGACGGGACCTGGACGCGGAGGCGAGTTCTACGCCGAGGTCATCATTGACTCCGGGGCCAACCGATGGGAATCGACGCGGTGCCGGATTCTTCCACTGAACGTGTACCAATTCACAGGCTTTGATGCCGGTAGGCTCGCTTCCAACGCCTACTTCAAAAGCCAGGCGATGGCGCCGTTCTCGCGCCACCATGCGCTCTACGATGCGCGCGTTTCGGCTCGCCTACGAAGCTGCTGCATACGCCGCGATTGACCCGGACGCAGTCTTAGAGGAAAACGCTTATGACGACCAGGATGACCGAAAAAGCTCCCGATCGACGTTCTCTCGAACTGTCCGGCCTTTTGCTAACCCAACTTGAGCGTACGCAAACCGCTGCCAATCTTCTTCTGGACACTTGGCGACCGAATACCCTTTCCGCGTTCGATCGTTTACCCGAGCGTCCATCGTGTTTAGAGAGGACTTTTGTATGCCAATAGCAGCAGATTTTGTGAAATCGGTTACGGGAGAAACGTTCGACTCCCTGGTGCTTGCGTCGTTAAATCCCGTGGCAGTTGAGTTTATGTCTTACGGCTGCGAACACTGCCGCTTGCTGGAGCCGGTCCTCCAAAAGGTGGCGAAGAGCCTAGGTTCCCGGGAGGAAGTCTTACGGGTAAATACTGCGATCGACAAGGAACTGGCAAATCGCTATGAGATTGAAGGAACACCTACCCTTGTAATGTTTTTCAAGGGAATCGAAGTTGGACGAGTGGTTGGCCCTGATCCATCGGTGCAGGTCCTGTGGAATGCCGTTACTCGCCCATTTGAGGAATTAGCGTGATCAGAAAGCAAACCCCGAGCAAACCGATCCTCTTATTCAATGATGAGTGTGCAGTATGTCGCGTGATTGCACGCTGGGTTGAAAAATCCGCAGAATGCCAGCCAGGGCGCTCGTCTATCACCGTTCGGCCGATAGGCAGCGACCCACAGATTCTGCGAACTCTTAACCCAGGACTCGACATTTGGGACGCTTATGCAAACATACATGTTCTGATGCCAGACGGCTCAATGAAAACGAACGGAGAGGCCATTGCCGAAACCCTGCGTCGTCTGCCGAACACGAGGTGGCTAGCACGCAGCTTCAATGTGCGTCTCTTTGGGCGGAGACCCTTCCAGGCAATGCTCAATGTTGCCTACACTGTATTAGCAGACCTCCGGCCCCTCCTGGGCTGTGAGAGCTGCGGGACTCCTCCGCCTTGGCTGCGCCCCTTTCATTGGATCACTCAGCGAATCAAAGGCAGGTTAAATGCCAGGAATCATACCGTGACAACTACGCGCCTCACAACGCGTCACGCGTTGACTTTGACTGGTCGATCCGATGTTATTTAGAACCTATCTCAAAACCGTTTTAGTAGCACCAGCACGGCGGCGAGTTGCACGAAGCCCAGGAAATTGTGGGCATAGAACTCCCACGCACCAGCAGGCGGCGCTTCCACTGAATCCAGGCGAAGAAACGTTCCACCAACCAGCGCCGCTCGTAGCGGCGCAGCTGACGGCCATCCTGGGTCTTGCGCCTTTTGCGGTTGCTGCGGTGTGGCGCAATCATCGTCACGCCGTCCTGTGCCAGCTCAGCATCCAAGGCATCGCTGTCGTACGCCTTGTCGCCGATCAGATAATCGGGCTTGGCTTCCAGCATATAGAAATCGAAGCTCAGCTGGACCAAAGTCACTTCGTGGTGGTTCGCAGCGTGAGTGCTGACCGACAGCGGCAACCCGTTACGATCCACAATTGCGAGGATTTTCACACCCTTACCGCGCTTTGTCGGCCCGATCTGGTCGCCCCCGCCCTTGGCGAAGGCGAACGTGGCGTCAATGTAGCTCTCCCGCTGGTCGATGCCGCCTTCCTCGCGCAGTTCATTGGCCAGTTGCGTCAGCACCTGCCGCAAAACTTCCTGCTGGCACCACTGCTGAAAGCGGCGGTGCACCGTCTTGTAGTTGGGGTAGCACTGCGGCAGCATCTGCCACTGCGCGCCAGTGTTAAGAATCCACAGCACCGCATCCAAAATCTCGCGGGCCGGCACCGGTTTGCGGCCTGGGCGGTCGGCCGGATAATGCTCCTCCGGAAAATGCTCCCGGATTCGCTCCCAATGGACATCGCTCATTCGCTGCATATCCCAGCCTACAGCGATGAATCCGCCTCGCCAATAGTTTTGACATAGGTTCTAGTATCAAGGATACAGATCTGTCAATTCGGGCGTCTTGCGGCGTGCGGTGGCGGGGCTGGGCAGCTTCGACAGGGCTGCAGCCAATTGTCCCCCCTGCCAATGTCCACCGGAATAACAGGCCCGATCCAGCTTGCCCAGCAAGTCCGTCGCGCCTGGGCTTTGCAGGCGCTGGGCCAATGCATTCAATCCCAACGGTGGAGTGTCCGGCCATGCGGCGCGCGCCCAGCTAAGCAGTTCTCGACGCGCAGCGTCCGCGTCGTTATCACGGCAGGCCTGCTGAAACGCTTTTCGCGCACGACTCGCGTCCGGCGCACCGGCCGTGGATTCCCCGGCGCGGGCTAGCGTAATTGAGCGGGACGTGTTGCGACGCCGGTACCAAAACGCGAGCGGCGCGCCGAGCCACAGGACGCCGAGAAAAGCGCTGATCCAAAGCCAGGGGGCTCGCACCGAGATGCTTGCAGCAGCGGAGGCAGTGATCGGGTGATTTGCGGCGACGCCCGGCGCCGATGCAGAGCCACCCTGGCCTACCAACGACGCGGGGGATGGGGTGAGGGAGCTGGTGCCGACGGCCGCCGGGAGTATGTCGAGCGTGCGCTCAGGCAAGTTCACCTGGCGTTGAGCATCGTGCGCGATATCCCACCACGAGAGCTGCAAGGCAGGCAGTCTGTAGCGACCGGGGGTGCTGGCTATGAGTGCGATGTCCTGGTCCCGGCTACCAACGACTTCGCCGGACTGCAAGCTGGTATCGAGCTTGGCCTGATCGGGATAGGCCTTGATGCCGTCGGGCAAAGATAGCTGGGTGCTCAAGTCCGGCAACTGTGCTCCGGTCTGTCCCTCCGCGCTGAGCCGCAAGTGCAGGGTCAGGGGTTCGCCAGCGTGCACGCTGGCGTTGTCGGGGCGCCACGCTTCCTCCAGGATCACCCGCCTCGCCGGCAGCCAGTCGCTTCCAGTGGCAGCGCTCGGGCGCGGCCGCACGCTCAAGTCGATGGCATCGCCGTGCAGGCGAACGGGACGGGTCGTGTTCATCATGCCGGCGAAAGGCGTGCCTCCGAAGGCATTGCCGAAAGGGGAATCCGCGCCGAACGGACTCGCGGTGCTGATATCCGGCACCTGCGCGTCGAGCGTCGGGCCTTCGAGGCTGATGGCCCCGCTGCGTTGCGGAAGCAGCAGATACTTGCGCTCGACGACGTCGTAACGATGGCCGCCGCGCGTCTCGCTTCCTTGCTGATCCTTGCCCAGTTGCTGCACCAGCACTTCATTGTTGCCGGACAGGTCGAGGCTCGCCTGGTTAAGCGGCTCGTCGGTATGCAGCCGCACGGTCAGCACCACGCCTGATTGCACATAGGGCTGCTTCTGGTCAAGCGAACTCGTCAGGAATACATGTCCCGAATGTGTATCCGTCCCGCCACCAATCTGCGCGTCAGCGCCGCCGTTTGCGACCGTGAGATCGAGCGCATCGGACTGCTCGCCGTCCCAGCTCAGTGGCGGCACCTCCAGTTTACCGGCGCGCTTCGGCGCCAGCGTCAGCCGCAACTCGCGTTGTGCGGACATACGCCCGTTGACAATTTGAATGCTCGAACCCGTGCTGCTGCCCAGGATATCGAAGTCCTTCTTCAGCGGAGCCAAGTCTGGCTGGGCGCTGCCATTGCCGTCGTGCTGCAGTGTCAGCTGCACCGAATCGTCCGTCGCAATCCGATCCCGGTCCAAGGTAGCATTGACAGCGGCCGAGGCCGACAAGCTCACGCTGCATAGCAGCATGGCACTAGAGATACGCTGTATTTTCTTCATGGCTGTTGGCTCTGTTGCCGTATCAGGTGTTCGATCATGAACTTGCGCCGCAGCAGGCCTCCCGGGTCGTCCGGGATGCGTCGCAGCCACTGATCCTGGGCAAGTTGTTGTTCGGATCTGGGTGTGGCCGTAGCCTGGCTGGCCGCATCCGGTGCTCCGGTGGAATCAGTGCCCTGTCCAGCGGCCTTGCTCTGTGCGGATTGCTTGAGACTGCTTTCGGCATCGCGTCGCGCTTGCGCCGCATTATCCTTGGCCTGCGGCGAATCCTGTGGCGTGCCTTGCCGGGCCTGATCTGCTTGTGTGGATTTTGGCGACTGACTTTGATCGTCCTGGCCGGGGCTGTTGCTAACTCCTGCGGCCGCCCGCTGCTGGTTCTTCGCATCCGGAGATGCTCCTTCCTGTCCTTTTGAGCCAGCTTTCTGGTCCGAGCCCTTGGATGGTTGCGACTGTCCATTCCCGGCCGCTTTCTGCTGCTGTCCACCTTGCTGTGGCTGTGATTTCTGAGATTGTGAAGATTGCTGCTGTTGTTGCTGAGACTGCTGCTGTTGTTGAGATTGCTGTGATTTTTGCTGCTGCTGTTTCAGCGCCTCCGCCACGAGGTCGCGGTTGTGCTTTGCGTCCTTGTTTCCCGGATTGCGCACCAGGGCCGTGTCGTAGGCCTTGAGTGCCTGCTGCAGATCGCCGGAACGGGCCAGGGCATTGCCACGGTCGTAGTGCGCATCGCTGTCATCAAAAGATGCAAAATCGCGTGCGGCCGCGCCGTAATTGCCAGCCTGCAGCTCCGCGTAGGCTTTGTGGCGCGGATCGGCATAGGTACGTGCGGCGGCAGCGGCATCGCCCTTGCGCAGCAGTTGCTCTCCGCGCTGATCCGGTGTGCGCCAAAGGCTCGGCCAGCCGTCGGCCGACGCGGAGCAGGCAAGGAGCATGAGGGCAGCCAGCAACGTTAGTTTGCGCATTACAGCCACCCTCGGCGAGACAGCGCCGCAGCCAGCAGCAATAGCCCCGGCAGTAGCCATATTCCCTCTTCGCGCCAGTGATCGACCTGAATGTCCTGTGTCGCCACGGCCCCGCTGGTCCGGTCCTCTGGCTTTTGCAGTTCGCCCGTAAAGGACGACAGGTTGGCGAGGTCCACGTAGTCGCCGTGCCCGGCGGCAGCAAGCTGATGCAGGCGGTCCGAATCCAGTCGCGGGGTCGGCGCATTGTCTGCGGCGCTGTGGACGGTGGTGCCGTTTTGTGCACCGACGCCGATGACATCGACCACGATCCCTCTTGATCCGAGCTGTGCAGCGGCGGCAAAGGCGGCGGCGGGATCGGCGAAGCCGCCGGTCAATACGATCACGCGCTCGTCCTTCGCGCCCGCTTGCTTGAGCAGCTGTCCAGCCTGCGCAAGTGCAGGGGCGAGATTGTCGCCGACGGTGGGCATGATGTCCGGCGCCAGGGGCGGCAGCAGGGCGCGTATGGTGGCCACATCCTCGGTCAGAGGCGTCACCGTGTAGGGTTCATCGCTGAAAGCCACCAGCCCGACACGCGCATCGCGCGCCGCGCCCAGCAGGTCTTCGATGGCGTATCGGGCACGAGTGATACGATTCGGCGCGAGGTCGGTCGCGTTCATCGAGGGAGACAGGTCGAGCACCAGGACCCAGGCCGCCGCGGCGCGATAGCTGGTCGAGATATCTTTCTTCCAGGTTGGCCCGGCCAGCGCCAGCACCGCGAGCAGCCAGACCAACGCCAGCCAGGGCCAGGGCGATGTACTGGCACCGGCGATGCCGCTACCCGGCAGACGCAACTCCGGCAACAGCTCGGGGTCGATGAGACGCGACCAGTTGCCGTCGCGGGCGCGGCGCCAGGCCAGCCAGGCGGCGATGCCGAGCAGCGGAATCAGTGCCAGCAGCCATACTGGACGCAAAAAGTGGAAGGCGTGCAGCACGCCGTTCATGTCCATATCCGCTCTCTTAGAAGCACCGCCGGTAGGCTGAGCAATAAGGCCAGCGCCAGGGGCCAGGGATACCATTCGGAGCTCGGGCGATACCATTGTTCGCGCCCGGCACTCGGTTCAAGCTTGTCGATCTGTGCGTAAACCTTTTGCAGAGCGTCGGCATCGGTGGCGCGGAAGTACTCGCCACCCGTGGTCTTGGCAATGGCTTTGAGTGTGTCCTCGTCGAGGTCGTCGTTGCCTCCGCCCAGGCCGAAGATTCCTTCCTGCGCCGCAGCGCCCACGCCGATGGTATAGATGCGAAGGCCCGCATCGGCCGCCAGCTTCGCCGCTTCTGCGGGAGACAACTCGCCGGCATCGTTGCCGCCGTCGGTGAGCAGAATCATGACGGTATCGCCCTTGGCGCCGGGTTTTTGGCGATCATCCCGCAGGCGCTTGATCGCCAGGCCGATGGCATCGCCTATCGCGGTCTGCGTCCCGGCCACGCCGACCGTCGCTTCCTGCAGGAATTGCTGCACGGTGCCGAGGTCGGCGGTCAGCGGCGCCTGGATGTACGGACGGGTGCCGAACAGGATCAGGCCGACCTGATCGCCATGACGGCGCTGGATGAAATCTCCCGCTACTTTCTGCACCACCTGAAGACGCGAATAACCGTCGGCCATATCCGGTGTGGCCATCGAGCCGGAGACATCCACCGCCAGCAACAGACGTCGCCCGGTGGTGGGTACGGGTTGCGGATCGCCCAGCCACTGCGGGCGCATGGCCGCGCCGACCATCAGCAACCACATCAGCACGAATAACAGTCGACGCCAGTGCGGCCAAACCTTGTCGCGTACCGTTCCCGCGGTGGCTACGGCAGCCGCAAAGGGAAGGAACAGGGCTGCGCCCGTGCGCTGTGCTGGCGGCAGCAGACGCGACAGGAGCCAGGGCAGCGGCAGGAACAGCAGCATCCAGGGCCAGGCAAGATGGATCATGTTCGGCTCCTGAAGAAGCTGCGTGCACCGCTGAGCCAGAGTGAGCGACTGGCAGTCGCCTTTCCTCCGTAGGCGATCTGAAGGAAATCCCGGCCAGCGTCGCCTGCCAGGGCCGATCCGCCATGGGCGACAAGAAAATCGACCCATTGCTTGCCGTGCAGCGGCGCGACGGGCCCGCGCCCAAATCGGGTGACGGCATACCGGCGCAGCAGAAGCTCAAGCCCGCGGGCCAGTGCGGAATCGTCGCCGGCGCTGATTTCAAGCTGCCGGAGTTCGTCCAGGGCGGCTCGGCGCATTCGTCTTGCGGGACGACGCTGCCAAATCGCCAGCGCCGCGGCAGCAATGAGCAGCAATACCGCCAACATCGACCAGCCGGACGCCAGCGGCCACCAGCCGGGCGGCGGTGGCGCATGCGCCGCCGCCAGCTGGGCCAGCAAGTTCGCGTTCAGGCTGCCCATTGCGGCTCCCTCAGCAGGGGTGGCAGCACATCGCTGGCTGCGTCCGGTGTCTCCAGGCGCGTCAGCGGCAGATTGAGGCGAAGCGCCAGATCCCGGATGCGCCGCTCGCGATCGGCCCATGCGGCCCGCCAGGGGGCGCGGCTGTAATTGCCGTCCAGCCACCACAGACGGCCGGGCAATCCGACCCGGTAATCGCCTGCAGGCAGTCCGCCGCGTTCCAGCGGGTCGGCAATCCATAGCAGCCGGCAATCGCAGCGAGCGGCAATGCCGGCCAGCAGCGCTTCGGCCTTGGTGTCCAGACCACTGAAATCGCTGAGCAGCAGCACCAGGCTGCCGGGTTTGACCAGGGGCCGCAGTGTGGCGAGAGCCGAGGCCAATCCGCTGGAATCAGGCATCCCTGGCGCGCGCGGCTGCGCATCGACCAGAGCCTGCAATATCGGCAGCACACCAGCGAGGCGCGCGCGCGGCGGGAAAATGCCGGGCCGGCCCTGGCCGCTTGCCAGAACAGCGCCGAGGCGGTCCCCGCCGAGAGATGCTGCCCAGCCGAGTACGGCTGCAGCCCGCAGCAGCAGCGCGGACATCAATTGACGTTTGCTGCCGAAGTAAAGCCCGGGATGCAGGTCGGCCAGCAACCATACGGGGCGTTCGCGATCCTCGCGGAACATCTTGGTATGGGGGCGGCCGCGCCGGGCGGTGACGCGCCAGTCGATGCTATGCGCGTCGTCGCCCGGGGCGTATAACCGCACCTCCTCGAACTCGATGCCGCGGCCTCGCTGGGCGCTGCGATGGTTGCCCTGCAGTCGCGCCAGGGCTGGCCGATGAGCATGCAAGCTGAGACCTTGCGCGGCTCCGCGCAGAGCGACCAGCTCAGCCAGATCAGGAAGGATCATGGCGCCGGCACTTGGCTCAACAGTTCGTCGATGCAGGCTTGAGCGGTGATGCCCCGTGCCTGCGCGGTGTAGTCGAGCAGCAGGCGGTGACGCAGGGCATCCGGGGCGATGGCCTGGACGTCTTCGGGACTGACATAGTCGCGCCCGTGCAGCCAGGCATAGGCACGCGCGCCGCGCTCGATGGCGATGGCTGCGCGCGGGCTGGCGCCCCAGCGCAGCCACTCCGCCAACTTGGCACTGTAGGGCGCGGGACGGCGGGTGGCATCGACCAGGGCGGAGATATAGTCGGCTACCGAGTCGGCCAGGGTCAGGCCGAGCACCTGGCGGCGTGCCAGGAACACCGCCGCTTGAGCCAGCGGCTTGGCCGGCGGCGGCAATTCATGGGTCGAGATGGCTTCGCGCCGTGCCAGGTCCATGATGCGAAGCGTGGTGGTGCGATCTGGATAGTCCACCAAGGTATGCAGCATGAAGCGGTCGAGCTGCGCCTCCGGCAGCGGATAGGTGCCCTCATGCTCGATCGGGTTTTGCGTAGCCATCACCAGAAACAGCCGCGGCAGAGGATAAGTGGCGTTGCCGACGCTGATCTGCCGTTCGCCCATGGCTTCGAGCAAGGCCGACTGCACCTTGGCCGGGGCGCGGTTGACCTCGTCGGCCAGAATCAGGTTGTGGAACAGCGGCCCGCGCTGAAACTGGAAAGTGCCTTCCTCCGGCCGGTAGATATCCGATCCAGTGAGGTCGGATGGCAGCATGTCAGGAGTGAACTGCACTCTCTGGAATACTCCTTCCATGCCTTGCGCCAAAGCCTTGATGGCGCGAGTCTTGGCCAGGCCCGGCGGTCCTTCCACCAACAAGTGGCCGTCGCCGAGCAGGGCGATGAGAAGCCGCTCGACCAGGTGTTCCTGGCCCAGGATCTGCCCGTTGAGATAAGCACGGAGATCGTTGAATGCGGCGAGCGAGGCGCCAGTGGCGGCATGTCGTTCAAGAATACTGAGGTTTTCCATCGAAGGTCTCTTGGTTGGCCTTCACGGAGAAGGCGGATAGAAGTTCCAACTGCGAATCGGGAACTGTCCTGAATGCGAGTACGCAGATGCAGCCGAAGCCCGGATCAACAATTTTGGATGACCGGGCGTGTTGGAAGCAGAAGGAGCTTCCATCGGGCTGCTCTGGACCCACAACACCGGCCCTGCATGGCAGACTGCTGCCCCGGCGAAGGGCAGGCTGACAAACAGCAGCACGGTGAGGCGGGATTGGGGTGTCACTTTGTCGGTGTCCGGTGGGAACAGAGTCGTTCTGCATGCACCGAACACTACGCGACTGGTCTTAAACCACCCTTAATCGCCGATCTATTCGAAAAGTGCGGAGCCTTCAAGCTGATGCGAGCGGAAAGCACAAGACACGATCACCTTGCGATGATGTTCGGCGATGGATAGGAAATTGAAAAATCCAGAGCCTACAAGGATGGCGATGTGTTCGCCTGCGCCCGCGTTTCAGGAATTTACGACGCGGCACTGGTAACTTGCATTGCGCGAGCTATCGGCGAGGTCCGCGGCGCGGCTTGATCCAGATCCACACTTTCTTCGAAAGGCGATCCGTTACTATTACAAACGCTATTGTTGCGCCTAAAAACAGGATAAGCACGGCAAACAATCCAAGAACCTTTGCGACTAAAAATAATATGGTCATATGTACGGCCTCCTAAGTCGTTAAAGGAACCGCACTCTTATCACCAAACTCCTTGAACGCAGCCGTACCGCAACAGCGTGTTCGAGCAATCGCTGAACGATCCACCTATTTGCGAACGGCACTGAGGTAGCGCCAGTGCTGCATCAGGGCGATGCCGCCGACGAGTCCGCCAAGATGCGCAAAGTGGGCAACGCCTGGCTGCATGCCGGAAACTCCGGAGAATAGTTCAACCAGTGCATACAGGAATACAAAGACCCCGGCCGGCAGGGGAATCGGAGGAAACAGCAAGATAATGGTTCGTTTCGGAAACAATATTGCAAACGCCACAAGCACTCCGAATAGTGCGCCGGACGCGCCCAATGTAGGCCCGCCATTCGGGAGGATGCTGCCTACAATCAATTGCGTTGCGCTGGCAGTCAGCATGCTCGCCACATATAACAGAAGAAATCTGCGGGAACCCAGGGCATCTTCGACCGAGCGACCGAACATCCATAAGCCGAACATGTTCGTAGCCAGATGAGTAAAATTGGCGTGCAGAAACGCGCTCGTGATCAGCTGCCAGATTTTGAAGCCGTCGCCGATTGGCCATAGCATCAGAGGGGTTAGGAAAGCGTCGCCAAATTGCATCTCCAGTCCGAAAGCGACCAGGTTTGCGGCGAGCAGCACATAGGTCAGTTTCATCATTGGATCGACCGGTGGTGGACCTGATTGCCTGGTTGACCGCCTGGCGACTTGGGAATAACCACCATGACTCGCAGACCCCCAAGGCGCGCATCGTCGAGCCCGATCGTCGCGTGGTGGCGTTCAACAATGGCTTTAACGATGGCCAGGCCCAGGCCGCTGCCACTTTCCACGGGCTCGGGCCCGCGATAGAAGCGATCGAACACCCGCCCACGCTCGGCTTCAGGAATTCCCGGACCGGAGTCTTCCACTTCGAGCCTCGCCGCCGCACCCTCATCGAGCAGCCTTACAAGCACGCGACCTCCGGGAGGTGTATAGCGCACCGCGTTATCGACCAGATTGCGCACAAGTACGCGGAGAGAATCCTCGTCGCCCATCATGCTGATTCCGGCATCGGCATCCAGCGCGAGATCGGTTCCACGGGAAACGGCCAGGCTCGCGCTGTCGGCAATGGCGTCGCGCACCACGACATCAAGCGCAATTGCTGAAAATACCGCCGCAGACGAGCCAGGCTCAAGGCGCGCCAATGTCAGCAGCTGCTGAACGAGGGACCCGCAACGATCCACCGCAATGCCTAGCTTGCTCAGGGCCTCATCGCGCGAGGACTGTTCGTCGGCACGGGAGAGTAACTGCAATTGCAGCCGTAATGCAGTGAGTGGTGAGCGCAGTTCGTGGGCAGCGTCGGAGACGAACGACCGTTGCGCCTGGAATGCGACAGAAAGTCGCTCCATTAGCCGGTTCAGTTCCGTAATCAGGGGCTCGATTTCCCGTGGCAGATCGCTGGCAAGCAAAGGCGCCAGGCTATCCGCATCGCGCCGTTTAACCTCCCCGACGATCCGACCGATCGGCGCGAGGGTGCCAATGACCGTCCACCAGATGGCAATGGCCAGCAACGGAGTCAGGATCAGCAGCGGTGCCAGCGTGCGTAGTGCAACGCTTCCAGCAAGTTCCTTGCGTACGCGCCAAGGTTGCGCCACTTGTATTACGCGCTGCGGTGTCTGGTAAGCGAAGGCACGCCAGCTTTCTTCGTCGATTATCAGGTCCGTATAGCCCAGCAAGGCGCTGTGGGTTAGAGGAGACGCGGGGCGCGAGGTGTAAATCTGCGTACCGACGCTATCCCAGATCTGAATCACGAAATCGAAGTCCTGGTCTTCGGGTGGAATACTGACGTTCGGTGCGGCCGCGCCCTGGTCGCGAAGGGACAAGGCCATCTGGCGTAGTTGATAGTCCAGCAGGGTGCTGGTGGAATGGAGCGCCCGACGATAACTGAGAAATCCGGCCAGACCATCGACAGTCAGCACCAGCGCCAGGAGCCCAACCAGGAGCCGGCGACGGACGGATATCATTTATCTGTCGGCACGCAGTAACCGACGCCCCGCAGGGTGCGGATAAAGCTCGCACCCAGCTTGCGGCGCAGGGAATGGATATAGACCTCGACGGCATTGCTGCCGATCTCGTCATCCCAGCCGTAGATGCGATCTTCGAGCTGTTGGCGCGAGAGCACGGCACCGGGCCGCTGCAGCAAGGCCTCCAGAACCGCGAATTCCTTTACCGAAAGCGACACCGGCTTGTCGTTCTGCCAGATAGCGTGTGTGACCGGGTCCAGACGAACGCCATTGTGTTCGATTAGCGGAGCGCCGCGGCCTGCGCTGCGCCGAAGCAGCGAGCGGGTACGGGCGATCAGTTCGTCGAGATCGAATGGCTTCACCAGGTAATCGTCGGCACCGGCGTTCAGTCCGGCAATCTTCTCCCGCACTTCGTCACGGGCGGTGACGACGATTACCGGCGTAGCATCTTTGCGGGCGCGTAGCTCCCGCAATATCTCGAGTCCATCCCGCTTGGGAAGGCCGAGATCAAGCAGCACGATATCGAAGTGCCCCGCAAGCAATGCTTCGGATGCGCCGACGCCGTCACTCACCCAGTCCGTGGCAAAGCCTTCCTGCCGCATGGCAGTGAGTATGCCTTCCGCGATCATGCGGTCATCTTCTACCAATAGCGCGTGCATTACGGAATGTCCGGTGGCGTCGGCGGTGTCGCGCCTCGATCTGCCTAAGGCAAGAAAATAGCAGATTCGTTCAGCACCAGATGTGCGGGGAATCCAATTCACTGTCGGCGAGCGGCCAATTACCGGTTCAAATTCAGACGGCAGGTGGGTGAACAAGCCATTCAAAGGTTTAAGCGGCATTTAAGAGAGGGCACGTAGATTGAAGGCATACAAGAAGCGTCCAACACGCTTCAAGGAGTGCCCCATGAAGTTCCGACCCAAGCTTTCACCATCTTACGTACTGGTTCCGATTGCAGCGGTATTTGCGGCAGGTGCCTGGGCCGGACCGTACCTGCGGCCAGTCTCCGCGGCCGCGTCGCCGGCCACGTCCACAATGCCGGAAGCAGCGAATATCGCTGTTGGTCCGATTCCTGCCGCAAACGCGCCCAACTATCGTGCAATCGTCATGCGCTACGGCCCCGCCGTGGTCGGAGTGACCACGGAAGGTAATGTCGATGTAGCGGACTCGGATTCGGGATCGGATTCCGACTCGCCCAAGGTCGTTCCAGGACCATCCGAGAATGGGCCAGGCTCCAAATTCTTCCAGCATCTGCCCACACCGCATGGACACACTCCGATGTTCGGCCAGGGATCGGGATTCATCATCAGCGCCGACGGCCTGATTCTCACCAATGCCCACGTCGTCCATGGCGCAAACCGCGTGACCATCAAGCTATCCGACCGCCGCGAGTTCAGGGCCAAGGTCCTGGGCGTCGACTCAACCACCGACGTCGCCGTCCTGAAGATTCAGGCACACGATCTGCCGACAGTCCAGCTCGCCCAATCGGACCAGCTCGCAGTCGGCGATTATGTCCTGGCAATAGGTACTCCCTATGGATTCGAGGAAAGCGCAACCGCTGGCATTGTCAGCGCCAAAGGCCGCTCGCTGCCCGGCGACTCTTTCGTGTCATTTATCCAGACCGATGTACCGGTGAATCCCGGCAACTCCGGCGGGCCGCTGTTCGATGCGGCCGGCAATGTCGTCGGCATCAACTCCCAGATCTATACCAATACCGGCGGCTATGAAGGCCTTTCTTTCGCCATACCGATCAAGGTCGCACTGAGCGTGGAAAACCAGATTGTTGCCACCGGCAGGGTGGAACACGCCCGTCTCGGCATCACGGTGCAGCCGTTGACACAGGCTTTGGCACAGTCGTTCCAGCTGGATAAGCCTGACGGGGCACTGGTATCCGGTGTGGCACCGGACAGCGCCGCCGCCAAGGCCGGTATCGAACCCGGAGATGTGATTCTCAAGTACGACGACCAGCCTGTGCAGGACGCCGGAGATCTGTCTTCGCGAGTCGGCCTGGCCAAGCCCGGCGACAAGGCGATGCTTGAAGTTTGGCGGGACAAGAAGGACCTCGACATTGACCTCAAGCTGGGCAAAGCCGAACAGGTCGCTTTGAACAATGACGATGCTGTGCCGCACGGCAAGTTGGGGCTGGCTGTACGTCCCTTGACGCCGGAAGAACGCAAGGATGCCAGCGTGCCCGGCGGTTTGCTGGTCGAGGACGTATCAGGCCCGGCTGAAATGGCCGGCATCCAGAGCGGCGACATCGTGCTGTCCGTCAACGGCACCGCGATCAGCAGCGTCAACCAATTGCGCGACATCGTCGCCAAGCAGGATCAGCAGGTGGCCCTGCTGATCGCTCGCGGCGATACGCGCATTTTCGTACCGGTGCCCTTCGCATAAATGCGGGCGGCACCCGCTTTCCATCATCTGAAACAGGAGATTGCAATGAAAACACTTACTCCCTCAGCCCTGGCAACGAGCCTCGCCCTGATCTTCGGAACGGCCACGGCTGCGGCGTCCGCAAACACAGCCTTGCCCCCGGTTGAGCATTACGGCGCTATCGCCTATCGCACCGGCGGTGTCGGCATCGACGAAGCCAAGGCCATGAAAGCCGACGCGCAGCGCTACCCGCTGACCCTGGAATTTGTGGAGCAGGCCGGCAAGGTCGGCGAGTACAGCGCCGGTGAGCTGGTGAAGATCCAGGGTGCCCACAATCGCACTGTGTTCACCGCCAAGGCTGGCGGCCCGTTCATGCTGGTGAACCTGCCGGATGGCAAGTACAGGATCACCGCCAGCGACGGACGTTACAACAAGGTACGGAACGTCGATATCGCCGGCAAAACCCACGATCGGGTCGCCTTTGTCTGGCCGGCAAGGCAGGTCGAAAGCAACTAGGCCTCGTGCAATCGGCTTTCGCCCGTGATTGCCATCACGACAGGTTGAATACGCGTAAGGAGCAGTGGCCATGATCGTTGAGTCAGAAGGTACGAGACAGGTTGACCTGTCGCTTGTGGCCGGTCTCACCGTCTGCTCGCTGTGCGAGGCGGCAACAGCGCTTGAGATACTCGCCCAACCAGGCAATAGTGTCACACAGCGTGCGGCAGCGCTCGGAGCGCTCGATCTTATTGGCGCCTATGGACGGCGTGAGGTCTATCTGGCCTCTTTTGATTCCCCATACACAAGCCGGCTCAAACATGCGGTCGGAGAGTTCCTCGCCCAGCTCAAATCGCACCGGACCCAAGCCGTCGATGTCTTCGACATACGCGCAGGCGGCGAGGATTTCTGCCTGGTGTTCAGGCTGAGCCCGGAAGGATCGATTGTCGGATGCCTGCCGAAAGTCGATCGCCTCAAGATGGACACGGAGCGGTGGCAGGCTCTGTGGCGCAAGGTGGCATGAATCACCGGCAGTTCTGCTCAACGACCCAGGAGGTGCGTGGTGCGGGACTCCGGCCTTTGCTTTTCAGGTATGAACTTTGGGTCGGCAGTAAGCGCCGCGTGGACGGTCCCGGACAACGGAGCTAAAGGCAGAACGAGGGCGTCCTTGGTCCGGAAATTAGATGAAAGGAAGTGCCCGTATTGTTGATCCTTCGATTGCTTTCGTTCCAGTCGAGCGCCGAGGTGCGGCAGCGAACTGAATCGCCGGGCGTCTAGGCGTACAGTCAAATTCAGCAGTCCTCCTCAGCATGCAGCAGAATTCCCGTGTCGCCCGTGAAATCGCGAGTTCTCTGTTTGTCGATGCATGTTGTTCAACCCAGCCAGGAGAAGCACCGATGTTACGCAGCATGAAGGATCTGGAAGGCTACGCAATCGGCGCGATCGACGGCAATGTCGGTCATGTCAATGACTTTCTCTTCGACGATGACGCATGGGTTATTCGCTATTTCGTAGTCAAAACCGGGACATGGCTGTCAAACCGGAAAGTGCTGATTTCGCCTATCGCCATCCGTCCGCCGAACTGGGTGGACAAGACTCTTCCCGTTGGGATCACGAAGGAGCAGGTCAGGAATAGCCCCGACATCGACACCGACAAGCCGGTCTCGCGCCAGCACGAAACGGAGTATCTGGGCTACTACGGGTATCCGCACTACTGGGGTGGCGTCGGGCTCTGGGCCGGCGGCATTTATCCGTACGCGATGTATCCGGGCTACGTCGGCTACGGTCCCCAGCGAACAGGGGCAATTGAGGAGAATATCGCCAATGTGCGAGTCGAACGAGCGAGCCATCGCAATGACGATCCGCACTTGCGTAGTTGCAAGGCCGTAATGGGGTATCACATCCTTGCCACGGATGGGGAGATCGGTCATGTCTCGGGCATGCTCGTCGACGAAGAAACCTGGGCCGTCAGATATCTCGTCATCGAAACCAGCAACTGGTGGGTCGGCCACCAGGTGCTGATCGCGCCGGAATGGATCGACGAAGTGCGCTGGATCGACCAAACGGTCTCAATCGATCTGAAACGCCAAACCGTGAAAGACGCCCCGTCGTACGACTCCACCGAGCAGCTGAATCGAAAGCTGGAGATTGGACTCTATCGACACTACGATCGCTCCGCATACTGGTCCGAAGACATGACAATCCAGCCGGCTATAACGGATATTTAGGTCTTTAGCAGCGGCCGTGCATGCCGACGGATTGGATACATCCGCGCTCCGACAAAGGGTGATTTTCTTGCGGAGTCAGAAGACCTTCTTTAATTCAGCTTTCAACATTGTCCAATAGGACGCCTTTGGTTGCTTTGTGCAGTCTTCCACCAGTATAGGCACAAGACGGTTTGTCCTGTCGATATCGATCACAGCATCTTCGGCCTTGCCCTTACGATTGAGCCCTTCCGACAAGAAAATGATCTGCGGCCTGGAGACTTCATCGAACTCGAGAAACTCCTCGCAGGTCATTTTTGCGGGCTTAACCGCCTTGGGCGCCGCAGCGTGAGTTACTGGTGCGCCCGAGGTCGCTGGCGTGGCGGCAGCTGGCGTATCCGCCATCGCCGTGTTCGCAAGAGTTACAGATGCCAGTACCGCCAGAAGCGAAAGCATGTTCATGATCTTCTCCTTACCATCGGTTGTTCAAGGCTACGGTCGTTTATGTTCTCAGACCGCTACAGGCGGTACCTCGCAGTCATCCGGCATGTCCAGGCGACGAAGGCTCTTCAAGAGAGTCGCACCTCACTTTGAGCCCATCCAGGCGTGGATGACTCAAGTCCTGATCCGCTTTCTCGGTGTAGTCATCAACAGTAATGTGAGAGAAGTGATACTGCCCTTTACGTAAACCGTTCTGGTTTTGGGTCACCGTCAACATTGCTTCGGGTTTCGAAGCCAATGCAACTCCCGCACTATTTGACTTCACCCACTTGATCAACGCCAAACTATTGTCGCGAGAGCCTCCCTCAAGGGTCAGGCAAAGCCTGCGATCTGTGCCGTTTCCCGTTCCGGGCTTTGATGCGATCGCCGCATTTGCGAAGATCCCCATTCCGACACCAGTTATTTCAAATTGCACGCCACCAGAGCCGGGTGTAGCGGTAGAAGCATCGGCCATTGCTTCGTTCGCCACCGCTACAAATGCTAGCACCGCCAGAAGCGAAAGCACTTTCATGATGTTCTCCTTGCCTACTGTCTGGACCACTTTCGCTGGGAAAGCCAATTGTCGCCCGCCGGCCGGTAATACGCTTGACAGCATTTTTGCGTCATCCAATGGTGCGGCGGCCACGTCACTGCACTGTTAAGCAAGTGACCATCCAGTAACTCGTCTGACTAAGCAGGCAACCGGGGCTGGCCAGATGCCGTTCTGCACGACCTGGTCGCTATGCGATTGCGTCTCCGAAAGGTAGGCTCCACAAATGATGTTCGTCCGTTCGATAGCGCACGTAAGGTGGTGGCGCAGTCGTCATATGATGGTCGGCGACACTGATCCAGTGGCAGAGGTGTATCCATGGAAATTGGCATGATCGGGCTGGGACGAATGGGCGCGGGCATGGCTCGGCGGCTGATGAAAGCCGGGCATAAGGTTCTGGTCTATGACGTCCATCCGGAGACGGTGAAACTTCTACAGAAAGACGGCGCTACGGGAACGTTCGCCCTCAAGGAACTCGTCGATCAGCTCACGGCGCCACGTGTGCTTTGGATGATGGTGCCCGCCGCGGTGGTGGAAGACACCATCACCGCACTGGCCTCACTGCTGTCGCCTCATGACATCCTCGTCGACGGCGGCAATTCACATTATCGCGACGACATCCGCCGTGCCGAAAAGCTAAAGCCGCAGAGCATCCATTACGTGGACGTAGGCACCAGTGGCGGCGTGTGGGGTCTGCGCGAAGGATTCAGCCTGATGATCGGCGGCCAAAAGCAAGTCGTCGATCACCTCGACCCAATTTTCGCCGCGCTTGGGCCGGGTATCGGCAGCACGCCGCGTACGCCGGGGCGCGAGCACCATCCGGGGACCGCGGAACAAGGCTATTTGCACTGTGGTGCCAGTGGCGCGGGACACTATGTGAAGATGGTCCACAACGGCATCGAGTACGGCATCATGGAAGCCTATGCCGAAGGACTGAATATCCTCGGACACGCCAATGCCGGCAAACGCCAGCAGAAAGTCGATGCGGAGACCTCGCCGCTGGAGCATCCCGAAGTCTATCAATACGATTTCAACCTGGCGGATGTCGCGGAGGTCTGGCGCCGCGGAAGCGTGATCCGGTCCTGGCTGCTCGACCTGAGTGCGCAAGCCCTGCTGGCCGATCCGGAGCTGGCGGCCTTCCGTACCCAGGTGTCCGACTCTGGTGAGGGCCGCTGGACCATCAAGGCTGCCATTGACACCTCCGTTCCCGCGCCGGTGCTAAGCGCCGCCTTGTACAAGCGCTTCAGTTCGCGCGGGGAGGACGATTTCGCCAACCGGATGCTTTCCGCCATGCGTAATGAGTTTGGTGGTCATGCTGCCGTACCTGGCGGAAGTAAATAATGCGCTTTAACCCACGCCTCTTTGTTGCAGTGACCCGTTACTGAGGTCGTCTATTTGGGAGGCACCATCGGGTCCAGATCAGCACCGTGGTGCGATACCGTACAGACACTAACTCCAGCAGCGGCTAAGTTCGCTCATCACGCTTACCGGAAAGTTCTGGCGTTGGTTCGAGTGGAACTGCTGCGCTGGGGAGTCACGTTGTGATTCGACACAATGTTGTCCAAAACCCGATGTCTGCGGAAGCGGCACCTTTGTACTTTGAGGCGGGCATGCCTGCAAATGCACATACGGTGCCGCTTCCAAATTTAGTAGAGATCCGCGGCAGTGATAACGACGCCTACGAAACGTCCGCAAGGCATCCGTTTACATTAAGCCTGCCAAGTCATTATGCGGGGCAAAGGACATCGTGCGTACAACTGAGAGTCACTAACACGGCGGAGGTCGCTTCACTTAAATTAAGCAGGAGCCTAGCGCATAGGCTGAAATGCGTTGTAGCAGTTGGTAGTTGAAACGAGTTGAGTGACTGCGTTTTGTAATGTCGTGTGACGATACATTAAGAGGTCGCCATGAATGGAGCCAGTGCAGGCCATGCGGACCTTCAGACCCCGCAAAAGGTAGGAGGTCACTTATCTTTGGTATCCGCCAACGTATCTCAGCGTCCCTACAACCACGCGACACGTGAGCCCTTCGGTCCAACATACGTGGGAGATTCGCTGTGGCGCGTGGTGCCAAGCGACGACGACCTAATGAGCGAAAAGCTGGGGATATACGAACATGAATGAGAACAGACACAAGAGGAAGCATAAACAGGGTCAAGAAGGGACGTCTAGATATAGTGAATCAGCCGAGATCGAGTCGCGGAAAGTAGTAGAACGCAAGCAGAATCGCTTAAATCAAACAAATATACTCAGCGCGGTAGATCGTGACGACCTTGAGGAGCAGATCCTGAATGTCATTCGATAGAACGGCAAATCCGCGTGGCGCGTGGCGTGTGGTACGTATCTGGTATGGAAAGTCCGGCCAAGCAGTACTAGGTGGGTGATCGGCCGTTATGTTGGAATCAATTTGATGTTCGTCGGCGGAGGGTGTTTTTAGTTTT